>Ga0265293_10001790_pt1 | contig 45534 bp, 42 predicted proteins | sample Munlanlewell138R_FD_192505 | JGI IMG/M metagenome (GOLD analysis project Ga0265293, IMG submission 192505) | Leachate microbial communities from a municipal landfill in Southern Ontario, Canada - Leachate well 138R | ecosystem: Engineered > Solid waste > Landfill > Unclassified | place: Canada... | reverse complement strand
AGAGAGCAAATGGAACAGAATATACTGCATGGTCAGTTACTGGTGAGATTGGAAATGAATGTCAATGTAAAAATACTGTTCCTTCGGGAGAATCAAAAAGTCTTCAAAAATTATGTGCTGATTTAGATTCATCTTTAAAAGCAGATCGACAAGCCTGTTATAATCAAGCGAGCAATTATTGTAATTCTTATAATAATATGTGGAATTCATATTGTCAACCTAACTGTAGTGCTGCCAACAAGGGCTGCCCATGTAAATTTCCAGTTTCAGCTATAGAATCTGAATTTAATAAATTGAAAAAAAGTTGTGAAGCCGCTAAAGCAAAATGTAGTAAAATGCCTACTGGAGCATATATGCTAGAAATGAAGACACAACATACAAATTGTACTGCCCCAGGGCTACCTATAGAATGGTCTAGAACTAAAAGTGAGGTCGAACCAATATCAGGATGTAGTATGGGATTTAAGGATGTTAAAGGCGCTTGTAAAGTGGTAAGAAAATCTTATACTCAATATGAATATTATAATGGCATTACCTGGGTGCCTGGGGATTCTAATGCTGCCGAATGGACAGTTGATGATATGAGTACAGCAACTGATAGAGCTAATATTGATAAGATAGGGGAAGTGGAGTTTTGTTCTTATTATAAAGCTGATAAAATAAAGGTAACCGATCAAATAACTGGCTTAATAACTTATGAATTACCTCTTGCTTATATAGAAAGAGGAACAGGATATGTATATAATGATGATAATAAAACAAATGCTTCTAACCCTTTTATTGAGGAAAGTGGAGAAAGAAAATTATATACTGACTTAAGAGCTGATAATAATGCTAATTATATATTAAGAGTTATTGGTAAAAATATTGGTTTTAATAAATATTCTTATGACCTAACTTGTTCTTTTAATTTAATTGCTAATGGTTTGTTTACTGGTGATAAAGGAACAGGATTAATAATATATCGTCCTATTGATCCAAAAGATCCTTTTCCAAGATATGCACCTCTTGCTAACTGGTTAGGGAAAGAATATTTAATAACAAGAACAGGATATGGAGTATATACATTAGTGCCTGAATATGAAGTTATATTAACATCACTTGATATTGGAAGTATAAGATCTTATAATGCATTAAATGAATATTTGGATTATAAGTTAAATAAAAATGAAGAAAGTCAATTTATACATAAATCGTTTATAAATTTATTTAGAATTAACAAGTAGGTGATAAAATGAATCAATCAATGTGGGGAATATTCTTTGTTATAATAGGTATTTTAGGTATTTTCTTTATAAATTTATTTGAGGATATAACAAGTACCAACGATCAAAATTATTATTTATTAAAAGAAACAACTCAAGCTGCAATGTTTGATTCTATTGACTTGGCTCAATTTAGAGAATATGGAACATTACGTATAGTAAAAGAAAAATTTGTAGAAAACTTTACTAGAAGATTTGCCGAATCAACAAATATTCAAAAAAACTATAATATTAAATTCCGTGAAATAATAGAAGAACCTCCTAAAGTAACTATAGAAATAGGATCGGCTTCTAGAGTAACATTTACAGAAGATGATTTTGATATAAATATAAAAAATGTATTAGATGCTATATTAGAAACTAATTGGGTGGGAGATGAAACTAATCAACCAACTTTAAAAGGATGCCATATAAAATACATTGCTGCCTATACTTATAAATGTAAAAAAATAACAACAGTTTGTGAACCTATTTATAGTTGTAGTGGTTGGTGGGAAACAATAACAACATATGGACATAGGTATGAGAGAGTGTGTGAAAATCGTTTTACAGGAGAGCCAATAAGAATTCCCTGTGGACTTTGTGTTGAACTTAATAAAACAATAACAAAGTATAATTTAGCATGTCCACCGGGGACAACTGCTACAGGTAATGAAGAAGGAACTTGTGTTTTAAGTACAAAAAAAGTTTGTCATGGTAATATGATTAAAACAGGTGAAAGTTGTTCTGATAAGATGCTTATTACTACATGTTATGAACCAGCAAAATATGAGATTGTATGTGACTAAAAATTGACAAAAAATAACTAAAAGAGTATTATAAAGGCAAAAAATAATTTTATAAGGAGAAAAATATGAGCAAATATGTAGATTCAAATAAACAACTACAGAATGTTAATCCTAATGAAGAAGAAAGCAAGTTTTTTGATAGTCTAGTAAATGTTGTAAAAGTATTTAATAGTAAACCAATAATGCGTGCAATTACCCTTGCTGGAGTAGTTTTTACACTTGGAGCCTGTTCAAAAGATATTAATCAACCAACTCCAGTTCCTACTCCTACACCCATTAAAACGCCAGGAGAAATGCCTTCCGCCACACCAACAATACCTAATATTGAAATAGAATTGACAGAAATTGAAAAGTATTATTATATATGGGATGCCAAAAAATATGATTTGTATGCTACTTTAGTAGCGGCAGTAGGATATAAAAACGGAGATTTAGACGGATTGATAAAAGATGGGAAAATTTCTAGTAAAGATATTGATAGTCTGATGGGGCAATATGAAACATTTGTTGAATATGGAACCCTATATAATGATATATTGAACCCTATATACGATGAAGAAGGTTATCATATACCCTTTGAACAATTAGTAAGAATATTCAAAGAAGAAAATATTAAATTAACTAAAGAAGAAGTAGAAGCTCTTTATCATAATCTTGAATCTATTCTTTCAGATGGTACCACAATTGTTTCGGCTTTGCCTGAAGAACAAAGAAATAAGGCTAATGAATTGCTAGATTTATTTAATAGAACTAAAAATACAGATATTTCGCAGTTTGATGCTGAAATGCAAAGTGACGATTTGTATTGGAAAGTAAGATGGTATGTAGACACTCATATTTGTAGATTTGGTGAAATGATGTCAGAGTTTGAAGCACAACATGTTATTTATAATGGCCAAAGAATGAATTTTGGTGAGTATGCTCGTATCAGTGGTTTATATGTAAAAATGATTGTAGAAGTAGAAAATGAGTTAAATGCTAATTATTTAAAGGAAGGCGAAGATTATGCCAATGTTATCCCAGAAATTAATAGAGATGCAATAAAGGGTTACTCTAAATAGCAAATAATAAAAGGGGTTGATATTATGAAAGGTGTAACAAAGATATTATTAATAGTTATTATTTTCTTATTATTAGTTATTGGAGGCTTAATATGGTGGTTTATATTTAAACCAGAAACTAAAGAAAATAATATAGACTACAGTATTATTGAAAAAGAAGCTTTAGAATACTTTAATAAGTACAATGATGTTTATGCTTCTAGAATGATGATAGATTATTATGAAAATAATAAAAAAACAACTATTTTAGAAGATGAGTATAAAAAAGCAACTAAAAAATATAATTATTATAGTTCAAAATATGGTGAGGATATGGAATTGTTTTTTGATTTTTTAAAAAATAAAGATAATATTAAAGATTCCAACACTATGGCCACAATGCTTATGATATGGGAAGATATTGTGGTAAGAGAAGATGATATTATATATTTTTTCGATAATAAAACTAGAGCTAATATTAAAAAAGGATATGATTTAGTTCAAAAGATGAATGGTTTGAAATCACAAGCATCTTTTGATGATTTTAAGAATTATTTTTGGGATGATAAGTTAAATAACTATGAAGTTTATAGTATATATATGCATATGATTGATAGGGCTCCTAATTTATTAACCAGTACTAAGATAACATATAATAATGAAAAAATAACTTTTGAAAAATATTTAAATGATAACTATATTTATACAAGATCCTTTAGTGCTATAGATTACTTTTATGAAAAGTTTATCTCTGAAGAAACTGAATAATAAATATATTATAAATTAAATATATATGCTAAAACCATTAATTAATAAGACCAATCTTTATGATTGGTTTTTATATTACATTGATTTTGATCTTATATTATAGTAAAATATGGAAAATGACAGAACATATATACTTATTATAAAAAGAAGTGAAAGAGGTGATTTTATGCATCTAAAAAATTTATCAATGTCTTTTGGTACCCAAGAACTATTTAATGATATAAATTTATATCTTAATGAAAATGAGAAAATTGGTGTTGTAGGTGTAAACGGAGCAGGGAAAACTACATTGTTTAAAATAATTATGGGTATTATAGAACCTGATAATGGTAAAGTGATTTTTGACAAAAAAGAAAGAGTGGAATGGTTACCACAAGTGATAGAAGATGAGGTACCATCTGCAGATATAACTGTTTTAGATTTTTTGTTACTTGGAAGACCAATTAAAAAGCTTGAAGAAGAGTTACATACTGTATATGATAAAATTTCCACAGAAAGTGATCCAAACAAACAAAAGATATTATTAAATAAAATTAATAACCTCCAATATCAACTAGAAGGCTGGGATTGCTATAAAGCTGAGAATATCTTATTAAAAATAATAGGGGGCATGAACATTTCCGATTCGTTACTAGGCCAGAAGTTAAGGACTTTATCTGGCGGACAAAAATCAAAAGTAGCATTCGCTAGGTTATTATATTCTAAACCGGAAATAATTTTATTGGATGAACCAACTAATCATTTGGATAAAGAGAGTAAAGACTATGTTATTAATTATTTAAAAAATTATAAAGGTAGTGTTTTCATAATTTCTCATGATATTAATTTTTTGAATCAAGTAACAACAAAAACTTTATTTATAGATAAAAGGACTCGTAGTATTGAACTATGTAATGGTAACTATGAGGATTTTAAAAGACAAAATATTGAACATGAAAAAGCCTTAATGAAGCAGGCTGAAATTCAAGCTAATGAAGAAAAAAAACTACTAGCAGTTATCAATAAATATGCCACTGCTTCGGGGAAAAAGAAAAAAATGGCTCAAGATAGAGAAAAAAAATTAGAAAAATTACTAGAAAACAAAATAGAACTTCCTCATGATTTAAAAAAAGTAAACATAAATATGAGTATCAACAGAGAGGGATCCAACATACCTTTAAAAGTTAAAGATTTATGTTTTAAATATAATAAATCATTAACACAAAATGTTATTAATAATCTAACCTTTGAATTAAATAAGGGTGAAAAATTTCTGATTATAGGCCAAAATGGAATAGGTAAATCAACATTATTAAAATTAATTATTGGCGAGCTGATCCCTGATAGCGGCAAGATAGAAGTTGGCAGTAAAACTGATATAGGTTATTATGCTCAAGAACATGAATTGTTAGATAATGAAAGGGATATTTTAAATAATTTTTCCGATATAAACATTTCACAAAGGCAATTAAGAACAGTGCTAGGTAGATTCCTGTTTTTTGGTAATGATGTTTTTAAAAAAGTTGATGTTCTGTCACCAGGAGAAAGAAGTCGAGTTGCTTTAGCAAAGCTTTCTTTGAAAGGCTCAAATTTTTTAATTCTTGACGAACCCACAAATCATTTAGATCCACAAACTCAGATGATAATAGCTGAAACATTCAAAACATTTCCTGGGACAATGTTAGTTGTATCTCATAATCCAGATTTTGTAGATAATTTAGGGATTATTAGAGTGTTAGTATTACCAATAGGTAAGAGATTATATTATAATAAAGATATAGTTGAATATTTTAAGAATATTAATATTAACAAGGATTAAAAAAGAATTTTTTTATTATAAATTGTTGTGTATTAAGAAATAAAGTGATATTATATAAAAAAAGGAGGAGAAGCAATATGAAAATAGTTCGTCGAGCAACTAAAGCTAATTCAATTATTGGAGGTAAAGTTTCCTTCCATAAGGATAGTTGTTGTAGTTCAAGAGCTAATTAAAGGGAGCAATATGTTCCCTTTAATAGTTTTGGAGGAATAAGTATGAAGTGGTCAATATTTATTTATAAGTTATGTAAAGGAAATAAGACTTTATTATATAATACTCTAAATCATGCAATAGTTATTTTTGATAATAATAAGTTACAAAAAGTAAGTCAAAAATTACCAAATGCTGATAATAGTAAAATAATAAAAGATTTAAAAAGCATGGAATTTTTAATTGATGAAAATGTAAATGAAGAGGAAATGTTTTTATCATCATTACTGAATGAGTGGAATGATTGTGGATTTTTGGGGTTACATATATTAACCACAACAGCATGTAATTTCAAGTGTCCATATTGCTATCAATCAGGAATAAGTCCTTCATTGTTAGATAATGAGAAAATAAAAAAAGTTATTGATTATATTGAAAAATATGTTGTAAAAAATAAGATAAAAGAATCAAATATTGAAATTACTGGTGGAGAACCAACTACTAATTGGGATAATGTAGAATTTTTTCTTAATTCTATTGATAAAATTTTTAAAAAAAATAAAATAAAATATAAAATATTTATTGTTACAAATGGATTTAATTTTAATAAAGAAAAAGTAGACCTAATAGCAAAATTTAATTGGTGTAGAGCACAAATAACATTAGATGGTCCTGAGAAAATTCATAATAATCGAAGAATGCTTCGCAATGGGGATGGTACTTATAAAGAAATTATAAATAATCTAAAATATATTCTTAATAATAACAAAATAGATAAAATAAACTTAAGAATAAATTATGATAATAGTAATATTCTTTATATTCCAGGATTTTTAAAATATATAAAAAAAGAATTTGGAACTGATAAAATAATCATATCATTAGGATTGATAACTAAAACAGTAAATTGTTCAGAAGCCAATAAATATATTGACCAATATGGTATTTTAGAAGATGAATTTTTAAATAATTATATAAAATTATATAAAACTGCATATAAATTAGGATTTCATATGTCAGATATTTTCTCATTTGATGGAATGTGTACTGCAAAATTAAAACATTCAATGGTAATTGAACCAAATGGTAATATTGTAAAGTGTGTTAGCGGTGTTGGTAGAGAAGAGTTTAAAGTAGGGAACATTTTTAATGGTGATGTAAAAGACAGTAATTATTTATTTATAGATAAATATAAAGAATGTTTGGAAAAAAAGTGTGAATTTTTACCACTTTGTCATACGGGATGCCGTTTTGAATCAATGATAAAATATAATAATTTTAAAAAAGTTAATTGCAAAAAGGATTTATTGAATAAAATAAATGCTGAGATTTTAAAGATAAATTACTTCTAAGAAAGGAGGATAATATGTTAGAGTTGAGAGATGTAACTATTGCTATTAAGAAAAATGGACGTCCTTTAATTAAAAACTTTAGTTTTACATTAAATAAAGGTGATAAGGTGGCAGTAATAGGGGAAGAAGGTAATGGTAAAAGTTCTTTACTAAAATATATTTATGATCAAAAAACGATAGATGGTTATTGTGAATATAGTGGGCAAGTAACTAAAAAGGGATTAAAAATAGGTTATCTTGAACAATCTTTAAATGACGATTGGTTTGACTCTCCTATATTTGAATATTTCTTAAAAGATAGTCCTTATGATGAAATTGATTATGATCGTTATAATGATTTGGTTCATGTTAGTTCGGTTTTATCTAAATTAAAAATTAATCCTAATTTATTAGAAAGCGAACAGTCAATAGGAACATTATCTGGTGGCGAAAAAGTAAAAATACAATTGGCAAAATTAGTTGTTAATAACCCAGATGTTTTATTATTAGATGAACCAACTAATGATTTAGATATAAAAACATTGGAATGGTTAGAAAATTTTATTAGTGTTTCTAATATACCGATTATATATATATCTCATGATGAAACTCTTTTAGAAAGAACAGCCAATATCGTAATCCATTTAGAACAAGTAAAGAAAAAAAGTGATGCTCGTCATACTATAGAAAAAATGGGTTATCGTGAATATGTTGAAAAAAGATTGGGGATTATTCAAAAACAAGAGCAAGTAGCTCGTAAACAAAGAGCTGAATATCAAGCACAAATGGCACAGTGGCGTCAAGTTTATCAAAAAGTTGATTATCAACAAGAAACTATTACTAGAGCTGATCCTCATGGCGCAAAATTACTAAAGAAAAAAATGAAATCTCTTAAAGCGCAAGAGAAGAGATTGGAAAAAAATGCCGATAATTTTTTCGATATACCTGATGTAGAAGAAGCTATTAATTTTAATTTTGATAATAATATATATATACCTAATGGTAAAGTTATTTTAGACTTACATATTTCAGTTTTAAAAATAAAGGATAGGATTTTATCTCAAAATATCGAACTAAAGGTAAATGGACCAGAACACGTTGTTTTAATTGGTAAAAATGGTATTGGTAAAACCACCCTTTTTAAAAAAATATATGAAATTATGCAAGATAGGAAAGATATAAATATTGGTTATATGCCACAAAATTATGAAGAATTAATTAATCCTAATATAACTGCTTTAGAATTTCTTCAAGAAGAAGGATCAAAAACTGAGGAAACAAAAGTTAGAAGTTTTATGGGAAACATGAAATTTACCAGTGAAGAAATGCTTGCGAAGATTGAAAATTTAAGTGGTGGTCAAAAAGCTAAATTATTACTACTAAAGATGATATTAAACAATTGTGATGTATTACTAATGGATGAACCAACCAGAAACTTAAGTCCTCTTTCCAATCCAGTAATTAGAGAAGTCTTAGCCAACTATAAAGGAGCAATTATCAGTATATCTCATGATCGCAAATTTATTAATGAGGTTTGTGATATTGTTTATGAGCTGAATGAAAATGGTATAAAAAAAAACAATAATTTAAATTATGACTATGGAGAAAATAGTGTAAAAAAACAAAAATAAAATGATAAACTCAGACTTGTAAAAACCTGAGTTTTTTTTATCTTCTATTGCTTTTGAATCTGTATTGCTTGTTTGAAAACCTAGAACAGCATATAATAAGCACAAAAGAGGTGGTTATATGCGCTTAAAAAATCTATCAATGTCATTTGGTATTCAAGAATTATTTAAAAATATTAATTTATATATTGTTGAAACGGAAAAAATAGGAATAGTGGGTGTTAATGATGCTGGTAAAACCACATTTTTAAAAATAATTATGGGCATTATATCTCCTGATAATGGTGAAGAAATGGGTTTTATAGAATATAATAGAAGGACGGATTTATATGAGAAATCCGAGCAAGCCATCACTGACTATTTATATAATAAATATATTAAAAAAGAAGAAGCTATTTTAAATAAATAAAGGGGTTAATATATGAATAAATTAGTAAAGGTATTAATAATTATTGTAACATTTTTGTTGATATTTATAGTGGGGTTATTATGGTGGTTTGTTTTTAAAGATGAATCTAATGATTTAGATATTGTAAGTAATAATGAGATAGAAGAGGCTTTAAATTATTTTAATAATTATAATGATGTATTTGCCGCTAAGGTGTTGATAGATTATTGTAATGAAGATGTATCCTTTTTAAATGATAAAGAATGCAATGGTGCTTTTAAAAAATATAGTTTATATAATGAAGATAATGCTGTGGCTTTAGAGTTATTATCATATTTTATAGATGATACTGCTAATATAAAAAGCGAAGATGAAATGAATACAATAATAGATTTATGGAATCAAATATCCATTAATGGTGATGATTTAATATATTTATATAGTAAAATATCTAGAGAAAAAGTTATTAAAGGCTATAAGCTAGTAGATACTATGAATAAAACTAAAAATCAAAAAGCTTTAATTAATTTTAAAGATTATTATAAAAGTAGTAGGTTAAATGATTTTGAAAAATATAGTATATATTTATATATGATAGAGATGCCTGATTTATTAGCTGATACTAAGATAGTATATAACAATAAAAAAATATCTTTTGATAGCTTTTTGGAGAGCGAAGATATATATCATGAAACTTTTAATGTTATAAATAATTTTTATAAGAAAGTTAATATAAAAAAATAATATACCTAGTTATTACTAGGTTTTATTATTTATGTTAAAATATAAGTGGTGATTTTATGAAAATTAAATCTTTATGTTGGAATATAACTAGTTTTTGTAATGAACATTGTAAGTTTTGTTTTAGAGAAATATTTCCTGAATTATCTTTAAAAGAAAATAAAATAATTGCAAAGAAATTATTAGATTATGGCGTTGAAAAAATTTCTTTTTGTGGAGGAGAGCCATTATTATATAAAGATTTATTTAAATTAATAAATTATATAAAAAGGTTAAACCCAAATATAATCTTGTCTATAAATACGAATGGGAAAAATATAAATGAGAAAAATTTAGGTTATATATGTTCAAAATTTGATTGGATTACATTGCCTATTGATGCTTCAACTAATAAATTAAATAAAGAAATTGGGAGAGGTATTAATCATTTAAAACACGTTTTATGGATATTAGAAAAAGTAAAAGGTAAGAATATAAAAATTAAAATTAATACTGTTTTAATGGAAGTAAATAAAGATGATATTAATAATATTAATAAAATTATTGAACGATTTAAAAATATTAAACGATGGAAGATATTTAGGTTTTATGCTACCGGTATTAATGCTGGTCGAAATAAGAATTTATTTTTTATTAATGATGCTAATTTTTCTTTATTAAAAAACAAATTTTTATTAAATAATAAAAAAATAATTTCTGAATTCAATGATTTTGATCAATTTAAGTACTCTTATTTTAGAATTTATTCAAATGGTGCTTATCTTAATGAAAGCAATCAAGAAATTGGTAATTTATTAGATGATTCCATGAAAGATGTGATAAAAAAAAGTAAGGAGTGTTTATCACTTCATTATCTAAGAAATAAATATAAAAAATGAAATAGAATAGGTGATTTTATGAAAAAATTATTACTTATATTTCTTTTCCTTTTTATATTAACTGGATGTAATAGTTATAGTAAAGAAAAAGAAATATATAATAATATGATTAATGATTTAAATAATCAATCTATAATCAATGGTGAGCTTCCTTTTTCTGTAGATGTAGTATTAGAAAAGGATATTGATGAAGAATTAACTTATAGTATTATCATAGATAATCCCAAAGAAGAAATAAGAAATATCAAAGCATTAGCTATTCATAATTTTGATACTAATGGTATTTATCCTACAGTAGGTATATTTGATGAAAAGTTAAATTTAATACCTAATAAAATAGATAATAAAAATAATATGGTTAAAGGTATTATTTTGGTTGGTTATATTAAATATAATGGTTCAATTAATAATTTTAATGGTATAATAAAATTGTTATTAGAATATGAAGATGAAGATGATAATAATAAAAAAGTATATTACCAATATCAAAAAGAGACAAAATAAAAACTTTATATAATTTATTTTTATATAAGGTGATAATATGAAAGTTAAGATATTTGATGAGGGCCATGAAAAAGATTTAGAAAAAAGTATTAATGATTTTATATCTGCTTTAGAAGGTGAAGTAATAGATATAAAGTATCAAGTAGGTATAAGTGTTTTTTCAGAGGAACAAATATTTTGTTTTTCGGCAATGATTATTTATAAATAAATGGAAGTGAAGTAAATGAAAAAAAACTCTTTTGTCCAAGGGGCTATGATTGCGACTATTGCGATAATTTTAGTAAAAATATTAGGCGTATTATATGTTATTCCCTTTTATGCTATTATAGGTGAACAAGGGGGAGCTTTATATGGTTATGCGTATACTATTTATACTTTGTTTTTAAGTATATCCTCAATTGGACTTCCTTCTGCTATGGCTAAAATTATTAGTGAGTATAATACTTTAGAAAAATATTATTTAAAAGAGAAAGCATATAAAATAGGAAAAAAATTAATGCTTATAACAGGTTTCGCTTCCTTTTTAATGTTATTTATTTTTGCTCCTAATATTGCTTATATGATATTAGGAGATATAACGGGAGGAAATTCTATAGAAGATGTTACTTTAGTAATAAGAATAATATCTACTGCTATTATAATTGTTCCTTTACTCAGTATTACTAGGGGTTATTTACAAGGGCACAAGTATATTACTCCATCATCTATTAGCCAAGTTTTAGAACAGTTAATCAGAGTATTAATTATTATTATAGGTAGTTATATGGTATTAAATGTTTTTAACTTAGGTCTTACTAATGCAGTAGGCATTGCGGTATTTGGTGCTACGGCAGGAGCTTTTGTATCGTATTTTTATTTAGTATCTAAAATAAAGAAAAATAAAATTCATCAAGAATATGAGATGACTAGAAGTGAAAAGAGGGTTACAAGTAAAGATATATTGAAAAAACTAGTAATATATGCAATACCTTTTGTAATGATACATATTACTCATTCATTTTATAATTTAATAGATATGACAACAGTAGTAAAAACATTGGTAAATGGTTTAAAATATGAAATAGACGTAGCTGAAAGTGTCATTGGGATATTAAATACTTGGGGGTATAAATTAAATGCGATAGTAATTGCAATATCATCTGGATTAGTTACAAGTTTAATTCCTAATATCACTTCTAATTTTGTTCAAAAAGATTTTGAAAATGTAAGGAGAAAAGTTAGTCAATCATTAAAATTACTTACTTTTATTACATTACCCTTAACATTTGGTTTAAGTTTTTTAGCTAAACCATTGTGGTTTGCTTTCTATGGAGAAAGTGTTTTAGGACCAACTGTTTTTAGTTATTCTATATTTATAGCTTTTTTCATCACATTATTTACTATTACCTTAATGATTATGCAATCACTTAATCAATATAAAATGGTATTTATAAGTTTAATTGCGGGATTATTAATAAAACTATCATTTAATATTCCATTAATGTATTCCTTTAATCATTTTGGGCTTCATGGTTTTTATGGTTCAATAACCGCAACTATCTTTGGTTTTATAGTTTCCATTATAATTAACTTAATAGTATTAAAGAAAATAACCAATATTAGTTATAATGATACTTTTAAAACATTTTTAAATATTGTTATGGGTACTTTAATAATGTTAATAGTATTATCAATGTTGAAATTATTAATTCCTATTGATGTCACTGGTAGAGGTATGGCAGTCATAGTATGTTTTGTATATGGAATAATAGGTAGTGGTATTTACTTAGCCCTTTCCAAACAAAATAATACTATCACATCAGTATTAGGGAATAATATAACAATTAATATGCTTAAAAAAAGTAAAAAAGAAGTTTAACTTCTTTTTTTATATTCCTTGTATAGATTGTGTAGGTTGTGTGGGGTATTGCCATGTATTATCAGTATATGGAGTTTGTTCGGAATAAGGTGTTTCTAGTCTAGATAACCTTATATCAAGCCTTCTGACTTGATTTTCTAAACGATCTAAACGTTGTTCAAAATGATCAACACCTTGAGTTATATTATATCCAGACATTTGTCCCATGCCAGGCATCATCCCCATGCCAGGCATCATTCCTGGCATTACTCCGGTGTTAGTATAAGGACAGGTATTTCTTTCGTTTTTCATTTTGGTGCCTCCTTTAAAATGCTTTCATTAAAGTATATGCTTTTGTTTATGTAGTGATTAGGCTATAATGATATTAGGAGGGATAATGTGAGACTGAGAAATGTAAAAAATAAAGATAAGATAATTACTAGCTCATTATATTTTGTTTCTGATTCTTCCAAATATAAAGGTAAATGGCATTTATTATTTGGTAATAATAATCCTTTATATATTGAAATAGGAATGGGTAAAGGAAAGTTTATAATAAATAACGCTTTAAAAAACCCTGATATTAATTTTATTGGTATTGAAAGAGTTGATAATGTTTTAGTTAAAGCAATTGAGAATGTGAATGAATTTCAGTTATCTAATTTAAAACTAATAAGATTAGATGCGGTTGACATAGATAATATTTTTGACGTTAACGAGATAAAAAGAATATATTTGAACTTTTCTGATCCTTGGCCCAAGAAAAGGCATTCAAAAAGAAGATTAACTTATAAAACATTTTTATCAAAGTATGATATGATTTTAAATGGAGAAATACATATAAAGACAGATAATAGAAGTTTATTTGAATATTCTATCGAATCATTAAGTGAATATGGATATAAATTAAAGAATGTATATCTTGATTTAACTAATAGTAATATACTTAATAATATTACTACTGAATATGAAGATAAGTATATATTAGAGAATAAAACAATATATAAATTGGAAGCATATAAAAATAAAAATTAAAATATATTTATCTTTTATTTCTTTTTTGATATAATAAATTATAAGAGTAGGTGATTAGATGAAGCCTAGGTGGTTAATGCTGGTAATATCACTACTGATGGTTACGGGTTGTACTATTACAAAAGTAGATGATAATAATATCGATGGTATAATTAATACCATATTAAATAATAAAACTGAAGTTACTAATACTTATTCTCTAGGATACCAATACTATTTGCCACGTAATGTAAAAGTTAGTAGTATTTCAGATTATAATGAAATGTTATATACCAATAATATAAATTATTATTTATATGTGGATGTTATTAGTTATTATCATAAAGTAAATATTAGTTATAATGAATATAAAAAAGCATATTATTCTAAGATGTTAGAGTTCAATGATAAGAAAGGTTATATTGAAATAAATAAAATAAATGACAAATATTTTATTGAAATGATGTTTAATTATGCAAAAATAGAAAGTTATGTTAATAAGGATTATTTATCACAAGCAATTATTGATGGCTGTTATATATTATCTAACTTAACTTATAATGAAAAAATAATTAAAAATTTAATTGATAATGATGATTTTGATAAAGGAGCAGAACAGTTTAATATATTTAAACCTAAAAGAGAAGAAGGAAAATATTTAGATTATATAAAAGAATATGATAAATATGAAGATATTAATAATCAATTGCCTGATTATGAATAATACTATAAAATAGGAAGGGATACTAGAGTAGAGGTGCTAATATGGGACTTTTTGATAAAATAAAAAATTTGTTTTTAGAGGAAGAAGAAGTAGAAACAAAACCAAAAATGGAGGCTAGAAAAGAAATTACTCCACCTATTAAAAAAATAGATAAACACGTTGAGGTAAAAAAGGATGTTAGTGATGTTATTAGCGAAAGAGAATTGTTTAAATCAGAGACTACCTTTAAGTTTCCAGTAATGTTTGAAGAGGAAGATTTAGAAAAGGAAAAAGAAAAACAACGTCATACTAATATTCTTGATGTTGAAAAAACAAAAATAAAGAACAAAGTAGAAGAACCAGAAAAAAAAGTTTTCAAACCAACTCCAGTAATATCTCCTATTTATGGGATAATAGATAAAGAATATAGAAAGAGTCAAATGCTGGAAGAGAAGAAAAAACAAATTAATAATACAAAAACAAAAGAAAATACTGGTAGTTTAAGTGTTGATGATGTGCGTAAAAAAGCATATGGGACTTTAGAAGATGATATAGAAAATACTTTATCTGATAATGATTCAATGTTTTATAATTTGAAAGATGAAGAAGTGGAAGAAAAAGAAGCGGAAGGAATTAAAGAAAATACTGATTTATTAGAAGATTTAACAGAAGAAATAGTAATAGAAGATGTAACTTTAGAGGAAGCTGATACTAATTATAAGGAACTAAATATTTCTTATGATAGTGAAAAAGATAAACCTGATATAAATAAAATAGGGGAAGCTAATAATAAAGATATTGATAAAGATAATTTATTTAATTTAATTGATTCAATGTATGAGTCGGAAGGAGAAGAAAATGATGAAGATAGTAATAATTGATGTATTACCTGGAATATTATATTTATTAGGAGCCATATTATTAGTAGTTTTAATTATTCTTGTTATTAAATTAATAAAAATGGTAACTAAAGTAAATAAAGTTGCTAGTGAAGTAGAAGCAAAGGTAGATTCACTTAATGGTTTATTTAATGTGATTGATAATGCTACTGATAAATTGTCTTCATTTAGTGATAAGTTTGTTGATATTATTGCAGGTTTTTTTACTGGATGGTTTAAAAAAAGAAAAGAAAAAAATATTGAAAAGGAGGAAGTTGAAGAAGATGAGTAAAAAGAAAAGAAAAGGTTTTTTCTTAGGGGCTTTAGTGGGAGCAGCAGCAGGTATTTTATTCGCACCTAAAAAAGGTTCGCAAACAAGAAAAGAATTAAAGGTCAAAATAGATGAATTAATTCAAAAGGTATCAGCTATTGATTTTAGAGATGTAAAAGTGAAGATGGAAGAAAAGATTGATGAAATTCAAGAAGATTTAGAACAATTAGATAAAGAAAAGGTTATGAAAATAGCTAAAGATAAAGCTAAAGTTGTAAAAGAAAAAGCTGAAGATTTAGTAAAACTAGCAATTGAAAAAGGAACACCTGTTGTTCAAGAAATAGCTGAAGAAGTAAGAGAAAAAGCTATTGAAGTAACAAAAGAAGTATTAAAAAGATTAGAAAAGAAAAATGATGAAAGCGATGAATAATCGCTTTTTATTTCTATATATTATGTTATAATGATATATATAGTTAGTATGTTATGGAGTGATAATATGAATTTATTTGAAGAATTAAAATGGCGAGGAATGCTTAAAGATATAAGTAATGAAGAAGAAGCAAAAAGGATGATTAATGAAGAAAAAGTAGTATTTTATTGTGGATTTGATCCTAGTGCTGATTCACTTACTATTGGTCATGCTGTCCAAATTATTAGATCTAAATTATTACAAAATTATGGGCATAAACCAATCATTTTAGTAGGTGGAGCTACTGGTTTAATAGGAGACCCTCGTGAAACAGAAGAAAGAAAATTATTAACTTTAGAAAAGTCATTAGAAAATGCCAAAAAAGTAGAAGTTCAATTAAAAAAGTATATGTCTTTTGAAGGTGATAATAAAGCTATTGTAGTTAACAACTATGATTGGATTTCAAAAATAAATATGATTGAATTTTTAAGGGATTATGGAAAGTATTTTAATATTAATTATATGTTAGATAAGGAAACAATTTCTAAAAGATTAAATACAGGGATCTCATATACTGAGTTTTCTTATATGATACTACAATCAATAGATTGGTTGCATTTATATAAAAAATATAATTGTACAGTTCAATTTGGTGGCTCTGATCAATGGGGAAATATTACTGCTGGATTAGAATTAATTAGAAAAAAAGAAGAAGCTGCTAAGGTAGTGGCATTAAGTTCACCACTATTATTAAAGTCAGATGGTACTAAGTTTGGAAAGAGCGAATCAGGTGCTTTATGGTTAGATGAAACAAAAACTTCTCCTTATGAAATGTATCAGTATTTTATTAATACTAGCGATAAGGATGTTATTACTTATTTAAAATTATTAACTCTTCTTTCCAAAGAGGAAATAGAGGATTTAGAATCTAAGTTAAAAGAAAAACCAGAAGAAAGAATAGCTCAAAAAGTATTAAGTAAAGAGATATTGATTTTCTTATATGGAAGGGAAGCTTATGAAGGGGCTTTAAAAATATCAGAAGCATTATTTAATGGAGATATCAAAGAATTAACAGAAAAGCAAATAGAAGAAGGATTTAAAGATGTTCCTAGTTTAGAAATAAATAAGGAGAAAAATATTATTGATTTATTAGTCGAAGTTGGAACTGCTAGTAGTAAAAGGGAAGCTAGAGAATTTATTTCTAATGGCGCTATCACTATAAATGGTGATAAGGTAATTGATTTAGAATATATTATTAACAAAAGTAGATTAGTAAATGATAAATATATAATTATTAGAAGAGGAAAGAAAAATTATTACTTAATAAAATATAAAGGAGATAAATAATGAAAAAAAATCATATTATTGATAAATTGTTTAATATTGCGATTATTATGATCATATTATTTAGCACAATATTTTTATACAATGCCTTAATTAATTATTTTTTTGGTAATGATGATTATTATATTAATTATGATGAATACAAAGAAGCGTATTGTTTTTCTGATCCTAATGATCAAATACTTATAACTGATGATGAATGTCAGATACAATATAATGAATATAGTAAAGAAATAATTAATCAACAAAAAAGGAATAGTGAAAAAAATATTTTTACTTGTATTGGAATAATTGTGATATCATCATTATTTTTAATGTTAATGAACAAAAAAGATTTCTTAAAAGAAGAATTAGGATTTAAAATATTAAATGCGATATTGCTACTAGTGTCTTTAGCGGGGTTATTAGTTCTTTATACCTACATTATAGAAAGCTTATATTATAATTATGATGATGTAATGATAAACATAACTGAGATATTTGGCTTTGTATTATTTCCATTAATCTTTTATTATCTTATTAATAAATATTTTTATAAAACAAAAGAGAAGCATTAAGCTTCTCTTTTTATCTGTTATAGAATTCAACTACTAAGTCTTCGTTTATTTCACTAGTTATTTCTGTTCTTTGTGGGTATCTTAGATATTTGACTTCAAGTTTATTATCATCAAATGATATGTATTCAGGACGAGAATTGACATCTGCTAAAGCTACTTTAATAGCTGGATGATCTAATGATGCTTCTTTTATGTTAATTATATCTCCTGGTTTTAATTGATATGATGGAATATCAACTTTTTTCCCATTTACTAAAATATGCCCATGATTAACTAATTGTCTTGCGGCTCTTCTTGTTCTGGCGATGCCAGCGCGATAAACAATATTATCAAGACGGCTTTCTAATAATTTTAGAAAATCTTCCCCAAGAACGCCATGTAGTTTTTTTGCTTTTTCAAAAGTATTTCTAAATTGTCTTTCGTTAATGCCATAAGTGAATCTAATTTTTTGTTTTTCTTTTAATTGAAGCCCGTATTCAGAAATCTTACCTCTTCTTCTTTGTCCATGTTGACCAGGACTATAAGGTTTTCTCGCAATATCCTTGCCATTTTCTAAAGTTGAAAATCCAACACGACGTGACTTTTTAAAAGCGGGTCCAGTATAACGCATTTTATTCCTCCTCAATGTTTATTTGCTTATAACATTGACTTCTATTTGTCAATTTATAGGGTGTTTATATTTTATATCCTCACCTACAGCATCAGTTACTGATATAACCTATTGGCTATAAACACGTTATAAACTTCAAGATAGTGCTGTCAAAGTAATACGCAATTTTAATTATATTAAATATAACTTAATTAGTCAATAATTATTATATGTTTTTATAATAATTATAATATTCTAAATTTTTAAAAATTATATATAATTTGTCGAAAAATATGGTAAAATAATGTTATAGGATAGAGGTGAGGTTATGGGAAGCGCAACATTACTTATGTGGACTTATTTTATTGTCGCTATTATTTTAATTGTGATTGTTTTAAACATAGTTCAAAAATTAAGACATGATAAATATAAAAAGGAAGTAGAAACATTAGATAGAGAAAAAAATTTAATTACTAATATTCCTATACTTCAAGAATTATCTAGAGTAGAGGTTATTATTAAAAATGAAAAATTAGAAGAAAAATATAAAAGATGGAATAAAAAATATGATTTAATAAAAAATACTAAAATTCCTAAAATAACAGACATGTTATTAGAACTTGATTTTCTAATAGAACAAATGGACTACAAAAATCTAATGTATAAATTAGTTAAGACTGAAATGGAAGTATATAAGGTTAGAACTAAAGCAGAATTTTTATTAAATGAAATAAAGGAAATAACGTTAAGTGAAGAAAAAAATAGAAACATTATTACTAAATTAAAATCAAAATATCGTGAGCTTCATTTAAGTTTTAACAATAATAAAAAGGAATTTGGCGATTATGTTATGCCGGTTGAACTACAATTTGAAAATATTGAAAAAAGATTTCAAGAATTTGAAGTTCATATGGAAAAGAATAACTATGATGAAGTTAGTCATATTGTAAAAGCATTAGATGAACAAATAAATGCGATGGAATTAGTTGTTGATGAACTTCCAAAAGTTATTTTAATGGCTGAAATAATTATTCCCAAAAAAATAGAGGAAGTAACTAATTCTTATAATAGAATGTTAAAGGAAGGTTTTCCTTTAGATTATTTAAATTTCAAATATAATGTTGAAGAGGTTGAAAAAAAAGTAAATAATATATCAGATAGATGTAAAGTATTAAATTTGGAAGATGCGATTCTTGAATTAAGGACTATCATTGATTACTTTGAATCATTATTTAGTGATTTTGAAAATGAACGAATGCACAAAAGATCATTTAAAGATAATATCAACTTATTTAAAAATAAATTGATTAGGATGAATAGAGTAATGGAAAATATATATGCTCAACTAGATGATATTAAGTTTAATTATGATTTGTCAGAAAATGAAACAAATGAACTTAATCGTTTGAGTAGCGAATTAAAATTTATTAATAGTGATTTTGATGAATTAAGTGAAAAAGTAAAAATAAAGGAAACAGCATATTCTATTATGGCAAAAGAATTAGAAGAAATAGCGTTAAGACTTTCTAAAATAGAAGATGATTTAGAACGTTGTCTTCATTCGTTAGGTAATATGAAAGAAGATGAAATAAGAGCTAGAGAACAATTAGATGAAATCAAACTATTACTTAGAGAATCTAAATATAAGATTAGAAAATATAAATTACCTGTTATTCCTAATCATTACTTCATTCAATTAAAAGAAGCTCAAGAATCAATTAAAGAAATAATAAAAGAATTAGAAAAGAAACCTATCAATATAAAGATATTAAATACTAGAGTAGATACAGCAAGGGACTTAGTCTTTAAGTTATTTAATACTACTAATGAAATGGTTAAAACAGCAATGCTGGCAGAGCGCGCTATTATGTATGGTAATAGATATAAAAGTGGTAAAGTACAAGTAGAACAAGGTCTTAACAATGCAGAAATATTATTTACTAAAGGTGATTATAAAATGGCTTTAGAAATAAGTATTAATAGTATTGACTTAGTAGAACCTGGTATATATCAAAGATTATTAGAGGTATATAATAAAGAAAATAATTAAAAGTAATACATTGTATTATTTTTAATTTGACGGGATAATTAATAAAAATTATAATAATTATATTTGGAGGTTTTTATAATGGATTTTTTTAATAGAAAAGTAAATGAATATTATGATAGTTTAATTGAAGAAGTTCCAAATATTGGAGATGTTTGTAATATAGTAGGAAAATTCCAGATGATGATGTAAAATATTTTTCTGATAGAGGGTGTGCAATTACCGAATATAATTTTGGTGTTGTTCAAACAGAAATCATTAGAATTAGAGCAATTGGAGATAAAGAAAATAAACCTATACAATATACAAAAGCAATAATAACAAAAATCTAACTGTAATTAGTTAGATTTTTTTGTTATAATAATAAAAGGTGATATATATGATTTATTTAGATTATTCCGCAACAACTCCAGTTGATAAAAGAGTATTAGAATCTTTTAATAAAGTTTGTGAAGAATATATTGGTAATGCTAATTCTATACATGAGTTAGGAGATAAAAGTAAAGAATTAATGGATAAGGCTACTATACAAGTTGCTAATTTATTAGGTGTAAAAAAACACGAGATAATTTTTACAAGTGGTGCGACAGAATCTAATAACCTTGCAATTAAAGGAATAGTAGAAAAATATAATAATAGAGGTAAACATATCATTACTACTAATATAGAGCATTCATCTATAAGTGAAGTAATGAAGTTTTTTGAGAAAAAAGGATATGAAATATCTTATGTAGATGTAGATAGTGATGGTATTGTTAAAATAGATCATTTAAAAAAGCTTTTAAGAAAAGATACTATATTAGTTTCAATTTGTTATGTAAATAGCGAAGTAGGTATTAGACAACCTATTGAAGAAATAGGTAAGATATTAAAAGAATATCCTTTAACACTTTTTCATGTAGATGCTACGCAAGCTATTGGTAAAATATCTATTAATGTAGATAATATTGATTTAATGAGTTTTTCTGCTCATAAGTTTTTTGGTTTAAAAGGAGTAGGAGTTTTAATGCGAAAAGAAAATATTGATTTAGAACCTCTATTTCATGGTGGCGAGAGCCAAAGCGCATATCGTAGTGGAACACCATCACTCCCCTTATATGTATCACTCGCTAAATCATTAAGATTAATTCTTGAAGATATAGATAATAATTATAATTATGTTTTAGAATTAAATAAAAAATTAAAAAAAGAATTTAGTAAATATAAAGATATTGTCATTAATAGTAGTGATAAATGTATTCCTCATATATTAAATATTAGTCTTTTAAATATTAAGCCTGAGACTTTTGTAAATGCTATGAGTAAGCATAATATTTATATTTCTACAAAGACTGCATGTTCTAGTAAAAATGAATTATCTAAAACTTTATTGGCTATGAATAAAGATAGAAATATAGTATTATCCTCTATAAGAATAAGTTTATCCTATAAAACAACAATTGAAGAAATAAATGCTTTTTTAAAATTTTTTGATTTAGAATTTAAGGTATTAAATAATATAATAGGGGAAAAATAATATGGAGAAAATGATATTAATTAAATATGGAGAACTTACTACTAAAAAAGGTAATAGGAAACACTTTATTGATATTTTAGATAGAAATATAAAAGATAAACTTATTGGGATTGATTATAAAATAATTAAGCATAGAGATAGAATGTTTATTGAGAGTAATGATATAGATTCTGTGACAGATAAAATTAAATCTATATTTGGAATTCATTCAATAGTAAAATGTTATAAGATTGATAGTGATATAGAATCTATTAAAGAAAAAAGTATAAATTTATTAAAAAAATTAAATTTTAAAACATTTAAAATAGATACTAATAGATCATATAAGTTATTCCCTATTAATAGTATGGAAATTAGTAGATTAATAGGAGCTCATGTATTAAAAAACATAGATAATATAAAAGTAGATGTTAATAATCCAGAGTTATTACTAAAAATAGAAATATTAAAAGATAGTACTTATTTATATACTGAAGAAATAAAAGGATTAGGTGGATATCCAGTTGGTATTCAAGGGAAAGGATTATTAATGCTTAGCGGGGGAATTGATTCTCCCGTAGCGGGCTATTTAGCTTTAAAAAGAGGAGTAAGTATTGATGCGATATATTTTGAAGCCTTACCTCATACTAGTTTAAAAGCTAGAAAAAAAGTAATTGATTTAACTAAGTTTTTAACTAAATATACTAATAAAATAAATTTATATATTATTCCTTTTACAGAAATACAAGAAGCTATTTATAAACAAATAGATTCTACTTATATGATTACCATTATGAGAAGAATGATGTATCGTATTAGTGAAATAATTGCGAAAAAAAATAAATGTAAAATTTTAATAAATGGTGAAAGTATAGGTCAAGTTGCGAGCCAAACACTTAATAGTATAAATGTAATTAATAATGTTACTAATATGCCTATTATTAGACCTGTAGCTTGTATGGATAAGATAGAAATAATCAATTTGGCTAAAAAAATAAATACTTATGAAACAAGCATTTTACCTTATGAAGATTGTTGTACAATATTTGTACCTAAACATCCTGTTATTAATCCTTCTTTAGAAAAAGCAATTACATATGAAAAAAGTATTAATTATAATGAAATGATAGATAGAGTTATTAGTAATATAACAGTATTAAAAATAGATAGTAATTATGAAGAAAATATCGATATTCTCTAGGTATTAATTACCAAATATAAGTTTATGTATTTTGTATTATTCATGTAATTTTTCACAACCTATTAGTGTAGGAGGTGAAAAGCAAATGAATAACAGTAGCAAAAGCAAACTTGTAGTACCTGGAGCAAGACAAGCAATTGATCAAATGAAATATGAAATAGCTAGTGAATTTGGTGTTAATTTAGGCCCAGACACTTCTTCAAGACAAAATGGTTCAGTTGGTGGAGAGATCACTAAACGTTTAGTTGAAAGAGGAATGAGTCAAATGGGTGGTGGAATGAGTTATCGTTCTGGCCAATCACAAAGCCAATCTAAATAATTTAAATAAATTTAAGACAGGAATTCCTGTCTTTTTTAATTAAAAAGTTATTTTACTTAACATTTTCTATTTTATGTCGTATAATAGGTAACTATATATCTATTTGAAGGAGTAAAAATATATGTTGACAAAAAAACAAATAAAAGAAATAAATACTGAATTATTTTTAATTAAAAAGTGAAATTGATCCTAAGAAAAAGGAAGCAATAGAAAATGAACTTTTACAAGTTAATACGGGATTAGTTGTAGATATTGCTTGCGGTTTTAAAAATGTTGATGATATTAACCAATTAATTACAATTGGTTTAGTTGGTTTATGGGAAGCAATTAAGAAGTTTGATTTGGAAAAAGGTAATAATCTTTCTACCTTAGCTCATATATGTATAAAAAGACAAATGTTAATGCATTGTAGGGAACAAAAAAAGAATAAAAATATTTTTTATTTAGAAGATGAACTCAAAGATAGTGAAATAGAAGGTTTACATTATATGGACTTATTTGGAAGCTCAAATAATGTTGAGGGTGAAGTGTTAGATAATTTTGAAAAGCAAAAAGAGCAATTATTAGTTAGAGAAGCATTGAGCGCTTTAAATGAAAAAGAAAAAATACTAATAGGTTTTTGGGTCGGTTTAGATGGGCAGGAGAAAAAGACTCAAAGGGAAATAGCTAAAATAGTTGGTATTAGCCAGTCTCATGTAAATAGAAAAATAAAAAAAGCGTTATATAAAATGAGTGAAAGACTAAAATATTTTCCTTTAGATTTAGAATTTCTGGGATATTGCGCAAAAACTTCATCAGATAGTTCTGACAATCAAATGGTATACACAAATAATGAAAAGTAATATATGTTTTTAATGAAAAAAAAACTTAAGTATTATATAATTAAATAGTATGAAAGGTGATAATATGAAAATTATATCTGTTAATGCGGGAAGTTCTTCTTTAAAATTCACTTTGTTTGATATGCCTGATGAAAAAGTTATTATTGAAGGTTATATTGAAAAGATAGGATTAGAAGATAGTTTTTATACTATTAAAGTTAATGATGAAAAAATAAAAAAACAACAAAATATTAGGAATCATGAAGAAGCAGTTAGTATAGTATTGGAAGAATTAATTAATTATAAGGCTATCAAAAGTTTGGAAGAAATTAAAGGAGTGGGACATCGTATTGTTCATGGTGGAAAATATACAGAATCAATAGTAACAGATGAGGAAGAAGTTGCTTATTTAAAAAGTATTATTGATTTAGCTCCACTTCATAATCCTGGTAGTATTATAGGGATTGAGGCTTTTAGAAAAGAATTACCTAATATAAAAAATGTTTGTGTATTTGATACGGCATTTCATCAAACAATGCCTAAAGAAGCATATATATATGCAGTGCCATATGAATGGTATGAAAAATATGGTGTTAGAAAATATGGATTTCATGGGACAAGCCATCGTTTTATTGCGGATAGAATAAAAGAAATATTAAATAATGATAATTTAAAGATAATTTCTTGTCACTTAGGTAATGGTGGTAGTATTTGTGCTATAAAAAATGGTAAAAGTATTGATACTACAATGGGATTTACACCACTTGCGGGAATACCAATGGGAACTAGAAGTGGTGATGTTGATCCTTCTATTATTGAATATGTTATGAATAAAACTAATAGAAGTATTACTGAAATAACAGAAGATTTAAATATAAAAAGTGGTTTTTTAGGTATTAGTGGAATAAGTAATGATTCTAGAGATATAGAAGAAGGAATAAAACAAGGCAATCAAAGATGTATTTTAGCGCAAAATATTTATGTTAGAAAAGTCGTTTCTTATATTGCATCATATAATAATTTATTAGAGGGAGCAGATGTTATTTGTTTTGCGGGTGGAATTGGTGAAAAAGGTATTGATGTGCGTAAACGAGTTCTTAATAATTTGAAGTCAATTGGTGTAGTTTTAGATGAAGAAAGCAATAATAATAAAGGTAAAGAAAAATTAATTAGTAGTAATGATTCAAAAATAAAATGTTATGTAATTCCTACTAATGAAGAAGTAATGATTGCGCGAGATACTTATAATATAACCAAATAGAAAAGGTGGTTTGATGTACAAACAAATATATAAACAGATAAAAAAGTATGATTCGATTGTAATTGCGAGGCATATTGGACCTGACCCTGATGCTTTAGGGGCACAACTTTCATTAAAGGATATTATAATAAATAAATTTCCTAATAAAAAAGTGTATGCGATAGGTGCTCCTATCGCAAGGTTTAAGTATTTAGGTAAATTAGATAAAATAGATGATGTCAATTTAAAAGAATCATTATTAATAGTACTTGATACACCTGATAAGGATAGAATTGATGGAGCCAATCCAGAGAATTATAATTATTCTATTAAAATAGATCATCATCCCTATATTGAAACCTTTGCAGATATTGAAATAATTAACGATAAAGCATCAAGTACTTGTGAACTATTAATTATATTATGTCAAAAAACAAAACTAGAATTAACAAAAGAAATAGCTGAGAAAATATTTGTTGGAATAGTAGCGGATACAAATAGATTTTTATTTACTTATACTAGTCCTAAGACTTTTAAAAATGTAGCATATTTAATAGAAAAATTTAATTTAGATATTGAAGAGTTATATCAAAAATTATATTTTAGACCTCTATATGAAGTGAAGCTTCAAGGATATATTGCGGAAAATATAGAAGTTACAAAAAATGGATTAGGATATATAAAGTTAAATCAACAATTGATGAAAGAATATAATGTTGATCCTGCTACTGCAGGTAAGATGGTTAATGAGTTTAATAATATCGATGGTATTATTGTATGGATGACATTATCAGAAGATAGTAAACAAAATACTATTAGAGGGTCAATTCGTTCAAGAGGTCCTATTATTAATGAACTTGCTGGTAAATATAATGGTGGTGGTCATATTTATGCGAGTGGAGTTAGGCTTAAAGATTGGGAAGAAGCAGATAAATTTATAAAAGATTTTGATGAATTGTGTAAGGATTATAATAAAAAATCTCATAAGGAATGAGATTTTTATTTACATTATAAAGTATTATAAGGCTTTTGTTTTTACTTTTAATCTGATATAATACTTATGCAGGTGATATTAATGAAAATTATTGATGTTGAACTTACTATTAGTGCAGTTAGAAGAAGTCAATATCCTGAAGATAAAAAACCGGAGTTTTTACTTGTAGGAAGAAGTAATGTGGGTAAAAGTAGTTTTATTAATACTTTAATTCATCGTAAGAATTTTGCGAGAACTTCTAGTAAACCTGGTAGAACTAGGACATTAAATTTTTATTTAGTTAATAATGAATTTTATTTAATAGATGTTCCTGGGTATGGATTTGCAAGTGTTAGTAAAAAACAACGCCAAAAATTAGGTATGATGATAGAAGAGTATTTAGAAAAAAGAAATACTTTAAAACAAGTATTTATGTTAATTGATTTTAGGCATAAACCTACGGAAGATGATATTTTAATGTACAATTATTTAAAATTTCATAATTTACCAGTTACAATAGTTGCGACTAAAGTAGATAAAGTAGGTAAAAATCAATATTATAAACAAAGAAAAATGTTAATGGATACTTTAGATATTGTAGTAGGAGACGATTTTATTACTTTTTCTAGTGTTACTAAAGCGGGCAAAAGCGAAATACATGATAAAATAGAAAGATTTCTATAATAAAAAAACCTAACTAATCAGTTAGGTTTTTTATTAATTCATATATTATATTTTTAAATTCGTTTTCAATTTCTATTAATCTTTCTTTGGAATCAGCTTCAAATTTAGTTCTTATACTAGGAGCTGTGTTTGATGCTCTAACTAATGCAAAGCCATCTTCAAATAATGCTTTACATCCATCAATATCTAAAATATTATATTTTTTTTGTATACAATATTTTTTTATTTTTTCAATAATTTCAAATTTTATATTATCATTAATCTTTATATCTTCTTCATCACTAGTATAATATTTTTTTACACCTTTTAATAATTCAATTACTTTTTTATTGCTATTTATAAGTACTTCAATCATACGAAGTGATACATAAATACCATCGTCTGCACCATAAAATTTATCATTAAAAAAGATATGTCCGGAAAACTCTCCCCCAAATATAATATTTTCGTTTGTTATTTTAGCTCTAAGATAAGGATTTCCAGTTCTAATTTCTATAGGGATTCCATTTAATTTCTCTATTTCCTCCTTTAAAATTCTTGAGCATTTCACATCATATACTATTTTTTTATTATCATATTTATTTATTATATTTCTAATAAATATTATCATTACTTCTTCAATTTCTATAATATTTCCTCTACTATCTACCATCCCCATTCTATCCGCATCACCATCATATGCAAAACCAACATCAGCTTTGTATTTAATCACAGCTTCTTTTAAATCTTGCATATTTTTTTTAATGCTGGGATCTGGATGATGATTTGGAAAATTACAATCTGATATATCATTAATCGCAATATAATCTATTTTCAAACTATCAAAGATATCTTTTATAATAATGCTGGCAGTACCATTTCCAGGATCAATGACTACTTTTAATTTATTGGGTTTTATATTAATTGAAGATTTTATATAATCAATATATTCTCCTTTTATATTTTTCTTTTTTAAAGATCCTTTTCCTGAATGAAAAAGGCCTTTTTTTATTACATCATATATATTTTTAATGTCTTTTCCATGAGCATTATAATTCCCATTAAAAGATATTTTCATCCCATTATATTTTTTAGGATTATGAGAACCAGTAATCATAATCCCGGCATTAATTTTTAAATATTTAAGTGCAAAGTAATACATAGGAGTAGTTACTAATCCTATATTTACAATATTTATACCAGTTTCGATTAAGCCTTTAGTTAAAGCATTAAAAATATAAACAGATGACTCTCTATTATCATAACCAATTACTATAGCTTTTTTATTTTTTTCATTTAATATTGTCCCAATCGCAACGCCTATTTTATAAACGTTTTTTTTATCTAAATCTTCATGGGCAATGCCTCTTATATCATAATCTCTAAATATATTTTCATTTATATTATTCATATTATCACATCCTATTTTATTATAACATAAAAACAAAATTCGATAATGTTTTGTTACTTTCTATTAAATTTGTTATAATTAAATAAGAGTATATATTATTACATAATAGGAGTGTTGCAAATGACTGATAAAATATTAAAACAATTTAAAAAAAATGTTCATAATATTACAAAATATAGAAAAAAATTAATAGTTAAATATCAAAAGAACGAACGAGTAGGTAGTGTTAACGAATGGATTATAGATAATTATTATATTATTAATGAAGAATCAAAATATATTAAAGGATTCTATAAAAACAAACTAGAAAACAAAAGAAAAAAAGATATTTATTTCCTGATTTCTAAAATATTAAAAGAAAAAGATTATAATTTAGATATTAATAGTTTTTTTAATGAATTAAATATATACCAAAAAGAAAATAAAGATAATTTTTCTTATGCAGAAATTAATTATATTTATATTATTATAAGAATGATTTTAATTGATAGTTTAAGTAAACTATCAATTAAACTTGAAAAACGATTAAATGTTAAATGTGAAATAGAAGAATTATTTGATAGTATTTTAAAAAAATATGAAACAGATAAGGATATAGACATTGATGATTATATTGATATAAAAAAAAGTATATTAAATAATCCTTATTATGTTGAACAATTAAATTATAAGTTAAAAGAATTTGGAGAATTTACTGAAAGCACAACATTTCAGTTGAACGAATTATTTTTAGAAAACAACACTACTTTAAAAGACATAATAAAAAGTTCGCATCATGAAACAGCTAAAGATAATTTCTTAATTATGAATATATTTAATAGTTTGAGGAAATCATTAAAATATAAAATAGAATATTTTTATAAAAAAATAAGTAATACAGAAAAACTTTTAATTAATGAAAAAGCCAATATTTATGATAACATGTATGATAATAATAAAGACAAATATAGATTTCAAATAATAAAAGATTCTAAAAAAAGAAGAATCTCAGAATACAACTATACTAAAGAAAAAGTGGATTTAGCAAATAATGAAGGAAAGCATATTGGTTGGTTCTTATTCAAAGAAAAAAATTATAAATTAAGAATTAAAATATATGTACTTGGCATTATTTTACTTACTTTATTATTATCATTAATAGGAGCATATTATTTAGGATATACAATGTTTTTTCTCCTTATCATACCAATGAGTGTTGTTGTTATTGAGGTTATTAATCATATTTTAATGTATACAAATAAGGATAATAATTCTTTATTTAAATTAAAATTTGAGGATGGATTACCAGAAAAGTATAGCACTATGGTAGTAATTCCAACTATTCTTCAAAATAAAAATAGAGTTCTTGCTATGTTTGATAACTTAGAAGCATATTATTTGTCAAATAAAACAGAAAATATTTATTTTACATTAATTGGTGATTGTACTAGTGAAATAGTAGAAAAAACAGACGATGATAAAGAAATTATCACCACAGGACTCAACAAAGTAACAGAACTTAATGAAAAATATGGTAAAAAATTATTTTATTTTGTATATAGAAAACGTTTTTATAATGAAGGTGAAGAAAGTTTTTTAGGTTTTGAAAGAAAAAGAGGAGCCTTAACTCATTTTAATAAATTAATATTAAATGAGTTTTCTAAAGAAGAAAAAACCAAATATTTTAGTTGTCATACCTTTGATAATTTTAATATTCCAATAAAATATGTCCTAACACTTGATATTGATACTAAAGTTGTATTAAACACAGCTTTAAAATTAATAGGGGCGATGGCTCATCCTATGAATAGGCCAGTACTATCAGAAGATGGTAAAAGAGTTATTAATGGTTATGCAATAATGCAACCTCGTATTTCAATAGATGTTCCTGTTACTAACAAATCAAGATATTCACAATTATTTGCGGGATTAGGTGGTCTTGATATTTATGTAAAGGCTTCTTTTGATTTATATCAAAATGTTTTTAATGAAGGTAGTTTTACTGGTAAAGGTATTTATGATGTTGCGGTTTTCAATAAAATATTAGATAAAAGATTTCCTAATAATCTTATTTTAAGCCATGATTTATTAGAAGGAAATTATCTAAGATGTGGTTTCGTTAACGATATTGAGTTATTTGATGATTATCCTGCTGGATATTTAAAGGATGCGACTAGACACCATAGATGGAACAGGGGAGATTGGCAAATAATAGGATGGTTAAAGAAAAAGGTTAAAAATCAAAAAGGTGAAAAAGAAAAAAATCCCATTTCATTTCTTGGCAAATGGAAAATATTTGATAATTTAAGAAGAAGCTTAGTAAGTCTTTCTTTATTACTTATTATTTTCTATAGTTTTATTTTTGGAAAAGTAAATCCTATATATTACTTTGGTTTAGTATTAGTAGTAATTGCTATTCCTATTTTCTTTTATCTTTTTTCCCGTTTTTTATATAGAAATAAAAGAGACTTTTTTCTAAAATATTATTTAAGTCTAATTAGAGGTTTTTTTGCTGTTTTAAATAAAGCTTTTATTTTATTAATAATATTACCATATGAATCATATTTATATGTTGATTCTATTATTAGATCTTTATATCGTATGTTTATAAGTCATAAAAAATTATTAGCTTGGATAGAAGCAGCGGAAGTAGAAAAGAAATTAAAGGAAGATTTAAATTCATATATTATTAATTTTAGACCCAACTATATTTGTGTTGTTTTATTAATAATGTTTTCTTTTATATTTAGCTTTGGGAATATATTATTAGCTATTATAATAGGAACTCTTTGGTTTTTGGCGCCTATTATAATGCATTTTATAAGTAGACCTTTAGTAGTTAAAAAACCTATTTTAAATGATAATGAAAAAAAGGAAATAAAGGATATAGCCGCAAGAACGTGGAAATTTTTTGCTGATTTTATAAATGAGGGAACTAATTATTTAATGCCTGATAATTATCAATATAATAGATTAGATAAAATAGATTACAAAACATCTCCAAGTAATATCGGTTATTCATTAACTAGTGTTGTTTGTGCTGCAGAACTTAATCTTATAACCAAAAAGAATGCGATTAATTTAATTAATAACATAATAAGTTCAGTAGAAAAGTTGGAAAAATGGCAAGGGCATCTATTCAATTGGTATGATACTTATACTCTAAAAAAATTACCGCATTATTTTATATCAACTGTTGATAATGGTAATTTTCTTGCGGCATTATATGTTATAAAAGGTTTTTTAGAAAAACATGGTAATAAAAATAGTATCTATAGAATAGAAAAACTAATAGATGAAATGGATTTTTCAAAATTATATAATGAAGATTTAGATGTATTTAGTGTTGGGTATAATTATAATGAACAAACTTTATTGAACTATCATTATAATAATTTTGCATCAGAAGCAAGATTAACCAGTTTTATAGCTATTGCTAAGGGAGATGCACCTCATCGACATTGGTTTTGTTTGGATAAAACATTAACTAAATATAAGGGCTTTAAAGGGGTTGTTTCTTGGGCTGGTACTGCTTTTGAATATTTTATGCCACTTATATTTACTAAAACTTATAAACACACTTTATTAGATGAGACATATTATTTTGCCTATTATGTTAATAAAGAATATATAAGGAAAATAGATAAAAAATTACCTTGGGGTATGTCTGAATCAGCTTATAATGAATTAGATGATTCTCAAAATTATAAATATCAAGCCTTTGGAGTACCATATTTAATGCTTAGAGAGAATCCTATGTGTCCTATTGTTATATCTCCATATAGTTCTTTAATGGCAATAAGCATAGATGAAAAGGAAGTTTATGAAAATGTAAAGAAATTAAAGGACTTAGGTATGTATAGTCAATATGGTTTTTACGAAGCCTATGATAATGATGATAAAACGATTATAAAAAATCATTATGCACATCATCAAGGAATGATTTTAGCTAGTCTTACTAATTATTTAAAAGATGATGTTATAAAGAATTATTTTCATAATGATAAAAAAATTCAATCTGTTGAAATGCTTTTAAAAGAAAAAGTTCAAATTGAAATTTATATTGATAAAAAAATAGAAGAATATAAAAGAGTTAGAGAAACAAAGGAACCTATAGAAAGTGATATAAGAGAATTAGATAATATAAATGAATTACCTGAATATGGGATTTTATCTAATGGTTTTTATTCTGTCATTATAAACGATAGAGGATCAGGTTTTAGTAAGTACAAAAACTTACAAATAAATAGACATCGTATGATGACTGAAGAAGATTATGGTATATTTATGTACATTAAGAATCTCAATAATGGAAATTTATGGTCAAATACCTATGCCCCTTTAAATGATAAAAATAATAATTATAGAATTATCTTTGCTTCAGATAGAATTAAATATATAAGGGAAGATGGAGGCATTACTACTACTACTGAACTTACCGTTGTGAAAGATCATACTGCTGAGGTTAGAAAAGTAACTTTTAAAAATAATACTGATGAAGATGTAACCTTAGAAATAACTTCCTATGGTGAAGTTATTATGTGTAGAAATGAAGAGGATATAGCCCATCGTACTTTTAACGGTTTAACTATTGAAAGTGAAGTAGATAAAGATACATCTTCATTAATATTCACTAGATCATCAAAAACTAAGGTCAATACCACTTACTATATTATTAATAGACTTTTTACTGATAAAGAAAATAACACCTCTTTTGAATATGAAACATCAAGAACTAAATTTATTGGGCGAAATAGAACTGTCAAGAATCCAAAAGTAATATTTGATAATGAGCCATTGTCTAAAACAATTGGTGCTTCAATTGATCCTATTATGAGTATTAGGAAAAAAATAACTATTAAGAAAAAGTCTTCGGAAAAAGTATATTTATTAGTAGGTTTTGGGAAATCTAAAGAACAAGTTATGGAAATTGTTTCAATTTATAAAGATGATTTCTCTATTAATAAAGCATTTGATTTAACAACAGTATATAATAGTATGTTAACAAGTTACGCTAATATTACTGCCAATCAAAAAATATTATATAGTGAATTATTAAAATATATTTGTACTGCTTTTCCTATTTCTAATGAGAAAAGAGAACTATTAGAAAAAAATATATTATCAAAGTCAACTATATATAAATTTGGAATATCAGGTAATTTACCAATAATCTTTGTTGAAATAAATAATATTGAAAATGTTGGCTTTATTTCAGAAATATTAAGTATTTATGAGTTCTTTAAAAGTAGAACATTATATATTGATGTTGTTATTTTGATAGATGAAGCGGCTAAAAAAGAAGCTTATATTTTAAATTATATTAATAAACTTATGTATCACATTAATAATTTAAATTATTTTGAAAATACTTTGGGAGATGTATACATTTTATCTTCTTGTAATGTAAATCTAGATGAAAAAAGATTACTTAAAATATTGTCTAGTGTTTACTTTAATGCTTCTATAAACAAATCATTAGAGGAACAAATAAGATATTTAAAACTAGAAGTACCAATAGTAAAAAAACTACTCTTACAAAAACCAAAAGATAATATAAAAATAGAACTTCCAAAAGATATAAAATACTATAATCAATATGGTGGTTTTATAAATAATGGTCGTGAATATTTAATTACTACAATAGATACTCCTATGCCTTGGGTAAATGTACTCGCATCATCTAACTTTGGTACAATTATAAGTAATAATCTTGGGACATTCAGTTTTTGGAAAAATAGTAGAGAATTTAAAATTACTTCTTGGAGTAATGACATTACAACAGATAAAAGTAGTGAAAAGTTACTTCTTGATAATGCTCCTTTTACCCCGTCTTATATAAGACATGGCTTTGGTTACTCTATTTTATATAAAGAAACTAAAGACTATAATGTTTTTATTAAAATATATTTAAGTGAAACTGATACAATTAAATTTTATGAAATTAATGTTTATAATAAATTAGAAACATCAAAAGTAATGAAATTTAATTTTGTAGTTAATCCGGTACTTGGTGTCAGTGAAGAATTAACAAATAAATATATTGTAAGTGAATTTGATGCTAACAAAAATGCTTTATATTTTAAGAATGCATGTAATGATATTTTTTATAATACTAGAGTCTTTATTTCTTCTACAGAAACCATTAGTGCTTATAATGATAAAGATTTAAATGATAAAGAAATAATTGTTAATCTAAAGTTAGATCCTAAAGAAAGAAAGACATTTTACTTTATTTTGGGTACAGAAGATAATGAAGAAATATTAAATAAATATAAAGATATTAATTCAATAGAACTTGAATTTACAAAAGTAAATAATACATGGCAAGAAAAATTATCAAAAATAGTGGTAAACACTCCAGATGATGCATTTAATTACGCATTAAATGGCTGGTACTTATATCAAGTATATGCTTCAAGATTGCTTGCTAAAGCAGGTTTATATCAAGTAGGAGGGGCAACAGGTTTTAGAGATCAATTACAAGATTCAATGGCTCTTCTTTATACGAATCCTGATTTTTCTAGAAGTCAAATATTAAAACATGCTAATCATCAATTTAAAGAAGGGGATGTTCTTCATTGGTGGCATGAAGAAATTAAATTTGGTTCAAGAACAAAATTTTCAGATGATTATCTATGGCTCCCTTATATAACGTATGAATATTTAAATATAACACGTGATTATAGTATTTTAGATGAAAAGGTAGGTTTTGTGAAAGCAGAAAAGCTTACTAAAAATGAAGATGAGAAGGGAGTATATTACGATTATATTGATGAAAAAGTAACTATTTATGAGCACTTAAAATTATGTATAACTAAAGCTTTAGACCAATTTGGAAAACATGGAATACCACTTATGGGATCTGGTGATTGGAATGATGGTATGAATAAAGTTGGTGCTCAAGGAACTGGGGAAAGTGTATTTGTAGGATTTTTCTTATATAATATTTTACTTAAAATGTCTGAAATATCTAAAAGATTAGAAGATGATGAGTTTGCTGATATATGTCTTAGTAAACGTGAGAAATTAGGTAAAGCACTTCATAAAAATGCTTGGGATGGGGCATGGTATTTAAGGGCTTTCTTTGATAATGGGGATTCATTAGGTTCTCGAAATAATAGTGAATGTCAAATTGATTTATTAAGTCAATCATGGAGTATTATTAGTTCTTTATGTGATGATCAAAATAAGAAAGATTCATTATTTAAAGAGGTAGAAGAAAGACTTGTTGATACTAAAAATGGTTTAATAAAATTATTAACTCCTCCATTTAAAGATTCAAAAAATAATCCTGGTTATATAAAAGATTATGTTCCTGGAATAAGAGAGAATGGTGGACAATATACACATGCTACTTTATGGTATGTATTAGCTCTTTTAAAAGAAAACAAAAAGGATCAGGCTTATCAATATTATCAAATGATTAATCCAGTTAATAAAACGAAGGATATTGAAGGAGCGAATAAATATAAAACAGAACCATATGTTATCGCAGCTGATATTTATTCTCATCCTGAAGCTTTAGGTAGAGGTGGTTGGACTTGGTATACAGGCTCAGCTGCTTGGGCTTATAAAATAGGAATAGAAGAAATATTAGGATTAAAAAAGGTTGGTAATACTTTAAGTATTGAGCCCAAAGTAGATTCAAGTTGGCCTGGATTTGAAATTACGTATACATATAAAGATACCATATATTTTATAAAAGTGAATTTAAAATCAGAGTTTAATAAAAAGTCAAAAGAAACATTCCTAGATGGTAAGAAAATAAGCAGCAATGTAATAGAACTTGAAAATGATAAAGAGAATCATGAAATAATTGTTAATATTAAGGAGGGCCTATGATAAAATTTGATTTTGAAACATATATTGATAATAAAAATCAGAAATTAAAAGAAATAGAAAGTATTAATCCAGAAGATATTCCTGTTTATAAAGACAATATGGGATGGTATGATTTAGATAATTTATTTAGAAAAGAATTAGTTGCCGATATAAATAATACTGCCTCTTATATTAGAGAAAATTGTGATGTTTTTCTAGTAATTGGAACAGGTGGTTCTTATTTAGGCGCTAAAGGTGTTATTGAAGCCTTAAATCCATATTTTTATAACGAAATAAAAAAGCCAGAAATACAATTTGTAGGGACTTCTTTATCAAGTGATTATTATCATGATTTAATTGAAAAGATAAAAGATAAAGAACTAATAGTTAATGTTATATCTAAATCAGGGGGTACTTTGGAAACTACCATCTTTTATCATTTAATTATGAAAATGATGAGAGATAAATATAGTTCTGAAGAACTTAAAAAAAGGGTTATTATTACGACTGATAATGATTCTGGATTTTTATTAAAAGAGGCAAAGGATAATAATTTTAAAACTTTTATTATTCCTGATAATATTGGGGGAAGATTCTCTGTTTTTACACCAGCAGGGTTACTTCCTATCGCTGTTTCATCTATTAATATTAATGGATTATATAAAGGCGCTAAAGCTGCCAAAGAGGCTATAAAAGAGCAATTTGAATATGCTAATACTAGGATAAAAATGATTGAACAAAATAAAATAGTAGAAGCTTTTGTATGTTATGAACCAAAACTTAAATATTTTTTGGAATGGTTAAAACAATTATATGCTGAATCACTTGGTAAAGAAAATAAAGGATTACTTCCAATATCAATTATTAATACAGGAGATCTTCATTCACTTGGACAATTTATTCAAGAAGGTAATAAAATATTGTTTGAAACTGTTATAGTGATTAATAAAGTTAATAATGATTATTGTGTGGATGAATATAATAGAAATTTAAGTGATATAAATAATATCGCAATGATTTCCACCGCAAAATCTCATTTAATTGGTAATGTTTCTAGTAATATAATAACTATTGATAAATTAAATGAAGAATCTGTAGGTTATTTAATACAATTTTTTATGACTTCTTGTCTTATTAGTGGTTATCTTGAAAAAGTAAATCCTTTTAATCAAGATGGTGTTGAAAAGTATAAAGAAATAATGAGAGATTTATTAGGTAAATAAAAAAAGGAATTTCAAACTTTGAAATTTCTTTTATTTGTTAATAATTTATATAAGATATATAAAAATAGACGAAATGATTTACATTTTTTTTATAAATGATAAAATAGAGGTATTAGAAACAGGGAGGTTGTAATGAAAAATATTGACAGTTTTGTAAAAGTAAATTTTTGGGAGAGACCTAAAACTTTAAAGGAAATAAGAGAAGAACATGAAAAACTAACAAAGCAAATAAGAGAGTTAGAAGAAAAAAAGAAAAAATATAAAGAAATGTTAAGTAAAGATAATTTGGAAAGGGGCATGAGTTTTAAAGATAAAGTAGATTTATATAATAATAGCATAGGTCAAAATAATTATACCTTGGCAAATAAACTATTGGTAGAATATGATGATTTAGGAGAATATATAGAACTTTGTCAAGATTTAATGGAATTAAAGGATAAAAGAGGGAATATTATATCTGATAATGTTAGTTTTAATGATTTCGGAGGAGAGGAACGTTTTGATGAACGATGCTTAGAACAAGGTCATTGTTTAATTATGATGAATGAGGATTTAGTTTGTATTTATTGTGGAGCAACAACAAAAGAATACTCATTAAGTAAAGAAGACCTTGAATTTTTAATTCATTGTGCTAAATGTAAGAATATATTACTAGAAGAAGTAACAAAAGAAGATTTATCTTTCTTAGAAGTTTTAAAGGCAAAGGGAAATTATTATAGAAGTGAAATGCCTTCATTAGATGATGTTGAAGAAGATGAGTATATGAGTTATTTAACTTCGGCTGAAGAATATTATCTAGAAGTTAGATCAGAAATTTCAGAAATCAAAAAAAAGATAAGAAAAGCTCATATATTAGATAAGAAAATATATTTGGATAGAACTGGGTTAAATGAAGAAGATGCAAAGAAGAGTTATTTACAACTTGTGCAAGAATGGAAAATAGATGATGTTGGGGTAACAGATCCACGTTATTTATCAGGCGAAAGATTAAAACACTTTCAAAATAAATTAGAAGCAAAACTTTCTATGATAGAACAATCAAGTAGTACTAATAGAAATCGTCTTTTAGAAGAATGTATGGTAATGAAATATGAAATTTCAATATTGACAGGTATTTCTATTCCAGAACTACTAACATCAACAACTAATGAATTAGAGGAAAACGCCCTTACTGTAGCGTATTTTAATCTTTCGAGTCAAACAGGTAGAATAAATAGTGGGTACTTTGAAAGTGAAGAAGATGCTTCCTGGTATGATTGTGTAACAGCTTGTCCAAAAATTAATGAAAAAATATTAAAAATGGGTTTAATACAAAAATTAGCAAATTAAGTTTGCTAATTTTTATTTTATAAATATAAATTATTGATTTTTAATATACTATTTTTTTATATCCATTATGACAGGCAATATTATTGGTCTTCTACCTGTTTCTTCAAATAAATATGGAGTTAATTCTTGAATAATACTATTTTTTATATCAGTATATCCATATTTTTTATTTTTTAACTTTTCATTTATTATATTACTAGAAAATTCACATATTTTATTTAGTAGTTTTTCATTTTCATTTACCAATACAAAACCACGAGTTGTAATAAGAGGTTTATTAAGTAATTTTCTATCATTCATATTAATATTACATATAACAATTAATATTCCATCAGTAGACATTCTTTTTCTATCTCTAATCACAATATTACCTACATCACCAACTCTATTACCATCAACATATATATCATCGGCATGAACAGTACCACCTTTTTTAACCCCTTCTTTAGTCATAACTAACATATCGCCATTTTGAAGAATAAAGGTGTTTTCTTTTTTAATTCCACATTCAATAGCTAAATCAGCGTGTTTTTTAAGCATTCTATATTCACCATGAAATGGCATAAAGTATTCGGGTTTAATAAGTCTTATCATTAATTGTAATTCTTGACTATCACCATGACCCGAAGTATGAATATTATCAAATAATTCACTAGTATAAACTTTTACTCCTTTTAGATATAGTTTGTTTATAGTACGATTAATACTTCTAGCGTTGCCCGGTATAGGAGATGATGAAAAGACAACTAAATCATTAGGCATTAAATGAATTTGTTGGTGAGATCCATCTGCAATTCTAGAAAGAGCCGCAAGAGGTTCTCCTTGTGATCCTGTACATAATAATACTAATTTATTAGCTGGTAATTTATTAGCTTCATTAGTACTAACAATAACATCTTTAGTACTAAAGTATCCTCCTTCTTCTCCTATAGAAATAGAATTTTCCATACTTCTTCCGAATATAGCTATTTTTCTTTTTTCTTTTCTACATGTTTCAATAATATGCTTTAACCTGTATATATTAGAAGCAAAGGTGGCGATAATAATTCTACCATCATGTCTTTTAATAATATCACTTAAAGCTTCGTCAACTTTTGATTCGCTAGTTGAAAAGCCTTCTTCTAAAGCATTAGTACTATCACTTATTAAAAGCTTAACTCCTTTATTTCCAGCTTCTGCCATTTTATAAAAGTTCGCAATAGGTCCAATTGGAGTTAAATCAAATTTAAAGTCACCAGTTGTAACTACAGTACCATTAGGAGTGTTAATAATAATTCCATGACTATCCGCAATAGAGTGATTTGTAATAAAAAAGTCTAAGTTAAAGTATTTAAATTTTAATTTTGTTTTTTCAGTATAAATAGAAATATTTTTATAATTAATTTTTCTACTTTTATCTCCTAGTTTTCTTTTTATTAAACTTGCTGCTTGTTTAGGAGCATAAATAATAGGTATTTTTACACTTTGTAGTAAAAAAGGAATACCTCCTATATGATCTTCATGCCCATGGGTAATAATTAAAGCTTTAATCTTTTTTTCATTTTTCTTTAAGAAATTATAATCAGGAATTATATAATCAATTCCTAACAACATATCTTCAGGAAAAGATACTCCTGCATCAATGATAATAAGTTCATCATTATGCATTAAACAGTACATATTTTTTCCTACTTCACCTAAGCCGCCTAAAGCAACTACATAAGTTTCGCTGTTTTTAAACATCGTTTGTATACATCCTTTCTAGTTTTTGTATATATAAAAGATTTTATATTATTCAATATTATAAGTATAATTGTTTTTTTGGTTTTTGTCTATTAGGTATAATAAAAATTATGATATAATCATAATAGGTGATGAACATGGGGATATTTAGTAAGATTAAGGATTTAATTAATAAAACCGATAAAAAAGAAGTAGATAAATTTGATAAGGGTTTAGAGAAAACAAGAAAGAATTTGACCTCTAAGTTAGTAAGTTTATCAGAAAGACATAAAAAAGTCAATAACGATTACTTTGAAGAATTAGAAGAACTACTTATTATGGCAGATATTGGAGTTAATGCTACTGTTAATTTAATAGATAAGTTAAAAGATAGAGTTAAAAAAGAAAAAATAGAAGATACAAAAGATTTAAAAGAAATAATAGTAGACGAATTATTTATAGTATATGTAGCTGATGAAATTATTACAAATAAGATTAATTATAATAGTGAAGGCCCTACTGTAATACTTTTCATAGGAGTAAATGGAGTAGGTAAAACTACTACTATTGGCAAGTTTGGTTATAAATTAAAAAATGATAATAAGAAAATATTGATGATTGCGGGCGACACATTTCGAGCGGGTGCGAGGGAGCAGTTAGAAGAGTGGGGAAGAAGAGTAGGATGTAAGGTTGTAGTAGGGGAAGAAGAAAGTGATCCTGCTTCTGTTGTATATAAAGGGCTAGAGGAAGCAAAAGAAGAAGGTATTGATGTAGTATTAATAGATACGGCAGGAAGGCTTCAAAATAAAGTTAATTTAATGAAAGAATTAGAAAAGATTAATAAAGTAATAGGTAAGTTAGTACCTAATGGACCTCATGAAACATTATTAGTAATAGATGCGACTACTGGTCAAAATGGCGTTTCTCAAGCTAAATCATTTAAAGAAATAACTGATGTAACTGGAATAATTCTTACTAAATTAGATGGTACGGCCAAAGGCGGAATAGTTCTTGCGATTAAAGAAGAAATAAATATTCCAGTTAAATATGTAGGATTAGGAGAAACATTAGAAGACTTAAGAGATTTTGATATTGAAAAATATATTTATGGTTTATTTAAAGAATTTATGGAGTGATAATATGAAAGTTGTAACATATTTAAATATTTTATATGACTATTATGGAGAGTTATTAAGTGATAAACAAAGAAGCTTTTTTGAGGATTATTATTTTAATAATTTATCTTTAAGTGAAATAAGTGAAAACAATAAGATAAGTAGAAATGCTGTACATAAACAAATAAAGAGTATTGAAGTAAAATTAAAAGAATATGAATCTAAATTAAAATTATATGAAAAGAGTATAAAACTAAATAAAATAATAGATAATATAAAAGATGAAGCATTAAAAAATAAACTAAAAGAACTAGAATAAGGGATATATATGAATAATAAAACAAGTTTAACATTATCTTTAATATTAATGGATGGTGCAGATACAATATTATTTAAAAATAAGGAAGATAAGCATGAATTTTTATCTACTAATATAGAAGAAGGAGTACCTTTACTTGAGGTACTTGTAAGAGAGTGCGCTAAAATAGGTATATTAGTAGATTTTAATGAGATAGAGTTTCTAGGGTGTGTTGATGTTAATACGAATAATCATATTAATTTATTATTTAGATCTAGATATTTTGAAGGTAATCCTATATTAAAAGATAATAATAAATATACTGATTTAGTAAAAAGAAAGTTTACTCTCCTTTATGATTTCCCTAGTGGATTATCACCAGATACGATAAGATATTTAATTATGTTAAGACAAAGTAGAAACTTTAAATTTTATACAGGAGAAGAATATTTACCAGATAAGATAACAGGATAATAATTAATCTAATTATAATATATAGTTAGATTTTTTTAATAGGATAATGTCTGAAGAAATAATTTATTCTATAGATAACGAATCCTTATTTAATAAGGATTTTTTTGTGTTTAAATATTTAATACTTTGTTCTTGTTGTGTAAATATACTATTTTCAAATAGTTCAACTATAGCTATTTTTCTATTAATCAGAAAAAAGATTTAAATATAGGATAGAGTAATTTGCAAAGTTTAAAAGAAATAATATAATACATTGAATAGAAAAATAGGAAGGAGTATAAAAATGGATTTAGATAACAAAAAATGTAATGAAGAATCAAAATATGACCACTACAAAAATGATTTTTGCAGTGATAAACATCAAAAAAAGAAATGTAATTTTTGTTTCTGTATTCTAAAAATAATTTCATTTTTTCCAGTAGTCATATTATTATTTACTATACTGATTGTGTTAGTTATTGGTATTCAAGGGCCTCCAGGACCTCCAGGACCACAAGGAGAAGTAGGACCACAAGGAGAAGTAGGATCACAAGGAGAAGAGGGACCTCCAGGACCACAAGGAGAAGAGGGACCTCCAGGACCACAAGGAGAAGAGGGGCCTCCAGGACCACAAGGAGAAGAGGGACCTCCAGGACCACAAGGAGAACCTGGAATAACAACTCAACTCAGAGGATTACAAATACAATATCAGGGAGGCGCTGAGATTATTTCAGCTGATGCGCCGATTATATTCGATACTGTAATAAATGATCAGTCTGCTAACATATCTTACAATGCTGGTACTGGTGAAATCAGCATAACAGAAACAGGTATATATTATATCAATTGGTGGATTGCAGCAGACGGCTCTATTGAACCTACTATAGATATGTCCATAATTACATCGTCTGGGGATAATGTAATAGCTAGTAGTCCCATATTGTCTGGTCAAATGTCTGGCAATGCACTATTAACTATAACTGCATCTGTTATTACCCCAGTTACCATACAACTAGTAAATGTTACCGGTGAGGATATTTTCTTAGGGAATACTACGATAGGTGCAGATTTGACAATAATGAACGTTACTTTTTAATGCTAAAATTTGTGTAGTTGATTTGGATAGTTGTAAAATTATAAATAATCAATCTCCTGTTATTAAATATATGGGATTAAATGTTGCTATTGAAAAATGCCCTACAAATATCATAAAGATGAAAATGGTTTATATATAGCTGATTATAATACTGATATCCTATGTTATAATTTTGTGATTTTAAACACTATTTCTGGTGATAAATTAAATATGTACGCTGTTGCTGGATATTATTTATATCTTGATTATTTAAGAGACTTAGGGTTTGAATATGAATTGTTGGATTGTTTTAATAATGTATATACAGTTCATAATAATGAATTTCCAACTAAATTTTTAGATACTATACCTAGTGATATATCTAGCGCTAATCATGTTGTATTTGAGAAGAAAATTGGTGTGTCATAAAAAATAGAGGTTATCTCTATTTTTTTTGTTTGTAATGATCAATATGTTATAATAATTACAGGTGAAGTATATGAATAAAATTAATATATTTTTTAATAGAAAAGATATTTATTATAATATTGATAAATTTCCTAATGAATCTAATGTTTTATTTATTACTGGTTTATCAGGTTCAGGTAAAAGTTATTTAAGCAAGCAATTAGCAGTAAAATATAATGCAGTTATCTTTAGATTAGAATGGTTAAAACACTATAAACATTGTAATAAAGAAGGTAAAGTAATTATTGATTCATTTATTAAAAAGTATCCAAAAATAAAACCTTATGTAGCAAATAAATGGAATAATGAATCTAATGAAGATAAGAATGAATTATTTACAAAGTATATTTTATTATTATATGATTATTTTATTAAGAATATAGATAAAGATAAAATATATATTATTGATGGATTACAAGTATTTACTAAATTAGAACCTAATAATTATCCTTTAATAATTAAAGGAACTAGTAGTATTAAATCTCTTATTAATAGATTTAAAAGGGATTATGATGATGAAGAAAAAGTTAGTTTAAAAACAAGGATAAAATATATAATCGAGAAAAAAGATATAAAAGATATCCCGGTAAAATATGTTTATGAAATAAATGCAAATGATTGGGTATATTTTCTATGGGAAAAAAACATTAATCAATAAAGAAAAGGGGTAGAAAAATGATAGAGTTAACTTATATAACTGGCAATAAAGTCAAATTAGCATCAGCAAAGAAACTATTAGAACCATACGGAATAAAGGTAATTGGAAAGAAAATAGATTGCCCAGAAATTCAAGCAGATACTAATGAAGAAATTGCAAAATATTCGTCAAAATATGCTAGTAATATTTTAAAAGCCTCAGTATTAAAAAATGATACAGGATTAATTATTCCATCCTTAAATGATTTTCCTGGGCCTTATACCAAGTATATAGAAGATAAGCTAACTGAAGAAGGCATTTTAAAATTGATGTTAGAAAAAGAAAATCGAGAAGCTTATTTTGTAGAATGTTTAGCATATG
>Ga0265293_10001789_pt1 | contig 45534 bp, 42 predicted proteins | sample Munlanlewell138R_FD_192505 | JGI IMG/M metagenome (GOLD analysis project Ga0265293, IMG submission 192505) | Leachate microbial communities from a municipal landfill in Southern Ontario, Canada - Leachate well 138R | ecosystem: Engineered > Solid waste > Landfill > Unclassified | place: Canada... | reverse complement strand
GAAAACCACGGCGGCGAATTCTTTTTCGCGCAACTCCTTCAAGAGCATTCAGCAGGATTGGCTTTCGGTGAACATGGTGGCAGGGGACAGCCATCATATTCCAGGCACCTTAAGCCGCCAAGTTCTATGTGACGGCACGCCGTCCAACACCATGACGACAAATTTTTCGATATTGCGGTTCAACACATGGTAGAGAATCGATCCGTGTCCAGGGCCGCCATTTTGCCGGTGTGATTGTGCTTGTTTCTCCTATTCTGAAGTGTTACGTAAAAGTAACGCAAAGATAACATGTTTGGGGCTGAATTATTTATGTAAATCCTTTATCCGCCTGTTACACCGTGGAATTCCACGGTGGCCTGCAATTTGCACAAGGGAACCCATGAACAAGCAAAACTTGATGTTATTTGTTCGCCGCCGGAGTGTTCGTTCGCTTTTTATCATTATTCTGGCGTGCATTGCCTCCTGCTCTTTTGTTCTCCGTCCTTCCTGGGCCAAGCCCCTGCGGGTGGGGGTGGCCAGCATGGTAACGCCTGTCAGCGCCGTCCGCTACTACCAGCAAATAGTCGATTACCTGGCGGACAGACTGGAGATGCCGGCGGAAATGGTCCACCGCACCACCTATGATGAAATAGACCGCATGCTCGAACATCAGCAGGTCGATGTCGGCTTCATCTGCTCCTTTCCCTATGTTGACGACAAGGACGCCTTCGGGGTGGAGCTGCTCGTTGCGCCGGTGATCGACGGCAAAGCATCGTACCGCTCCTACATCATTGTCCACAGGGACAGCAATATCACCGACCTTGAGGACCTGAAGGGAAAAACATTCGCCTTTGTCGATCCGAAATCGAATACCGGCCGGCAATATCCCCTCTATCTTCTGGCCCGGCGGGGATCGGAAGCGGGTCGTTTTTTCAGCCGCTATTTTTACAGTTACAGTCACAACAAGTCGGTGGAGATGGTGGCGAAGAAAAAAGCCGACGGGGCCGCCGTCGATTCCGCGGTCTATGCCTATATGCTGGCCGAGAATTCGCCGTACGCCGAACAGGTGAAAATCATCCATCAGTCCCCGGAGTTCGGGAGTCCGCCGGTGGTTGTGCCACCGGGACTTCCTGTTTTCATGAAAAGCAGAATAAGGGAGATACTGGTGGCCATGCACCTCGATCCCGAGGGCAAGGAAATCCTCTCGGCCATGCGCATTGATCGTTTTGTCGAGGTGCCGGACAGTAATTACGATCTGATCAGGGAAATGCGTGATTTTCTGCAACGGACTCAGGCGGTAGCCGGGGGGGCGGTTTCTCCGGTTAGGGAGCCGGAGGAGGAGCGAGTTTATCATTTCGGCGTCATCCCCCGGGACAACCCGCGGATCGCCTACGAGAAATACCAGCCTCTGCTCGATTACCTGGCGGAAGAAACAGGATTACGGTTGGAACTGCTCCTCAACAACACGTATGAGCAGACCGTGTCGGGGCTCGGCACCGGCGCAACGGATTTCGCCCTGCTCGGTCCGCTCACCTATCTGGACTCCTACAACCGTTACGGTACCCCGCCCATCGTGAAAAGCAGGACGCAGGAAGGCGACCCGTTTTTTTACAGTGTCATCGTGGTCGCCCCGGAAGCACCAGTTCCGGGCGTCGCGGAACTGAAAGGCAAAAAAATGGCCTTTGCCTCGATCTGGTCGACGTCCGGCAACCTGATGCCCCGCTACATGCTGGCCTGGAACGGAATTCACCTGGACAAGCTCGACCGCTATACCAACTACAGTTACCATGAAACAGTGGTCAAGAAGGTGCTCAGCGGCGAATACGATGCCGGAGGCGTCCGGCAGTCCGTTGCCCGGAGATACCTGCAGTTCGGTTTGAAAATCATCGCCACCTCCGACCCCATTCCCACCGGTCCGATCGTTGTTTCACCACAGACTCCCTACGCCGTGGTCAGAAAAGTTCAGGAGGCCCTTCTCGCCATGGCAGCGAAAGAAAAGGGCAGACAGGTTCTGCAGCAACTGGACGCGGATATGCAGGGTGGTTTCATTTCCGCTTCGGACGCGGATTACAGCGGCATCCGCAAGATGGTTAACGATGTCCCGGTCACCTGCGGCATGGGCTGTCATCCGAAGACAACGTTCTGAAATGCATATGCCCCGTTACATCCCCCTGCAATGGAAATTCATCACCTTTGCCTCCATAGCCATCCTGTTTTTCACCACCGTTTTCGGTCTTCTTTCCGCTTCCCGGAACCGGGCAGTGCTCCATGATGCCACGGAAAAACAGGGCAAGGTCCTGGCCCAGACGGTGGCCGCTCTCATCATCAACGAGCTTATCTATGAAAAACTCGGCCTGGTGGAGGAGGGGGGCCTGATCGACAATTATCTGCAGGAGCTGTTCAAGCGGCGGGAGCTTGATTATATCTATCTTGCCGTCCTGGACGAGAATAAAAGGGTTATATCGCACAGCGATTTCCGGGAGTACGGCAAAGTCTACCAGGACAAGGTTTTTGCCTTTCCGCAGGGGACCGAGGTGGCTGTCCGGACCATAGAGGTTGACGGAACCGGGGACGATGCGCTGGAATTTGCGGCCCCTCTTTCCGTCGGCGGCAAGAACTGGGGGGTTTTTCTCTTTGGTGTCAGCCTCCGCCATGTCAACGAGGAGGTCAGGAATATGCTTATCGAGATATGGGTGCTTGCCCTGGTGGTCCTGGCCAGCGGCTTTGTCCTGATCTTTTTTCTGAGCCGGCGGTTTATTCGCCCTATCACCGCTCTGGCCGCGGTCATGCGGGAAGTCGATGTCAACAAGCCGCAGCAGCATCTGGCACCCGTTACGGGCAAGGACGAATTGGCGCAACTGGCAGGGGATTTCAACGCCATGGTCAACCGTTTGAGCCGGGCCAACGATGAAATGAAGAAGGCCCACGAGAAACTGCTCCAGTCAGAAAAACTCGCCACCCTGGGCATCCTGTCCTCAAGCGTGGCGCACCGCATAAACAATCCCCTGGGCGGGTTGAAGAACTGTATCGTCATGCTCAGGCGCAGCGGCGGCGATCCCGCCTTTCGCCGGAATTATCTCGACCTCATGCAGGAGGGCGTGGACAGCATTGAACAGACCGTCGCCCAGTTGCTGTGGACCGCCGGCAAGAGAAGGGGGGAGGAGACACGGGCCGCCATTGCCGATGTCCTGGCCGCTGTCATGCGCTTTATCGACTATCGTATCCGGAAAACGGAGATCAGTTTCACGGCCGATGTGCCGGAGGGGCTTTACGCGGCCGTGACCCCCCATGACCTGAATCAGATCCTGGTCAACCTGCTGATCAATGCCATCCAGGCCATGCCAGAGGGAGGCAGTCTGGCGGTCAATGCCCGCAGAGAGGGAGCCGAAATTGTCCTTACGGTTTCCGACACCGGGGTGGGGATCCCCTCTTCCGAAAGGGACACAATTTTTGACCTGTTCTATTCCAGCAAGAAACCGGAGGAAGGCACGGGGCTCGGATTATGGATGACCTATGAACTGGTCAAGCGGAACAAGGGCGATATCCGCGTTGCCAGCCGGGTCGGCCAGGGGACGACGTTTACGGTCACTTTTCAGGAGGCCCCATGAACGACAGCATACTCATCGTTGAGGATGAAAGAATCATGCGCATCAGTCTGGCTGACATGCTCAAGTCGGAGGGCTACACTGTTTTCGCCGCGCCGGACGGGGCTTCCGGCTATTCCGCCCTTGAACAGGGCGATTTTTCCCTCATCATCACGGATGTCCGCCTGCCGGATGTGAGCGGTATAGCCATTCTCAAGGCGGCGATCAAGGACGACCCGGCGATGCCCGTCATTGTCATGACCGCCTACGGCTCCATCAATGATGCGGTGGAGGCCATGCGCCTGGGGGCTTTTGATTACATCACCAAACCGTTCTCCCTGGATGAAATGCTTCTTGTCGTCAAGCGGGCCCTTGACCAGCGCCGCCTGACCGAGGAGAATATCCGCCTCAAAAAGGACCTCTCGGAGTTGCTTAATTTTCCCAATATCATCGGGGAAAGCCAGAGCATGCAGCATGTTCTGGCGCTGCTGGACAAGGTGAGCAAGACCGATTCCACCGTGCTTATCCTGGGGGAATCGGGAACCGGCAAGGAATTGATCGCTTCCACCATCCATTACCAGAGCGGCCGCAGGGACAAGCCGCTGATACGGGTGAACTGCGCGGCCCTGCCGGACACCCTGATTGAATCCGAGTTGTTCGGCTATGAAAAGGGCGCCTTTACCGGCGCTGCCGGCCGCAAGCCCGGCCGCTTCGAAATGGCGGACGGCGGGACGATTTTTCTCGACGAGATCGGCGACCTGCCGCCGCTGACCCAGACCAAGCTGTTGCGGGTGCTTGAGGAACGCTCCTTCGAACGGCTGGGCGGCACGGAATCCATCCAGGTTGATGTCAGGGTCATTGCCGCCACCAACAAGGACCTGGCAAAGGAAATCAAAAAAGGATCCTTCCGGGAGGATCTCTTCTACCGACTCAATGTCATACCCATTGAGCTTCCTCCCCTGCGCAATCGTCACGATGACATTCCCCTGCTGATAGATAAATTCCTGCAGCAGTTCAACGACCGCTACGGCACCGCCGTCAGGTTTGACCAGGGAGCGGTCACGGCACTCTGCGGCTATTCTTTTCCCGGCAATGTCAGGGAACTGATCAATATCGTGGAGCGCTGCGTGACCTTGTCCGGTTCCGGCGTGGTCGGCAAAAGGGACCTGCCGCCCCATATCCTCAAGGACAGGTCGGTGAAGACCCGGCTGCTGGCCCTGTCGGAAGTTGCCGCCGAAGCGGAAAAAGCCCATATCATGCGCATCCTCAAGGTGACCCAGGGAAACAGGTCGCAGGCAGCGGACATTCTCGGCATCAGCAGGAAAACGCTTTGGGAGAAAATGAACAATTACGGACTTGATTACTGATAAAATCCATCCTGCACCTCATTGCCCGTTGTCGGGTCTGTGAGTGTTACGGGAAAGTAACAAAGAATTTATGTATTGATGTGATACGAATTGCTTCTTTGCCTGTACTTCAATGTGGTGCAGGGAAAAATGACGCCATTTCGATCACCCAGGAACTGAAAAAAATTTACAAAGGGCTGATTGTTCGTATTTTTTTAGATTGATCGCGGATGGAATGTTACGTTCAGGTAACAAATATCCTCCCCGGGGGGCATGGCATGGATTGTGCACAAGATGGAAGAGATTGGCCTCATGATCAGACTTTGCCTGCTGATTTTGACTCCATGTTCATACTCAACCAAGGGAGGAAGCGAATGAAAATAAAACGCAGGGATTTCCTGAAACTGTCAGCGGCCGCCGGCGCGTGCGTCGGCCTTGGCAAGCCCGCCCTGAACGCATTTGCCGCGGAGAGCGGCGGCACCTCCATCGGCGAATTGCCCGGGGAATGGAAGCCGTCCACCTGCCAGGGCTGCACAACTTGGTGCCCGGTGGAGGTCTTCGTCCAGGACGGCCGGGCGGTCAAGGTCCGAGGCAACAGGTATTCCAAACAGAACGACGGCTACTGCTGCCCTCGGGGACATCTTTCACTGCAGCAGGTTTATGACCCCGACCGGGTCAAGACGCCGATGAAACGGACCAATCCCAAGAAAGGCAAGGGCGTGGATCCGAAGTTCGTGCCCATCTCCTGGGACGAGGCGTTCAGCACCATTGCCGACCGGATGATGGAGCTCCGGAAGGCAGGGGAGCCGGAAAAGTATTTGCTCCTGCGCGGCCGCTACACGTACATGCGTGACCTCATCTATGATGCCACCACCAAGATTTTCGGCTCTCCTAATAACATCTCCCACAGCGCCATCTGCGCCGAGGCCGAGAACTTCGGGGCCTATTATACCGAAGGCATGTGGGGCTATCGCGATTACGATATCAGCAACTCCAAATACATCCTTGTCTGGGGCTGCGACCCGGTCAGTTCCAACCGGATGGTGCCGTCCGCCATCAAGCGGCTCGGCGATGTGCTGGACAACGCCACCGTGGCCGTGGCCGATCCGAAGCTCAACAACACCGCGGCCAAGGCCCATGAATGGATGCCCCTTTTGCCCGGCACGGACGGCGCCCTGGCTCTGGCCATCGCCCATGTGATCCTGGCCGAGGGGATATGGTTCAAGGAATTTGTCGGCGACTTCAAGGAAGGGAAAAACCTTTTCAAGGCCGGCGCAATCGTTGATGAGGCGGCCTTTGAGGAGAAGGAATCCCATGGAGTGGTCAGGTGGTGGAACCTGGCAGTCAAGGATATGACCCCGGAAAAGGCCGCGGAGATCACCATGGTGCCGGCCGAGCAGATCGTCCGGGTCGCCCGCGGCATGGCTGCGGCGGCGCCCAATGTCGCGGTGTGGATGGGGCCCGGAGCGGCCATGCAGGTGCGCGGGGGCTATTCGGCCATGGCGGTCAATGTCCTGAACGGCCTGGTCGGGGGCATCGACAATGTCGGCGGCACCCTGCCCTCCAACAAGGTGCCCTCCAAGAAGATGCCTGATGTTAAACCCTACCAGGACGAACTCTCCAAGAAGCATGCCAAGATGCCCAAGATCGACCAGCGCGGCACCAAGACCATTCCAGCCCTCAAAGATGGCAAGTCGGGCGGCGGGGTGGTCACCAACAACGCGGCCACCGGCATCCTGGACAGTGATCCCTACGACATTAAAATGGCGGTTGGGTACATGAACAACTTCGCCTTTTCCTGCACCGGCGCCGAGCGCTGGGAAAAGGCCATGGGGAAGATCCCCTTTCTGGTCCACATCACCACCAACGCGGCGGAGATGACCCAGTACGCGGATATCGTCCTGCCGGGAGCCATCTCCAAATACGAGAAGCTCGCCTGGTTGAAGGGCAAGCAGAATCGCTACGCTTATTGCTCCATTATGCAGCCCCTTGTGAAACCCATGTGGGAGGCCATCAACGATGAAACCGAATTCCCCTGGATGCTCGGCGAAAAGCTGGCGGAACGCGGCTTCCCCAATCTGCTTGATTATCTGAAAAAGGAATTCAAGGACCCGGAAACCGGCAAGGAGGCAACCAATTCCAAGGAGTTCACCGAATATGCCGTGAAGTTCTACACCCAGGACATGTGGAACGGCACCGATGTCGGCGGCGACAAGATCAACGGCTGGGCGGAATTCAAACAGCGCGGCATGTGGAACTCCGACCCGCAGCCGTACAAAAAGCGCTGGGGCGGCAAATTCGGCAAGGACGAGGAAAAGGACGGCAAGGTGACCACCACCGGCACCGTCTCCCACAAGTTTGAGTTCTACAGCGAAACCCTGAAAAAAGCCCTGGCCGGTCACGCTGAAAAGCACAAAACCACGGTGGACGACATCCTTGAGGTCTGCAACTACACCGCCCGGGGCGAACTGGCCTTTGTGCCGCACTACGAGCCGCCCTTCCGCCACGGCGACGAGAAGGAGTACCCCTTCGCCTTCATTGACTACAAGTCGCGCCTCAACCGCGAAGGCCGCAGCCAGAACGCCCCCTGGTACTATGAATTCAAGCATTGCGACCCGGGCGACGTTGGCCATGAGGACGTGCTCCAGATCAACCCCGCCGACGCCGGCAAACTGGGCATCAAGGACGGCGACGCCATCCGGGTGACCTCGGTGGTGGCCAGCATCGAGTGCACCGCCCGCCTCTGGGAAGGGGTGCGGCCCGGCACGGTTGCCAAAGCGTACGGCCAGGGGCATTGGGCCTACGGCAGGACGGCCAGCAGGGATTACGCAACGGCCCAGCCGCGCGGTGGCAACAACAACCTCCTCATGCCTTTTGATATTGAACGGCTGAGTGGTGCCAATGTGCGTAACGGCGGCTTCACCGGTGTAAAAATCGAGCGAATCTAATTAATATGTGGAGGGTAAAATAATGACGCAATACGCGATGGTAATAGATCTCCAGAAATGCGTGGGCTGCGGGGCCTGCGCCCTGGCCTGCAAAACGGAGAACAATACGGCGCTGCGCCGCAACGGCCAGACCCACAACTGGGCCGATTTCCAGCATGAGATCAGCGGCCAATTCCCCAAAGTCAAGTACATGACCAGGCCGGTGCTGTGCAATCACTGCAGCAACGCCCCCTGCGTCGATGCCTGTCCGGTGGAGCCCAAAGCCATGTACAAAACGGCGGACGGCATCACCATGCACAATGATGAACGCTGCATCGGTTGCCGGGCCTGCCAGGAAGCCTGCCCCTATTCCAGGGAAGAGACGAAGGTCGGCGAGACGAGCGTCATCAGCTATAACGCAGAAGGAGAGCCGTATCAGGCTTTTTACGCGGACAAAACGGAAATGATCCCCGGCATCACCTCCTCCGGGGCCGGGATCGCCAAACTGGCCGGCGACACGCCTCCGCACCGCACCAGGTATACGCATCCGGATTATGAGGATGTCCGCCGGGACAATATCGTTGAAAAATGCATTTTCTGCGATCACCGACTCAAGAATGGGGAACTTCCGTACTGTGTAGTTTCGTGCCCGGCCGGGGCCCGTATTTTCGGCGACAGGGAGGACCCGAACAGCGATGTCGCCAAGCTGCTTGCCCGGCACAAGGCGTCCGTGCTCAAGCCGAAGGAAGGCACCGAACCGAATGTTTTTTATATCAGGGATTACGGCGTCCGCTCATAGACGCTGTATGCGATCGGGGCGCACTCCCCCCCCTCCAAGCGCCCCGATCGCGAAATGTATTCATCATAAACGAAACAGGACCCGTTATGACGCCTGCAACCGTGGATATGAAAGTTCACCAGGGCAATTGTTTCAAACTGCTGGCCGCCTGTTTTTACGAGCCGGAAAGAGAGTTGTTTTTTCAGGAAGGTCTCTGCGACAACCTTGCTTTCCAGCTTGCTTCTCTTCACATGGAGAAAGCCGCGGCCGCTGCCGACAGCATGAAGCAGGCGCTGGAAGAACAAGACGACTCCGATTTGAAGGTCGAATATGCCCGGCTCTTTGTCGGGCCTTTTGAACTGATCGCCCCGCCCTACGGTTCTGTTTATCTTGAAGGAAAAAGGATGCTCATGGGCGAATCCACCGTGGCCGTGCAGAAGGCGTACCAGGCAAACGGGCTCACCCTGGAGGTCAGTGAAGCGCCCGACCACATCGCCCTGGAGCTGGAATTCATGCATTATCTCTGCCTCCGAGAGGGGGATGCCGCGGCAAAAAATGATTGCGAAGAGGCCGGGAGATTGGCCAAGGCGCAGGCCTTTTTCATGGGCAGGTTCCTCGGCCCGTGGATTGCCGATTTCTGCGGGGCTGTCCGCAAAGGGACCGACAATTCTTTTTACCTGCATCTTGCCGACTGCCTTGAAGAGTTTATCGCCAGGGCGGCCTCCCTCCGCGAAAGCGATTTTCCCAAGGGACATTCGGAAGGAAGTCATGTTTGCCGGATTACTGCTTAACCGCATCGTCGAGCAGGCGGCGCCCGTCGTCTCCTTCTATCCGAAGCAATGCCTGCGGGCCCGCCTGAACACCAATGCCTGTGACGCCTGCCTTGCACTCTGCAAGAAACAGGCGCTGACCCTGAACGGCAGAAAAATCATCTTCTCCGCGGAGAACTGCACCGACTGCATGGCCTGTGTCTCGGGATGCCCGAACGATGCCTTTGCCAGCGGTTTTGATCTCTCCGTTCTTCTGGACGCCGTCCGGAGCGAAGACGGTAGCACACCGGTCATCATTTCCTGCAGCAAGGCGCCGGCGCACGGAAACCAGGTGAATATTCCCTGCGTCGGCCTCCTTTCCGAGCCGGTCCTGGCCGCCTTGCATTGCACGGCCACCCGGGAGTTCTATCTGGACCTGCACCGATGCGCCGACTGCCGCAACGGGCATGTGCTCGATCTTCTCCATGAGAGGATCCGGGGTGTCATCGCCAAAAGGGGAAAGGTTGCCGGCCTGAAGATTCGCTATGCAACCGACAGGGATTTTCAGCCGGGCTCTTCCAGCCTGGAAAGAAGAGGTTTTCTGCGCAACGCGTCGCGGTCGCTGAAGGAGTTGGGCTGGGAGACCTCCCTGGCATTCGTGCCGCAGCAAGTCAGGGAAGATCGGGGGGCAGAGAAAAAGGAAGTGCAAAAGGGAGCGCCCGCAACCAACCGCCTGCTTCGACAGGCCTTGGCCCAACCGGGAGTTCAGGAGAAGGACCTGCTGTATTCATATTTCTACACCGTCAGGGCTGACAGCAGGTGTGATCTCTGCCCCCTGTGCACCGGCATTTGCCCGACAGGGGCCTTGAAGCGCCGGGCGGAGGGAAGCGAAAACGTTCTTACCTTTACCGGCTCCGCATGCAGCGGTTGCGGCCTCTGCGCGGCATTCTGCCGGAAAAGGGCATTGACTGTCCGACCGGGCATTGCGTCCGATCCTGATAATCCATTAATCATTGCCTGAGGAAATCCACCATGTTTGGACTGGGAACACCTGAACTGCTCATCATCCTGACCATTGCCTTTCTGGTTTTCGGCGGGAAAAAACTGCCGGAACTGGGAGCCGGTCTCGGCAAGGGAATCACCTCCTTTAAAAAGGGTCTGCGTGGTGATGCGCAACAGAATGATGACAAACCTGAAATAACTCGGTAAAATTACGCTCGACAACTCCGAGCCAAAGGGCCTACGTCATTGATAGGGCCCGCGGCCGACAGGGTGCGGCTGGAAACGGTCGCGCCTCCCGTGCTTGGAAAGGAGAAACCATGATTAAACGCCATGGGGCGGGTAACGCCCCCTCTCCCTCACAGACAACCCAACCTGGTGTCCTGACCGACAGGCAGGGGCGCCGGATAACCTACGTTCGCTTAGCCATCACCGATCGCTGCAACCTCCGCTGCCGATACTGCCGGTCCGAATCCGGCGTGCCCTTCATTCCCCACGATGAAATTCTCTCCCTGGAGGAGTGCGAACGGCTGGTGCGGATTTTCTCTTCCCTGGGCGTTTCCAAGGTGCGCGTGACCGGGGGTGAACCCTTTTCCCGGCGGGGCTGCCTGCCGTTTTTATCGCGGCTGCGGCGCCTTGAAGGAGTGCGGTCCCTGCATATCACGACCAACGGGGTGAAAACGGCTCAATTTCTGGACGAACTGCGGGATATCGGCATCGACGGGCTGAATCTGAGCCTGGACACCCTGGACCCGCACAGGTTCTGGACAATCACCCGGCGCAACTTTCTGGACAGTGTCCTGCAGACTCTCCACGGCGCCCTGGCGCGGGATATCCCTGTCAAGGTCAACAGCGTCGTCCTCGAGGATACCAGTGATGCGGAAATGGTGAAGCTCGCCGGCCTGGCCCGGGACTACCCCATCACCCTCCGGTTTATCGAGCGGATGCCTTTTTCCGGCACGGTGCGTGCCGGCATGATCGACAACGGCGATCTTGTCGGGCGGCTGCGCGACATTTTTCCCGGACTGGAGGAGTATGCCGAAACATCGCCGTCCACTGCCCGGCTCTTTTCCCTGCCGGGGTACGCGGGCAGGCTGGGCGTCATCCAGGGACATTCCCGCCGGTTCTGCGCGACGTGCAACAAGGTGCGGATAACGCCCCCCGGCAGGCTGAAAACCTGTCTCTACGACAACGGCGTCCTGGACCTGAGGATGCTGCTGCGGCAGGGAGCGGGCGATCAGGAAATCGCGGCGGCGATTGCCGCCTGCGTCGGGCACCGCTTTGCCGACGGCCGGGAGGCCGAACACGCCTGCCGCCGCTCGGCCGAACCCTCCATGTCCCGGATCGGGGGGTGACAGATGGATAATCTGCTGATCGACATCCATTTTCCGGGCCGGGAGCCGGTCGTTTCGAACCGCGGACGATGCAGAGTATCCTCGGCTCAATACTTGTTGTCGCCGTCATCTTTCTTGGCAGAAAAATTGCATCAGCTATGTAGCCTCTCGACGAAAACCGAACAATGGGCCGTAGAGAGGACAAGACAATGAACAGGAGGGAAAAATACATGGCAGCCGATACAGAGAAACGGGAAATGATCTCCATCGAGGAAGCCCTGGCCATCATCAAAACCGGCATTCCGGCCCCTGTGGAGCAGGAGTACGCCGTTGAAGAGGCTTTCGGCAAAATTCTGGCCGAGGACATTCATGCCCCTGAATCATCCCCGCGCTTTACCAACTCGGCCATGGACGGCTATGGTGTGCGCTGGGAGGATGTGCACGGGGCGGAACCGGACATGCCGGTCACCCTGGATATCGTGGGAGAAAGCCGGGCCGGAACTCCATTTCATGGAACGGTCGGTAAGGGGGAGGCCGTCCGCATCAGTACCGGGGCGATGCTGGCGACGTGGTGCGATACGGTGATCCCGGTCGAGGATACCGAGGAACTGAGTGACCGTGTACGTATTCTGGCTGCGAAGAAACAGGGGCAGCATGTTCGCTGCGAGGGAGAAGAATTTCGTGAGGGCGACCTGCTCCTCCCGCGGGGAACAAAAATAGCGGCGCCCCAGGCGGCACTGCTGGCTGCCGTGGGCATCACGAGAGTGAAGGCGTACAGGCAGTGCGAGGTGGCTGTTCTGGTCACCGGCTCCGAACTGGTCGCCGCCGGCGAGACAATCGCCGAACACCAGATACGGGATTCCAACATGATCATGCTGAAGGCGGCCATCGAGGAATCAGGAGGAAGGATAACCCGCTGCGTTCGCGTTGCCGACGAAGAGCCGGCCACGATCGAGGCGATCGGGCAGACCCGGGCCGATATCATCGTCTGCACGGGGGGAGTATCGGTCGGTCGGCATGATCATGTCAAGAATGGGGCCGAAGCCAACGGTTTTGCACCTCTTTTCTGGAAAATACGACAGAAGCCGGGGAAACCCCTCTACCTGGCCAGGAAAGGCACAACCCTCCTGTTCGGGCTGCCCGGCAATCCTGTCTCGGCATTCATGTGCTTCGCCCATTATGTCAGGCCGGTGATCACCGTGATGAACGGCCTGCCGTTCGGCTGGCCCACCGTTTCGGGTGAAGCCGGTGAGGACATAACCAACAGGGGGTCACGGACCAATATGATCCGCGTCCAGCTCGCCTGGCTGCATAACGGAGGCTACTGCATCACCCACGTGGAAAAGCAGGGGTCGCACATGCTGACTTCATTGTCCGGAGCGGACGGCTACGTGATCGTGGAACCCGGGCAGACCTTGAAAAAAGGCGAGCGGGCCGATGTCTATCGGTATGATTTCAGGAGAGACCCGGTTGAGGGGTCAATGTTTGAGGTTCAAGGTCTGCGGTTCAAGCCGCAGAGTGCAGGACTGGAGGAGGAAACCAATGGCGTACATGGAAGCTGTCTGCATCAGTGAAAAAAAAGGGATAGTCAAGCGGGAGCAGCGGGAAGTTGTCCTGAAAACCGATTGGGGAGTCGAAAATGACGCCCATGCAGGGAACTGGCACAGGCAGGTGTCGCTCCTCGCCGGCGAATCCATTGATACGGTGAAAAAGGTGCTGCCCACCCTCAAAAACGGCGCCTTTGCCGAAAACATCATCACCCGGGGGATCGACCTCTCCTGTCTGCAGGTCGGGGACCGGTTGCGGCTGGGAGAAGAAATCATCCTTGAAATCACCCAGATAGGCAAGGAGTGCCACAACAGCGGCTGCGCCATCAAAAAGGCCACCGGTGACTGCATCATGCCCCGCGAGGGACTGTTTGCCCGGGTCATCCGGGGTGGATCGGCCAGGCCGGGGGACCCCATTGTCGTCTGCTGAGGAGGCATTGCTGCTGAAGGCACTTCAACTCCTTCCCGGATATTGATCCCGTTTTTCAGCGGCCTTGCCGTTCGTTCCTCTTCCCTTCCTTCAGGTCCAGTGACCGTTTCCTTCTCCGGCGGGGAGGAAGCGGGACAGGCCTCGTCCCCATGATGCTTTTGGGCGGTGTTCCCTACTGCAACAATTATGTTGCTGTTCCTCTTTGTTCCAACGTTGTCCCTCGCCTTCCTCCACGTGGCTCCGGGCTTTTGCCTCAGCTGCATCACTGATGTTGCAGTCCCTCGCGCAGGGAAAATTTCTCCCAATACAGCCCAATGACCCTGTTCAGCGGTTTGTTCCCGTTCAGGAACGCAACAATTATGTTGCATAAACGTTTCTTCGCCCGCTGAAGACGTCTCCCCGGAAGACCGGAACAGGCTGTCGACGGTTGATGAAACGGCTTGTTGAGCATTCCCCGCAACAATACGTCCAGCCTGCTGCCATCAGGCCGGGCGGCAGAGGAGACGGGCTTGTCGGGGGGAGGCGGAGGAAACGGAAACAGCTGAATTTCGTCATTCAGCCCATGATGGTACGGAAAATGCTATTTATAGGCAATATCCAGGGGGAATACATATGCACCGCTTTTTCCGATCCATCACCATTCCATTGCTCACGATGCTGCTGCTGTTGCAGTCCGGCCAGGCCTGGGCGCTGCAGCCCCATGGGGGTGGGGAGGGGCTCTATATTCATCAGATGGCCCATGTCTTCTTCATGGGGACCCTTACGTATCTGTACCTGCACACCCGCCGCACCCAGGATCCGGTGAGCAGGGGGTGGCGGTACCTGCGGCTCTTCTGCGTGCTGTTTTTCTTCTGGAACCTGATGGCGATAATCGGCCATGCAACCGCCCTGCATCTCCCCAGTGAATATTTCATCAACCCCGGAACCTGGGGCGAACGGCTGGCTCCACCCCTGAGTACCCGGAAAATCGTCTATTTTGTCTCCAAAATGGATCACTTTCTCACGGTTCCGGCCCTGGCGGCCCTCTTTTTCAGCATGCGCAGCTTTTACCGCGAAGCCAGGGAGGAGGCGGCAAAATGAAAGGCCTTCCTCTGGCACCGACCAATGTGGTTGATCTTGCCGGCTCGGGCCTGGTGATCTTTCTTTCCTTCATGGCCCTGGTCTACGCCAATTTCCTGGTCAGGCTGCAGCCCAGGAATTTTATCTGGGGGTTTCTCTTTTATTTCTGCATTGCCATGGCCGCTTTTTCCATTTCCCGGGGCGTCGGGCATATTCTCAGGATATTCCTGGTGCTGGGCGGAGAAGAAGGACTCTGGCAGCGGGTCTCGCCCTGGTCGGGAGGGTTCAACACCCTGTTCATGATCTCGGTGTCCTCGGCCATCATCTATTACCACAAGGGACTGGAGGCCTACAAGGCGGTCCGGTCCGAAGCGGAAAAGCTGGCCGAGGCCAATCGGAAGCTGGCGGAGACCGCCGATGAACTGCAAAAAGTCAATACGTACCTGGAGGATATGGTTGAGGAGCGGACTCGCGAATTATCCAAATCCGAAAAGAAATTCCGCCATTTTTTCGAAAACTCCAAGGACATGGTCTATTTCTGCGATATCGACGGCAACATTACGGATATCAACCAGAGCGGCCTGAACATGCTCGGGATGGACAGGCCGTCCGGGCAGCTCAACCTGCTTGCATTTTTTAAAAATGACGCCGATCTCGACCGGTATCTCTCCGCCCTCAGCGACAACGGGTTTGTCAATGACTTTGAAATGGAGCTGGAAAGCCGGGACGGGTCGGTCCACCACATCCTGCTGTCGGCCAATGCGATTTTTGACGAAAACGGCTTCATGGCCGGTTGTGAAGGGGTGGCCAAGGACATGACCCGTCTGCGCAATATGACCGATCAACTGATCAGGCAGGAAAAAATGGCCTCGGTCGGCCAGATGGCGGCGGGAGTGGCCCATGAGATCAATACGCCCCTGGGGGTCATTCTCGGCTATACCCAGTTGATGATGGATGATTTCAGCAAAGACAGCGAGGTGTATGAGAATCTGCTGATCATTGAAAGGCAGACCAAGGCCTGCCGCAAGATCGTCGCGGATCTGCTCAAGTTTTCCCGCCAGACCGACAGCGCCAAGGGTGAGGTGGACCTGAACGAATTGATCGAGGAAGTGCTGACGGTCAGCGAGCATAATCTCAACATCAGTCATATCAAAGTCATTCGCCGTTTTGCCCCCCGATTGCCGATGATCATCGGCGACGCGGAGAAACTGCGCCAGGTTTTCATCAACCTGCTGAATAATTCCCACCATGCCATGGCCGGCGGGGGCGAGATATGCATCATCACCGGGCATGATCCATCATCGGGCGAAATCGTCGTCACGGTTCGGGACACCGGCACAGGCATTGCCGAGGATATCAAACCGAAGATTTTTGATCCCTTTTTCACCACCAAGGAGATAGGCAAGGGTACGGGGCTGGGGTTATCCGTCACCTATGGAATAATTCGGGACCACGGCGGCGTCATATCCGTGGAAAGCCCGGTGCGGGATCCGGAAACCGGACGGAAAATTCAGGGAACGGCGTTTTACGTTCGGCTTCCCGCCGCCGTGGAACACAGAGCCGTCAACGAGGAGAAATAGGATATGGCAGAGATTATCGCACTGGATGACGTGTATGACGCGGTGATACTGATCAGGAAAATCCTGAGCAAACAGGGACACAACGTCCACACCTTCACCGAGGAAGAGGAGGCGGTCGACTATGTCAGGGCACATCCGGTCGATCTCGCCATTCTGGACATAAAACTCAAGAAAATGAGCGGCATAGAGGTCCTGGCGCAGATGAAAAAGATCGTGCCGGAGATGCGGGCCATCATGCTCACCGGCTACCCGACGGTGGAAACGGCCCGTGAGGCCATCAGCCTCGGGGCCAATGAATACTGCGTCAAGCCCATCGACAAGGAAGAACTGGAGGAAAAGGTCAGCAAGGTTCTCGGGGGCGACAAAGCCTGACTGAAACACGTACCCGACCGATCATGGAACCAATACGACAAGGGAGGATGATATGAAAAAATCAGTGTACTCCATTTGCGGCATGTGCACCGTGCGCTGCCCCATACGGGTGGAGACTGAAGACAACCGAGTGACATGGATCGAGGGCAATCCGCACCTGCTGGACTGCGCCCTGTGCGCGAAAGGTTCCGCCGGGGTGGCCCTGATCGATGATGCGGAGCGGCCCCAGCAGCCCCTGATCCGTGAAGGGGGGCGGGGAGCGGGGCGCTGGCGGAAGGTCAGCTGGACGACCGCCTACGATTATATCGCCGACAAGCTGAAAAAAATCAAACAGGAATACGGGCCGGAATCGGTGGTTCTCTCCTCCCGGGGCGGACCCTGGCAGAATATGTACAAGACCTTCATCCATGCCTACGGCTCCCCCAATTACACGAACCATGACTGCACCTGCGGCCGCAATACGCATCACGCCAGCCTTTCCATCAACGGCGTGGGCAGAAAGGATTTCGTCTACGATATCAAGAACGCCAACCACCTGGTGCTCTTCGGCCGCAACATGTTCGCCTCGCTGCGCATCGGAGAAAACCTCCAGACCATGGACATGCTGGACCGGGGCGGCAGGCTCACCTACGTGGACGTGCGCCAGTCGATGACCGGCCTCAAGGCCACCCGGTTTTTCCAGGTCCGGCCCGGCACGGATTATGCCCTGGCCCTGGCCATGATTCACGAGGTCATCAGAAAAGAGCTGTTCGACGCGGACTTCATCCAGCGCTATGTCAGCGGTTTTGATGAGCTGTGCTCCTTCATCGAGCAGTATACGCCCGAATGGGCGGCAAAGGAATGCGGGGTCAAGGAAAACGCCATCAAGGGTTTCATCGAGGAAGTGGCCGAAGACCGTCCCAAGGTCATCTTTCATCCGGGCTGGAACCTGTCGCGCTACAAGGATTCCTTTTATGCCAGCCGGGCCCTGCATATTCTCAACGTCCTGATGGGCAACATCGAGACCGAGGGCGGCCTCGTCATCCCCAAGGGCGCGGGAGACTGCGGGGTCAAGGGAATCCGCAATCTCGACTGCCCCAAGCCGGACATCAAAAGGGGCGACGGCGTCGGGTGGAAGTACAAGCACTTTGACAAGGGACCGGGTCTTGCCCATCTCTTCTTCAACACCATGCTGAGCGAAGACCCCTATCCCATCAAGGCCTGGATCGCCATGCGCCATGATCCCTTCAACGCCATGCCCGATCCCCAGTTTCAGAAGAGGGCGTTCGATAAATGCGACCTGCTGGTCTCCATCGACACCCATTACAGCGAATTCGGCTGGTATGCGGACGTCATTCTGCCGGAATCGACCTATCTTGAACGCGACAACCCCATCTGCCAGCAGAAGGGGCTGAAGCCGAGGCTGGCGGTGCGCCGCAAGGCGGTGGAGCCCAGGTTCGACACCAAGCCCGGCTGGGAGATTTTCAAGCAGCTCGCCGACCGGCTGGATATCGGGGACTACTTCCCCTACAACACCATCGAAGACCTGTGGGCCTGGCAGCTGGAGCCCACCGGCTATACCATGAAGGACTTCGAGGCAAAAGGGTTTGTCACCCTGACCGACAAGCCGGTCATGTTTGACCGGGACAAACTGGAGGGATATTTCAAGACCCCGACCGGGAAGATTGAAATCATCAGCACCAAGCTGACGGAAGCCGGGCTTCCTTCCCTGAAGCCGTACGAGTCGCCGATCAAGCCCCCCAAGGGCATGTTCCGTTTGGTCTACGGCCGCGCCGCCGTCCATACCCACGGGCATACCATCAACAACCCGCTGCTCTCCGAGCTGATGCCGGAAAACACGCTGTGGATCAACACCAGGGCGGCCAGCAAGCTGGGCATCAGCAACGGCGACCTGGTGGACGTCATCTCCGAGGACAGCAGTTATTCCGGCACAATCCATGCCAACGTCACCGATTTCATCCACCCGGAATCAGTGTACACGGTCCATGGCTTCGGCCGCCAGATTCCCCTGCAGACCCGGGCCTATCATGCGGGCCTGAGCGACCAGAAGCTGATGGTCGGCAAGCTTGACGACTGGGACCAGGCCGGAGGGGCAGTCAACCTTTGCGAGGCCTTCGTCGTTGTGCGCCGGAGTGTCAGGAACCCGAAAAGGAGGGTAGAGTTATGAACAAATACATGATCCATCTCAATACCAGAAGGTGCATCGGCTGTCATGGCTGCGAGGTCCATTGCAAGACCAACAAGAAGCTGCCGGTCGGCCCCATTCTCTGCGAGATTGACCACAAGCCGCTCAAATCCATAAAGGGCGTGCCCAAGACGGAATTTTCCTTCAAGGCCTGCTACCACTGCGATGATCCGTTCTGTGTGCCGGTCTGTCCGACCGGGGCCATGACCAAGAGGGCGGACGGCATCGTCTATGTGGATTTTGACAAGTGCATCGGCTGCATGGCCTGCCAGGGCGCCTGTCCGTGGCAGATCCCCCAGCACAATCCGGAAACCAACAAGGCGGTCAAATGCGATTACTGCATGGACCGGGTCGATCAGGGGCTCAAACCGGCCTGCGTCACCAAGTGCACGACCCACGCCCTGAAGTTCGTTACCCTGAAGGAAGCTGACCTGTAGCAGACCGGTCGCGGCCATGACAGCAGAGAACGGGAAAAACAGGGAAAGAGGATACCTGGAAATCTTCCAGGAGGTCGCCCGGCTCATCAGCATGGTGCTTGACCCGCAGCAGGTCATGGACCTGGTGGTGCGGCGCCTGCCTGAGCTTCTGGAGGTGGACGCCGCCACCATCCGGCTGCTGGATGCAGGCACCAACACCTTTGTCCTGGGGGCGGCCCATGGCCTTTCCGATGAGTACCTGTCCAGGGGGGGAATTGACACCCGGGAGACCATGGACATGCTCATGAAGGGCCGCCCGGTGGCGAAAACAGGCGTGGACGCCGATCCGCAGTATCAGCACAGCGCCGAGGCGGCCAGGGAGGGGATAAAAAGCGTCCTCTCCCTGCCCATCATCTTTCAGGAGCACATCATCGGCATCATGCGGCTGCTGACCAGGAAGACCCGGACGTTTACCCCCATGGAAATATCGTTTTCCATGACCCTTGCCGAACAGATCGGGGTGGCCATTTCCAACGGCCGGGTATTCAAGGAAATGGAAAACCAGGTCGATTTTCTCAAGGAAGTGCACGAAATTTCGCGGCTGGTCAACTCGACCCTCGATCTCAATGCCATTCTGCAGACCATTGTCGACAAGCTCCCGAAAATCATGGGAATGAAGGCCTGCACAATCCGTCTCCTCCAGCCGGAAACCAACCAGTTGGAGCTGGCAGCCGCATCGGGCCTGTCGCCCGAGTACCTCAAGCGGGGCAGCATCAGGAGGGAGGATTCCATTTTCCAGGCCCTGAAGGGGGAGCCGGTGGCGGTGTACGATGCGCCCAACGATCCGCGGGTGCAGTATCACGACGCCATCCGCAGCGAGGGCATCAAAAGCATCCTGGCCGTCCCCATAAAAAAGGGGGAGGAAATCATCGGGGTCCTGCGGCTGCTGACCACTGAACATCACTGCTTCACCGCCAGCGAGGTCACCTTTGCCGCGGCGGTGGCCGAAGAGAGCGGCAGCGCCATCCTCAACGCCCTGACCTTCAGGAAAATCAACCTGCTGTTCAACCAGATCGAGGAAAACGAACGGTTTCTGCAGGCCATAATGGATGCCCTGCAGGACAGGATCATCGTCGTGGATGGTCGAAAGCACGTGGTCATGGTCAACAGAAGTTTCCTGGAACAGGAAAACCTCTCCGAAAATGCCCTGCTCGGCCGGCCGTATGACCTTGTCATCCCCTGGAAAAGCGAAGAGGGGCAGTGTCCGGTCCAAAAGGTCCTGGAAACAGGCGAGACGCGGACCCGCACGGACCGTGTCCCGGTGAACGATCACGCGCAATGGCTGGAACGGAGCATATTCCCCGTATTCGACAGTACGGGGCGGGTTGAGTACGCCGTCGAGACGGTGCGCGACGTCACCTCGCAGAAATCGCTGGAACAGGAAAAGATCGCCCGGGAAAAGCTGGCCGGGGTCCTGGAAACGGCCGCTACCGTCGCCCACGAACTCAATTCCCCGCTGTTTGCGGCCCTGGGCACGGCCCAGCTCCTGCGGGACGAGATGGAGAATGCGGAGCAGCGGCGGGAAATGGACATCATCCTGCGCAATATGCGGGCAATGGCCGACTTGACCAAAAAAATGACGGCAATGACCGGTTTTGCCAGCAAGGAGTATGTCGGCGATGCCAGAATCATTGAATTTCATTAATCGTTTCAACATGGGAGGAGGTGCCATGAATAGACCAGCCTGCGGGCAATAAACTGCAATGCGTGATCAGTGTAACCAATGGTCCGTCTCACAATGAGGAGGAAAAAATGAAGGAAAAGTTGAAGTTGCTCAAAATGGTATTTGTTGTACTGGCCTGCCTGTTGCCGGTTTCGGCAGCCTTTGCACAGGATCAGGGGGCCCCGACCCTGCAGATTGACAGAACTGAATTAAAGAACGGCGGGGTTATCAAGGTAACGGGCAAGGCTCCGCCCGGCCAGCCGGTTTTTCTGGAGGTGTGGGCCGTGGACAAGACCGTGCGTGCCAACCAGTTCGACAATAAGAGGGACGAGGAGACCGGCAAGATTCCGTATATCTTCTACATTACCCACGATATGCCGGCGTACTACAAAATTTTCATGCCCAGCGAGCTGCAGCCCAAGCTCGATGCGATCAAGGCCGAAGGCGGCAAATGGAGTTTTTCCAAGGCGCTGAAGGAGACCGGCGCCGACGTGGCCTACAATGTGCCGGCGGGTATCAAGGTTGACCACTATCAGGCGACCCTCATGGCGAGCGTCATCGGCAGCCGCGGTACCCTGCTGCCCGCGCTGGATGCCGACGAGAACAAAAAGCGCTCCATGCAGCTCATCAAGTCCCGCTTCAGGAGCTACGACAAAGTGCTTGGCGCGGACGTCAACGTAGCACCGGACGGCACCTTTTCAGCGGACATCAATATCCGTTCCGGTCTGGCGCCGGGCAAGTACAGGATCGCCGCGGTGGTGGACAGGAATCTCCGCAGCCAGCCGGCCGAGTTTGAAAACAAGATCAGCTTCCCGACCATGTATCTGAAAAACGCCGGCACCAGCATGAACCTGCTGTGGCCCTTCCTGCTCACTCTGGTCGTCGCCATCTTCGGCGTACTCATGGGCGCCGGGGGCGGTTTCATTCTCAATCCGCTGCTTGTTTCCATCTTTCCGATGCTGCCCCATACGGTGGTGGCCGGCACGGTCATGCCGACGGTGCTTTTTTCTCAGGGCAGCGGCATCTACAACTATTCGAAGATCAAGTTCATCAACTGGAAACTCGGCATCGGGATCGGCTGCGCCATGCTGCTCGGTGGTTTCATCGGCCCCAAGCTCACTGAAATGATCACCCTCGCCCAGTTCAAGTTCGCCTTCGGCTGGATTCTGCTGGTGCTGGCCGGATTGATGTTCTGGCAGACGACGGCCGGTTATCTGGCCAAGAACAAGAAAGAGCAGGCCATTCTGAAGGAATTCAAGAAACGGGCTGAAGAAGCCGCCAAGGCCAAGAAATAAGGAGGAATAACAATGAAAGTTGAATTCTGGGGTCAGGAATTTCATGCGAATATGATTGTCGGCTGCATCGGCGGTTTTCTGATTGCGGTCATGTCCTCCATGTTCGGTTTCGGCGGAGGGCCCTTCATGGTACCCTTGATGACCGTTGCCATGCGCCTGCCCATGTATATCGTGGTGGGGAGTTCGCTCCTGGCGATCTTTTTCAACACCGCCATGGGGACGCTTCGCCATTACCAGTTCGGCAACTTTGATCTGCTGTTTTTTCTCGCCATGTTCCCCGCAGCTCTGCTGGGAGGCTATATCGGTCCGCAGATCGCCAAACGGGTCAGTCCGATCGTTGTGAAAAGGGTTGCCTGTGTCGGCCTGATCCTGCTCGGACTGAAATTGTTGGGTCTGTATTAATTGCACAGGGAACAAGGCTGAAGGCTGAAGGCTGAAAGGGAAAAACCGGTTCTGTTGCCATAATATGCATCAGTACCTGTACACCCTGAAGCCTTCGGCCTTCGCCTGAACGCCTGAACCTCAAGACCGTGATTCTCCATGCTCGGTATCCTCAACCGTATCGTCCTGCAGTTCATTTCCCCCAAGGCGGTCGTCCGGGCGAAATACAACGCCTTCAAGGAGCTGCTGCACCACGACCGGTTGAGCCACAGGCGACTCGCCGAGCTGGAGGAGCTGTACTACCGGAATCATAAGGTCGATCTCAACCTGATCCGGCGGCGGCACGGTGAGCTGGCCACCGGCGTGTTGGCCATGATCGGCTGCCTGAACCGGATGGCGCCGGCCTCCTACCTGACTTTGCGGGCGTATGCCAGGAAAATCGAATTTTACGGGCGCATCGCCCTGACGCCGCTCACTGCACCAGTCATCTCAGCGTTCATCCTCCCCCTGGACACCTCGTATGCCGACGATGGGCAGACAGGGGGAAAAGGACTGCACCTCAGCATCCTCAAACATGAGCTCGACCTGCCGGTCCCCGAGGGGTTCATTGTTTCCACCTCCGCCTTCCATAATTTCATGGAGGAAAACAATCTCCGCCCCCTCATCAACGATCTGCTCAGCCGGGTAGACATCGATTCCGAAGAGTCATTGTCCCAGGCGGCGGGACAACTGATGGGGCTGATCAACGGAGCGGAGCTCCCGTATCGGCTGGCCAGGGATATGCAGAACAGTGTCGCCGACCTGGGTCAGCGCACGGGCGCCGAATTTTTCGCCGTCCGCAGCAGCGCTGTCGGTGAGGATTCGGAGATTTCCTTTGCCGGACAGTATGAATCGGTTCTGGAAGTGGGGGCGGGGGAGGTCCTGGCTGCCTACAAAAAAGTCCTGGCCTCCAAATATTCACCCAGGGCGATCTATTATCGCATCAAGTCCGGGTTTCTCGATGAAGAGACCCCAATGGCGGTTCTGGTGCTGCGGATGATCGACGCCGGGCTGAGCGGCGTGGTGACGACAAGGGGTTCGGCCGGCGGCGCCGAAGAAAAGGTGATCATCCATTATATCGAAGGTCTCGGCGACAAACTGGTCAGCGGGCAATGCAGCCCGGCAACGGTGGTCGTCAACCCGGAGAAGGATGAAGTCATCGTCGAACGGTCCGCGGCTGCGGGCGGTTCCGCTTGCGATGGCGCTGGTGCCGAGGCGGTCGAGCCGGCGGGAGGAAGGAAGCATTTTCCTGCGGACCTGAGCAGAGGGCAGGCAGTGCTGCTTGCCGCGTGGGCGCGGCGGATTGAAGGATTTTTCCAGGCACCCCAGGAGATTGAATGGAGCCTGGACCGCTGGGGTGATGTTTTTCTGCTCCAGACCAGACCCATGCGCATCCAGGAAACAATTGAGGAAGAGCAGGACGATCTCAGCGGAATTCCGGTCCTGCTCACCGGTGGGGAAACGGCGTCCCGGGGCGCGGCCTGCGGCCCGGTGCATATCATCGAGCATGAGGGACAGTTGGCCGCGGTGGCCGACGGTTCGGTGCTGGTCACTTCCGTGATTCCGCCCTCCTATGTCGTGGCGCTTGACAGGGTCTGCGCCGTGGTGGCGGAGCAGGGCAGCGCCGCCGGCCATTTTGCCTCGGTCGCGCGCGAGGCGGGCGTCCCGGTGCTGGTCAAGACCGGCAACGCTTCCGCGGTCCTGCCCGCCGGCAGGGTGGTCACTGTCTGCGCCGACCTGGGCATGGTCTTCGACGGCTGCGCGGAACGCATCGTAAAGAGGTATCCGACCCGGAGAATCGAACAGCGGGACACGCCGGTGCACCGGGCATTCAGTCAGGCGAGCCCCTTTATTTTCCCCCTGCAGCTCATTGATCCGGCTGACTCCTCGTTTGCCCCGGAAAATTGCCGCTCCTTGCATGACATAATCCGTTTTGTCCATGAAAAGGGGGTGCAGGCCATGTTTTCCCACACCTCCTCGATGTTCGCGAAAAGGTCCGCTACCACCCTGCTGAAGGCTCCCATACCCCTGCAGATCTATCTCCTTGACCTGGACGACGATATCGCCGGGCCGAGGGCAAACGGCGCCGAACCCCCTGACTCTGCCCCGCGCTCTTTTCCCCTCCAGGCCCTTCTGCGGGGGTTGACCCATCCCGGGATCCGCTGGCGGCATCATGATCATTTCGACTGGAAAGGTTTCAGCGAAGCCACCATGGCCGGAGGGATCGTCAGCAGCAGCGATCCGGCCTACGCCAGTTACGCGGTTGTTTCAGCAGATTATCTCAACCTGAACCTGCGGTTCGGGTACCATTTCGTCATCCTCGACTCCCTGTGCGGGGCAGTTGCCGAAAACAATTATATCAAGCTGCGTTTTGCCGGAGGCGGAGGGGACCCGGCCGGCATCACCCTGCGGCTGCAGTTCGTTACCGAAATTCTGCAGCGCCTTGGCTTTTCCGTGCAGAGGAGCGGTGATTTGCTTGATGCCCAGCTGATGCGGTATAATCAAAAAGATGTGCAGCGGAAACTCGACGTGGTGGGCCGCCTGCTGGCGGCAACGACGCTGATGGACATGGTGATCAGGGACGAGGGCATGGTCGGCAGAATGGTTGAGGCCTTCATGAACGGCAGATACGATTTTTCCGATTGAATTTTCATGGGCAACTATCAACTTACCTGGATAACGGATAACCTGGCGGTCGGTCATGCGCCCATGTCCTATGCCGAACTCGACCATATCCGGGAGCAGGGGATCGATGCCATTGTCAACCTGTGCGGGGAATTCTGTGATCTGCATGAAATAGAGAAGGAATCGGGATTCGAGGTCTATTTTCTGCCCATACCCGACGAGAGCGCCCCGGACATGGCGGAAATGGAAAAGGGGCTGCACTGGCTTGACGAGGCCATCTATCTCGGGAAAAAGGTCCTGGTCCATTGCCGGCACGGGATAGGGCGGACCGGCACGTTCGTCACCGCCTACCTGCTCCGCAGAGGCCTGGGCATGAAAATGGCGGACAAGGTGCTGCAGCATTCCAAGGCCTCCCCGACCAATTATTCCCAATGGAAGTTTTTAAAGAAATATGGCAAACAGTCGGGAAGGCTGACGATCAGGGAACCCCAGCTTGAACATCGGAATATCGTCGATCTCGGAGCGTTTTTCACCGAATATGAAGGGCTGGTGGCGGAGGTGGAGGACCGGGTCGCCGCATCCACGGGCGGGCAGGCGCCCCCCCGCTGCGGCATCGACGGGGCAGCCTGCTGCCGGCGCTATTTTGAACTGCAGTTGATCGAGGCCATTTATCTGAACAACAGGATGAACAGGACGCTGACCAGCAGGGATCGTGAGGAAATCATCGAACGTGCGGTGCACAACTCCCGCATCATCCGCCGGCTGGCGCAGTCCCGGCAGGTTGCATCCATCGAGGAGCTGGAGCGTCGATATCTGGAGGAGGATCAGCCCTGCCCCCTGCTCCGGGACGGGAAGTGCCTGCTGGCCCGGTATCGCCCCCTGAGCTGCAGGCTGTACGGATTAAACGGCAAGGTCGGCGGCCTCCCCGAAACCGAGGCCATACTTGCCTCTCTCTCCCGTTCGGTTTTTCTTGCCCTGTCGGGCACACTCCCGGACGAATCGCTGTTTCGCCCCTGTCTTGCCGATGTCGTTTCGGGCAGGTTCATCCAGACATATTTTCACTATCTCGGGTCACTGAGCAGCAGGCAATGAAGAAAGCAGGCCCCGGGGCTGTCTCCCGGTCCGAACAGCTTGTGATGATCGTTGATGACGAACCGGACATGCTGCAAATGCTCGAGCGGGTCGTCGCCCGGCAGTGCGAGTGCGGCGTCGTGTCAGCCTCCACGGGGCTCGAGGCGCTCACAATGCTGGAGAACAGCCGGCCCGACGTGGTGGTGACCGATATAAAAATGCCCGACCTGGACGGTCTCCACCTGCTGAAAAAAATCGTCGAGATGGACAGCACCATTTCGGTGATCGTCATGACCGGCTACGGCACCATTGAGATGGCCGTCCAGGCGTTGAAGGACGGCGCCTATGACTTTCTGGAAAAGCCCTTTGACAAGGATCACATCGTCAGGGTGATCCGTCACTGCCTGGAGCGGACCCGCCTGCTCAAGCATAACCGCCAGCTTCAGGAAAAACTGAAAGACCTTGACCTGGCACCGGGTTTTGTCGGCCATTCTCCCGCACTGCGCAGGGTCCAGGATCTGATCGCCAGGGTGGCGGACACCGATGCCACCGTGCTCATCCGGGGTGAGTCCGGCACCGGCAAGGAACTGGCCGCCCGCGCCCTCCATGAACTGAGCAGCAGAAAACAGCACCGGATGATCACCGTCAACTGCCCGGCCCTGCCGGAACATATCCTGGAAAGCGAGCTGTTCGGCTACAGCAGGGGCGCGTTTACCGGCGCAACCCATGACAAGAAGGGCCTGTTCCTGGCCGCCGACCGGTCGACCATCCTGCTCGACGAAATCGCCGATATCCCCGTCCCGGTGCAGACCAAGCTTCTGCGCGTCCTCCAGGAAAAGGAAATCCAGCCCCTGGGGCAGAACACCACCATCAAGGTTGATGTCCGGGTGGTGGCCTCCACCAACCAGGATCTCGAGGCCAGGATCCAGGCCGGGGAATTCCGGGCCGACCTGTTCTACCGCCTCAACGTCGTTACCGTGGAAATGCCGCCTCTGCGGGAAATGCGGGAGGACATCCCATTGCTGGCCCGCCATTTCCTTGAACGGTACAAACGCCAGCATGACCGGCCCGATCTGCGGATAGCCCCTGAAGCCCTGCATTATCTCTGCCAGCGGAACTGGCCGGGCAACGTCCGGGAACTGCAGCACCTCATCAAACGGGCGGTCCTGCTCGCCCGCGGCAGCACCCTGGAGGTGGACGACTTCCGCGGCCCGGAGGAAAAGGATGAGGGGTGGTGCCCGGAGGATCGAATCAGGAAACTGGGCGGCCTCCCCTATAATGAGGCCAAGGCCGAAGTGGTGCGGCAATTCTCCGTCGCCTACCTGCGGCAATTGCTCGCCGCCCACCAGGGCAACGTCACCGCCGCGGCCAGGCAGTGCGGGCTGGAGCGGCAGGCTTTCCAGCGCCTCATGCGCCGCTACGGCATTCTTTCTTCCGACTTCCGGGCCTGAGGACGGCCCCGCCGGCATACCGCGGCTCTTCGACTTCGGCAGGGCATTCCCGGCTTTCGGGGGGACAGTTCCGGAGGGAAGAGCGTTTTGAACGGAGCATCGCCCCCAATACACGGGACCAATTTTGCATCTTGACTATATAGCTAAATAGGAATATAGTTATTTGAAATGTATGTGAGGAGTTTTTTGTATGCTGAAAATCTACCTGAAAGTGATGAAGGCGTTATCGGACCGCAACCGGGTCACGATTATCAAGATGCTGCAGAGACGGGAGATGTGCGTCTGCGAAATCCAGACCGCCCTGGAACTGGCCCAGCCTTCGGTGTCCAAGCATTTGAAAATTCTCGAGGAAGCGGGTCTGGCGGAAAGCCGCAAGGATGGTCTGTGGGTGAACTACCGGCTGCCGGACAAGGCGGATTCCCCGTACGCCGCTCACATGCAGTCGGTTCTGGCCGGCTGGCTGAACGATGATCCGGAGATCAAAAGGATTGTACGGCTGGCCGGCGGACTTGACCGGTGCGAGATATCCGGCAGCTGCCGTCCGGCCCGGCGGAAGGGGAAGGCGCCCGTGGCAGGGCAGGAGGCATAATCAGCGGAAAGCCGGGAATTGACCCGGCCCCGCATTTCGCAGGCGTTGTTCATGCACACTTGGATGATTTGTGCAGACAACCTGACAGCAAGAAGGAGTTGCAACATGGAAATCAAGGTACTGGGCCCCGGATGCCCGAAGTGCAAGGAAGTGGAAAAGATCATGCAGGACGCGGTCGAGGAGGCCGGCGTCGCGGCCAAGGTGGAAAAAATAACCGATTTTCAGCAGATCGCCGCCCACGGCGTGTTCGCCACCCCGGCGGTGGTGGTCGACGGCCAGGTCAAATGCGTCGGCAAGGTGCCGTCAAAGGCAGAGGCCGTTGCCTGGTTGAAAAAATAAAAACAGAGGGACAGGGAAATGAAAACCATTGTTATTGAATGGCTCCATCTGGAGGTCGGCGGGGCCACCTGCCGGCGTTGCGGTGACACGGGCCTGGAACTTGCCCAGGCTGTTGAGCGGCTGCAGGCCGAATGCGCGCCAAAAGGGGTGGAAATTGTCGCCCGGGAAACACTGCTCTCACCCGGACAGATCGCCAAATCCAATACCATACTGATTAACGGGGTCCCCCTGGAAGAGGTCCTGCCTCATGCCGAAGCCTCGACAAGCTGCTGCACTTCGTGCGGCGATCTCACCGGCCGGCAGGAAGAATGCCGCACCCTGGTTCACCTGGGCCAGGCCTACGAGATCATTCCCCGGGACCTGATCCGGGAGGCGGTGTGCCGGGTCGGCGGGTGCTGCTGAATGAACAGCCGAATGTCAGGGATTGTCGGAAAAGGTTCTTGGGCGGCAATTCCCTGGAATGGGTGAACAGTGATGGACTGGAAAAAGGAATGGAAGATCCTGGCGGCCATAGTGGCAATTTTTCTCGGCTGCTACTTCCTGCCGGTGGGCTGGCCCCGGTTCGACAACGCCCTGATGGAGGCGTTTCATCTGGTGAAATGGTATGCCCGCGAGCACGTCCTGCTCTGCCTGATCCCCGCCTTTTTCATCGCCGGCGCCATTGCCGTCTTTGTCAGCCAGGGCGCGGTGATGAAGTACCTGGGTCCCGCAGCCAACAAGGTGCTGGCCTACGGGGTCGCCTCGGTGTCCGGCACCATCCTGGCGGTCTGCTCCTGCACGATTCTGCCCTTGTTCGCCGGCATTTACCGGATGGGGGCCGGCCTCGGCCCGGCCTGCGCCTTTCTCTATTCCGGCCCGGCGATCAATGTTCTGGCCGTCATCCTGACCGCCCGCATCCTCGGTCCGGAGATGGGTATAGCCAGAGCTCTGGGCGCCATCATCTTCAGCGTAGTCATCGGCCTGCTGATGGAGTTGTTTTTCCGCGAAAAAAAAGCGGGGGCCGACAGTCAGATTCATGTACCGGAGGATGACGGCGGCCGGCCCCTGTGGCAGACGGCGGTCTATTTCGCCACCATGGTCGGCATCCTGGTTTTTGCCAACTGGGGCCGACCCATGGAGGATTCCGGGCTGTGGTATTCGTTTTTTGCCGCCAAGTGGTGGCTCACCGGCGGCCTGGCGATTCTGCTGGCCGTGCAGCTCGCGGCCTGGTTTTCGCTTTCGGCCTGGAAACTGGCAGCCTCGGGCCTGGCGGTCCTGGGAACGGCCCTTGCCTTTCCCCAAGCGCCCCTTGCCGCCTTCGTGGTCGGAGTGATCGCCCTCTCCCTCCTGACCGCCACCCGGGAGGACCAGGCCGGGCAGTGGTTCCGCTCTTCGTGGGATTTCGCCAAACTGATCCTGCCGCTGCTCCTCTTCGGCGTGCTGTTTGCCGGCCTCTTCCTGGGGCGGCCGGGAATGGAGGGGCTCATCCCGTCCGTCTGGGTGGAGCGCGCCGTCGGCGGCAATTCGCTCGCCGCCAACTTCGTTGCCTCCTTTGCCGGCGCCTTCATGTACTTCGCCACCCTGACCGAAGTGCCTATTCTCCAGGGCCTGATGGGCGCCGGCATGGGCAAGGGTCCGGCCCTGGCCCTGCTCCTGGCCGGTCCGGCCCTGAGCCTGCCCAACATGCTTGTCATCCGCAGTGTCCTGGGCAACAGGAAAACAGCCGTGTTTGTCCTCCTGGTCGTCATCCTGGCCACCGCCAGCGGCTACCTGTACGGCGCATTGTTTGCATAAACCGTGAAGAGAGCGGGGATGGCACCAATCCTCCAGGGACCGAGGCCGAGAAACCGGCGTTTATTCCAGGGGATCGGCCGGCTTCCGCACTATGGCCGGCAACGGCTGGAGACTCATTTTCCATCGCACCGATATTGCATGAGGGAGAATTGTTATGTTCAGAAAAATTCTGGTCTGCGTTGATCCGGCCCATGCCAACCCCAATCTTCTTTCGTGTGCCGTTTCGCTGAAACAGGTCGGGGCGGAGGAGGTTGTTCTGGCGCATGTCATTGTCTGCGAATCCCCCGGCCTCGAGGGGATGCTGCGCAAGCAGGCATGGCCGGAGCTGGAGCGGCGGAAAAGAATATGCGAAGAGGCCGGATTCAAAGCCGTCGTTGAAACGCCGGTCGGCCATCCGGCCCGGGCCCTGAACGATCTTGCCGAAAGCAGGGATGTCTCCGTCATTATCACAGGAACGCATGGCAGAGGACTGTTCGAAGCCATCACCCTGGCCGGCAGCCCGCTGGGGAATGTATCCGCCAAACTGCTGCATCTCACCCGGCGGCCGGTGCTGCTTATTCCCCCTGCGATGGGGCCGGGCCCGGAAGCGCCCGATCTGTTCGCCCATATCCTTTTTCCCACCGATTTTTCCGATGCCGCGGAGGTCGCCCTTGCCTATCTCGAAACCGTGATTCGTACCATCCGCTGCCCGGTAACCCTGCTGCATGTCCTGTCAGGCTCCAAAGCCATTCCCCATCCCGGCCGGGGCCTTGCGGAACTGCAGGACCTTGACCGCAAACGGCTGCAGCGGCTCAAGGCATGGCTGGAAAATATGGGGGCGACGGTCATGAACATGGACCTCGTCCAGGGCGCACCGGGGGAAGAGATTGCCAGAAAGGCCAAAGAGCGGGGCTGTTCGCTGATCCTGATGGGGACCCGAGGCAAGGGAATCACCCGGGAAATCCTGCTGGGCAGCGTGGCGCGTCATGTCGCCCGCCATGCGGTACAGCCTGTCCTTTTTATTCCGGCTTTCCAGCAGTCCTGAAATGGAGATCAGGCTGGTTCAATGAATTCAGAGCACTTCAAGAGCGCCCGGGCCTGCTCCAGTCTCGATCAGGAGAGCAGAAAACCGGGGGTCTGGTCATTGCCAGTCCTTTTGTCCCGTGTATAAAGGAAGAACCTATGAAACCCACGGTTCGATTCATTCTGTTGGCGATCGCATTGTTCCTCATAGACTGCCCTGCAAATCTGTGGGCGGCGAACGAGCCGGTCGTTCCGGTCAAAGATACCGTCACCATGGTCGATCTCGGGGCGAAATCATGCATTCCATGCAAGATGATGGCGCCCATCCTGGAAGAACTGAAGGCCGAGTATGAGGGCAGGGCCGCGGTGATATTCATCGATGTCTGGAAGGATCGGAGCCAGGGTCCTCGTTTCGGTATCCATACGATCCCCACCCAGATTTTTTATGATAAACACGGCAAGGAAGCATACCGTCACGTCGGTTTCATGGACAAGAAGCAGATAAAGAAGTTGCTCGATCTGCTCCTGGAAAAGAATTGAGCATGGATTCCGTCTTTCTTGCGATTAATGAATGGATGTCCGGGGGCCTCATCCTTGCCGCCATCGGCTGTTTTGCCTGGGGGATGGTCAGCGTCCTGTTCAGCCCCTGCCATATGGCTTCCATCCCGTTGATTATCGGCTATGTGGGGGGGCAGAAGACCATCCTGAAAGGCCGGGAGGCCATCCCGTATGCTTTCCTGTTTACCGCCGGCCTGTTTGTCACCATCGCCGTCGTCGGCCTGGCCTGCGTTTGGCTGGGAAGAATGGTGGGCGATATCGGCCCCTATTGGACTATTCTGGTCGGGGCCATTCTGTTGTGGGTTGCCGTTGACATGCTGGGGATCGCCAAATGCGGCCTGCCAGGCAATACCCTGTCCAGGCTGCGGATCAAGGGATTATGGGGCGCTTTTGTCCTCGGGCTTGCCTTCGGCATCCTGTCCGGATCATGCACCTTCGGCTTCATCGCTCCCATCCTGGCGATCATTACGGTCCAGGAAAAAATCGCCACCGGCCTTCTGCTGCTGCTGCTTTTTGCCGCCGGCCATTGCCTGCCGATCTTGCTTGCCGGCAGTTCGGCGGCCGCGGCGCGGGGACTTCTGGCAAGCTCCTCGTTTCAGCAGGGCTCCGTCTGGTTCAGAAAGGGGGCAGGAGTTCTTGTCGGCGCCCTGGGGGTCTATTTCATCATGCTTCCATGGCTGCCGCCCTGATTCAGGCGGCACCCATCGTGCCGATCAACAGCGTGATTTTATTGTACGGAAGCGGACAGCCAGCTCACGTTTTCAGCGGGCAGGGCGGTGAGGTGCCGACCACCCAGCCGCCGGCCAGGACTATGCCGACGCCGAAGAGCAGGCCGCCGGCCATGGTCGCCAGGGAGGGTGGGGCGAAAGTGGGAGGCGGCAGAAAGGGCAGCAGGCCGGGGAGGCCGCCAAGATGAAACAGGACGGAAGCGGCCAGGAAATAGAGCACAAAGGACCGCAGCAGGGTAGTGTCGCGGATCAGGTAGAAATCACGCAGCATGGCAACCATGCAGTAGTCGCCCCGGTACAGGACGACGCCGAAGGCAAAACCGAGCAGTCCTGAGCCCGATGCGAGCAGAAGGGGTTCAGAGGCCATCATGCCGGTTGTTCTTCATCAAGCGCATCCGGCAGGGTCTGGATAAAATTCCTGATTTCATCCCGCACCCGGCGGTAATGGGCAAGGGCCTCTTCTTCGGTTTTCGCGCCTTCGGCCAGGCGCGGTGGGTCGTCGAACCCCCGGTGGAACTTCCTGCCGGGGAAGAAAGGGCAGGTTTCAGCGGCATGCCCGCAGAGGGTGATGACCCAGGCGAAGGTCTGTTCCGGCAGCTCATCGATGGTTTTGGAACGCTGCCCGGAGATATCCAGCCCCGCTTCGGCCATGACCTTTACCGCCAGAGGGTCCAAACCGTGCTTTTCAATGCCGGCTGAGTAGGGTTCCAGCACGTCGCCCTTCAAATGGCGCGCCCAGCCCTCGGCCATCTGGCTGCGGCAGGAATTGCCGGTGCAGAGAAAAAGGATTTTCGTTTTCATTGTTCGTTTTCTCCGATTACCGGGCCATCGGCACCAGGAGCAGGTGGGAGGCGCCCCGGCGGGCCATGGTGTGGCTGACGCTGCCCAGGAAGACCTCCTTGATCAGGCCCCGCCCCTGGCTGCCCATGACCACCAGCGAGGGGCAGATCTCCTCTTCCGCCTTGAGGAGTTCGGAGGCGGCCATTCCGTAGCGCAGGACGGTGTCGATCTCGGCCCCGGTTTTTTCAGCAAGACGCTGCTTCATGGAGTCGAGGCGTTCCTGATCGATTGCCGTGAACTCCTGCAGGCGGTCCTTGAGGTGCGGCTCGATCCGCTCCCGTTCCTGGACATGGAGCAGGGTTATCCTGCCTATATCGGCGCTTTCCATAATCCGTTCGAGGAGGGCAAAGGCGGTCTGGGCATTGGCGGAAAAATCGCTGGGGAAGAGGATATGGCTGAAGAAATCGCAGGCCCGGCCGATGCAGGGACTTTTCTCTCCCCGGAGCCGGTAGACCAGCGTCGGTTGCACCTGGTGATGAAGGATGGCGGGGGGCACTCCGCCGAACAGCAGTTCCCCGGCCAGGGTGCCGGGAGGAGCGCCGACCACCACCAGGGAGGCATCCGCTGCCTGGATCCGGTGGTTGATTTCACCGGCGGAGGAGGCGACGGCGGCTTGGGCTTCGACCTTGAAACCCTGTTCCTCCAGTTTTTCCTTCAACCCGCCGAGGTCGGCGCGCAGTCCTTCCACCGCCACCTCGAACGAGGCGGCAAAGGCCTCGTTGACGGTGAGAAAATAGGCCAGATGCGCCTCGCGGGCGCCAAGGGAGCGAAGCCCGCCCATGCAGCTCAGGATCTCGTGCTCGGCCGGTTTGGTCTCAAGGGCGACAAAGATTTTTGCAAACATATTTCCGCTCCATTTCTCTAGAATTCTCATAGTTGTTTCGCCGCGTGCGTGGCCGGGAACCAGTGGCGGGTCCGGTTGCAGATAGTGCAGACCGAGAGCATCACCGGCACCTCCACCAGCACGCCCACCACTGTTGCCAGGGCCGCGCCCGATCCCGGGCCGTACAGGGCGATGGCCGTGGCCACCGCCAGCTCGAAGAAATTGCTGGCGCCGATCAGCGCCCCGGGAGAGGCAACATTGTGGGGCACCCTGAAAAATTTCATCAGCCCGTACACCAGACTGGAATTGAAGTAGACCTGGATGAGGATGGGGATGGCGATCAGGACCACGAAAAAGGCCTTCTCGGTGATATTCTCCGCCTGGAAGGCAAAGATGGTCACCAGGGTCACCAGCAGGGCGACCACGGTGACCGGCTGGAACAAGGCAACGAAGCGGGTGTTGAACCACTCCAGGCCGTGCGAGGCGATCAGGGTGCGGCGGATGATGTAGGCCACCACCAGCGGCAGCACCACAAAAAGAACCACGGACAGGATCAGGGTATCGTAATTGACCGGCACGCCGGACACCCCGAGCAGCAGGCCGACAATGGGGACGAACAGGACCAGCATCAGCAGGTCATTGACCGCCACCTGGACCAGGGTGTAGGCCGGGTCGCCGTCGGTGAGGTAGCTCCAGACAAAGACCATGGCCGTGCACGGGGCCGCCGCCAGGATGATGACCCCGGCCATGAACTGGTCGGCCTGGGCTGGCGTAATCCACTGGGCGAACACGATTTTGAAAAAGAGCCAGCCGAGCACGAACATGGAAAAGGGCTTGACCATCCAGTTGACGAACAGGGTGATGAACAGCCCTTTTGGATTTTTGCCGACCTGCAGGATGGAGCCGAAATCGATCTTGAGCATCATCGGAAAGATCATCAGCCAGATGAGGACGACGATGGGAACGTTGACATGGCTGCCTTCGGCGAATTCCATGGCCGACAGGGCGGCGGTGAGGCCGGGGAAGAGCTTGCCCAGCGCGACCCCGGCGACCATGCAGACGGCAACCCAGATCGACAGGTACCGTTCAAAGATGTTCATGCGTTTGGTCGTGGTTGTCATGGCAGTTCCTTTGTTGTGAAAAGTGCGTCATTCCGGTGGGGCGGTGCGTTGGGTCTGTCATCAGCAGGAATTTCCCTTTTCCCGCAGATGGCGATCCAAGGCGGCCCGGTCCCTTTTTATCTGCGGTTGTTCTGCCAGGTGGTCCAGGATGCTCTTTTGCAATGTCCTTTGCAGATCCGGCCCGTCATCGGCAATTCGGTAGTACATCCACACCCCCTGACGACGCTCCGACACCCAGCCGGCGTTCCGCAGCACGGCGAGGTGCCTGGACACGGTGGACTGGGGCATGCCCAACACTTCCACCAGGTCGCAGACGCATCGTTCGCCTTTGCCGAGAAGGGCAAGAATCCGCAATCTTGCGGGCTGGGTCAATGCTTTGCATAATCGTAGAGCTTCTTGCATAACGCAAAACAATATATCCGGATAAACGGATATGTCAAGGTTGTTTGGTGCACAGTAAAACCGGGAGCAGCAGCTTCCTCCCCCAGGCGTATTGGCAAAGGAAGTTGAGGCCGGCCTGGCAGAGAAGACCTTCTGTTCGTTTGTAGGGGGAGGAAAACGAACAGCATGGAGCCCGGGTAAGCAGCAGCCCGTGCAACTCCGGCGTGATCGGCGAAGCTGTTTGTCCCAAGGACCCATAAGCGGCAGGCCTGCGGGGACGATCCGGATTTCGGATCAATCCGGCAGGCCTGTCTCGTACGGTCACGATTAGGCGTATGCTTCCCTGTCAGGAAAGGTCAAGGGGCTTAGCGCCCCAGGATTGCGTCGACCTCCTCCTGGCTGAGGATCTGGGCCTGATAATTTCCTTCGCCGATGATGCTTTCGATATTTTTCACGTAGGCTCGGAGGTGATCCTTGGAGCCCTCGACCAGATTCGCGTACATATTCTTGAGGGGCTTCTCGTCTGTATACTCGAGACCGCACTCGCCCGGGCCGATGGTGTTGTCGGTATCGACGATGACCTTGGGGCACCCGACAATATCGACCATATCGAGCTCCTCGATAAACGCCCCCACGTACAGGGCATCCAGGACGCTTTGCGCTCCCCAGTCCACCAATTCATTATATTTTTCCGAGAAATACCAGCCGTACTCCTCGCCGGTGTAGACGCCGATGCTGTGCGGCAGATCATTGGCATCCGGGTTCGGGTCCGGTATGGAATATTTGGCGAGCATGTCGCGCACTGTGTCCGTATGGGTCTGCTCCGATCCCTCGCCGATGTTGGAAAAGGCCTGCTCATCAGGATACATCTCCATAAGGGTCAGGTAGACATCCCGGGCGAGCTTCTCCTCCTCGCGCATGAATACGAGATGATACTCTTCGCCAAGGTCCAGGTCGGCCGCCTGGACGAGCATGGGGGTCAAAAGGGAAATCGCTCCGAAGGCGGCCGTGGAAATTATTTTATGCATTGATACTTCCTCTTATGTATAATTTGCAGTGAATGGGTAATGTTGCCGGATAAAAAGTATATTTCCCGTGTCGGTCCTCACCTCCTTTGTCTGAACATGCATGACGCGAGCGCCTCGAAAAACCTGCCCGTCCCGGGAACGTCGCCTGTTCCGCAGCAGCAGAGAATATGACGCGTACGCCGTTTTTTTGGTCCCCGGTTATATGAATAACAATAGACCGTACATCATCCTGTTATCAACCATATGAAAAAATCATGCCGAAAAATAGAAAAATAAGTAATTCAATTTTATGTTGAAAGAATGACGGGTTTTTAGGGAGGGAGAGCTCACAAGGAGGTCTTCTGTTCACGGGCCGGAAAAGAGTCTGCGGGTCCTGTCCAGCAGGATTTGTCCGATGAGGCCGGACGGGAAGGGGTTGACGAGGTTTGCGGGAGTTGGCCGGGATTCCGGCTCAAAGTTGGTGAGAGGAGCTGCTTTTCTGCATCGGCAGAGGAATGTGATTACCACGAAAGCTCAGGGTTTCCACCCGTATCGGGACGGGGACTGAGAGAGCCGCGGTGGTAATCACATCTCTGCCGGGTCTGTATTGAGCCGATGGCTGCGGCGCCACCTGCCGTGCTGAAAACATCGGGGCAGCCGTTTGCCCCGGCCGATTATTCCTGCACGGCCTGTTCCATGATTTTCCGCCGCAGTTCCGTCATCTCCTCTTCCTTCTTTTTCAGATCGCCCATGGTTGTCGCCGGATTGCGCATCATCTCACCGTATTCAAAGCGCAAATCGTGCATCTTCTTGCGCATGTCCCTGGTGGCGTCCAGAAATGTCTCGTACTGCTCAGGCGACCGGAACGGCTTTGTGCCCCCTGCGCCCCAATATTCCTCCATCATGTGCCGCTTCATGGGTCCCATGCCGTAGCCGCCCATCATGCCGGGCCCCATGCCGTAGCCGCCCATCATGCCGGGCCCCATGCCGTAACAGCCCATCATGCCGGGTCCCATGCCGTAACAGCCCATCATGCCCGGATGCATCATGAATGATTCCTCCTCCTGCGCCTGGGGCAAGGTCCCGGGCTGATTGCCCGGTTCCCCCATCATGCCCCGGCCGCCTCCGCCCCCCATCATCTGGGCCTGGGCGCCCCAGGCAGTGATCAGAACAACGAACAATACCATTGGCAAATACATTGTTTTTTTCATATGTCGCCTCCTTTATCGTTGATATGGACAAGGACGGGTGCAGTTTCGTGCAGCAGGTGCGCTTCGCGTCCGGAAAAGCAACCGATGAACCGCACCGCCCCTGCTCATTGCTCTTACAATAACCATGCCAACCTGCCCGGGCCTGTATGGCAATCCTGCCGACGGTTCCATGCTACTGGATTTTCGCGCGCCGCAGCCGCAGGGCATTGCCGACCACGGAGACGGAGGACAGGCTCATGGCCGCCGCCGCAATGATCGGCGAGAGCAGGATCCCGAAAAACGGGTAGAGCACGCCGGCGGCCACGGGTACGCCCAGTGAGTTGTAAATGAAAGCGAAAAAGAGGTTCTGCCTGATATTGGCCATGGTGGCGCGGGAAAGCTTCCTGGCCCGGACGATGCCGGTCAGATCGCCCTTGACCAGGGTGACCCCGGCCGATTCCATGGCCACGTCGGTGCCGGTGCCCATGGCGATGCCGACATGGGCCTGGGCCAGGGCAGGGGCGTCGTTGATGCCGTCGCCGGCCATGGCGACCATTATGTTCTGGTCCTGCAGCCGCCGAATTTCCGAGGCCTTCTCGTCGGGCAGCACCCCGGCCACCACCTGGTCGATCTGCAGTTTTGCGGCCACCGCCTCGGCGGTTGCCCGATTGTCGCCGGTCAGCATGACCACCCGCAGCCCTTCGGCGTGCAGTTCACGGATGGCCTGCGGGGTGGTTTCCTTGATCGGGTCGGACACCGCCAGCAGGCCGGCAAGGGCGCCGTCCACGGCAACGAACATTACCGTCCGGGCTTCTCCGCGCATTTCTTCAGCCCGGGGCGCAAGCTCCGCGGTGTCAACCCCGGCATCTTCCATCAGCTTCAGGTTGCCGAGCAGCACCCTGACCCCCTGCACTGAACCGGAAACGCCCATGCCCGTATGCGATTCGAAGTCAACGGCCTCGGCCGGCATGACCCCGCGCTCTCCGGCTCCGGTCACGATGGCGGACGCCAGGGGGTGCTCGCTGGCTTTTTCCAGTCCGGAGGCAAGGTGCAGCAGCTTTTCCTCCTCCATGCCTTCCGCCGGCACCACCCCGGTCAGCTTGGGCTTGCCCTCGGTCAGGGTGCCGGTCTTGTCCACCACCAGGGTGTCGATCTTGCGCATGGTTTCGATGGCTTCGGCGTTTTTGAACAGGACGCCCATGGTTGCTCCCCTGCCGGTGGCCACCATGATGGACATGGGCGTCGCCAGACCCAGGGCGCAGGGGCAGGCGATGATCAGCACCGAGACCGCGACGATAAGGGCGTAGGCCAACCGGGGCTCGGGGCCGAGATAATACCAGGCCAGGAAGGCGGCAAGGGCGATGATGATGACCACCGGGACAAAATAGCCGGAGACGGTATCGGCCAGCTTCTGGATCGGCGCCCGCGAACGCTGCGCTTCGGCCACCATCCGCACAATCCGGGCGAGCAGGGTGTCGCTGCCGACCTTCTCCGTCCGCATGGTCAGGGCGCCGGTGGTATTGACGGTGGCGCCGATCACCTTGTCGCCCGGCTGTTTTTTGACCGGGAGCGGCTCGCCGGAAATCATTGATTCATCAATCGAACTTCTGCCCTCGACGACCGTGCCGTCCACCGGCACCTTTTCTCCGGGCCGGATGCGGAGCAGGTCGCCGACCTGAACATGATCCAGGGGGACGTCGATTTCGCTGCCGTCGTCATTGATTTTGCGCGCCGTCTTCGGGGCCAGTCCCAGCAGGGCCTTGATGGCGGCGCCGGTCTGGCTGCGGGCCTTCAGTTCCATGACCTGCCCCAGCAAAATCAGGGTGACGATCACCGCCGCCGCCTCGAAATAGACGGCGACCGAGCCGTCGGGCCCGCGCATCGCGGCGGGAAAGATCTGCGGGAACAGGACGGCGACAACACTGTACACATAGGCCGTCGAAACCCCCAGTCCGATCAGGGTGAACATGTTGAGACTTCTGTTGACGACCGACTGCACCGCCCGTACGAAAAAGATCCAGCCGGCCCACAGGACCACCGGGGTGGCCAGGATCAGCTCCACCAGGTTGAGGGTCCGGTGTGAGGCCAGCTCCTCGATGATCCGGCCCCCGGGGAGCATCATCCGCATGGCGATGATCACCAGCGGTACCGTGAGAACGGCGCTGGCGATGAACCGCTTCCGCATGTACGCGTACTCGGGATTTTCCTCCTCATCCATGCTGACAGTGCGCGGTTCAAGGGCCATGCCGCACTTGGGGCAGGAACCCGGTGCATCCCGCACCACTTCCGGATGCATGGGGCAGGTGTACTCAAGGCGGGAACCGGCAGCTTCCAGGGCCAGAGGTTCGAGGGCCATCCCGCATTTGGGACAGCTTCCGGGGCTGTCGCGGATGATTTCCGGGTGCATGGGGCAGGTGTATTTTCCGCCGTCGGCAGGTTTTTCCTCCCCGGTAAACTGTTCAGGATTCTCTTTGAATTTCTGCAGGCAGTGGTCGCTGCAGAAATAGTAGGGCCTGCCCTTGTATTCCAAGCGGGTGAAGGCATCCTCGTTGTCGGTGGTCATGCCGCATACCGGATCGGTAAAATTCGGCTTCGGATCATGGGGTTGGTTCGGGTGGTTCATTTGTCTCGCTCCCTGTGGGCATGGACGGAATTATTTCAAGGTATTTTCCCGCTTCGTCGGGAACCCGGCATTCCCGTTTCTTGTTATGCACAAAGCGAACCAGGTCAAGGGCTGGGAGGAAAATGAAGGGTATCTGCCCGGGCGGGGGCTGCTGCACCACTCTTTTTCTTTGACAAGGGAGTGGCGGGTTCATAATTAGTATCAGTAACCACGGCGGAGTTTTTCACAGGATTCCGGACAAGGATTTAACTAATGGAACACGAATCTGACCATCACCGTCATCACCACCACAGGGAATCCCGCCGGAGTCTTTTTCTCTCCTTCCTCATCATTTCCTCGTTCATGGTCATCGAGGCCGTCGGGGGATGGCTGACCAATTCCCTGGCCCTGCTTTCCGACGCCGGCCATATGCTCACCGATGCCGGGGCCCTGGCGCTCAGCCTGGTGGCGCTCAAAATCGGCGAAAAACCTCCTTCGCCCACCAAGACCTTCGGCTACCGCCGCTTCGAAATCCTGGCCGCCCTGTTCAACGGCCTGGCCCTGTGGGCGATCGTCGGAGTCATTCTGCATGAAGCGTACCTGCGTTTGCGGTCGCCCCAGGAGGTGCAGGCAACCGGCATGATGGCGGTGGCGGTGGTGGGCCTGATCGTCAACCTGATTGCCATCCGTCTGCTGCACGCCCACAAAGAGGAAAACATCAATATCCGCGGCGCGTTCCTGCATGTCATGGCCGACTCCCTCGGGTCAGTGGGAGTGTTGGCAGCCGGTCTGGTCATCCTGATGACGGGCTGGACCCTGATTGATCCGCTGGTCAGCCTGGCCATATGCGGACTGATCCTCTGGAGTTCCTGGGGAATCATTCGCGATGCCGTGCATATTTTGCTCCTTGGAGTGCCGCCCCATATTAATTACCGGGAAGTCGAGGAGGCGATCCTGGATCACGAAGGGGTGTGCTGCCTGTACGATCTCCACATCTGGTCCATCGTCAGCGGCCAGGAGGCCGTCTCCGCCCACGTGGTTGTTGCCGACGGCTTCGCCCGGCAGAAAGAACTGCTGGAGAGCATCATCGAAAGCCTGCACCGGAAGTTTGACATCGACCATGCCACCATCCAGATAGAGGAAAGCCATAAAATAAGGGACAACCGGGTCAGCACGGCCTGCCGGATCAATCCACAGGGCCGGACGTGCGCAATCCAGGAGAATATCCATGAATGACTGGAACGTCGTGGTCACCGTCCATGAACGGAACCTGGCCGCTGCCCTGGATGTTCTCCGGGAATACGGGGATGCTGCCAGGACGGAATATTTCAATGTCGCGGTCATGAAGGTTGCCGATCCGCTTCTCTTCATGGAGTCGCTGCGGAAAAGGATTTCGTCCGATCCCGGGCTGCTCGGCGTTCTGGCGCGGGTTGTTCCCGCTCTGCATGGGTTCAATTTTCAGTCACCCGAAGATTTCGAGCAAAAGGCGAAAAAAGTCCTGGGCGGGTGGGCGGCCCGGCTGGGCGGCAGGCGATTCCATGTCCGCATGCACCGCCGCGGATTTAAGGGGCGGCTCTCCAGTCTGGAGGAGGAAAGGCTTCTGGACGGGTTCCTGCTGGAGGAACTGGACGGGATGCAGAGCACGGGCAGTATCGACTTTGCCGATCCGGATATGATCATCGCCATTGAAACCATCGGCCAGCGGGCCGGCTTGTCCCTCTGGACCAGGGCTGAGCTGGCGCGCTATCCTCTGCTGGGGCTGGACTGAAAGGGGCGGCGGACCGGCCCCGGCAATCTGCCCGACCGCGCAGACCATGCAGCGAAACACCCCCGGGCGGAAGACCCCTCCGGGGACCGGTCAGCCCCTGCCGTCCTGCGTCCTGGCGCCTATCCATACCTGCCAGGGATTTCGCTGGCCGGCGCAGGCCCGGATACGCAAAGTCACCGGGCCTCCTTCAGGCTGCACGTACTGGACCAGCACCTCCCAGACAGGATCGTACTCGACGACCAGCCGCGATGTCCTCTGGTCGGGCTCCCCCTCCCGGAAGACGATATAGCAGTGCTCCAGAGGAAGATCTTCCTTCAGCGGATCGACCACACCCCGCCCCATTTTCTGGAAGCCGTCAAAGGCGACGTAGGCGATGGATTCCCAGCAATCCCTGAGCATGCGATTAAAGTCCTCGGCGTTCATCACCCCATCTCTTCCGTTTCTTTTAACTTGTCGTCATTCAATCTTTTCACATTATATCATGATGGGGTTATCATATAGTGAGTACCCGCTCTTTTTTTCCGCGGGTGGTCAATGTTGAATAACTCTTTTGGATTACGATCGAATCTCCGAGCGAAGAAAATTATAATTCAGGTATATACGGCAAATGTGAATATAAAAGAACATTCTGCCAATCGTCATTCAATTATAACATGAAGATTAAAAAAAACTGAGCCGGCAAAGGACCGGCAGGCAGGGATCAGGACCGGTATCGCCGGAATGTATCTTGAGCCGCCCTGGGCTTGAAGTTGTCCTTCATTTCACGGAAAATCAAGCCGTTACAGAGGAGGCAGAAGAAATCTTCGGTGAAATTGTATTGACACCGGGGCCTTGTCGATGGTAAAAAATCCGTATCGGATGAATAGTTAAGTTAAAGCAGTCACTTCCCCCATGAGCCTTCCTTTTTCCCGTTTGCCTCCAGGTCGAGAAGTTTGCTGATCACTTACTCATTTGATCCTGCCCGCCGCATTTTCCCGGGGCGGAATAATCGAGCAGCAGGTTGCGGACCGCAGGGGAAGAGATCAACCACTTGATCTGCCCGGACGGATAGATGAACCACATCGTTTCAAAATTGGACCAAGCGGTCTGACAGCCGGACCGCAGCCGGATTCCATCGGGAATGAAATCTGGTATTATTCACCACGGTTTCCTGGAGAAACCAAGAAGCAAGGAGTTGTACACATGTCAGAAGGAACAGTAAAATGGTTTAATGAATCAAAGGGATTCGGCTTTATCGAGCAGGATGGCGGGCAGGATGTATTCGTGCATCATACTGCCATCCAGGCCAAGGGCTTTCGCACCTTGCAGGAAGGAGAGCGGGTCAGGTTTGATGTGGTCGAGGGAAAGAAGGGACCGGCCGCGGAAAACGTTGTGGTCATTTAAACCAGTTGTTTTGTTCAAATCGAAAACCCCGCTTCAGGCGGGGTTTTTTGTTTTTTTTAGCCCGAGGGGGAGATCTGCTCCTTCAGGAACGCCTTTTCATGGTGAAACGGCCGGCGGCCGGGTCCGGTCAGGATTTTCGTTCTGCTCCAGTTCGCTCATGCAGGCAGGACAGACAAGCTGCACCACTTCGGCGTCCGAGCGATGGCGGATATACTCCTCGAGGCTGTGCCATTCCTGATTCTCATCCAGAATTTTTCTGCAGCTGACGCAAACGGGCAGAATCCCTTCCAGTGTTTCAATCTTCTCCAGCGCCTTGGTGAGGTCATTGAGCAGGTCTTCCTTTTCCTGCATGGCCCGTTTACGTTCAATGGCATAGATTATTGATTTGTAGAGCATGGCAGGGGCAAGAAACTGTTTTTCGAGGTAATCCTGCGCACCGTATCGGACAGCCTGCAGTGCTGTATTCTCATCCTGCAGGCCGGTAAGAACAATGACCGCGGTATCGGGAGAAATCGTCATCACGGTGCGGACAGTGTCGAGCCCCATGGAATCAGGCAGGGTCAGGTCGAGCAGTATGACGTCGAATTCCCTGTTCGTTATCAGGTCGATGGCCGCTTCAAGGGTATCGACCTCGGTGATGTCATAACGGGCGTCCTGTCTGTCGGACAGATATTCCCTGATGAGCAGAACATCTCCGGGATTGTCCTCTACAATAAGCACAGATAGCTGGTCCATGAAATCCAAGCCTTTGGTTGAATATTCACCTGATTTGTCGTCGATCCTGTCAATATATCAGCATGTCGGCAAAAATAAAACACCCAACTCGATTCAGGGCTGATTTTATCTCCTGCCGCCGGGTTGAGGAGCGCCGGCAACATTTTCCGAATGCATCGGAATTGTCCGGCATAACAGGAATCAACTGCCGTCTGGAGGATGGATCCCTGTTGGGGGGGATGGAAAAATGACATCGGATCCGGCGGGCCGGGGCGTTCCGGAAACAGAGCGGGCCCGGGCATATTCGCTCTCCACCGAGAGTGGAAAAGAAGGAGTAAAAATTCTTCCCCCTGTTCCACCTGGCAACGTATTTGCAGAAATTGGCGGTACCTGCTGCCGAGGGGAAACAGAGGTTTCTTCCCTGAATGCCTGCAACAGGATAGCGGTGATCAGGTCACGGAGCAAAAGTGGTCCTGACAGTTCCTGTCTTGCGCCGATTCGGATGCGGGAGAAAGGGTGGAGGCCGGCGGAACGGGCAGCAGGAGTGAAGTTTCGGGAGAAAAGTATGGATGTTTTCGATTATGCAATACGGATGGAACAGGATGGCGAGAATTGGTATCGGCGTATCGCGGAGCGCAGTACTTCGGAGGGACTGAAAAAAATATTCTTTCTGCTGGCGGTTGAGGAAATCAAGCATTGCAAGGCGGTTGAGCAGCTCAAAAGGCAGTTGGGCAACATGTATCTTGAACCGACCGGCATCCTGGGGGAGGTCAAATCAGTCTTCCGGGAGATGGGGAAAATGGATGGAGAACAGAACCTCGACAGCACCGACGGGCTCGACGGTTT
>Ga0265293_10001788_pt1 | contig 45543 bp, 45 predicted proteins | sample Munlanlewell138R_FD_192505 | JGI IMG/M metagenome (GOLD analysis project Ga0265293, IMG submission 192505) | Leachate microbial communities from a municipal landfill in Southern Ontario, Canada - Leachate well 138R | ecosystem: Engineered > Solid waste > Landfill > Unclassified | place: Canada... | reverse complement strand
ATGTCGCGGGAGAGTAGGTCGCCGCCAGTTTTTTTTAAAGCCTCAACTATTTGTAGTTGAGGCTTTTTTTATATATAAGATTTAATAACATAACCACCACCCTACCCTTTATATTATAAGTGAAAACAAGAGCATCAGTCGTTACATTACAAAAAAGAATATAAAAATGTATAGCAAAGGAAAAATCCATATATTTGATATATCTTAAAAAAAGATACATAAACAGTCTTACTTATGGGGAGTGGTATTATTTTAACCTATAAACGAATTATAAAGATAATAATGACATTGTTTTTTACCATAACCATTTCATTTTGTTTATATTGCATTCATACTTTTCCTTTAGAAAGAGAGTTCTTGCTGACTATTCCAATAATTTTCGCATGTATTTTAGGTTGGATTTTTTTAGTTTACTACAAAATAGAAATAACAGATAAAAATATAAAAAAATATGGTGTCAAAAGGATAGTTACTATAGACTATGATGATATTACAAAATTAGAACTTTACACAACGCATTTAGTGTTAAAATCAAAGCAGCGTAGAATAAATTTAAGTGCAGATTTAGTTAATCAGAAAGAAGCTATAAAAGTTATCCTTGAAAAATTAAAACATAGAAAAAACACAATAAAAGTTACAGGAGAAGTTACATTTGTTAAAGATTTTTTATCAAAATAAAAATGGAAAAAAATATTTTATAGCATTAAGTATCAGTATTGTTTTATTTTCTTGCTCCTCAAATAATAGCAAAAACAATGATGTTTATAATGAAGATAATTATGTACTTAATGAAATAATATATTTCGAAAACACAAATCAAATAAGTGGAAAGTTATTTTATTATAAAACAGACACTTCACGAATAATGCGATTAACTTACTATGAAAATGACACCTTACGGTCAAAGGAATTTTATTTACATAAAAAGCTACATGGACCTTTTTGGGGATTTGATGAAGATGGTATTCTTTTTTTCAAAGGCTATTTTGAATATGGTGTTCCTTTACAAGACAGTACAATTTTATTTGTTGATTAAATTATTGAATAGATTTAATGTTTAATATCAGTTTAAGTTTAAAACAATGAGGAAATTTTTATATTTAGTAGTGTTTTTTATTCCATTACATCTAATAAGCCAAAATTTCAATTCTTACTATATAACAAAGCAATCAGAATATTATATAACTGCATCCGACAACTATACATTGTTAAATTTTGAAGTCGAAATTATTGTGGATACACTTCCAGAAAATAAGATGATAATTTTTAATGATTCAATTAAAATAGAAATACAAGGTTATATTAGCAACATACATTTTGATTCTACTACTTGTAACATAGAAACCGTTATTCCTCCATGTTGTTGCTCTGATGAAAAAATAATAACCGTATATTCTTTCTTTAAAAATAAAACATCTAAAATCACTGAATATAGAATTAATCAAGATTTACTAATTCCTATTGAAGATGTAATGTATAAACCAAAAATAATTACTGTTAATGACACTGTTTTGCTATTTAGGCAACCAACAACAAGTGATTTTGAAATTATAGATGCCTGTACCGGTGAATTGAGAAATGGTAATTATCTATATTCAGTGTTTGTAAAATCAGCATTAAGCATATATGAATATTATAATAAATGGGAATTTTTATTGATACACAAGGAATCATCAGAAGCAAAGGACACCTTTTTTTTAGGGTGGAGATATAAGTGATATGTTTAACTGACATTGATTTGCTGTTTTTGTGTACATATTTTCACTATATAATTATGCCAAATATTTAGGGGACTGAATCTGTTTGCCCTGTTGCAGCTCCACATTATTTTATTCATTACACAATAAAAACAACATATTTACATTTCTATTTCAACAGAAAAACAGTATCTTTGCAGCCAAATAAATTGTATGGTAAAAAAACTACTATTTTTATTTCTTTTTATAGTCGGTATTAGTTCATGCCAGAGTGAATATCAAAAAATGCTGAAGTCAAATGATTACGAGCAGATGTACACCAAAGCATTGTCGTATTATGAAACTGGCGAATACTTTAAAGCATACTCTTTATTCGAAAAACTAATTCCCGTATATCGAGTAACAGAACGTGGCGAAAAAATCAGCTATTATATAGCTCATTGTTATTATCAAGAATCTGATTATTTAATGGCAGCATATTATTTTAATCGCTTTGTTATATCGTTTCCTACAAGTGAATTAAAAGAAACTGCACATTATTTTATGTCGCTTTGTTACTATTACAATTCGCCCAAACCTTCGTTAGATCAAACATATACAAAAAAAGCAATTGATGCATTTCAACTCTATATAAACAGATATCCGCAAGGAACATACGTTCGCGAAAGCAATATGTATATTGCCGAATTGCGTAAAAAACTTGAAGTAAAAGCATACGCAACAGCAAAACTTTATTACACGCTCGAAGATTATAAGGCAGCGGTAAGTGTACTTAAAAACTGCTTGTTAGAATATCCCGACACTGAATATCGCGAAGAAATAATGTATATGACGTTTCGCTCTGCTTTTATGCTTGCTGAAAAAAGTGTGGAAAGTAAAAAACAAGACAGATACGAAGCGGCAATTGATGAATATAAAAGTTATATCGACGAATTTCCACAAGGTTCTTGGATAAAGGAATCTGAACGGATGTTTGCAACTATACAAAAGAGAAATTAAGTGTGTTTTACATTTTTTAATATAAACAAAACATGGATTACAAAAAAACAAAAGCTCCTAATTCTACTATTACACGAGATGTGGCTTCATTAGTTAAAAATACTGGTAATGTGTATGAAACAATTGCTATTGTAGCAAAACGTTCAGACCAAATTGCTGTAGAATTAAAACGTGAACTTGATGCGAAATTAGAAGAATTTGCATCATATAGTGATAATCTTGAAGAGATGTTTGAAAATCGTGAGCAAATTGAAATTTCAAAATTTTACGAACGTCTTCCTAACCCTGCATTAATAGCATTGCAAGAATTTGAAGACAATCAAATTTATTATCGTAAACCAGACGAGGAAACAGAAACAGAAGCATAAAATGCTACAAGGTAAAAAAATACTATTGGGTATAACAGGAAGCATAGCAGCATATAAAGCTGCTACGCTTACTCGTTTGTTGGTAAAACAAGGTGCCGAAGTCAAAATTGTAATGACTCCTCTTGCAAAAGAATTTATTACACCTGTAACACTTGCCACGCTCAGTAAAAACACTGTTATTTCAGATTTTTTTTCACATGACGATGGTGCATGGAATAGTCATGTTGAATTAGGTTTATGGGCAGATGTATTTCTTGTAGCTCCGTGCACGGCAAATACAATAGCAAAAATGGCTCATGGTATATGCGATAATCTATTGCTTACCTCCTACCTTTCGGTTCGCTGCCCAGTAATTATTGCTCCTGCAATGGATTTGGATATGTTTCAACATCCTGCCACTATAAAAAACTTACAAATACTTACCGAATTTGGCACAACTATATTGCAACCCGAATCGGGTGAATTGGCAAGTGGACTTGAAGGAAAAGGACGAATGCTCGATCCCGAAAAAATCATGTCTGAACTCATAGCTTTATTTCATTCTCATAAAGATTTTCAAAAAAAAAAATCCTTATAACAGCAGGTCCCACATATGAAAATATTGACCCTGTTCGATTTATTGGAAATCATTCTACGGGAAAAATGGGATTTGCACTTGCCGAAGAAGCGGCAAATAGAGGTGCCGAAGTTATTTTAGTTACAGGACCAGTTTATCTTACAACATATAATTCAAATATTACACGAATAAATGTACGTTCAGCACAACAAATGCGTGCCGTGTGTTTAGAACATTTTCCAACATGCGACGCTGCAATTTTGGCTGCCGCTGTTGCCGATTTCACTCCAATAACGGTTTCCGATAAAAAAATTAAAGAAAAAAAAGAATCAATTACCATAACACTTAAACCAAATCCAGATATTGCAAAAGAACTTGGGCAATTAAAAACAAGTACTCAAAAAATTGTGGGATTTGCACTTGAAACACACAATGCTGTTAATCACGCATTTGAAAAATTACAAAGAAAAAATTTTGACTTTATAGTACTTAATTCATTAGAAGATGCTGGGGCTGGATTTGGATATGACACAAATAAAATTTGTATTATAGACGCGGAGCGTAACATTGAAACCTATGAATTAAAACAAAAAACAATGGTTGCAAAAGATATTATTAATAAATTAGCACTTTATTTTGAATAACATAACATGAAATTATTTACCACCTTATATGTTTTCTTATGTATGCTGTTCGCAACGCAAACCATACATGCTCAGGAGCTTAGATGTAGAGTAATGGTGCAATATTCTGACATTCCCAATGCCGATAAAGATTTTTTTAACGACATGCGAAGTACGATAGAAGAATTTATGAATACAAATGTGTGGACAAACATGACATTTGAAGAACATGAAAAAATCGATCTTCGATTAAATATACGAGTTACAAAACAGCTTTCGAATAAAAATTTTACGGCAACACTTCAAATTCAATCAAATAGACCAGTATATAATGCAACATATACATCATCAATGTTTAATCATGTTGATGAACAAATGACGTTTGAATTTGAAGAAAATCAATCTATTGAATTTTCTGAAAACTCATTTATTTCAAACCTTTCATCAATACTTGCATTTTATACATATATTATATTAGGTATTGATGCGGATTCGTTTCAAATGCAAGGTGGAACAGCGTATTATCAAAAAGCTCAGCAAATTGCAACAGCAGCAACAAGCTATTCTGACTCGGAATGGGGAGCAAGTTCTAATAAAAAAAATAAATATTGGTTAGTAGAAAATATATTGAACACAACATATTCTGGCTTTCGAAGTGCACTTTATTTGTATCACAGGCAAGGACTTGATATTATGGCAGAAAAGCCCGCCGATGGAAGAAAATATATAACACAAGCAATTGAAGAACTTGAACAAGTTCACAAAGTTAGTCCCGGAGCATTTTTACTTTCTGTATTTTTTTATGCAAAAAAAACAGAATTAATAAGTATTTATTCTGAAGCAATGCCTGATGAAAAAAAACATGCTGCTGATTTATTAAAACGTTTAAATCCAGCAAATGTAAGTGATTATGATAAACTTTTGAAAGAGTAATTTGTATGTTAAAATCCCTTCGAATAGTTAATTATGCACTCATAGAGCATCTTGAAATTTCTTTTGAAGAAGGATTTTCATCAATAACAGGAGAAACAGGTGCGGGAAAATCAATAATGTTAGGAGCTTTGGCTCTACTCATGGGAAAACGCGCTGATACAACTGTTCTAAAAAACACAGAAAAAAAAAGTATCGTCGAAGCTGTTTTTTATATTACATCTCATCAAATTAAACATCTTTTTAAGACACTTGACCTTGATTTTGATTTTGAAACAATAATCCGCAGAGAAATTTCACCGCAAGGTAAATCTCGAGCATTTATTAACGACACTCCTGTTCAAATAGCTACCTTAAAAACTGTAAGTGAAATTTTATTAGATATTCATTCGCAACATCAAAATCTTTTTTTAAAAGAATCTGCATTTCAAATGAGTGTGGTTGATGCATACGCAAAAAATCAACAATTATTACAAGAATATGAAACACTCTTTTTAGAATGGAAAAAACGTGAAGAAGAACTTGAAGATTTTAAAATTAAAGCAGCTCAAAATCAAGCAGATTATGACTATAATTTATTTTGTTACAACGAATTAGAACAAGCACAACTGCAAAAAGGTGAAGAAGAAAAATTAGAACAAGAACTTGAAACTATTACATGTGGTGAGGAAATTAAAAAAACATTGTCTGAAATAGAATTTGCATTTGAAAACGAAGAAAATTCAATACTTAAAAATTTACAAAAATTTGAGCAAAATTTACAAAAACACACTACTTTTTCTCAAATTGCCGCTATAACTTCACGTCTATCGCAAATAAATATTGAACTTGCAGATATAGCATACGAAATTTCACGCTACAACACTGATTTTGATTTTGATATAAACCGCTTAGAATCAATAGAATCCCGATTAAGTTTATTGCATACACTTCAAAAAAAATATTCATCTGCTACAGTAGATGACTTACTCGTCAAAAAAGATGCTTTAGAAACCTTTATTTCTCGCATAAACAATAAGGAATTTGACGAAAAAACGCTCACAGAATCATGTAAACAAGCATATAATAAGGCATACGGTATTGCACAAAAATTATCAAAACGTAGAATAGATGCAATTGCACACATAGAACCCTTTGTGTTGAAAACACTTCAAAGTTTAGGAATGCCTTCGGCAGCTTTTACCATAGAAATCACTACAAATAACACACTCACCCCCTACGGAATTGATTTTATAAAAATGTTGTTTTCTGCAAACAAACATATTCCTTTACAATGGCTTGGTGATGTGGCATCGGGTGGAGAAATTGCTCGAATAATGCTTTGTTTAAAAACTATTTTAGCACAGGGATATAATGTACAAACTATTATTTTTGATGAAATAGACACGGGGGTTTCTGGCGAAATTGCCGATAAAATGGCAGATGTTATGGATTCAATTGCATCACACATGCAGGTAATTACCATTACACATTTACCACAAATAGCAGCAAAATCAAAAAAACAATTTAAGGTTTTTAAAACTGAAACGTCTGAAACAACAATTACAAATATTATTGAATTAAATCAAGAACAAAGAATTGAAGAAATTGCAAAAATGATAAGTGGAAAAAACATTACTCACGAAGCAATTGCACACGCAAAATTATTATTACGAATATCATAAATTACTATAAAACTATGGCTTACAACTTACTTAAAGGGAAAAAAGGTATTATTTTCGGAGCACTTAACGACCTGTCTATTGCATGGAAAGTTGCAGAACGAGCAGTAGAAGAAGGTGCGGAAATTATTCTCTCTAATACCGCAATGTCAATTAGAATGGGCGATTTGAACGCACTTGCAGAAAAACTTAATTGTAAAGTAATTGCATGTGATGCTTCAAGCGTTGAGGATTTAGAGAATTTGTTTAAAGAATCGATGGAGCACTTTGGTGGTCAGATTGATTTTATTTTACATTCTATTGGAATGTCGGTGAATGTTCGTAAAAAACGTCCGTATGACGATTTGAATTACGAATACATGAAAAAAACACTTGATGTATCGGCAATTTCATTTCATAAATTATTACAAACAGCACGCAAACTTGATGCAATTAGAGATTGGGGATCTGTTGTTGCACTCTCGTATATAGCAGCACAACGTACATTTTATGGCTACAACGAAATGGCTGACGCAAAGTCAATGCTTGAATCAATTGCTCGAAGTTTTGGTTATATCTACGGAAGAGATAAAAAAATACGTATTAATACAATTTCGCAATCGCCTACAATTACCACAGCAGGACAAGGTATTAAGGGATTTATGGATTTGCTTGATTTTTCTGAACGCATGTCTCCTCTTGGCAATGCTACTGCCGAAGATTGTGCAAATTATTGCATTGTTATGTTTTCTGACCTTACTAAAAAAGTAACCATGCAAAATTTATTTAATGATGGAGGATTTTCAAATGTTGGTATGAGCTGGAGAGCTATGAACGTGTATTCCACCAGTTTAGATGACATGAAACACAATATGGATAAGATTGTTGACTAAAATAGACTTGCGGGTTTTATTTATTGTTGGAACATTGTAATGCCGTTGGGGATAATGTAGGTGTAATCCTATGTGGTTGCTCTATCCCTATGTGGTTGCCTATTCATCATTAAGAATTTTTATAAAAACAACTTTAAAAATTTCATTTTGAACATATTCTCATTACCTTTGTATTATATGTTTATTATAAACACATAATGTTACAATTATTGAATATATCAAAAGAAATAAAAAAGTATCTATATATTATAGCAGCATGCCAGATATTTTTAGTTGGATGTAAAAAAAATAAAATTGACTCGCCCCCTACTCCTCTTACAATTCAAGAAATAATTATACACCCATCTGAATATGGTGCACGCGATGGTTCTATAGAAATCACAACAGAAGGTGGCATTAGACCATATACCTATGAGTGGTCTAACCAAAAAACAACACAAAACATATATGGTTTATATGCTGGCACATATTCGGTGCGTGTGTGTGATGCCCGAGATTCATGTATATGCGATACATTTACACTAATACAGCCCGACTCTCCCGATATTATTGTATATCATTCTGCAACATTACCCAGTGATGGACTTTCGCACGATGGAATGATACAAATTTCGGTACATGGCGGTGTCCCTCCTTATCAATACCTTTGGTCAACTGGCGACACTACAAATGTGTTGGAAAATATTGGAGTTGGCGAATACAGCATTGAAATATTTGATTCTTCAAACAAACATGCACAAGACACCATTATAATTTTGCCCCCTACTATAAAAGATATTGACGGTAATACGTATCATATTATAAAGTTAGGTAAACAAACATGGATGCAAGAAAACTTACGTGTAACACGAACACCACAAGGCATTCCAATTGAATATTATGCATATAATGACGACATGTCATTAGCTGAAAAATATGGGTTTTTATATACATGGAACACTGCGATGAACGGAAGCACACAAGAAGAAGCCCAAGGAATTTGTCCAAATGGTTGGCATATACCAAGCGACCAAGAGTGGAAGGAATTAGAAATGTTCTTAGGAATGACACAAGTTGAGGCAGATTTAGAAAACACATGGCGAGGCGAAGGTATTGGATATGCAATGCTTGAAGGTGGTAGTACTGGTTTTAATGTAGTTCTTTCTGGTAGAATGCACGCTCCCGGAGGATATTCGCTTCTTGATTCTCAAGAATACCTGTGGGCTTCTACAGAGTATGGCGACTACTATGCATATAGACGCTGTTTTGCATATAATGATTCTAAAGTGGGACGATGGAATACATTCCCTAAAACATATGGCTTTTCAGTGCGATGTGTGAAAAATAATAATTAAACTAATACATATGAAAACTACATTATACTATATCATAAGCATATTTATTCTTATATACGTTTCAACAACAGCGTGTACAAAAAAAGAAACTGAAGAACGCTTTTTAGAATCATTTGACTCCTTGTCTGTACCATCAAACACAGTTATTATTGGCGAACAACTCAAGGTTACGGCATATGCTCAAGGTACTAATTTATTATATATATGGAATGTAAGTTCAGGTCATATTGTAGGAGGTGGAAATCAAATTGAATATATTCCTCAACCATGCACCCCCGGAGAACAAACAATTACATGCAACATAAAAGCCGATAATACAACTGATAGTAAGTCTATTACAATTTATGTACTATAATGATACGATATGGTATTTTACTTTTTATTTGTAGCATTTGTGTTTTTACACAAGGTTTTGCTCAATGTTTTGCTAGTCCGGGAAACCCTGTAGGCGGAACAGCAAACATGGGTACCATGCAAAAAAACAGTGTGCGAATAGCATCAAATTTCCAACACTCATATTCCGACACCTATTTTGAAGGACATAGTAAATACACTGGACCAAAAACAGTTATACAAAACGCACACTACAATTTTATGCAATTACTCGGTTCATACGGCATTACCGACGTTATTACCCTTGAAGCAGAAATGGGATATTTTATACAAAAAAAATTACATTATAAGCAAACAGGTACAAGTGTAGGAACAAACGGACTATCAAATTCTGTTGTTTCGTTAAAATATAATTTTTTTCAAAATGACGACACCCGATTTTCTATTGTAGGAAGCATTGGTGCAAACATTCCTTTTTCGCAAAATATGAAACAAGCAAACGGAGTTGTTTTGCCCCTTGATGTGCAACCGTCAACAGGCTCATTTGGTGCTGTTTGGCAAACATACATTCTCAAAGAAAATTCCTTTCGCGGCGAACGATGGTTTTATACTAATCGCATAGAATACTATAATCCCAACAAAGAAAATGTACAATTTGGCACAGCATTATATCAATCAATATACTATTCAAAACATTTTGATTTTCAATCGTGGAAATTACATGACTGGACAGGTATTATTCAATGCAAAAACCTCATCAAACTCCCTAATTATAAAGATGATGCAAAAATAAAAGCTTCGGGAGGATATACGTTTTGGATTATTCCACAAATAAATGTATTTGTAAAAAACACATGGAATATTTCAACATTTATTTCTATACCAATATATCAATATGTGCATGATATACAGTTAGGTAATCGCTATGGTTGGGGGCTGCAAATAACACGAGATTTTGGTCTCAAAGAGTAATAAAAATCACACTTTAAGACCTAAAAACACAATATCATCGGTTTGTGGTTCATGTCCTTTCCATGCAATATGTGTATTAAGGAGCAAATCTCGTTGTGACTCCATGGATTGATTTGAATTTAAAAGAAGCTCTTGTTTTAAGCGGCGGTGCGTATATTTTTTATTTTTTTGTCCACCAAATTGATCAGCAAATCCATCAGTAAACAAATAAAACGAATCATTTTTTTGTAATTGAATTTTATTATTCGTGAACGATGGTTTTGCCGCAAAATAATAACTAATAGGCATTCTATCTGCTTTATATTCCAAAACAGTGTTATCACGTATCAAAATTAAGGGATTATACGCACCGGCATATTGCAACTCATATGTTTCTCTATCAAACACACACAATGCTATATCCATACCATCATGAGCAGTTTGCTGTGCACCAGATTGACGTAAATTTTTAATAATTTGTTCTTTCAATCTGTTCAATATTTCATGAGGCTCCAAAATATTTTTATTATTCACAATATCATTTAAAAACGCAATTCCCACAATACTCATAAACGCCGCACGAATACCATGTCCCGTGCAATCAGCAGCAGCAAGTACAATTTTAGAGTTTTGTGTAGCAAACCAATAAAAATCGCCACTCACAATTTCACAAGGTTTATAGAGTACAAAAAATTCTTGAAAATACTCATTTAATACCGTTGGATCCGAGAGCATTGCAAGTTGTAGATGATTTGCATATTTTAAACTATCAGTTAATTCTGTATAAGTAAATTCAAGTTTATCCTGAATTATCTGTCGTTCTTCTATTTCATCTTTAAGCCCCGCGTTTAACGCCTCAATTTCAAGGACACGTAAAAATTCTTGTCTTCGAGTTACACTTAAAAATCGCGTTATATAAAATCCTAATGCATTAATAGCAAGGACTATAATGCCGTACACATACATAAATTCCCCATCAATGTTATTAAAGTGGCAACGCAGCAAGCACACATATATCCATGACGTTGTTACTCCAATTATCCCCATATAATGTGAAGGCAAGATAATAAACACATACATAAGCAAAATTGTTACAGGCACAGTAAATAAATCTATTACTTGCACATTTTTTTGAGGATTAAGCTGATATACAATAATTATAAGCGAGCATATAAAAAGGAGAGAATACAGCACTACATGAGTATATATAATGGGGATTTTTTTAAATTGTTTCCACGAAAAAAATATATACAAGCTATATGCAATAACACACACACGCAATCCAATTGTGCTATACAATCCAATTCCAAAATCGATTCGAAAAAAATCAGAAATTCCAATAATAAAAAAGGCAATACCCGCAATAAAAATCCCTATCCTATTACGTTCTAAAACCTCATTATTAGAATATATAATATACTTTTTTTCTAATCGTTTTTTTGTGAACTTTCCCCAAATTGAAAAAACTTTCGCTCCCATGAAACTGATTTAATACTAATACTATACGACCTATATTGGTGAAAGTTTCATAAACACAGATGCAAAATTATATTCTGTTAACATGTGTGTTTTATCCACTATGTAGGCACCCATTTTTCCTATAGGAGGACGTTATTATGCATGCGGCAAGCAGGGCACTTTTTTGTTCTTTCGTTTCATTTCCACCAAGTATATCATTCCATTAGGAATGATTAAAAAACCATATTTTGAAAGAAAAAAAATAAATAAAATGCAAAAACAAACATGCAGCACTAAACATGTATTTACACCACCTTACGAATAGCAACAAGTTTTTTCAAAAGTGATTCAAGATTTTGTAACGGCAACATATTAGCTCCATCAGATTTTGCCTGTGAGGGATTTGGGTGCGTTTCAATAAATAAACCATCAACACCAACAGCAATTCCTGCTTTTGCAACAGTTTCAATCAATTGCGGCATTCCACCAGACACACCCTCTGATTGATTTGGTTGTTGTAACGAATGAGTAACATCAAGCACAACAGGATACCCAAATGATTGCATAATGGGAATATTTCTATAATCAACAATTAAATCATGGTAACCAAACATAGAACCTCTATCTGTAAGCATAATATTTTCATTGCCCGATTCCACAATTTTTTGCACCGCCCATTGCATAGATTCAGCCGACAGAAATTGCCCTTTTTTTATGTTTATTACTTTGCCCGTTTTTGCGGCAGCTACTAAAATATCAGTTTGTCGGCATAAAAAAGCGGGTATTTGCAAAACATCAACAAACTCTGCTGCAATACTTGCCTCTTGTGCCGAATGTATATCAGTAATTACAGGAATACCAAATTCTTTTCGCACCCTATCAAGAGCCTGTAAGCCTTGCATATCACCAATTCCAGTAAACGAATCTAATCGCGACCTATTTGCCTTGCGATATGAAGCCTTAAATATAAAAGGTATTTCTAATGCCTGAGTAATTGCCATTATTTTTTCTGCAATAGGCATAAGCATAGAATCACTTTCGATAACACAAGGACCAGCACAAAGAAAAAAATTATTTGTTTCATATAATGAAATGTGTGGTATGCGAGAAAGGAATGTTTGTGTATTCATAAAATCACGTTTAAAATTCGTATTTTGATTTCCAAAGCATTTGCATCAACTGTTTGCTATGTTGTTCTTTTGAATTTTCGCCTGCACGCCAAATTGATTTTACCGTAATTTCTTCAGGTAAAAAATCTTGAAATGCAAAATTATGAGAATAATCATGGGAGTATTTATAATTTTTGCCATAATCAAGTTGCTTCATAAGTTTTGTAGGGGCATTTCGTAAATGTAAAGGAACCGGGAGATTTCCAGTTTGTTTCACTAATTGAATTGCAGCATCAATAGCAAGATATGTTGAATTACTTTTAGGAGAAGTTGCTAAATACACCGCTGTTTGCGACAAAATTATACGTGCCTCGGGCATACCGATTACATGCACTGCATCAAAACAACTTTGTGCCAATAAAAGTGCGTTAGGATTTGCCAAACCAATATCTTCAGAAGCAGAAATAAGCATACGGCGTGCAATAAATTTACAATCCTCTCCTCCTTCTAACATACGTGCAAGCCAATAAACTGCTGCATTAGGGTCGCTTCCGCGAATACTTTTAATAAAAGCAGAAATTATATCATAATGTTGCTCTCCATCTTTATCATATAATGCAATATTTTTTTGTAATGATTGTGCTACAAGTTCGTTTGTAACATTTATTTTAGAATCTGTGTTTTGTGCATGAATCACAATATCAAGCACATTATATAATTTACGGGCATCACCAGACGAAAAACGCAACAAAGCTTCATCTTCTTGAATAGTAATTGTATAGTTTTTTAGCACCACATCATCTGTAAGAGCTTTTTGTATAAGCACTCGTAAATCATCTGCCTCAAGCGATTGCAACACATATACTTGACAACGCGAAAGAAGTGGTGAAATAACTTCAAACGAAGGATTTTCTGTAGTTGCACCAATAAGCGTTACCACACCTTGTTCAACCGCAGCCAATAAAGAATCTTGTTGCGATTTACTAAAGCGGTGAATTTCATCAATAAATAAAATAGGATTTTGCGAACCAAAAAAGTGTGTTTTTTTTGCCTTTTCAATAATTTCCCGAATATCTTTTACACCGGAATTAATAGCACTCAGCGTATAAAACGGACGTTCAAGTTGGTGCGAAATAATTTGAGCTAAGGTTGTTTTTCCCACCCCGGGTGGTCCCCATAAAATAATAGAAGGCAATCGCCCTGATTCTATAGCTTTACGCAACACCGCTCCCGGTGCAACCAAATGTTGTTGCCCAATATAATCGTCCAAGCTCTTTGGACGCATACGTTCAGCCAAAGGAATAGAATGATTCATCGTCCTCCTTTACGTGTTTGAGTTTCCAATGCTTTTTGTAAGGCTTCGGACGTTTCTATTGTATAGATTTGTCCATTTAAACAATACGACACATTACCTGTTTGTTCAGACACCACAATCACGATAGCTTTCGTTTCTTCACTCATTCCAATTGCAGATCTATGACGCATGCCATAGCCCACAGGCAAATCGGAACGTTCAGTTGAAGGCAAAACCGCTTTAGCGCCTTTAATTCTATTTCCGAAAATTAAAACAGCACCGTCATGCAAAGGACTATTTTTAAAGAAAATTGTTTGTAATAATGTAGAGCTTATTGCTGCATCAAGCGACTCTCCCGTTTGCACGTATGTAGTTAAATCAACATGTGGAGAAAATACAATAAGAGCTCCTGTTTGTGATTTTGACATAGTAAATGCAGCATGCACAATTGCATCTATATTAGATTTTGTTACAAGACTTACATTATTATTAAGCAATTTATTAAAACCAACATATTGTTTTCTAAATACTGCATATCGCGTTCCGAGTATTAATAAAAATCTACGTATTTCTTGTTGAAACACAATTACAAGTACCAACACTCCCACTCCAATAAATTGCCCTAAAATATTTGACAGCAATTCCATATGCAAGGAACTTACTACACACCACAGAAAATAGAACGAAACAATACCTATAAATATATCCATAGCAACAGTGCCACGAATTAATCGATATGACTGATATAATAGTACAGCAACTAAAAATATATCAAGAATGTCAAGTAAACGTACCGTAATAAAAGCAAGTATCATACTCTTTTTTTTTGTATGTCAAAGATAATAAAAACATGTGTACATTTAAGAAATTTCACAAATTATTACCGCAACGAATTATGATACTCGTTCTATCATCTTCATTTTTTTGTATCGAAAAATGATTCATATACTCTTCATCAAACTCAGAAGCCTTAGATAGATTAGAAGAAATACATTCTGCAAACACCTCTTTAACCCCCTGAATTCCTATAAGTTTTGAGGTTTGCTCATTTGTAGATTCAACATATCCATCGGTGTACATACACACAGCATCTCCCACCTCACATGAAAGTTCAAGTTTTGAATACTCAGATGTGCCATCAATTCCCATTAAAATTCCCGAAATTCTCACATCAGTAATCATTTTTGTTTGATTTGAATAAAAAAGCGGATATATACCTCCAGCATTTGAAAGTATAATTCTCTGTTCTTCATTATCAATTACCGCAAGAGTTAAAGTGGTAAAAACATTAGAAAGCTGCAAATCTTTTGCAAAATAACTATTTAATAAATTTAATATTTTATGCGGAGCCGCTGCAAGTTCTTTAATATTACGTGCCGAAATAAATTTAATTGTGCTTCGGATATACGCAAGGTAGGCTGGAACATAAAACCACGCTCCCCACGATTTACCCATAATATCACCTAAAAAAACAAACGAATATCGTTCGTTAAACGTAACTACCTCATAAAAATCACCACCAGGCATATCATTACAATTTTCATGAAGAATAGAAACCGTAAATGCAGAAGTTTTATATTCAAATTCTCGCTCAAACACAAAACTCGAATGCATAACAGCCTGTTTTAAAAGCGATAAAGATTTTGCCTTTTGTGATTCAAGCATTTGCAACACAAAATTTACAATACGACACATTTCTTGAAAATCTGTCTGTCGAGGTACGGGAAACACATTACAAAGAGTATCATACGGTGATTGTGCATTTGACTCATACACATACAACAAGGGTATTTTACCTGCAATTTTAAAATTTTGCATACATTCAATTTCATGCAGCAACCATGTAACCTCTGAATCTACAATAATGCACACATCATCGTGTTCTGCTATTTGCAGCTGAAACTCCTGTGCCGATGCCACTACAATTACTTCAGAACTAACCGAACAAAGCAACGCCTTTGCAAAATCATTGTCGGGAGTGTTCATGCACACAATAACAACTGCCTGTGTTAATGACAAATGCTGTGCAAGTTGCTGTGATATAACTTTATTTTTTGCAATATGTTTTGCCAATAAAGATTGAATTTTAGATAAAAAAATTCGCATTTGCACTGGTTTTGCAATATAATCATCGGCACCAGCTTCGAGTAAAGTTACCGCTGTATCCTCATGTTCATCAGACGACATAACAACAATAGGAACATTGGTGTATAAAGGATTTTTTCGCACTATTGATATGAATGTTATTCCATTCATTATAGGCATGTGCAAATCAGAAATAATAAGAGAATAGGTATTTTTTTCTAATAATTCTAAAGCAGCCTTACCATGTGGAGCAATGTGAGAAATATATCCATATTCAGATAATTGAATAGCAAGCAACTTTGCTGCAACGGCATTGTTTTCTACAAGTAATATGCGGATAGTATGTGCATTCACGAAATCAACAAGAAGCCAAAGCGTCCTCTAAACTTTCAAATAATTCAAAAACAATATGAAGTTGCATAATTTCAAATAAATCCTGAACTTCACGAGAAATATTACAAAACAACAAACGTCTATTACGTTCTTTTGCTGTTTTTAAAATCGAAATAAATGTTCCAAATCCGGCGCTGTCAACAAATTTAATTCCCAACAAATTAATAATTACAACATTTGAATCATTATATAAATCTATAATTTCTTGCTTTACCGACAAAGACGTTTGGGCATTAAAGCGAGAAACGTTTTCAAATGCAACAATTGAAGCAGTAGCTTGTTTTACAACTTTTATCATATTTTTCCAGAAATTTCCGCTATAAAAGTAGTCAATTCATCACAACATTTCTCAAATATTTCAATTATTTTATTTTCTGTTTGTAAAACTTTCTCTACAACGGCTGCATCACTTGACTCTTCGTAAAAAAAAAGATGTTTATTTTCTGTTTCATGCACACCAATTGTTGCCATTGTTGTTTTTAATTTATGAAAAAATAGAAGGGTTTTTTGAACATCTCCATTTCGTGCACACATAATTAAAAAAAACACGTCGTGAAGTGTTTCGTGTAAAAAAACGCACACCACTTCACGTAGAAAAGCGACATCACCTTCGGCTACTTCAAGTAGATATGAAGGATTAATATAAGAAAATTGCTTTACGTTTAAAGTATACATTAAAATAATTTTATTTAGGATTTGCAAATATACACAGAGTAATTATGTTTTGCACTATGTATCGTTTTTATAATAAAAATGCGAAAAAAATCATAATAAATCATTGTTTTTCTAAAAAAAGCAAAATGATTTTATTACTTTTACACTATCTTCAAAAAAAATATCATGGAATCGTTTGCAAGTAAATTTTCATTGGGGCGAGGCGGCTTGCTTCCACAAGAAGAAATGTTAGAAATAAACAATAAAAAACAGCAATTGCGTATTGGTGTATTAAAAGAAAGTGATACAAATGAGCATCGCATTGCACTTACGCCACAAGCTGTTGAACTTTTGCATGCAAATGGTTACTCTGTTTTTTTTGAGCGTGGAGCCGGACTTGGTGCTTTATTTTCTGATCAAGAATATAGTGAAGCTGGTGCCGAAATAAAAGATACAAAAGAAGAAGTATATGAAGCAGACGTTCTTTTAAAAGTTGCTCCTTTTTCACAAAAAGACATTCAACTTTTAAAAGAACATCAAATTGTACTTTCTTCATTTTTAATTAATGACAAAGCAAAACAAAACGTACAAGATTTACTGTCAAAAAAAGTAACAGCTATTGGATTTGAGTATATTAGAGATTTTGAGGGGAATTATCCTGTTGTTGCATCAATGCAAGAAATTGCAGGTTCAATGTCAATTCTTATAGCTGCTCAATGTTTAAGTGATTCTAAATATGGCAAAGGTGCTCTTCTTGGTGGTATTACAGGAGTAACGCCCGCAGAAGTTGTTATTTTAGGTGCAAACACTGCTGGAGAATTTGCAGCACGTGCAGCTATTGGTTTAGGTGCACATGTGAAAATTTTTGATGCGTGTTTACAACGCCTTATTTCCATTCAAAACGCTCTTGGACAGCGAGTTTACACATCAAATTTTCAAGCAGAAGTACTTAAAAAAGCATTTCGCTCGGCAGAAGTAATTATTGGTTCAATGCAACTTGTTGAAGACAACACCAATTTTTATGTTTCAGAAGAAATGGTAAAACGTATGAAAAAAGGCTCTGTTATTATTGATTTAAGCATTGATCAAGGCGGTTGTTTTGAAACATCAAAATGCACCACACATCAAAATCCATTTTACACCAAACATGGGGTTATTCATTATTGTGTGCCAAATATTCAATCATCAGCTGCACGAACATCATCAATAGCATTAAGCAATATTGTAATGCCTATTCTTTTAAAAATGGGAGAACACGAAGGAATTTCTCATTTCTTAAAAAATGATTACACGGTTCGTCAGGGCGTATATATATACAATGGTATTTTAACAAATAGTCATATTTCAAAACATTATGACTTTCCATATAAAAGTATTGATTTATTGATGGCTGCGTTTTAATTCTTCTCTGTTTTAAAAAAAATACGTAAACACAACAATAATAATAAGTGCAGGTAACATATTCACAACCGAAATTTTCTTAATTTCTAACATAGTAATACCTAAACCTATTAACAACAAACCTCCTATTGCGGTTAATTCTGTAATAACAGTTTCGCCAAACACATGCATAATATGTGATGCTAATAAGGTAATACTTCCCTGAAAAATAAGCAAAGGAATCACCGAAAGGAGAATCCCCACCCCCATACTGGCAGTAAGAGCGATAGCAGTAAATCCATCTAAAACCGATTTTGCCAACAATAAATTTGGCGGATTTCCCAACCCATCTTCAATTGCACCTAAAATTGACATTGACCCCATACAAAAAAGTAAAAACGCTGCAATTATAGCATTCACAACGCCATAATGTTGTTTTTCAACAGTTTGCACCGAAGATTTTCGGTACAACAACCTTTGAATTTTTCCAGCAGACGTTGCTTTTCCATACGAATTGTTTGCAATTTTTTGTAAAAATCCATCAATATCAAGAGCCTCGCCAATAATTGCCCCCAACACAATGCTCATAACCATATATAAAATATTTTCGGTTTTTAACGCCATTTGCACTCCCATAAACAATGTAAATAACCCAATTGCTTGAAACACAATTTTAATTATTTTTTCGGGCAATCGCGTATGCACAAGCAAACCTACACTTCCACCTACAAGTATAGCAGTTGCATTTATTACTGTTCCTATCATATCACTATTTTTTACAAATATACACGATTGTTGCGATTTTAATTGTTCGCAGAATAAAAACAAACAAAGAGTGTAAAATTTCAAAAGCATTCATTATTTTTACCCTCTATGAAATGATATTTTACTATAAAAAAATATTATACATGTATAATATTTCATTTTACACACAAACAGTTCTTTTTTGCATAACAAACAACAAGCATTATGAATAAAAAAACACTTCTAAAAACAATACAGCAAAAACAAAGTTTTTTGTGCGTTGGTTTAGACACAGATATAACAAAAATCCCAAAACATCTTGCACAAGAAACTGACCCTATATTTGCGTTTAACAAAGCTATTATTGATGCCACTGCACCATTTACCGTTGCGTATAAACCAAATATTGCATTTTATGAGTGTTATGGAATCTCTGGATGGAAAAGTCTTGAAAAAACAGTTCAATATATCACACAAGAATATCCCGAAACATTTATAATTGCCGATGCAAAACGAGGCGATATTGGCAACACATCGCATATGTACGCACAAGCTTTTTTCGAAAACATGCCGTTTGATTCTGTTACCGTGGCACCGTATATGGGAAAAGATTCAGTAACACCATTTTTATCGTATCCCAATAAATGGGTAATTCTTTTAGCACTTACCTCAAACAAAGGAGCAGAAGATTTCCAAATGATTGAATCACAAGCAAAAAAACCGCTTTTTGAGCATGTTTTAGAAATATCAAAACACTGGGGCACAGAAGATAACATGATGTACGTTGTGGGAGCCACGCAAGCAGAAATGCTTGTAAAAATACGTGCTATTATACCAAACCATTTTTTATTAGTTCCGGGTGTTGGTGCACAAGGCGGTAGTTTACAAGAGGTTGCAAAATATGGAATCACCAAAGAATGTGGTTTATTAGTAAATTCTTCTCGTGCAATAATTTATGCCGATTCAACAACAACATTTGCACAAACAGCAGCACAGGAAGCCGAAAAAGTGCAAAAAGAAATGGCACACATTCTTCATACATACAAATGCTTTTTGTGAAAAGAATTGTTAAAAAATTGTTAACGCAAACTTTACAAGCAATACAAATAAGCTGATAGAAAAACGTACTTTTGTATGTACATTAAAAAAAACAAAAATTGTGACAAAAAAAGTCGTTGAAACTCCTTTAATGAAACAGTATTATCAGGTAAAGTCAAAACATGCCGATGCAATACTTTTATTTAGAGTGGGCGATTTTTACGAAACATTTTCTGATGACGCCATTAAAGCCTCAAAAATATTAGGCATCACACTCACAAAACGTGCAAATGGTTCAGCATCGTCTGTAGAACTTGCGGGGTTCCCATATCATGCTTTAGACACTTATTTGCCAAAATTAGTTCGTGCGGGACAACGAGTTGCAATTTGCGAACAACTCGAAGATCCATCAAAAACGAAAACTATAGTAAAACGAGGAGTTACAGAATTGGTTACGCCCGGTGTTTCATTAAGCAATACCCTTTTACAAACACGAGAAAATAATTTTTTAGCAGCCGTACATTTCTCAAAAACAACACTTGGCATTGCATTTCTTGATATTTCTACTGGTGAATTTCTTGTGGCTGAAGGAACAGTAGATTATATAGATAAACTTATCAGCGGATTTCAACCTAAAGAAATACTGTATGATAGAACACAAGAAAATACATTTCAGCAATCATTTCCATCTAACTTATATACTTATAAATTAGATGATTGGATATTTTCCGAAGAAGCTGCACATGATAAACTACAAAATCATTTTGAAGTACAATCATTAAAAGGATTCGGAATTGATACTATGAAATGTGCCATTGTTGCTGCAGGTGCAATACTTCATTATCTTGATGTAACAGAACACAAACAAAATACGCATATTCGAACAATATCGCGAATAGAACAAGACCAATATGTGTGGATAGATAGATTTACTATGAGAAATCTTGAAATTTTTGGTTCACACAACGAACATGCAACAACGCTTTTGCAAGTAATAGATAAAACGCAAACAGCAATGGGAGCACGTTTACTAAAACGATGGGTTTCGTTACCACTCAAAAAATATAATGAAATAGAAAATAGGCTTACTGCGGTAGAAAGTTTTTTAAATGCACCCGAAATTCATACAAAAATGCAAGAAAAACTTCGGCTGATTTGTGACATAGAACGCATAATAGCACGTGTTGCAACTGCACGAATTATGCCGCGCGAAGTTATTCAATTACAAAAAACCTTAGAAACAATAGCTCCTATAAAAGAATTAAGTGCAGACTGTACAAACAAATATTTACAAGCACTTTCTGAACAATTACAACCATACAAGCAATTAAGCTCTCGCATTGCACGCGAAATAATTCCAGAACCTCCAAATCTTATGGTTAAAGGAGGCGTTATTGCGCAAGGTGTTCATCAAGAACTTGATAGACTTCGAGAAATTTCATATTCAGGAAAAAATTTTTTATTAGAACTGCAACAAAAAGAAGAGCAACGCACGGGAATACCAAAACTTAAAATTGCCTTTAACAGTGTATTTGGATATTACATAGAAGTTCGTAACACACACAAAGACAAAATTCCAGAAAATTGGATACGAAAACAAACACTTGTAAGTGCCGAACGATATATAACGCAAGAATTAAAAGAATACGAGGAACAAATACTTGGAGCCGAAAATAAAATCATTGCACTTGAACAGGAAATTTATCAATCACTTGTTCAAGAAATTGCATTATATATTGATGGTATTCAGCAAAATGCACGTGTTTTGGCAACACTTGACTGTTTGAGTGGATTTGCACATGTTGCACAAGAACAAAAATATGTGAAACCTACCATGCATGAAGGTACAGAACTTACAATTCAAAACGGCAGACATCCTGTTATTGAAACACAATTACCTCTTGGTGAGCAATATATAGGTAATGATATTACGCTCTCATCAGATTCTCAACAAATTATGATTATAACAGGTCCTAATATGGCAGGAAAATCAGCATTGCTTCGTCAAACTGCACTTATTGTACTTCTTGCACAAATTGGCTGCTTTGTGCCTGCCGATGCTGCTGAAATAGGAATTGTTGATAAGATTTTCACTCGTGTAGGTGCTTCCGACAACATTTCTCAAGGAGAATCAACATTTATGGTTGAAATGATTGAAGCAGCAAGTATTCTTAACAATGTTTCGGAACGAAGCCTTATTTTACTTGACGAACTTGGACGAGGCACCAGTACCTATGATGGAATTTCTATTGCATGGGCAATTGTAGAATATTTACATGAACACCCAAAAGCACATGCAAAAACAATGTTTGCCACACATTATCATGAACTTAACGAAATGGAAAAATCATTTTCACGAGTTAAAAATTTTAATGTTACCGTGAAAGAACATAATAATAAAGTGATTTTTTTAAGAAAACTTGCTCGTGGAGGAACCGAACATAGTTTTGGAATACATGTAGCAAAAATGGCAGGAATGCCAAAATCGGTAGTAAAACGAGCAAGTGAAGTGCTTAAAGAATTAGAAGGAACATATCGAAAAGAATCATTATCAAAACCAATTGACACAATAGCACAACAAAGAGAAGGATATCAATTAAGTTTTTTTCAACTTGATGACCCTGTTTTATCACAAATACGTGATGAGCTTCTTGAAATTGAAATTAATAATTTAACCCCACTCGAAGCTCTTCAAAAACTCAATGATATCAAACGATTGCTCAAAAAGTAAAATCTCTACTGCTTTATATTAATAACATAAAATATGTTTGTATATTTGCATATAAATTAATTTTTATTAAAAATCGTTATTTTATGAAAGCAAAATTATTCCCCTTTATTTGCACCATACTTTTAAGTATTGGAGCTGTAGCACAAGAAGAAGAACAAGTTGTTTCTAATTCTAATAAACAAATAGGTGTTTCTATAACGACCACCTTAAACAATCCAACAAAATTGTCTCCGTTTAGTTATTTTGGTATAGGAGGATATTATACCATTATAGACAATCTTGCATTTGAAGGAATTGCAGGAATGGGTTCATGGGGATATTATGGAACGTTAAGTCTTCAATATTTTATACCCGAACAAGAAAATCTTTTTATTAAAGGAACATGTATGCGTTCTGGCGGTGGTAAAGAAAAAAATCTATCAACAATGGGGTATTCAAAATATGCAGATACACAAATAAATCTTTTTCCTATTATAAATGCGAATTTTACTGTTGGACGAGTAGTAGATATTTATAAATCACTCAGTTTTTCTGCAGAAATAGGATATGCATATAGATTTGGAAATATCGAAGATAAATATCGTATTTTAGAATCAAATATAGTATTTGACGAAGATTCAAAAAACATTGTATCGAAAATGGCTCCCGGAGGTTTTATTTTTTCACTTGGACTAACATATAATCTTTAGGAATTATAATCATACAAAACAGACATAAAAAAAAAGCTAATCAATTGATTAGCTTTTTTTATTATATGTATAAACAAAAACAAGATTTATTTTCCCTCTTGTTCAAGCAACAATGTTTTTGTAGGCTGATCGCATACAGAACTTGGACCAAAATATTGAATTGGACCAGGATACACATATGAGGTTTTTACTGCCCACTCATCACGTTTTGAAACAAAATATGTATATGGGGCGCCATCTAAAGTAACCAAAGCTTTTTGAATTACAGGTTTCATATGTCCATGACGTCTTTCCATATTCATCATCATAGTTATAGGAACTCCGCCTGCAATCCAATTTTCAGCAGAATCTTTACAATTTTGCACCGATGCCATATATCCTGTTTTTCCTTCAGCAATTAACACAGAAGCCGTATATCCTAATGAATAACAATAGTCTGCATCAAAATTTGAAGGAGCAGCACATCTGCCTTCATATCCAAAAAAATGATTTTGAGCAGAAAAACTTCCTGTATATTTTCCTTCTTTTTTCCATTGTGCTAATTTTTTCTCTACCATTTCTATAAGCATACGTTCAGTTTCAATTTTTGACACTTGCACGTTTCCATGTGGATCACGATCAGCTAACAATTGAAACTGAATATTTTGTGGAAGACTTTCGAAAATACGAAGAGAATTTTCAGTAAGTTTTTTTGAAACAAACAAGAATTTATCATTATTTGTTTGTAAAGCGTTCATTTCAGATTCATTATGAGCCATCACATCATTTAATTCAGAGATAAGAACTTTAAGCGATGGAATAAACTCAATTAATCCTTCAGGAATTAATGCAGTTCCAAAATTTTCACCATTTTTAGCACGTGCAGTCACAACTTCGGCAATATATGTAACCACCTCATCAAGTGTTTGTTGTTTTGCTTCAACCTCTTCAGAAATAATACATATATTTGGTTGTGTTTGCAAAGCACATTCTAATCCGATGTGTGAAGCCGAACGTCCCATTAATTTAATAAAATGCCAATATTTTTTTGCTGAATTAGCATCACGTTGAATATTACCAATTAATTCGCTATACACTTTACACGCAGTATCAAACCCAAAAGACGTTTCTATCATTTCATTTTTAAGGTCGCCGTCAATTGTTTTAGGACAGCCTATAACTTGAATACCAGCATTTTTTTGCAAATAATATTCGGCAAGTACACACGCATTTGTGTTAGAATCATCACCTCCTATAATTACAAGAGCCTTGATACCGAGTTTATTACATATTTCTATTCCTTTATCGTATTGTGCAGTTTCTTCTAATTTTGTTCTACCACTTCCAATAATATCAAATCCTCCGGTATTTCTATATTCATCAATAATATCAGCGGTTAATTCCACGTATTTATGGTCAACTAAACCACCCGGACCAGCAAGAAAGCCGTACAATTTATTAGCACTATTTAATTTTTTTAAACCATCAAAAATACCAGAAATAACATTATGTCCTCCGGGCGCTTGTCCTCCAGATAAAATTACACCAACATTCATAGCATTGTAAGTTTTTGCACTGCCCGTTTCAAATGTAATTAATGGCATACCATAGGTATGTGGAAATAATTTTTTTATATCATCTTGATCTGCCACTGAGTTTGTTGCTGCTCCATCAACAAGTTTTACAGCACCTCGTAATGATTTTGGTAATTTAGGAGCATATACTGCTCGTTCTTTTTGTAAAGCACTTATTGCCATAGTAAATAATTTTTTTATTAAAACACTCAATAATTAATAGCGAAAATACAAAATTTGTAGATACTTTAAATTGAGGTTGTTCAAAATATTTGCATTATTATGTATTATCTGCACTAACACGCTCAAATATTTTTTGCAACATGCACTAAGTAAGCACATTAAATATAAAAAAAAGCAAGACTAAAAAATATATAATCTGCTTTAATTTTTGGAATATTATAATTGAAAGATTCAACTAACAAACGCTACAATTAACAATCGTCTGAATATTGTATCATATCGGCTAATTGTAAAAAATAATCATTCGACCAAATTTCTATTTCCTGCGGATTTTTTATAAAAGGCACTATATCAGCTTTTACTCGCTCCATATTAGTAGTTTCAAATTTTTGCTTTAAAAGTTGTAGAAAAGTAAATGTAGTAAATTCTCCTTCTACCGAGTGAGATTGTTTTGTGCGTTCTTGTAAATGTTTAAAATCTAATGGAATAGAGTTACGAATATACCATTCAAAATCATACCAATCTCGTCCTTTTACTCTTGTTTTCCAATTTCGGAATAATAATGCATGCATTTTTCCTGCAAATAAGCATGGTTTTGTCATGCATCTTGTAACAAAAGAAAAGGGTAATAACTGAATTTTTTGTTCTGTAGAAAATTTTAAAGAAGGATTACTATCTACTTCTATTTTAATTTTTATTGTTCGTTCTGTTCTAAATTCCACATTATATATTTCCGTATTATCTTTTAAAAACGCAGATTCTATGTTTGTTTGAGCGGTTTTGTTTTTTTTAGTTATTACGACCTCGCGTCCCAATGCTATAAATTCATTTTGAATTGCATCAAAATAAGTTTCAAGCATAAAATCATCTTGTTTTTGTAATAATGTAAAATCCATATCTTCAGAAAATCGTGGTAATCCATGAAAAATACGCAAACACGTGCCGCCATAAAATGCTGCTTTATTAAAAAATCCACCTCTATACAAACCAGCAAGCGTTATTTGCTGCATCACTTCATGTGTGGCATTAATTCTATCGTCGCTGGTTTTTATTTCATATCGCGACATCATTTGATCAAATACGGTATTCATCTTGTAAAATTTCAAATAAAAATGTTAATTCCTTTTTTTTATATCCATATTCAATACATTGATTTACAATACCTAAACGAAGATTGTGTAGAGCCGAAAAATCTATACGCATATCTTCGATTAAATACTCAAACATTGCTTTTTTCGATTGAATTCGGTGTGTATAAAGCAAAATAGTATCGCAAAGTGCTTTTTCTGGCGATGCAATTAAATATGTGTATGTATGTTCAATTATGTTTTGAGTAATTCCTATAGAAAAATATTGCTGTGGAATAGTTCTATATTCAAATGTGCCAAATGGCGTTGTAAACTGTTTTTTTCTTTTGGTAGAAGCGGAATAATACGTAACAACACGTTCGGGAATAAGTCCATACAATGCAAGTGCTGTTTGAAATGATATATATGACGGACCATATATATGATTAGCAAGTAGTTGTTTAGAAATATCTACATGTACTAATTGCGGAGCATTTACATAAAGATTTTTTCTAATTCTAATAATTTCGCCTTTTTTTTCTAAAGAACTCACTTTATCTTTAGCTGATTTATAATCTCCTAATAGCGAAATTAAGGTTGCAGAATCAAATGGCACTATTCCAAATTGTGAAGCTATAGACATTGTATATTACATTAATTAATATGCAATATAGTACATTTTGCACACAAAATCGACTTTTTGTCGAAAATCCATACAAAAATTGCTATTTTCATTTTTGCTTCAATGCTACGCCTTCAAAAACAATGTATCTCCCCGAAGTGGATATATTCTGTGTAACTAAACGTTAATTTAACGAACTGTAGCTGCTTTTTTAACTATTTTATTGTACAAATCGCAATTCTACTCGTCTATTATTTGCTCGTCCTTGAGAAGTTTCGTTTGTATCAATAGGTTTTGAAAGTCCATATCCAACTATCTGAAACAAAGCGGCATTACAGCCTTCTGCAATAAGAAAATCTCGCACAGATTGTGCACGTCTCATAGACAAAGCTTTATTACTTTCAATCGTTCCTACATTATCGGTATGCCCCGCTATTTCAACCTTTTTATTATATTTTTTAATAATTTGTGCAGCTCTTCGTAATTCTGGAATTGAATGCGGGAGAATATCACTTTTATTTGTGTCAAAAAACAAATTATTTAAACGAACCGCTTCTCCTTGTTCTTGCATTTCTTGAAATGAAACAGCCGTAATATTCTGCACAACTGCTTGTATTTCTTTTGTTCCTGTTAAATCAATACTTTGAGAAAGCGGATAATATTTATTATCATGCACAAAATAGCCATATATTTTACCCTGCGGAAGTGCCACAATATAATTTCCATTTGAGGGGTCGCTTTGTGATTGTCCTATAATTCTTCCTGTTTCCAAATCCTCCCACACAATAGTTGCCGAAATAGGTTTTCCGCGTTTATCTGTTAAGGTTCCCGAAATAGTTGTTACCGCATTTGGACGAAATTTTTCAGGAAGGGTAACATAAAAAATATCATGTTCTTGCAAGCCAGGTTTTCGAGCAGCATAAAATGCATATTTTCCATCAGTTGTAATTCTATATCCCCAATTATCTTCGTGCGTATTAATTTCTTTACCTAAATTCACAGGTTTACTCCAACAATCCCAGCAAGTATCAGACAAACGCGTTGCCATAAACACATCTAATCCACCTAAACCGCCATGTCCATCAGAACTAAAATAGAGCGTTTTCATATCAGGATGCAGAAACGGACTTCTATCGGTGTATTTTGTATTAATTACTGGTCCTAAATTTTGAGGAGTTCCCCACCCATCGGGCGTACGCAAGGAAACATATATATCAGATTGATGTAAATACGTTCCGTGATAATAACGCACCACAAAACTAGGATCGGTATAATAATTATATCCATCATCACGAATTGATGAAAAAATGAGTGCATTTCCATCACTGGTTATCATTGCATCAGCACTCCATTGTGCATTATTAATTTCGTTAGAAACCGAAACTCCTTGTCCCCAACCATTTGCAAGTTTATTAGAAAAATACAAGGTGCCGCCTCTAAAAAAAATAAGTTTTGTTCCATCTGCGCTCAAACTTACTGGAGCATCATTTGTTGAAGGAGTTGAAAGTTCTCGAACTAATTTTGGAGTTTCCCATGCACCATCAACAAAATCACTCACAAAAATATCTTCAAGTCCAATGTTTCCGGGACGATTTTTCCCGCAAAAAAACATTTTTGAATTATCTATTGAAAGCACAGGCGAATACTCTCCTCCCTTTTCTGTATTAACATCTCCAGCTATTTCTTTTGCTTGAATAGCAGTATCAACGGGAGCAACAAGCAAACGTAATAAATCAAGTATTGGTTCATAATTATTGCCAAAATAACTTTGCACAGACGACACCCGTGCCAAAGCTCTATTCCAATTTTTACGCGTTACATCTTCAGATATAAGACGTTGCAATGCAACAAAAGCTTTATCATTTGGAGCAGCCATTTTAATATAATTTATATAATCGGCTTCTTTTTCTTGAATAAATCCACGATGCAAATCAAGATTTTCACCAATTTCGGCAATACGAATATCTCTTTGTACAATTTCTTGAAATGGAATACTTTTCCCAAATTCATGCACAAATTTCATAAGAGTTATATATTCTCCATCTATTGTAAGGGCTTTATAATATTCATATAAAGCATATTTATAATGTATTGATTTACTGTGTTCAACAATTTCACGTAACATTTTGAGAGATTTTTTTTGCTTTGCAATTTGCACCATTGCCTCAATAGCATATTGTGCCTTTTCAGTTTTAGGATATTTTTGTACATATTCAAGATACCTTTCATACGTCCCATCTTTGGTTATCTGTTCAAAAATCACTGTGTGAAACAATATTTCAGCTTCTTTATATTCATCAGAATCAGGATATTGTTCCATAAATTTTTTATATGCCTCAAGAGTATTAAGCGATTTTGCATGAGCAAATTCAATTTGATTTCTCTTTTTAATAGCCTGCGGAATTTGAACAGCTTGTATGTACGTGGTTATAAACAGATTATATGCAGCCACAGTATTTTCGGACACAGCCTCATCAAACGCCATTGTATTTCGCAAAACAACAAGAGAATCTTGAAATTCTACAGGCATATTTGAATAGGTGTTTATAAAATGATTGAGTTCTGCTATCGTTTTTTTGGTATGAGCAAGCGTTAGAATCTGCTCACAAAGTGCAATAAAATCCTGTTGTATAATATGTTCGGTAAGTGGAATTTTTGCGTATCTATTTTTATCAAATTGCTGCGATAAGTTATAAAATTTTTGAGCGTTTTGCAAAGATTCATACGCAGCATGTATATCATATATGGCAAGAGTATCAATTGCATACGTTTTTCCAAGCACATGATACACCAAAGGATTATTTTTTTGATGTTCAAGATATTGCTGAGCTTTTGTATGAGCTTCGGAATAGTGAGAATTTTGCAAAAGTGAATACAATTCTATTTGAGAATATAGCTGTGATGGAGAAATAAAAAACAGCAAAAAAAGCATACATATATATAATGTATTTTTCATACAAAGTGTTTTTTTAAGAAACGTACAATCGACACAACAAAATTACACATAATATTCACGAACTTGTTCAATTAAATGAGGAATGTCTTTTTCGGTAAGGTCTTTTGTGGGAATTGGAGGTTTAAACGCAACTGTTACCGTAGTTGGTCTAAAATTAAAATTTGAAACAGGCCATGCAACTGCAGAATTAGTAATAACTACTGGCACAATAGCAAGGTTTGTGTTTACCGCCATTTTAAAACCACCCCGTTTAAACGGTCCAATAGCACCAGTTTTGCTTCGTGTGCCTTCGGGAAAAATAGCAATATTTCGTCCCTCTTTAATAAACGAAATAGCCTTACGCATACTTTCAGTAGATTTTTGGGCACTACTACGATTAATAAAAATCATATCTATTTTTTTAAGCATATACCCAGTAAAAGGATTGGTTCGCAATTCATCTTTTGCAATAAAATGCAATTTTAATTGAGAGGCTTTAAACAAACACGCAATATCAAAATACGAAGAATGATTTGCCATAAAAATATAATGCGTGTTTGGATCTAAATTTTCTCGTCCTTCGACTTTGATTTTTGTTAATAAAATCCATGCTATACCTGTTGACCAAACTTTAATTGTAAATTTAAACGCACCGTTTTTAGTAGCAAATGTTCCTATAATATACACCGTAAAAAGTGTCCACAAGGCTAATAAAAGCAATTGAATAAAATTTAGTAGTATCATGCTAAAAGCAATTTTTTTTAAATATTTTTACAAAGAAAATAAAAATAATGAAACTAATGACAATAGATAGCGAACGAGGTACACTATTTTTACTACCTACTCATTTAGGCAATACAAATATACACGAAACATTTCCTCAAACAAACAGCGAAATAGCGTTACACATACATCATTATATTGTAGAAAATATTCGCACGGCTCGTCGTGCACTCAAATTGCTTTGTCCACGTATTTCAATTGATTCATGCACATTTTATGAACTTACACGGCAAACATCGGCACAAGAAACAGAAAACATGATTGCACCTTTACGTGCAGGACACGACATGGCAATAATGAGCGAAGCTGGAATGCCCTGTATTGCCGACCCGGGAAATGTAATTGTGGCACGTGCACATGCTCTTTCTATTCGTGTTGTTCCGCTTATTGGTCCAAGTTCAATTTTATTAGGACTTATTGCGTCTGGATTTAATGGACAATTATTTACATTTCATGGATATTTACCAATAAAAGAAGGAAAAAAACAAAAAATACTCAAACTTGAATCAGATGCCAAGAAACAAAATCACACACAAATATTTATGGAAACTCCATATCGCAATCAAAAATTATTTGAAGATTTAAAAACTATTCTTGCAGACGAAACAAAACTTTGTATTGCATGCGATATAACACTACCGAGCCAATATATTGTAAGCAAAACAATAAAAGAATGGAAAAAAACACATATCAATTTACATAAACGCCTCTGTGTATTTTTATTACAATAAAAAAAGTTTTCAATACCATATTGTTAATACATTTTTAATAACTCGACTGTAATTTTGCAATCAAAATCACGTATTTCATACTACATTAGTGAAATTTTAAAATATACATATTGTGTTTACATCTTTAGAAATTCACGAGTTTTTGCTTAATCAAATTGGAAATTCAAAAGAAATTTCTGATTACAGAAATGATTCAGTTATTATTTCTGAAAGCACCATTTGTAAAGACCAAAAAGGGCTTATTGCAATTGACAATATTCCTAAAAACAGCGTCATATTTTCGTTTAGAAGTGAGGTTACACATGCTCGTACTCGAACATCTATACAAGTTTCGGCAGATTCGCATATAGAACCATCTGCATTTGGCATGTATGCGAATCATTCATGCAAACCAAATTGCTGTATGTATGCACAATTGCGAGATAATGGTGCGAGTGGACATATTGTGTTAATAACCACCGAACCTATTGCAAAAGGCGAAGAAATTACCTTTGATTATGCGTGTACCGAAACTAAACTCACGCCAGAGTTACGCGGAACAAAATGTCTTTGCAGGCAATTTGGATGCAGAATCACAATGAAAGGCTATGTCGATTTAACAGAAAAAGAACGGAGAGTTCTTAATGCTTCAAACCATGTATTGGAACATATAAAACAAGTATTTGTTACTATCTAAATTTCTGTTTACATGTCAGATATCTATTTTCCGTCAAAAGTATTTGAACAAGCGGTACACGAAATTGGGAAACTACCAGGCATTGGAAAAAAAACTGCCGTGCGGTTGGCAATGCATATTTTAAAACAAAATAGCACATACGCTCATCAACTTGGAGAAGCTATTATCACACTGCGTGATACCATTCAATATTGTAAAACATGTCATACAATGTCAGATAATGAACTCTGCGAAATATGTGCAAATCCGCTCAGAGATGACTCTGTTATTTGTATTGTAGAGCAAATTCAAGACGTTTTAGCTATTGAAAACACGGGACAGTATAGAGGTTTATATCATGTGTTAGGTGGAGTGATTTCTCCTGTTAATGGAGTGGGTATTCATGATTTAACCATTGATTTATTACTTACCCGTGTAGCAAATTCAAAAATTTCAGAAATTATTTTTGCTTTACCCGTAACTATTGAAGGCGATACTACGAGTTTTTATATATATAAAAAATTACAAGAATATTCTATACAAGTTTCAGCTCTTTCACGTGGCGTTTCGGTAGGAAATGAATTAGAATATACCGATGAAGCAACATTAGCACGTTCTATCCGCGATAGAATTGCCTATACAGGAATACAAAAATAACACAGCATTTTTATATACATATATTGTTAAAAAATAAAATTATGAACACCCATACCATTGTAGTACTTGATGCAATAACTGTTGGAAATGCATCAGCATTTGACATATTTAAAACACTCGGAAACCTTACTGTATATAACACAACAACAAAAGAGGAGCGAATTTCTCATATACAAAATGCCGATATTGTAATTACAAATAAAGTAATTATGTCAAAAGAGATATTAGATGCCTGTCCATCAATTAAACTTATTTGTTTAACAGCTACAGGTATGAATAATGTAGATTTACCATACGCAGAAAAAAAAGGAATTATTGTAAAAAACGTTGCGGGCTATTCTACCGAAAGCGTTGCTCAGCACACATTTGCACTCACACTCAGTTATCTACATCATACACAATATTATGCAAATTTTGTACAAAGTGGAGCATATTCGCAATCAGGACTTTTTACTCATATTGGTCCCGGATATTGGGAATTACAAGGTAAAACATGGGGAATTATAGGACTTGGAGCTATTGGAAGACGAGTTGCTGAAATTGCGAAAGCTTTTAGATGCACAGTTCAATATGTTTCAACATCAAACAAAAATCACACAAATGATTATCCACAGCGAACATTACAAGAGTTATTACAGAGTTCCGACATTATATCGATACATGCACCTTTAAACGAAAACACGCACAATCTTATTGGAGAAAAAGAATTTTCATACATGCAATCACACGCATTACTTATAAATGTGGGACGAGGAGGAATTATTAATGAACCCGCACTTGCACAAGCATTACGAAAAAATCAAATAGCTGGTGCATGTATAGATGTTATGGGACAAGAACCTTTACCTGCCAATTCTCCCTTATTGGCAGATGATATTGCTGATAAAATACTTATAACTCCTCATGTTGCGTGGATAAGTAAAGAAGCAATTAGCAGTTTACTTAAAAAAGTATATGCAAACGTGCAAACATATATTGAAGAATATAGTAATTAACACATACACATCAACTTGCAAGCTCAATTGCATCAAATGCAAGTAGTCGGTTTTTAATTGACACACCATTTGCGTCATTAAAATTAACTTGTCCGTATGATTCAAGATAATCTTTCACATGTCGAAAGCCAAGCATTGATGCAAACAGAATTCCTGCTTTTGTAATATGCACGCCGTCAATCTCTTGCCCAACATATTCTTGAATAACATCTTTTAAATACACACGTTCAACCTTATTTACAAACCAACGAATAAATCGTTCTTGTTCCGAAGGTGAAAAAATACTTGTATCGAAATAATACACCACCTTACCATTTTCGAGTGTATCAGAATAAATTGTTGCATGAATTGAATCAATTAATTCTATTGGATACCCAAAATCGAGCAAGGCACTTCTACTTGCCTGATATTTTCCGAGCATATTAAGTTGATTTGAAACATTGTATCTATTGCTTGATTCTTTATATGCAATATGCTTATACAAGTCAATTTTGCTAATGTATTCAAGATTTTTAACACTTATTCGAGAATCCAAAAATGTAGGGTCAAAAGTAAATGCGTTTTTTGCGGCAAAGTTTGGAATAGTAGTAAACGCTAAGATAGTTAGTGCTTTAATATAATTTTTTTGTATCATTCACATATATTTCTTTTCAAACCATGGTCTGAAAAATTTAGCTGCAAATGTATGTGTATGTTTTCAAGAAAAACAAGAAAAAATGCAAAATTGAGTATTTAATTGTATGAAAATTATGGATTTTACCTAAAAACTACATGTTGTTATTACATAAAAAAGGCATCTTTTTATAAAAAAAAAGATGCCTTAGTATACTATAAAAGAACGTATTAATAATTTTGTTCTTGTACTTGAAAATATGATTTAGGATGCACACATGCTGGGCATTTTTCAGGTGCAGACGTACCCTCATGCACATATCCACAATTAGTACATTTCCATTTTGTAGGTGTATCTTTTTTAAATACAGTATCGTTTTCAATATTTTTTAGCAATGCAAGATATCGTTTTTCATGTTCAACCTCAGCTCTTGCAATCATACGAAAAGCCGTTGCTATTTCACGAAAACCTTCTTTTTCAGCAACATCAGCAAAATGAGGATATAATTTAGTCCATTCTTCATTTTCGCCCATTGCAGCAGCTTTTAAATTTTCGGCAGTAGTACCAATCACTCCTGCAGGGTACATAGCAGTAATTTCCACATCACCACCTTCTAAAAATTTAAAAAATCGTTTTGCATGTTCTTTTTCTTGTTCTGCTGTTTCCATAAAAATATTTGCTATTTGCACATATCCTTCTTTTTTAGCAGCACTCGCAAAGTAAGTATATCTCATACGAGCTTGTGATTCTCCAGCGAATGATTTTAAGAGATTTTTTTCAGTTTCTGTTCCTTTAATTCCCATTGTTTTTACATTATTAAAATTTATAAATTTCTACTAACCTTCAAAAATACATTTTTTTTTCAAAATCAAAAAATGTATGTTTAATATCTATCAAGCAATATTTTTGTTACAAGTTCGGGCGTTATATCATCTTTTTCTCCAAACTCTACCACTCCCCTATTTTTCAGCCGTTCAGCCACAAGTGTACATGTTTCTTTTGGCACATCATATGCACGTAAATGCGTAGGTACACCAAGCGATTCAAAAAACGCCACTGTTTTCTCAATTGTTGCGTCAATACGCTCATTTGCAGAACCTTGTGTAACTCCCCAAATTCGTTCACCATATTGTATAATTTTCTCGCCCTTCACATTTCTTCTCAAATTCATATTTGCGGGCAACACAATTGCTAAAGTACGTGCATGGTCAATACCATGGAGAGCTGTTAATTCATGTCCAATAATATGCGTACTCCAATCTTCAACAGCACCGCGTGATATAATTCCATTAAGAGCCATTGTTGCACTCCACATGAAATTTGCCATAGTATCATAATCAGTTTTATTTTTCATAGCCTTTGGACCCTCTTCAACAAGCGTATGCAAAACACCTTCTGCCCATCTATCTTGCAAAGGAGTATTTACAGGAAACGTAAGATATTGTTCCATAACATGTATAAAAGCATCAACAATGCCATTTGCAATTTGTTTGTCAGGCAAAGAATAACAGGTTTCGGGGTCAAGAATAGAAAATTGCGGAAGAACAAATTTACTTCCAAAAGAAAGTTTTTCTTGTGTAGCAGTTCGAGAAATCACTGCACTTCCGTTCATTTCAGAACCTGTAGCAGGTAGCGTAAGCACACAACCAAGTGGCACAGCCTTTTCAACAGGAATTTCACCTTGTAAAATGCCCCAAGGTTCATCATTTACGCATAATGCAGCCGCCAATAATTTTGTACCATCTATTACCGAGCCTCCTCCAACAGCAAGCAAAAATTCAACTTTTTCTTGTTTTGCAAGTGCAAGTGCTTCCATCATAGTTTCGTATGTAGGATTTGGTTCAATACCACCAAATTCAACGTATGAAAAACCTTTTAAAGCTTCAGTTACTTGTGTATATACACCATTTTTCATGATACTGCCACCTCCGTAGGTTATCATAATTTTTTTATTTTTAGGCAGCAAGTCTGAAAGTTGCGAAATAGTACCTTTTCCGAACACAATATGTACCGGATTGTAAAATTCAAAATTATTCATTGTTATTTATTTAGGATTATTTATACAATCAAAAAAGACAGGTAAACATACAAAAAATTGATGTAGTAGCAAACATCAAACACAACAATTCTTATGCTTTACGAGCAATTTTTTCAATACAATAAATAGTAGCAATACCGAGCAACATACAAGCAATTGAAACAAAAAACATGGTGTCAATTTCAGGAATTATTTGTTGTGTTGCAATAACTTTCACATTTTCAAGAATTTGTCCTGATTCAGAAACAAACGCACCAAACTTATTTACAAGTAACTCACCTGCGTTTAAGTCAACTGATTTTTTCCAAGGCCATAATAAAAGTAAAGACCCCAAAATAAAACCAGCCAACAAAGCTATTGTTTGATTTTTAAATGTTTTAAACAACCATGATAAAATATAAGAAAACGCAAGCAATCCACCAACAGCACCAATAGCAACAGGAGCAAGAATTGAAATATTTAATGTTGTTACCGCATCAATCATTATTAATTGATAGTTTCCCATAATAATTAACACAAACGAGCCTGACAAACCAGGAAGAATCATGCTGCATATTGCAACAACGCCACATAAAATTAAATAGAAAAAATTGTCGTTTTCTACAGCAGGATTAAGGAATGAAATTACTAATGCAACGGTTGTTCCTACTATAAACAACATCACCACTGGCACATTCCATCGTTCAATAGTTTTACAAACAAAAAATACAGATGCTATAATTAAACCAAAGAAAAAAGACCAAGTAAAAATTGGGTAATTAACGAATAAAAAGTCAAGCACACGAGCAAATGAAATTACACCTAATATTGCTCCACCAAAAACTGTAAGTAAAAACCAAAGATTTACATGTTCAGCAAATTCTTTAAATTTACCTTTCATGATTAATGTAAGAGCCGTAATATTAAATGATTTTATTGATGTAATAATATCTTCAAAAATACCAGTAATAAGAGCAATTGTACCGCCAGAAACACCGGGAATAACATTTGTAATTCCCATAGAAAATCCTTTAAGTGCAAGAATAATATGTTTTTTCATTATTGTTTTTCATTTAAAAATTGAAAAAACGTATCACCACGTAATCCTAAACGTAATGTTTCTAAGGCAATCACCTCATTTGTAGCAACATTGCCCAAATTCACATCATGTCCTAACAGCTTAATAAACAAAGCTTGTTGCGATTTTAATGGAGCCTCCCACATCACCTTTGAAATATCAATATGTGCAATAATAGTATCAATAAGTGTTTTATTTGGCGATCCATCTTTATTAAAAATGCCTATTGTTCCACTTTCGCGAGCTTCAGTTATCACCTTTACGGCTCCAGCTTCCAACTCTTTATTCATCATTTCAATCCAAGTATTTGGAGTTAAAACTTTATCGGCATCTTTTGAACCAACTTCTGAAATTACCGTGAAATTTTTTTTCAATTCAGTAATGTAGTTCAGTTTTTTTTCATGTTCTAATTCAATAGAGCCATCAGACACTTCGGCAACAGAAATACCATGTTGATTTAAAAATATTTGATATTCATTAAATTTATCACGAGCCACAAACAATTCGAACAAAGTTCCTCCAAAATAGGGAGTTATACCCGCCTCTTTATAGATAGCAATTTTTTGCGTAAGATGTTTTGTAACGAGTGCTGTTCCAAAACCTATTTTCATGTAATCAATTAAATGTCCTACATCAGTTGCAATTCCTTGAGCTTCAATAGTTGTAAGCCCTTTATCAATAACCATTGTTTGACCAACATTTCGTGGTTTATTTTCGCGAAATGGGATGTGAGAAATTGGATATTCCATATACTAAAACATTATATTTCTAAATTCTTGTAAAACGTTTGATTCTAATATACAAATATCGAAAAAAATGTCGGATTCATCTGCATTTTCGGTATAGGCTTCTGAAAAATATTTTTTAGCACGCCTTACATCTTGACTATTAGCACAATATGCGGCAAGAGTATATGATATTTTATAATGAGGCGATTGTTTTCGGGCTTGTTTTAAGCATTTAATTGCATCATCAATTTTCCCCTCGAACATATAAATTTCGGCTAAACACATCCATGCATCTACATTAAATTGATTAATTTGTATTGCCTTTTTTATTGCACCAATTGCAGCAGGAACAATTTGCTCCCGATATAAAGCCATGCCATACAATGTTAAATATTTTTCATTATGTGGTTCTATTTCAACCGTTTTTTCGAAATAACGCAAAGCCATTCTCACCTCATTTACAAAAAACTTAATAGTACCTAAACCAAACCAAGCTTCAGCACACTCACTATCAAGTTCAATTGCTTGAAAATAATACGCTTCTGCCTGTTCAAAATCTTTAATTTTCTCATAACATTCTGCTATATATATATGTGCAATAATTGAATCGGGTTCACACTTTAAAAACTCTAAATATGTATTAACAGCATCATGATACAATTCTAAATCTGCCAAACAATTAGCTTTATTAAAAAGTGCAGAGCTAAAAAATTCATCTATAGCAAGAGCAAAATCAAATGCACGAACAGCTTTTTTAAGTTTTTTACATTGCGTATAAATCACTCCCAAATTATACCATGCAATTTGAGAATAGGGGTCTAAATTTATATATTTCTTATAAAATTGTATGCTTTTAGAAAATTCTTGCATTGCTTCAAAGCAATACGCAAGGTCATACACCACCAAAGCATTATGTTGATTCAAATTATACGATTTTTTTAAATAATGCAAAGCATATTTATATTGATTGTGATTTAATAAAGACACCGCAACATTATAATATAACTCTTCAGGTTCAACATCATGCTCAATATCAATATATGCATCAAACATTTGGATTGCATTTTCAAACGAACCTTTAATGCAGTGTGCAACACCTATCATAAATAGCACATCAGCGTTTTCCGGTTCAATTTTGCATATATGCATAAGAATAGCCAGAGCATCATCGGCATTATTTTGTTCAATATAAATTTCTGCTTTTCGAAATTCCAATTCTAACGCATATGGATGTTGATGCAAGGCTATATTTACAATAGTCAATGCTTTATCAAATTTAGCATTGTCAATATAAAAATCAAGTAAATCTATAAATTCAAGTACATCAAAAAACACTTTTTTTTGATGCATAAGCATGTTTTCACATTTTTCAATTAAAGGAGCAAGTTCTTCTTTATTTAGAAAAAAATCATCTTCATTGTCCATACAATTATAATTGTTTATGTTCGGCACGCAGCAAATCAGTAACCTCTTTTACTGGATTAAACGTAATAATGGGTACTTCAACAAATATTGTAATCCAGTGAGACATAGCACCATTCCAAAGTCCTGGTAATTCAAGAGCCTTTAATTCTTTTCCATCTTTACTTTTCATAGTAATAATTCCAGCCTCTTCATCTACATATTTCAAGATGTTAAATTTTTTACCTTCCGAATCTTTTATTCCACACACTATATCAACAGGATTAAAATGCGTAGCTTGCTTTACAATATCCATATGTTCCTGCGAAGACTCATCAAGTTGAGCCATTTCAACTATTTGCAGCGTTTGAGAACCGTCATTTTCTTTTACGAAAAAAGGACCACCCCCTGGCTCACCTTCATTTTTAACCATACCGCATACGCGTATGGGGCTATACAACAAATCAAGTAAATAATCTTTACGATCATCTTTTGGCATTTCAAAAAAGTCATCAGGAAACACATATGATAATTCTTGCGTAAATACAGCAATTATTTTCTTTTGAAGTTTTTCGGAAAGATGTTTCGATTTTTTTAATTTTTTATAAAAGTCAAAAATAATTTTTTGATAGTGAAGTAAAATACCTGCAAGCACTTTTTTATAATACACCGTGCTTTGTTTATAAGAATCAGGCACAACGTTATCAATATTTTTTATAAAAATCAAATCAAAATCTAACTCATTGAGATTTTCTATTAAAGCCCCATGCCCTGCAGGACGAAACAACAAACTTCCATCAGCATTCAAAAACGGCGTATTTTCTTTAGTTACCGCAATTGTGTCGGTTGCAAGATTTTGCACGCTATAATCAACATAAAACTTCACATTATACTGTTCTTGATACTGAGCCTTTGTTTTTTGCACAATATCTTTAAACTCCTGTATAAATTCTGGAGAAACAGTAAAGTGCAAAAACACATCACCATTTGAATTTTTTGCATATTGTGCTCCTTCAACCATATGTTCCTCTATAGCGGTGCGAGGATTATCAGGATACTGATGAAAAAACAAAGCACCTTTGGGTAATTCACCATATTTTAAACCTTTTGAAGTAAGTAAATACGTAAGAATTGTGGTATAATCTTTTGCGTCAAGTAAATCTTGCAACAAAAACCCGTTGCGTGCAAGTACATCTACTAAAGCATCATAAAACGCAAATTCGGTGATATGCTCAAAAAAATAAGCTGGTGTATGCATACCCGTTTTCGAAAATAGCTTGTTATATGATTCTTCACTTCCATCATATTCTTCGAGAATAGAATAGAGCATTTTAAACATTCGCGAAGCTGCACCCGAAGCAGGAACAAACTTTATCATTTTCTGCTTTTTTTTGCTTTTATTAAAAAACTTAATAAGCTTTTGAGCTTCTTTATGCGTAACTTCTATAATTCCTTTCGAAATCGAAGCTGGATTTGTAATATGCATTGGAAAAAAGCCTGTTTTAAAACGTTCTATTTGCTTTTCTACCAATTCGGGATTAATTCCTTTATGCTGAATTTCTAATAATTGCGTGTCTGTAAACATATCTTTGATATTTAAAACTTAAATGTATTAAAAAAGTATATAAATACAATGCTTCACACTGTATATTTATAGATTAGTTACACACATTATACTATTTTGAACATCTATTTCTTCATTTTATTTATAACTACTTTGTTATCAACCACAATAAAAATGCAGGCAAGCATTGAGAAAGTTTCAATCAGGACAAAATGTTGTTAACATTTTATAAACAAACCGCAAATATATGGGTGTTTATATGTATGTTTGTATATGTTTTTAACACATAAAATATAATTCTATGAAAAAACGCAATAGAAATTTTGCCATTTGTTTTTTTATTACCATTAGCACGCTTGTTTTTGCAGGCGAAGCTAACACAAACACATCTTGCACCTCAACAATGGCTTTAGCAAATGAAATTAAAGTTACCCCACGTTTTTTTAGTGATAAATTATTTGTTTCATCGCAGGCAGAAACATTAGAATCGTACACACTCTGTCTTTATTCAGAACAAGGAATATGTATAGCAACAATTCCTGTTGATTTATCTTCGCGTGAATTTATTTATTTTACACAAAACTTACACCCCGGAACATATACCTATTTTATTAGAGAGAACAAACAATTAATAGTAAAAGGCACATTTCTTAAATAAAACACGTATTTTTACATTACAATACGTTTACAAATTTCATCATATTCAATAATTGGAGGCTCTTGTGTATTTCCATTCAGAGCAAATTGTATGTACGTAATAGGCTTGCCTTGTGATAAATATGTTTTCTCATAAAACGTTTGAATTGAAAGCACCTCATCAAGCAAACTTGAATTATACAAATCAGTAGTTTCGCTTTTAATAGTATGTTTATTTTTTGAAATAACATATTTTGTGTATGCATACAATTCTTTACTATCTGTTTTTAAATGTATTTTTCCGTGTGGCATTAAAATCATATGATACATATTTAAAAAGCGCGCAGATGTTAATCGCTTTTTCGTTCTCCGCTTTTCTTTCTGGGGGTCAGGAAATGTTATCCAAATTTCAGAAATTTCTCCTGAAGCAAAAAAAGATTCAAGAAATTCTATACGAGTTCGTAAAAAAGCAACATTAGGGATTCCCTCCTCGTGTGCTGTTTTTGCACCTCGCCAGAATCGTGCTCCTTTAATATCAATTCCTATAAAATTTTTATCAGGAAATTTTTTCGCCAAATTCACGGTGTATTCACCTTTTCCGCAGCCAAGTTCTAAAACTATAGGATTAGAATTATGCCAAAATTTAGAATGCCACATACCGTGCAATGAATACTTTGTTTGAAAAACTTCATGAAACTCTGGTTGAATGACATGAGGAAATGTTTCATTTTCGGCAAATCGTTGTAATTTATTTTTACCACTCACGCGCTTTATCTTTTTTGAAGCTCAAATTCAATTTTTTTTATCCCAAACACACTGCATTGTTTGTTTTTACATCGCATAGCCTGTTCAAACAAAAACGTATATTCTCCTTGTTGTGGAAAACGGATTCCTCTACGAAACAAATACGTATTTGTATATGAGAACCACCCCTTCCCTATCCAGTTACCCGCATTGTCAGAAAGAAAGAACTCTACAGTATCGCGTATCTGAGTATTGTTAGGAACAAAAATAGTTGAAAACAGATATAAGTTAGCGTACGGATAATCATTTGTATTTGTAAGACGCAACACTACATCGTATAAAGCGGTAGTGTCATCAACTGAAAATGTTACCGCAAGAGCCTCATCTTTTTTCCATTCTTGAGATAAAAAATCATGAGAATATATAAATTCTGTTTTTTGCGAACAGGCATACAAAAACAAGATTGAAACAAGAGCAAAAAAAGACAACAAAGTTTTATGAAACGACATATCTATTTAATTCAAAGATGGTTGTGTTTTAGTTATATTCGATATATTAATTTGTTTTTCTCTTATTTCGCGAACGATTTTTGGGGTTTGGATTTGGATTTGGATTTTTTTGAGTATTTGTTTTTTTCGTAGATTTTGCTGTGTTTCTTGATTTATTATTTTTACGTTTATAATTTGTTTTTTTATCGAAACGTTTTAAACCGTCTTCTTCAATAACATTTTCATAATCTAATTCTTTCACAAGATTTTCGTTACTTTTCTCCTCCTCTAAACGCTGTGGTTTTATACCTTTTTTATTAAGTTCAATGATTTCATGAATCCTTTCAACAGAGAGTTCTGCAAACGTTGGCACATCATTTTTTCTATAAAAATACCACATAATTCCTTTATGCACATCTGTTTTAGTGTGCGTTGCAACACCTCCTTCAAATTCAAGAGAAATAGAAGTGTCAGGGAAATTTTTACGTGCATCTTGATAAGTTGCCAATTCGTAATTCAAGCAGCATTTTAATTTACCACACTGCCCAGCTAATTTATGAGGATTTAATGATAACTCTTGAGCACGTGCAGCTGCTGTAGAAACAGTAACAAAATTTGTTTTAAATGAAGAACAGCACAAATCTCGTCCACAGGGAGCAATTCCTCCTATTCTACCAGCTTCTTGACGTGCACCTATTTGTTTCATTTCTACACGAATTTTAAATTCATCGGCAAGAATTTTTATAAGTTCTCTAAAATCAACACGTTCATCAGCGATATAATAAAAAATTGCTTTTGTTTTATCTCCTTGATATTCAACATCGCCAATTTTCATGTCTAATTTAAGATTTTTTGCAATTTGACGTGTACGAATCATCGTTGTGTGTTCAAGTGCTTTTGCCTCTTCCCACTTTTCTATATCAGTTGTTTTTGCTTTTCTATAAATTTTATTAAATGTTTCGGGGATTTTTTTTCCGTACACTTTTGCAATTTGCTCTTTCACCAATTCCCCCACAAGCGAAACAACACCTATATCGTGTCCGGGCGAAGATTCTACGGCAACAATGTCTCCTATTTCGAGTGGAAGATTATGCGTATTATCGAAAAATTCTTTTCTCGTATTTTTAAAACGAATTTCAACAATAGAGTGTGTTGCTGGAATGTTTTTAATATCACTAAGCCAATTAAAACAATATAATTTACTACTACCTGTTTTTTTAGCCAACTGTTTAATAGTTGCTTCTATTAATTCAGGCGTATTTTTGTTTGAAGATATATCTGTATGTTTTGTGTTCATATAATAAAAAATAATATACAAAAGTATAAAATTTTATGCTCTTAATAAAACCATAAGTTTAAGAACAATATCAAAAAAAATTATTTTTGCATTTCCGTTTCGTTCGATATGGAAATGTGCTTCATTTAATTCTTTTGTAAGCCCTGCAACATTTCGTTCATTTACAAACACATAAAATTTATTTGAAAAATCTTTTTCTTGTTTATAGAGATATACTATTTTTTCTTGTTTTTGATTAAGAATAAAATTTTCGCGTACCATTTTCAAACAATATTCCAAAAAAGCTTTTTGTTTTTCTCGTCCTAATCCTGCTATTTCATCGGCTATTTTTGAAGCAGCGGGTAAATTTTTGCTGTATGACAATCGCATAAGTTGTGTAAAGTAATTAAAAAAATCATGATGCGAATTTTCAAAACTATGTAATTGAAACGCTTTATAATAATTACCATTAGCATTATGTGTAAGTGCGTGCAGGTCATCTCCTTCAAGAGCAAATTCTTGTTTTAATTTTTGCTCCATGCTGTGCGTGTCAATTTTAGGAATTCGGCGAATTTGCATACGCGACAAAATTGTTTGCAACATGCTATCTGTATTTTCTGCAATTAAAAGAAACACTGTTTTTTCAGGTGGTTCTTCGAGTATTTTTAATAGTTTATTTGCACAGGTTTCATTCATTTTTTCAGCCATCCAAATAAGCATTACTTTATACTCAGCCTCGTAGGTTTTAAGACTCAATTTTTTTACTATTTGTGTGCTTTCATGTTTTTGAATTCCGCCTTGTTTGTTATCAACTCCTATATGTGCAAGCCAGTCATCTAAACTCAGATATGGTTGTTGAAGCACTATTTGTCGCCATTCAGTAATAAAATCATCGCTTATTGGGTCTTTTTTTATCTT
>Ga0265293_10001787_pt1 | contig 45587 bp, 39 predicted proteins | sample Munlanlewell138R_FD_192505 | JGI IMG/M metagenome (GOLD analysis project Ga0265293, IMG submission 192505) | Leachate microbial communities from a municipal landfill in Southern Ontario, Canada - Leachate well 138R | ecosystem: Engineered > Solid waste > Landfill > Unclassified | place: Canada... | reverse complement strand
CGCGCGAGTAAGCCCGTCAACAAGTCACCCCTCGGCACACCACCCCGCGGCCAAACCCCACCCCTGCACGCCCACAGTTGACATGTTGCACCCATAACACGAGTAAGCCCGCCAACAAGTCACCCCTCGGCACACCACCCCGCGGCCAGCAGCGCCGCCCGCGCCCGATTCACGATCCCCGGCTGGTCGTACGCGAGGTGCACAGCCGACACCCGCACAATCGTCCAGCCGAGGCTCGCGAGGTACTCGAGCCGATCGATGTCGTCGGCGTAATGGCCCGCGTTGGTCCAATGCTGCTCGCCCTCATACTCCACACCCACCTTCCAGTTCTCCCAGCCCATGTCGATCCGCCGGACGATCCGACCGGCCGCGTTGCGGATCGGAATCTGCGTCTCCGGTCGCGGCAACCCCCCGCGGATCAGGACCAGTCGTACCCGGGTCTCCTGCGGAGATTCAGCTCCCGCGTCGGCGAGGTCGAGCACCTGTCGGAGCTGTCGAATGTTGCGGGCCCCGGGATACTTCGCAGCCACCTTTTCCGCTGCGGCGATACCGATCGCAGTGGCATTCAGCAGTGCGTCCACCCGGATCACGGCCTCATCCAGGGGCAGACGCCGACCGATGTCGAAGACCGTGCGCGGGGCCGTCGTACACGGGATACCACCCAACACCTGCACCTCGTCGTCAGCGAGGACGTCCTTGTGGATGCGGATACCGGCCGGGGACCCGTGCTGGGCGCGTACCAATTCCGCCGGCGCGTTCTGCGGTACCCACTTGCTGCCCAACAGCGCAGCGGCCGACAACCCGGACACCGTGGCCGTACGGTTCGACCACAGCCACGCCGCCACGGCACGATCGCGCGGGGACAACACGGTGCCGCGCAGCACATAGACGTTGCGATGGATCTTCGTATACCGGCGCGCCAGATCTCGACGCGTGAGCTCACCTGACGCCAACGCCTCGGTGGCCATGATCAGTCTGGGCACGCGGCAGATGCTGCAAGAATTCCGCGGATCCCGGTATTCACCCCTGTGTATAACCGCCCGATACGGCCAGAGTTGGGTTGTTGCACCCATCCCGCCCGCAACCCCGCAAACAAGTCACCCCTCGGCGAGGGTCACGGCCAGGCCACCGCCAAGCCACACGTCCAAAGTTGACATGTTGCACCCATCCCGCCCGCAACCCCGCAAACAAGTCACCCCTCGGCGAGGGTCAGCCCGTGCGCAGCCGCAAAGGCCAGGGCCTGGGGCACGTCGATCTTGGCTCCGCGCAGCGCCGCTGTGGTCCACAGCGTCGGATCTATCCGCGCACCTCGCAGATCGGCCTCCTCCAGCCGGGCACCCTGGGTGCGCACCCCGGACAGGTCCGCCCCGCGCAACACGGCCTTGCGCAGATCGGCCTCCACCAGCGACACCTCGCGCAGCCGACACCCACTGAGGTCCAAGCCGCGCAGGTCCGCACCGCCGAGCACGGCCAGGGAGAAGTCGACCTCCTCGAAGGTCGCCGGCCGCAACCGACAGTTCGTGAACACCGAGCCCATCAGGCTGCAATGCCGAAAGGTGCTGTGCCACAGGGTGGCCCGCTCGAACCGGCAGTTCCGGAAGGCCGAACCAGCGTGGACCGACTCGGAAAGGTTGACGCCGCTGAAGTCGCAACTGTCGAACACCACCCGCTCGGTCCGCAACCCGGCGAGGTCCTCGTCGCGGAAATCGCGGTCGCTGAACTCCTGGTCGGACCAGTTCACCCGGTGGCCGTCAGCGATTCCAGCGCGTACTCGCTGACCGCGATCAGGGCGTTCTTCGCCGAGGTGCGATCGCGGGCGTCGACCGTGATCACCGGAACGCGTTCCGGCAACGCCAGGGCCTGGCGCACCTCCTCGACCGGGAAGCGCTGCGATCCCTCGAACTCGTTGACCGCGATGATGAACGGGATCTTGCGGTTCTCGAAGAAGTCGACGGCGGCGAAGCTGTCCTCCAGTCGCCGGGTGTCCACCAGCACGATCGCGCCAATCGCACCGTGCACCAAGTCATCCCACATGAACCAGAACCGACGCTGCCCCGGCGTGCCGAACAGGTACAGCACCAGATCTTCATCGAGCGTGATGCGGCCGAAGTCCATCGCCACCGTGGTGGTCCCCTTGCCCGGGGTGGCTTCGAGGCCGTCGACGCCCGCCGAGGCGGTGGTCACCATGGCCTCGGTGCGCAACGGCATGATCTCGGAGACAGCGCCCACGAACGTGGTCTTACCGGCGCCGAACCCACCCGCGATGACGATCTTGGTCGATACAGCATCACGCCTCTCAGAGTGCGCGTAGCCCACGGAGGGTCCTTCCTATCAATTCGCGTCGTTCATCGTGTGTCGAGCGGTCGGTGAGGGTGGCGTGCACCTGAAGGTATCCCGAGGTGACGAGATCGCCGACCAAGACACGGGCCACCCCGAGCGGAACATCCAGAAACGCTGAGATCTCCGCCACAGAAGGGCTTTTCGTGCACAGCTGGACGATCCGGCCGCGCATGTCATTGGGGGGCCACCGATGGTACAGCCCCGACTCCAACGTGCGCACCGGCGCCTCGAGCGACAGCTCCACCGAGGACTCGGTGCGGCCTGCGGTCAGCATGTACGGGCGCACCAGGCTTGCCTCGCGCGCCGGCGCCGACCGTTCGAACATATTCATTCCAGTCTCGATCACATGTGCTGGGGCGCACGGCGGCGAGTGGACTGCACTGTGCTACCCACCCGTTCCACCAGAATCGCCATCTCGTAACCCACTTGGCCGATATCGCAGGATTTGGAAGCCAGTGTGGCGAGCTGGCTGCCGTCGCCCACCTGCATGATCAACACGTAGCCGTGGTCCATCTCCACCACCGACTGCAGCACCCGGCCGCCGTCGAAAAGCTGTGCCGCGCCGGCGGACAGGCTGGCCAGTCCGGACGTGACGGCGGCGAGTTGATCGGCCCGCTCGGGCGGCAGATGCTCGCTGGCCGCGATCAACAGACCGTCGACCGACACCAGGACGGCGTGGGCAACGCCGGGTACGTCACGCGCGAACTTCGAGACCAACCAATCGAGCGGGTTCTCGTGCTGTGAACCTTGCGCATAATTCATTGCTCATCGAGTCCTTGAGTTGTGTTGCGGGCGTGCGAACGTGCCGCGCGCACACCGCCGAAATGATTGCTCATCGAAGCGCGGATCGCCTGGGGATCGCGCTCCGGGTAACTGTCGTCCGTATCTGCTCCGGCCTCCGTGTCCTGTGCTTCCTCCCCCAGCTGCTCGGCCTCTCCGGGCGGCGTTGCTCCGCCCGGGATCAGTCGGGCCCCCGGCGCACGCACCGGCAGGCCGCGATCCGTGTGCTCCTCGACGGGTACGTTGTCCGCCTCCGCGGCGGCCGCCCATCCGTTGTCCCACACCGACTTCCAGTCCTGCGGGACCGCGAGCTGCTGCACCTCCGACGGATCGAGCCACTCCGAGACCATGTTCTGATAGATCAGGTCCACCGAACCCGCCGGGATCGGACCCGTCACCGGCGCCATCTCCTCGGCCAGCCGATCCATGTCGGACAGGTCGATCGATCCGGTGTCCTCGGCCTGCTCGACCGCTTCGGTCTCAGCCGAAACCTCCTCCGCGACCTCGGGCTCCTCGGGCTCGGCCAAGACTTCCGGTTCTTCCGGGGCCTCGGCTTCCTCCGCGACGCCGGCTTCGTCCGAAACGGCCTCCTCCGCGACGTCGGCCTCCTCCGACACCTCGGTCGGGGCCGCCAAGTCGACCTCGACCTCGTCGTCGAGGACCTCCTCGAGCGCCTCGTCAAGTTCGGGTTCGGGTTCGGGCTCGTATTCGACCTCAACCTCGAGCTCGGATTCGACCTCGACCTCGGGTTCCGGCTCCGGCTGCTGCTGAGCAAGCCGCCGCGAGGCGAAGAAACCCGAGGTGTTCGACGGGATCTCGGGCGGGGCCGCCTCGTCGGTCTCGTCGGCGGGACTGCTCCACCATTCCTCGGCCGGGCGCTCCTGCTGATCGGCGCCGATCTCGGTGAACAGGTGGTCGCGCGGGGTGGCGATATCGGTGGAACCCGGGTTGCGCCGGGGCAGCACCGACACCGACGCCTCGGTCCCGGCCGGTTCGCTGTCGGGTTCGTAGCGGATGTCGAAGTCGTCGTCGGGTACCGGCTCGGGCTCGGCTTCGGCCTCGACGGGCTCGGGCTCCTCGACGGCCATCTCGGGGTCGGTGGTCGGCTCGGCGGCAAAGGCGTCGAACTCCGCGAACGGCGCGGGTTCCTCGACCCGTGGTGCGTAACCCTCGAGCAGTTCGGGCGGCAGATACACCTGGGCGATGGTCCCCGCGCCGGTGGCTCCCGGCAGCAGGCGCACCGTCATGCCGTGCTGGCGGGCCAGCCGGCCCACGACGAACAGCCCCATGTGGCGGGTGTTGTCGGGGCTGACCTCGCCGCCGGCGTTCAGCCGCATGTTGGCGATGCGCAGGTCGGCGTCGGTCATGCCGAGCCCGGTGTCGTTGATGTCGATCAGCACACCGGAGTCGCTGGTCTGCACGGCGGTGACCCGGACCCGTGCCGTCGGCGGCGAATACCGCAGCGCGTTGTCGGTCAGTTCGGCGAGCAGGTGCACCGCGTCGCCGGCCGCGGCGGCGATCAGCGAGCAGTCCGGCACCATCCCGGTCTCCACCCGCTGGTAGTCCTCGACCTCGCTGGCCGCGGCGTTGATCAGGGAGCTCAGCGGCACCGGCTGTCCCTGCTCGCGGTTGACTTGCGCGCCCGCCAGCACCAGCAGGTTGGCGCCGTTGCGGCGCATGCGGGTGGCGAGGTGGTCGAGCCGGAACAGGCTGTCGAGCCGCTCCGGATCTTCCTCGTTGCGTTCCAGCCGGTCGATCAGCGACAGCTGCTGATCCACCAGCGACTTGTTGCGCCGCGACAGCGTCTCGAACATGTCGTTGACCATCACCCGCAGCCGCGCCTCGTCGCCGGCCAGCAGCAACGCCTGGGTGTGGAGTTCGTCGACGGCGTGGGCGACCTGCCCGACTTCCTCGGTGGTGTAGATCGGCAGCGGATCGGGCTCGCGTTCGTCGCCGGCCTTGACCCGTTCGACGCCGGCCGCGAGGTCCTCGTGGGCGATCTTGAGCGCGCCGTCGCGCAGCGTGCGCAGCGGCCGGACCAGCGACCGGGCCACCCACCACACCACCAGCAGCGCCAGCAGGATCGCGGCGATCACCAGGACGGCGTCGCGGATCGCGTTGTTGCGTTGGGCGGTGGCGGCGTCGTCGACCGTCGCGATGACGCCGGGAGTGACGCTCTCGATGACGTTCTGGGCGATCGCGTCGGTGGCGTCCAGCGAGGTGAGCATCGCCTGGCTGCCGACCACGGGCACGGCCGGGTCGGCCATCATCGACAGTCGGCGGACCATCTGGCTGCGCAGCTCGGCGGCCTCGTCCGAGTTGTTGCCCAGCAGCGCGGACACGCCGGTGACGTTGGAGGGTTCGGTGCCGGCCAGCGCGATCATCGAGGACCGCACGTAGGGCTCGGGCAGCTCGGAGCCGCGCTCGACCAGCAGGCGCTGGATCATCATCTGCCCGTGGGTGCCGACCGCGCGGGCCAGGCCGTCGGCCTGGCGGCGCACCGCTTCGTCCTCGACGCGCACCGACCCGGTGATCGCGGTCTCCGACGTCAGCAGCAGCGGTGCGAACGCGGTGACCCGCTCCGGCAGTTCCGCGGCGCTGGGGCCGGCGTTGGCGACGAGTTCCTGGCCCTGATCGGTCAGCGTGGTCACGGCCTCGCGGACCTCGTCGCTGATGTCGTCGTTCGTCTGGGTCAGCAGCGCCGAGCGGCGGTCCTCGAAGTTGTTCTGGACTTCCTCGGAGGCCGCATTGGCCGGCGCGGTGAACAGCGCCTCCTCGAGGGCGCCCATGTAGTCGATGATGGCCGGGACCAGTTCGGCGCGGTCGGCGGCCAGCCGCAGGTCCCGGGCCTCGGTGAAGCTGGAGTAGATCCGGAACCCGCCGAACACCGCGGCCAGCAGCAGCGGCAGCAGCGCGATGGCGAAGACCTTCCAGCGCACCGGCCAGTTCGTCGGCGACCAGCGGTTGGGCCGTTGCACCGGCGCCGGCGGCTCGGTCTGCTCGATCGACGCCGACGCGTAGGGGTCGGCGGGCAGCGCGTTGAAATCGGACCCCAGGGGTTCATTGAACGCCGGGGGCTTGTCGAACATCGTCACCGGGCAGCGCCCCCTGCCGACGCCGGGTTCGCCCCACTCGCGATCGCACCGCTGTTATTCAGTGTTTCCGCCTTCATCAGACTTCCTGCTCATTTCCACCCGGCCGCGATGTGCGCGACCCGGCGTAATTCGCACGGCAATTGCAGAAGTATGACAGTCCCCACCTGGGTGTTCCAAGGTTCTTACCGAACGGACCGGCGCGGGAGGCCCTCATGGACAATGTCGAGCAAACTCTGGACAGCACCGAAGGGAAGCTACCGAATGTTCGCGTTGCTGTTTTATTCACCACGCATCGCGCCTAATACCGGCAACGCGATCCGAATGGTGTCCGGCACCGGCGCGGCACTGCATCTGGTGGAGCCTTTGGGCTTTGACCTGTCCGAACCGAAGCTGCGCCGAGCCGGCCTGGATTACCACGATTTGGCGTCGGTCACCGTGCACGCGTCCCTCGAGGCGGCATGGGCGGCGCTGATGCCCGCGCGGGTGTACGCATTCACCGCGCATGCCACGAGATCTTTCACCGATGTTGGCTACCGTTCCGGCGATGTCTTGATGTTCGGGCCGGAACCCACCGGACTGGACGCGCAGACGCTCGCCGATCCGCACATCACCGACACGGTGCGGATCCCGATGCTGGCCGGACGACGGTCGATGAACCTGTCCAATGCCGCCGCCGTTGCGGTTTACGAAGCCTGGCGCCAACACGGCTTCCCGGGCGCCGTTTAGCGCCGCGCGCTCACCAGGAGTCCCAGTGCGTCAGCTGCTCGGCCGGCAGCCGCTGGGCACGCTTGAACTCGGTGCCCTTGGTGTAGGCGATGGGGAACAGCCCACCCTGCGAATACTGGTCGAACGGGATGCCGAGGACCTCGGCCGCTTCCTTCTCCCCGTCGCCGATCAGGTGCAGCGTGGTCCACGCCGAGCCGAGGCCGCGCGAGCGCAGCGCCAGCATGAAGCTCCAGACCGCGGGCAGCAGCGAACCCCAGAACGACGCGCTCATCCCGGCGGGCGCCCCGTCGGCGCGGCCCTCCAGGCACGGGATCATCAGCACCGGCGCCTTCTCGAAGTTCTCGTTGAGGTACTTCGCCGAGCTCTGCACCGCGTCGAGCTGCTGGTCGCGGATGTCGCCGCGCTGGGGCTTGGGCAGATCCAAGTAGGGCGTCGCGTTCGATCGGTAGATGTCGGCGAGGGCCTTCTTCTTGGCGGGGTCCTCGACGAACACCCACTGCCAGCCCTGTGCGTTGGACCCCGTCGGCGCCTGCAGCGCCAGCTCGAGACACTCCATGATCACTTCGCGGGGCACCGGCTTGTCGAAGTCCAGGCGCTTGCGGACCGAACGGGTGGTGGTCAGGACTTCGTCGACGGAGAGATTCAGGGCCATGCTGCCGAGACTATCCGTTTCCGGCTCGGCCAAACCGGGTGTAACACAGTTCTGGGTCGCCGAGCAGCCCCGACCGATACGCCACGATCCGGGTGAAGCCGGCGGGCACGGTGGCCCCGGTGACGTTGCTGGCGACGATCCCGTTGACCAAGAGCCCGGCCACGGCCTCGTCGACGTCGCCGGCGGTCAGCACCAGCTGTCGGCCCGGTACCGGCTCGGCCATCGCCTGCTGCGCGAACCCCGTCAGGCATGCGGTGCGCAGCGCCGCCTCGGCGGTGTCCAGCGCCACCTCGCGCTCGCGCTGCACGGCCAGGACGTAGCGCGATGTCAGCGCCGACAGCGCGGTGTTGTCGCCTTGCAGCAGAACCAGATTCCGCAGCTCGCTGGCCGGGGCCGCGAACCGCTGCAGGGCGGGTAGGTCGACGCCGAGGACGTTGCCGTCCGGGCAGTAGGCCACCGGGGTGCCGGGCTGCGGGCCGGCGCACTCCCGCGGGTCGAGCGACAACGTCGGCGGGTCGGACAGCAGGAAGATGGCGTCGAGGTCGCCCATCAGCGCCGCGAGCACCGATTCGTCGATCGCCATGTCGCCGGATTGCACCGTGCCGTCGTCGCCGAGTTCGAGGCTGCGCGGCAGGTCGCCGCGGCGCTGCCGCACCTCTTGGTCGTCGATGGCCGCACACGTCTGCGCGCCGTTGATGAAGCCCAGTTGGAAGGCGCTGATCCGGTCCAGAGCGTTGCCGTGCTCGTCGACGTCGAGCAGTTCGGCGACGATCGCCGGCATCAGCGGGTCGCGGACGGTGAGCGCGGCGGCCAGCACGTGGTTGAGCCCGTCGCCGGTGTCGAGGGTGAACCGCGGCGAATTGCCCTCCACCACCCAGCGTTGGTGCGCACCGGCGAAGCAGTCCGCCTGCTGTTCGATGACCAGCGTGGAGGTGTCCTTGTCGATCAGGCCGGCCATCCGCTGCACGGCGTGGCCGTACTCGTGGGCGATCAGCGCCACCACCGACATGTCCCCGAAGAACTTCCGCGCGACGGGAACCATCACGCCGCGGTCCCAGGCCAACAGGGCCAGGGGCGGGCAGAAGAAGGCGTTGACCAGACGGTAGGTGCGCCCGCCGCACACCCACGGGCTCGCCGGGTCGTTCGAGTCGAAGGACATCAGCTTCTCGACGGGCTCGAACTCGCCGGGCAGGGCGTCTGCGTAGTGCTGCGACCAGAACTCGGTGACGTCGTCGACTGCCAGCACCGCCAACCGGTCGACGTCGGCGCCGTCGGTGTTGTCCACCGTGCCGACCGGTTCCGGGGCGTCCTCGCGTATCCCGCTGGGGCCGTCGACGGCGGGGAGCCCGCCCACCCGGAACGGGTCGTACAGCGGCGAAACCGCTTCGCCCGCAACGCTGCTGCTGCAGCCGGTGGCCAGGGCCGCGGTCAGTACCATCGCCGCCAGGCCGCGCCCCCACGTCATCTCGCCCCCTCACGCTCGGTATCAGACTACGGCTCAGCGGAAGTCGCGCGAGCGCGAACCGACCCGCATGTCGATCGGGTTCATCTGGTCGGCGACGACGGTGACGGCGCCGCTGGCGTTCTGCACGATGCCGCGGATCACCAGCGCCGGGGCGGTCTGGGCCAGCTTGCGGTACCGCGACCAGACCCCCGGCGAGCACAGGATGTTGACCATCCCGGTCTCGTCCTCGAGGTTCATGAAGGTCACCCCCTGGGCGGTCCCGGGCCGCTGCCGATGCGTCACCGCCCCGGCCACCAGCAGCCGGGTACCGTCCGGGACGGACAGCAGCCGGTCCGCGGGCACCACCCCGCGCGCGTCGAGTTCGGCGCGCAGGAACTGCATCGGGGAGCTGTCCGGCGAGATGCCGGTGGCCCAGACGTCGGCGGCGGCCAACTCCAGCGCGCTCATCCCGGGCAGGGCCGGCACGCGGGACGACGTTCCCACCCCCGGGAGCCGGTCGGGCCGTTCGGCGGCGGCGGCCCCGGCCGCCCACAGCGCCTCGCGGCGGCTGATGCCGAAGCAGTCCAGCGCACCCGCCGTCGCCAACGCCTCGGTCTGCGGCACCGTCAGCGGCACCCGGCCGGTGAGGTCCACCAGCGATCCGAACGGGCCGCACCGGTCGCGCTCGGCCACCAGGCGCTGCGCCAACTCCTCGCCGATGTGGCGCACCGCGCCCAGGCCCAACCGCACGTCGTTCCCGCCGTTCTCCAGCGTGGCGTGGGCCAGGCTGGCGTTCACGCACGCGCCGTGCACCCGCACGCCGTGCCGGCGGGCATCGGCAACCAGCGACTGCGGCGAGTAGAAGCCCATCGGTTGGGCGCGCAGCAGCGCCGCGCAGAACGCCGCGGGGTGATGCAGCTTGAGCCACGACGAGTAGAAGACCAGCGAGGCGAAACTCAGCGCGTGACTCTCCGGGAAACCGAAGTTGGCGAACGCCTCGAGCTTCTCGTAGATCCGTTCAGCCAGGGGCCCGTCGATCCCGTGTTGTTCGCGCAGACCGGCGTAGAAGCGGCCGCGCAATCGGCGCATCTTCTCGGTGGACCGCTTGGATCCCATGGCCCGGCGCAGCTGGTCGGCCTCGGCCGGGGAGAAGCCCGCGCAGTCCACCGCGACCTGCATGAGCTGTTCCTGAAACAGCGGAATTCCCAAGGTTTTCCGTAGTGCCGATTCCATCGAGGGGTGGTCGTAGGTGACCGGTTCCAGACCATTGCGACGACGGATGTAGGGGTGCACCGAACCGCCCTGGATGGGGCCGGGCCGGATCAGCGCCACCTCGACCACCAGGTCGTAGAACTCCCGCGGCTTGAGGCGGGGCAGCGTGGCCATCTGGGCGCGGGATTCCACCTGGAACACCCCGACGGAGTCGGCGCGCTGCAGCATCTCGTAGACCGCCGGTTCGGACAGGTCCAGCTTGGCGAAGTCGACCTCGATGCCCTTGTGCTCGGCCAGCAGGTCCACCGCGTAGTGTAGGGCCGAGAGCATGCCGAGGCCGAGCAGGTCGAACTTCACCAGGCCGATCGCGGCGCAGTCGTCCTTGTCCCATTGCAGCACACTGCGATTGGCCATCCGGGCCCATTCCACCGGGCACACGTCGGCGATCGGGCGGTCGCAGATGACCATCCCGCCGGAGTGAATGCCCATGTGCCGCGGCAGGTTCTTGATCTCGGTCGCCAGCTCGATCACCTGCTCGGGGATGTCGCCCACCTCCGGCGCCTCGGCCAACCCGTTCCACCGGCTGATCTGCTTGCTCCACGCATCCTGCTGCCCTTGCGAAAAGCCCAGGGCGCGAGCCATGTCCCGGACCGCGCTGCGCGCCCGGTAGGTGATGACGTTGGCGACCTGTGCGGCATAGTCGCGGCCGTAGCGGTCGTAGACGTACTGGATCACCAGTTCGCGCTGATCCGATTCGATGTCGATGTCGATGTCGGGCGGCCCGTCGCGGGCCGGGGACAGGAAGCGTTCGAAGAGCAGGTCGTTGGCGATGGGATCCACCGCCGTGATGCCCAGGGCGTAACAGACCGCGGAGTTGGCGGCCGATCCCCTGCCCTGGCACAGGATCCTGTGCTGCCGGCAGAACCGGGTGATGTCGTGCACCACCAGGAAATAGCCCGGGAACGACAGGTGCTCGATGACCGCCAGTTCGTGGTCGATCTGGGCGTAGGCGCGCGGGGCGCCCTGCGGCGGGCCGTAGCGGTCGGCGGCGCCCGTCAGCACCAACTCGCGCAGCCAACTGTCCTCGGTGTGGCCGTCGGGGACGTCGAACGGCGGCAGTTGCGGGGCGATCAGCTGCAGGCCGAAGGCGCACTGCTCGCCCAGTTCGGCCGCGGCGGTGACGGCGTCGGGGAAATCGGTGAACAGTTGCGCCATCTCGTCGCCGGACCGCAGATGCGCGCCGCCCAGCGGGGCCAGCCACCCGGCGGCCTCGTCGAGGGACTGCCGCGCGCGGATGGCACCCATGGCCATGGCCAGCCGGCCGCGGGACGGCTCGGCGAAGTGCGCGCCCGTGGTCGCCACCACCGACACCCCGAAGCGACGGGCCAGCCCCGCCAGGGCCGCGTTGGTCTCGTGCTCGCCGGGGTGGCCGTGCCGGCTCAGTTCGACGCTGACCCGGTTCTGCCCGAAGCGGTCCACCAGGTCGGCCAGCGCCGCCTCCGCGGCCTCCGGGCCACCCTCAGAAAAGGCCTGGCGCACATGCCCTTTCCGACACCCGGTCAGGATGTGCCAGTGCCCGCCGGCCGCCTCGGTCAGCGCGTCGAAGTCGTACCGCGGTTTCCCTTTCTCACCGCCGGCGAGGTGGGCGGCCGACAGCTGCCGGGACAGCCTGCGGTAGCCCTCGGGCCCGCGGGCCAGGACCAGCAGGTGCGGCCCGGGCGGGTCCGGGGTGTCGGTGCGGGCGACGTTGCCCAGCGACAGCTCGGCGCCGAACACCGTGCGCACCGCGAGTTCGGCGGCGGCCTCGGCGAAGCGCACCACGCCGTAGAGACCGTCGTGGTCGGTCAGCGCGATCGCCCGCAGGTCCAGCCGCGCGGCCTCCTCGACGAGCTCCTCCGGGGTGCTGGCGCCGTCGAGAAAGCTGTAGGCCGAGTGCGCGTGCAGTTCGGCGTACGGGACCGTCGAGCGGCGGACCGCATGCCCCGGCGGGCGGTAGTCGGCCCGCTTGCTGGTCCAGGCCGGACTGTCGCCGCCGTCGCGGGTCGGTTCGGCCAGCGGCAGGCCGGCCCGGCGGGGCTTGCCACTGAGCACCCGCTGCATCTCGCCCCAGCTCGGCGGCCCGTTACTCCAGCCCACCCCCGCAGTCTATCGAACAATTGTTCGATAGACGGTGGGGGTCGGTCAAGGTTTGCGGGCCACGATGACCGGCATCTTCGCGGCCTGGGCCACCGAGTTGGCCACGGAACCGAGCAACATCCCGGTGAACCCACCGCGCCCGTGGCTGCCGACCACCAACAGTTGCGCGTTCTCGGCCTGCTTGACCAGCGCGTTTGCCGGTCGGCCCCACTCCACCACGCGGCGGACGGTGACGTCGGGGTAGCGCTCCTGCCACCCGGCCAGCCGTTCGGCGAGGATGACGTGCGCGCGTTCCTCCAGCGTCTCGTAGTCCACGCCGGGGATCTCGATCACGTCGGCGTCGCTGACCGCGTGGAACGCGACGAGTTCGACGCCGCGGCGCGAGGCCACGTCGAAGGCGATCGAGGTGGCGACCTCCGAGGCCGGCGACCCGTCGATCCCGACCACCACGGGGGCCTGCGACGGGTTGTCCATCATCGGATCCTCGTCGTGGATGACCGCCACCGGGCAGTGCGCGTGCCGGACCACGTTGGAGCTGACCGAACCGAGCAGGCCGCGCGCCAACGCACCGCGACCGCGGCTACCCACGACCACCAGGTCGGCCTCGGCCGAGAGTTCGATCAGCACCGACTGCGACGGGCCCGTCGGCATCTCGGTGCGCACCTCGACGCCGCCGTCGGCCTTGGCCGCGGCCTGGGCGACCTTGGTTGCCTCGGCGAGGATTTCGCGGCCCTGCTCCTCCTGCCACTGCGAGTAGCTCGGCGGCATCGCCACTTCCGGCCACATCATCATCACCGGCGGGCTCAGCACATACACCAGGGTCAGCGGCACCTTTCGGGACGCCGCCTCCCGCGCGGCCCAGTCGACCGCCACGGTGGCCGACGGCGATCCGTCGACACCGACCAGAATCCCTCGATGCGTCGTGGGCGCGGACATGTCACATCCCTTCCTCTGCAGGTCCCTTCGACCGGCACTGCCTTCGACGTTAGCCGTACCGCACCCGTCAGGTAAGGGCATCGGGTCACCAAAACCCGGGGTCCTCGGTACTCAGATCGCCAGACAGCACAGCTGCTGGGCTTCGGCCACCGAGTCGGCCAGGGGCCGGTCGGTGGCGATGCGGTGGGCGCTGTCCCAGACCGCCCCGGCCTGTTGCTCGTCGATGCTGCGGGCGATCTCGGGGGTGGCATCCGAGGTGCTGTTGCGGCGCTGGGTGATCCGGTCCTGCGCCTCGGCCAACGGTGTGGTGCAGGCCATTTCGAGCAGGATGGCATGAGCCTTGGCGGCCAGCGCGCGGGCGAGTTCGCGGTGCGACGGGTCACGCCAGGTGCCGTCGAGGATCACCGTCTCCCCCGCCGCGAGCATGCTGTGCGCGCGGCGGAGCACCACCTTGTACACCGTGGCCACGTTCTCCGGGGTGTACAGGCCGGCGTCGAGTTCACCGGGCGCACCGGCGATGACGTCGTCGCGCTCGAGATCCTTGCGGACGTCGTCGGTCGAGATCACCCGCGCGCCGATCCGTTCGGCCAGCGAGCGGGCCAGCGTGGTCTTGCCGGTGCCCGGCCCGCCGCCCACGAGCACCAGCCGCGGCACCGCGGCGCGCAGGTGCTCGAGCGCCAGCTCGAGGTGACGCGCGGCGTCCGCGGCGGCCTCGGGGTGGCCCTGAGCATGCCGGATGCAGTCCACCTTGGCCCGCACCCCGGCCCGGTAGGCGATGTAGAAATGCCGCAGCGACTGCGGCGCCTCGTCGGCGGCGCGACCGCAGTAGCGGTCCAGGAAGGCCTCGGCCAGATCCGGCCGGCCCAGGAACTCCAGGTCCATGGCCAGGAACGCCGCGTCGTCGAGACCGTCGATGTAGCGCAGCTTGTCGTCGAAGTCCATGCAGTCCAGCAGGTTCGGATGGCCGTCGACGCAGAAGATGTCGTCGGCCATCAGATCACCGTGCCCGTCGACGATCCGGCGCAGCGAGATCCGATCCGCGAACAGCACGGCCCGCCCGGAAATGTATCGGTGCGCCAGCTCCTTGACCCGGCGCACGGTGTCGGCCGAGACCACGGGGGCATCGCCGGCGGCGAACTTCTCGAGCTCCACCAGGTTGTCGTCCCAGCGGCCCTTGATGGCCAGCACGCGCGCCTCGGCGTCGATCTCCCGGCTCCGCGCCGCGCGACCGTGGAACTCGGCCAGCACCATCGCCACTCGTTCCAACTCGGCGGGCACGGTCTCGACGTCGCCACGGACCCGGGTGCTCAACCGGACCGCGTCGGAGTAGCGGTTCATCACCAGCACGGGCTCGCGCTCCCCGGCCGTCGGGCCGTCCAGATGGGCGATCCCCAGGTAGGCGTGCGGGGCCAGCCGGTTGTTGAGCTCGAGTTCCCGCGCCAGCGCGTGTTCGCGCGCGCTGTGCGTGCTGAAGTCCAGGAAGTCGGTGACGACGGGCCGCTTGGCCTTGTAGGCGCGGTCCCCCACCAGAATCACGACACCGGTATGGGTTTCGCGGACCTGCGCGTAGGGCTGATCGGCGGCGCGCGCGTCGAAGTCCCGGTGCATACCCCCGATACTGCCTACCGGTCGACGGCTTGGCTAGTTGCGCTGGCCCCCGGCCCGGATGACCAATGACCCTGTTACTCGGGCGCCGTGTACCCGATGATGGAGGACAGTCAACGGAAGCGGGTGATACCTGATGCCCCGGACGATCGTCGATGCCGAGGTGATCAAGCAGGCCGTCGCGGTCGCCTCGCGGGCGCCGTCGCTGCACAACAGTCAGCCCTGGACGTGGGTGGCCGACGGTCCTGAGCTGCAGTTGTTCGCCGATCGCAGCCGGATCCTGCGCGCGGCCGACACCGCGGGCCGGGAGGCGCTGGTCAGCTGCGGGGCCATGCTGGACCACCTGCGGATCGCGATGGCCGCGGCCGGCTGGCAGTCCTTCGTCGAGCGGTTCCCCAACCCGAACGACCTGAGCCATCTGGCCTCGGTGGACTTCCAGCGCGCCGGCTACGTGAGCGACGCCACCCGGGCGCGGGCCACCGCGATCCTGCGCCGGCGCACGGACCGGCTGCCGTTTTCGCCGCCGAACGACTGGGACATCCTGCGGCCGGTGCTGCACGAGTTGGTCGATTCCGACGCGGTGCATCTGCACGTCATCGACGACGCGCTGCGCGGTGAACTCGCCGAGGCGTCCCGGCTCACCGAGGCGCTGCGCCGGCAGGATCCCGATTATCAGTCCGAACTGGACTGGTGGACAGCGCCGTTCGAACTCGACGAGGGCATTCCGCGCAGCGCCCTGAACTCGGTGCCCGAGGCCGACCGGGTGGGGATCAACCGCGCCTTCCCCATCGACGGCCCCGGCGAACGCCGGGCGGCGACCGGCCCGGATCAGGCCCGCATCCTGGTGCTCTCGACCCCGGAGGACAGCCGCGAGGACGCGCTGCTGGCGGGCGAGGCGCTGTCGACCGTGCTGCTGGAATGCACCGCGGTCGGGTTGGCGACCTGCACGGTCACCCATCTGACCGAGACCGAGGCCGGCCGCACGGTGATCGCCGAACTGCTGGGGTCCACGCGGTCGCCGCAGGCGCTGGTGCGAGTGGGCCGCGCCCCGGCGCTCGAGCAGGCGCCGGCACCCACCCCGCGCCGGCAGGTGACCGACGTCCTGAAGTTCCGGCGGTAGGCGCTCAGAGGCCGGCGGTCTGCTCGGAGACGGGGGTGTCGCGCGTCAGGGTGTGCCCCTGGAAGAACGCCGGGCTGCGCAGCCGCATCACCAGCATCAGCACCGCGCCGAAGGCCAGGATGCCGAAGCCCATGAAGAACACCAGGCCGATGCCGCCGATCTCGGATCCGCTGCCGTTCTCGGGGTCCATGCTCTCCTGCACCGAGATCACGAACACCGCGGCCAGCATCAGTCCGCCCAACAGCGGAAACAGCAGCTTGAACACGAAATTGCGTGCGCTGGTGAACAATTCTCGACGGAAGTACCAGATGCAGGCGAAGGCCGTGATGCCGTAGTACCAGCAGATCATGATGCCCAGTGCCGCAATGGTATCCAGCAGGGTGGATTCGGACAGCAGGCTGACCACGGTGTAGAAGACCGCGGTGACCACCCCGGCGACCACGGTGGAGAACACCGGCGCCAAATGCCGTGGATGCACCTCGGCGAACTTCGCCGGGAACGCGCCGTAGGCACCCATGGCCAGCATCGCCCGCGCCACCGGCAGGAAGGTGGTCTGCAGGCTGGCCACCGAGGAGGCGAACACCGCGGCGAACAACAGCAGCCCGCCCCAGGACCCGAGCACCGGCGTGGCCAGCACGCCGAACACGTTGTCGGCGTTGTCCGCATTGTCCAACCCCATGCCGGTCTCGCCGACGCCGGCGTACATCATCACCGCCACGGCGACCAGTAGGTAGGTCAGCAGGATCGAGATCACGCACAGCAGGCCGGCCCGCCCGGGGGTTTTGGTGGGATCCTTGGATTCCTCGCCGAGTGTCAGGCAGGTGTCCCAGCCCCAGAACGCGAAGATCGAGCCCGTGACGCCGATGACGAAGGCCCCCAACGCCAGACCGGAGAACGGGTTGAACCAGTCCAGGTCGAAGGCCAGGCCGGCCGGCGCGTCGCCGAGGTTGACGTGGGCGATCGCGACGACGGCGAACGCGATGAGCACCACCATCTGGAAGCCGACCAGCACGTACTGCACGCGCTCGCTGGTGGTGATCCCGCGGCTGGCGATCACCGTGGCCAGCACGATCAGCGCGACCGTGGTGAGGATGTTGATCAGCAGGTTGTCGGCCAACTCGGCGATGCCGGGGCTGGCGAACAGTTCCGCGATGAACAGGTAGAGGAACTCCACGGCGATCGCGGCGAGGTTCGACAGCACGATGATGGTGGCGATCACCATGCCCCAGCCGCACATCCACCCCACGTAGGGCCCGAATGCCTTGGTGGACCACGTGAACGAGGCCCCGCAGTCCGGTGCCCGGGAGTTCAGTTCGCGGTAGGCGTAGGCCGTCAGGAACATCGGGATGAACCCGGCGATGAAGATGGCCGGCATCTTGAGGCCGACGGCCGCGACGATCAACCCGATGCTGGCGGTCAGGGTGTATCCGGGCGCCACGCAGGAGATGCCGAGGATGGCGCCGGACACCGTGCCGACCTTGCCCTCGGCCAGACCCTTGGCGCGCAGGCCGCTGCGCTCTTCGGCGGCCTCGAGTGATTCGTTCACGGCAGGTCCTCTTCGCTGAGTTGGTCGCGGGGCACGACGATCATCGGAACGTCGAGCACGCGCAGCATCTTGGCCGCGGTCGAGCCGAGGAACAGCCGCCGCGGGGCGCTGAGCCGGCTCGAGCCGACCATGATGATGTCGCCGTCGTGCCAGGTGAGTTGGGCGACCGCGTCCTCCACCGATTGCCCCTCCAAGACGCTGGAGGTGACCGGAAAGCCTTTGGGGAGCTCGCCTTTGGCCTGTTCCAGGGTCCGCAGCGCGTGGGCCACGGCGTGTTCGCGGGCGGCGTCGGCGTCGCCGCGCAGCGAACCGAACACCGGATCCAGGGCCACCAGCGACACCAGCCGCAGCGGTGCCTCGGCCGCGGCGCTGAAGCGCACCGCGGTGTCGAGCAGCAGGTCGGCACCGGCGCGTTCGCCGATGGCGCAGGTGATTCCGCCGACGCGGTCCACCCGGGACTCGCGCAGCCCGCGCGGCGCCACCGCCACCGGTACGGGAGCGGAGTACAGCAGTTCGTTGACCACCGAGCCCAGCGAGCGGCTGCCGGCCAGCCCGCCGCCGGAGCCGCCGACCACCAGCAGATCGGCCTGCAGGCGGACGACCTCGCTGATCAGCCCCTCGGCGAAGGATTCCGCGATGTAGCGATGCCCGCGCGCCACCACTCCGTCGGGTACCTGCGCCAGCGCGTCGGCGATCCAGGCATCGGTGCGCTCGGCGATCAACTTCTCGTAGCCGGCCGGCGAACCGCCCAGGGCGGGCAGGCGCGCCGGCGGCAGGATGAGACAGATCTCCACGTCGGCGCCCATGCTGCGGGCGAACCGCAGACCCAGTGCCAGCGCGTCGGCACCACCGGGGGTGGCCAGGTATCCGATCACCAGTTTCATGAGCGCGTTACCGCCGATCTGCGCCGAGCGCCTTGTCCGAATAGCCCGTCCGAACCGCGAGAACTACCAGCGCTATGAATCCTGACAACGTGGCGCCATCGATATCGGCAGTTCGCCGAAATTGCCTTGGCGCCTATGCGATGCTCGCGACAGGCGGAAGGGGGAACCATGCTGGGCGTGCTGCGCCGGGTGCTCAATTTCCGGGTCAGCGTCGAGCAACTGATCGAAGTGGCACTGTGGCTGGCCATCCCGTATCTGCTCGCCGGCGTGGTGTTCACGTTCCTGCACGCCGACACCGTCGACATGTTCGAGTCGCGGCTCGAGACCCAGTTGCCCGCCGGGGCCAATCTGGTGGCGTTCGGCCACACGACCGCGCTGTGGCCGCTGCTGTGGGTGGCGCCGGACGTCTGCCGCTGACCGCTGGGCCGACCCGGCTCGCGGCGCCGTTGCCCGGCATGGCTACATAGAGGTCGTGTCGGACAGGCTGAACAACGTGCTGGACCTGCTGAAGGTCGAAGATCTCGGGGATGGGGCGTTCCTCGGTGCGCAACCCAACGACGACCGCGAGCGGTTGCGCGTCTACGGCGGTCAGGTTGCCGGGCAGGCGATCGCGGCGGCGGCGCGCACCACCTCCCGTCGGCCGCACAGCATGCACTTGTCGTTCCTGCGCCCCGGCGACACCACGATCCCGCTGCGCTACGACGTCGTGTCCCTGCGCGAGGGCCGGACGTTCTCCACCCGGCGGGTGACCGCCAGCCAGGACGGCGTCGTGGTGATGGAGGCGATGGCGTCGTTCATCATCGACGTCGACGGCGACGAGTACCAGCAGCCGATGCCCGAGGTGCCCGACCCCGAATCGCTGACCCCGCTGGACGAACAGCTGCGCGAGCACCTGCCCGCCGACGACGACTACCTCGAGATGGTCAAGTTCCGCGTCGCCGAGATGCGCTACGTCGACCTGCCGCCACGCATCGCGGTCGATGCCCCGCCGCGCGAAGACCCGCGAACCCGGATCTGGCTGCGGCTGGAGGAGGATCCGCCGGCCGAACTGCTCGCCGATCCGGTGCTGGCCGTGGCACTGCTGGCCTACATCAGCGACTGGACCATCCTGGACCCGGTGCAGATCGCCCTCGGCAAGACCTGGCAGCAACTGGAGAAGTTGGCCTCGCTGGACCACGCGATGTGGTGGCACCGGCCGGTCGACTTCGCCGACTGGTTGCTCTACGAGCAGCGGACCGGGACCGTCACCGGCGGGATGGGCCTGGGCACCGGCGCAATCTACAACCGGGACGGCTCGTTGGTCTGTACCGTGACGCAGGAAGGCTTCGTGGGAAGGCGACTGTAGATGCCGCGCATCGGTCTGCTCGGGGCGAGAACACTGGCCGCACTGTTCACGGTGACGGTCGTCGGTGCCTGCAGTTCGGGTCCCCCGCCACCGCCGTCGATCACGCTGACCCTGGTCCGGCACGCGCAGTCCGAGGGCAACGCGTCGGGGCTCGTCGACACCTCGGTGCCCGGTCCCGGTCTGACCCCGGAGGGCAAGCAGCAGGCCGAGGACCTCGCGGATGAGTTGCGCGGCAAGGACTTCGACGGCATCTACGCCTCGAACATGTTGCGCGCCGAGCAGACCGCGGCCCCGCTGGCAGCCGAGTTGGGCGAACAGGTTCAGGTGCTGGACGGGCTGCGCGAGATCGAGGCCGGCTGGTTCGAGGGCAAGCCCGAGGACCAGATCGCGACGACATACTTCCTGGCCCCGGCCCAGTGGCTCGACGGCAACATGGACGCGACGATCCCCGGATCGGTCAGCGGCAAGGAGTTCAACGACCGGTTCACCGGCGCGGTGCAGGAGATCTACGCCAGCGGCGACAAGAATCCCGTGGCCGTGGCGCACGCCGGGTCGATCATGCTGTGGACGCAGCTGAACGCGACCAACTCGCAGGAGAGCCTGATCGTGAACCGGCCGCTGCCCAACACCGGCGTCGTCGTCCTCGAGGGCAACCCCACCACTGGCTGGCGCCTGATCAGCTGGGACGGCCTCGCCCTTTAGCGCGCCCGACCCCAACCGCGAAGGTGCGCGTTCCCGGCCGACACGCCGGACATTTCTCGTAGTTTCCGCACGCTCGCCCCCACCCGACTTGTCAAGATTGGTTGACACGCGGGCCGCGACGGGTCCACGATGCTCCCCATGAACTATGTCGTTACCGGCGGTACCGGGTTCATTGGCCGCCGCGTCGTCGACCGAATCCTGCGCTCCGACCCCCACGCCAGCGTCTGGGTCCTGGTACGACGGGAGTCGCTGGGCCGCTTCGAACGCCTCGCCGTCGACTGGGGTGACCGGGCCCGTCCGCTGGTCGGTGATCTCGCCGCGGCCGACCTGGGGCTGGGTGACCTCGCCGACCTCGGCCCCGTCGACCACGTCGTGCACTGCGGGGCGGTCTACGACATCACCGCCGACGACGCCCAGCAGCGCGCGGCCAACGTCGAGGGCACCCGGGCGGTGATCGACCTGACCAAGCGACTCGACGCCACCCTGCACCACGTGTCCTCGATCGCCGTGGCCGGCACCTACGCCGGGGTCTTCACCGAGAACGATTTCGATCTGGGGCAGGACCTGCCGACGCCGTATCACCAGACCAAGTTCGAGGCCGAGCAACTGGTGCGCACCGCCGACGGGTTGCGCCATCGGATCTACCGACCGGCGGTGGTCGTCGGCGACTCGGCCACCGGCGAGATGGACAAGATCGACGGCCCCTACTACTTCTTCGGGCTGCTGGCCAAGCTGGCCGCGCTGCCGCGCTTCACTCCGATCGCGCTGCCCGACACCGCCCGCACCAACATCGTTCCGGTCGACTTCGTCGCCGACGCCCTGGTGGCGCTCATGCACGCCGAGCATCGCGACGGCCAAACCTTCCACCTGACCGCGCCCGCGACGATCGGCCTGCGCGGCATCTACCGCGCGCTGGCGCCCGAGGCCGGACTGCCGCGGGTGCGCGCCGCGCTGCCGCGCGCGGTCGCCGACGGCTTCCTGGATGCCCGCGGCATCGTCAAGGTCTGGCGCAACATGGCCGTCACCCAGGCCGGCATTCCCGCCGAGATCCTCGATGCCGTCGACCTGCCGACCACCTTCACCGCGGATAACACCCGGGAGACGTTGCGCGGCAGCGGGATAGCGGTCCCCGCGTTCGCGGATTACGCGCCCGCGCTGTGGCGCTACTGGGCGCAGCACCTCGACCCCGACCGCGCCCGCCGCACCGAACCCGGCGCCCCGTTGGCCGGCCGGCATGTGGTCATCACCGGCGCCTCCAGCGGAATCGGGCGCGCCTCGGCCCAGGCGGTCGCCGCCCGCGGCGCCACGGTGTTCGTGTTGGCCCGCAACGGCGCGGCGCTGGACGACCTGGTCGACGAGATCCGCGCGGACGGCGGGCAGGCCCACGCATTCGCCTGCGACGTCACCGATTCCGATTCGGTGGACGCCACGGTGAAGGACATCCTCGGCCGGTTCGGGCACGTGGACTACCTGGTGAACAACGCCGGCCGGTCCATCCGCCGCTCGGTCGAGGCGTCCACCGACCGGCTGCACGACTACGAGCGCGTGATGGCCGTCAACTACTTCGGGGCGGTGCGGATGGTGCTCGCGCTGCTGCCGCATTGGCGCGAACGCCGGTTCGGGCACGTCGTGAACGTCTCCAGCGCCGGCGTGCAGGCCACCTCCCCGCGCTACTCGGCGTACCTGCCCAGCAAGGCCGCCCTGGACGCGTTCGCCGACGTGGTGGCCACCGAGACGCTGTCCGATCACGTCACGTTCACGACGATCCACATGCCGCTGGTCCGCACACCGATGATCGTTCCGTCCAAGCGGCTCAACCCGATTCCCGCGATCAGCCCCGAACACGCCGCGGCCATGGTGGTCCGCGCCCTGGTGGAGAAACCGGCGCGCATCGACACTCCCCTGGGCACGCTGGCCGACGCCGGCCGCTACTTCACCCCGAAGCTGGCCCGGCGGATCCTGCACCAGGTCTATCTCGGATATCCGGATTCGGCGGCCGCCCGCGGCGAATCGACACCCGCGACGACACCCCCGACGATGGCACCCCCGACGATGACACGGCGGCCCCGGAAACCCTCCCGGCCGGTGCGTGCGGCCCGCAGTCTCGGCGTGCCGCGCACCATCAAGCGCACGGTCCGCGTCATGCCCGGCGTGCACTGGTAAACGTCGGCGATAGCATTGCCGCATGCCCGCGGTCTTCGCCGATCTGGATACCGGCGTCGACGACGCCATGGCCCTGGTGTACCTGCTCGCCTGCGAGGAAGTGGACCTCGTCGGCATCGCCTCGACCGCCGGAAACGTTTCCGCACACCAGGTTTGCCACAACAACCTGGCACTGCTGGAGCTCTGCGGCGTATCCGGGGTCCCGGTGTCGCTGGGCAGCGAGCAGCCGCTGAGCATCCCGCTGCGCACCGCCGAGGACACCCACGGCCCCGCCGGCCTGGGCTACGCCGAACTGGCCGCACCCAGCACCGAGGCCACCTCCTACGACGCTGCGCAGGCCTGGATCCGCGCCGCGCACGCCCACCCCGGTGAACTCATCGGCCTGGTCACCGGGCCGCTGACCAGCCTGGCGCTGGCGCTGCGCGCCGACCCGGAACTGCCGCGGCTGCTGCGGCGGCTGGTCATCATGGGCGGATCCTTCGACTACCGGGGCAACACCAGCCCCGTGACCGAGTGGAACATCCACGTCGACCCGGAGGCCGCCGCCGAGGTGTTCGCCGCCTTCGGCCGGCACGCCGAGCACGCGAGCGAACTTCCGCTGGTGTGCGGCCTGAACATCACCGAGAGCATTGTGCTGACCCCGCAGATCCTGGCGCGGCTGGCGACCGCCGCGGGCGCCGAGACCCACACGATGGGTCCCGACGACGACCTCGGGCGCCGGTCGACGGCCACCAATCCGCTGATCCGGGTGCTCGAAGATGCGATGCGGTTCTACTTCGAGTTCCACTTCCGCCAGGGCGAGGGCTATCTGGCGCACCTGCACGACCCGTTCGCCGCGGCGGTCGCGCTGGACCCGACGCTGGTCACCGCTCGGCCGGCGACCATCGATGTGGAACTGCACGGGACGCTGACCCGCGGCATGACGGTCGCCGATATGGCCGGGCACTGGGGCCGCGAACCGAACGCCGCCGTCGTCACCAGCGGCGCACCGCATACCACCCGGCCGCTGGCCGAGGTGTTCTTCGACCACTACATCGAGCGGGTCGGCCCGTACCTGCAGCGCCTGAGCTAACGGCTATTCATAGGCGCCCTCCACATACCAGCGCCGGCGGCGGTAACACAGCAGCAGCGCGAGACCGAGTTCGGTGGCCGAGGCGTCCTCGAGCAACACCTGGGCCCGCGCGGTCCGGCCCGGCGCCTCCTGATCCCACCACCGCTCGTCGACCGGCCACGGCCCCGTCCACCAGCGCAACGCACCACTGTGGGCGCGGTGACCGGCGGCCAGCCGCGCCGGCTCGGAGGAGAACAGCCCCCGGGTGGTCACCCGCACCGGATTTCCCTGGGCGTCAAGCAGATCCACCGGATCGTCGAGCAGGACCGCGGGCGCCGGTTCCGGCAGCCGACCCGGCCACGGCCGGTCCGGTTCCGCCCGCGGGACCAACTCGTCACCCAGCGGGGTCAGCGTGATGCGTTCGGCGGGGCCGCGACCGCCGCTGAGGACCGGCAACTGCACGGCATCCGGGCCCAGCAGGCCCTGGACGCGGACCAGCGCGCGGCGGGCCCGCAGGCGGTCCTCGTCGCCCACCCCGCCCCACAGCGGCAGCTGCAGCGCCCCGGCGGACACCAGCTCCACCGGATGCAGACGCAGCGTGGTGATCGGGCCGGTCGGGCGATCGGCGAGGTGCCGTCGGTTCAGCCAGCCGTCCAGCTGCCAACGGATGCGGTCCGCGGTGGCGTCCTCGGTCAACGGTTCCGCACACCGCCACACCCGGTCCAGCTCCTCGCCGTTGCTGGTCACCGCCTGGATGGCCAGCCGGGTGCAGCCCACGCCGGCCGCCTCCAGGTTCCGGTGCAGCTCGCTGGCCAGCGTCCGGCCGGCGAACGCCGCCGCGTCGACCCGATCGATCGGCGGGTCGCAGTCCAGCACGGCATCGCGTTCCGGTGGCAGCTCCCGCCCCGAGGGCGCCCGCATGGGCTCGGCCCGGACCATCCGATGGGCCACCACCGCATCCGCACCGAATCGCGAGGCCACATCGGTGCGGGGCAGCTCCGCGAACCGGCCGAAGGTACGAATCCCCATCCGCCACAATAGATCCGCCAGCTCGTCGCGGCCCGGGGCGGCCAGGCTCGGCTCGGCCGCCAACTGCCGGATCGACAGGTCCGACAGGAACCGCGCGTCCCCGCCCGGGGTGACGATGCGCCCGGCGCGGGCGGCGAACACCGCGGTGGGCAACTGATCGGCCACCCCGACCTGACATTCGGCCCCCGCCGCGGCCACGGCGTCCACCAGTCGTTCGCCGGCCTCCTGCTCGGAGCCGAAGTACCGCGCCGCTCCGCGCACCGACAGCGCCAACAACCCGGGGCGCAGCACCTCGGCGCGCGGCACCAGGTCGTCGACCGCCGCGATCACCGCCTCGAAGAGCCTCGCGTCCCGGCCCGGATCCGCGGCCACCACATGCAAGTGCGGGCAGCGGGCCTGTGATTCACGTCGGCGCAGCCCGCGCCGGACCCCGGCCGCGCGGGCCGACGACGAGCAGGCCACCACCCGGTTGGCCAACGTCACCGCCACCGGGGCCGTCGCCGGCAGTCCCCCGGCCAGCGCCGCGGCCACCGCCGGCCAGTCCATGCACCACAGCGCCAACACCCTTGCCGTCATGTCAACCCGCTCGGGCGCACCGGCCGCGGGCCCGCAGGGACAGCCGGACCTCGCCGACCCGTCCGGACCCGGATCCACCCGTCAACTCATAACCCCGGACCCGGGCGTCCAGCCGGACCTGGGCGCCCTGCCAGTCGAACCCGGTGACCAACAGGGTGCAGCCCTTGTGCCGGGCCCGCGCCGTCATGGACCGCGCCCGCGCCGGGGCGACCGAACGTCCGGTCAGATCGAGCACCACCAGATCCATGCCGTCCATCAGCACCGAGGTCACCTCGAGCGGGTCGGCACCGGGGTCGGGGATCACCGCCAGCCGGCTCAGGTCCGCCCCCATCTCGACCGCGGCCAGCAGGCTGGCCCGCGGGTCCCCGACGATGGCCGCGTAGCCACCGCCCGCGGTCACCGCGGCGACCATGTTCAACGGCAGGGAACGCGCACCCGTCAGCACCGCCACCACCCCGCGCGGCAACCCCCGGGGCAGGAGGTCCGCCAGCGTTTTCGGGACCGGCAGCAAAGATTCCGAGGTCGGCGCGGGGGTCGCCGCACCCTCGGGCCCCCGCCGGGACGCGCCCACCCGACCGGAGACCGCGGCGATCTGCCGTCGCAGCTGTTCTACCTGTTCAGAGCGATTTTCAGCGTGCCGATTCAGGGAAAGTGCCGCCGTCATCGCCCGCCCTCCAGCTCGTCAGAGTCACACCGCATTCGAAACTTTGTTCGATAGAGCGAGTAAACACCCACCCACCGACAGCGTCAAGCGAGCGAGACGGCAGAGACACACGTGACACGTGTGACGGATCAGACCTGTTCTGAGCAGCCTTCAGCCGACCGAGAACACTCCAAAAACATGAGTGCTCGGACTACTCCCATTCGATGGTGCCCGGCGGCTTGCTGGTCACATCCAGCACCACCCGGTTGACCTCGGACACCTCGTTGGTGATCCGGGTCGAGATGCGCTCGAGCACCTCGTAGGGCACCCGCGTCCAGTCGGCGGTCATGGCGTCCTCGCTGGAGACCGGGCGCAACACCACGGGATGACCGTAGGTCCGGCCGTCGCCCTGCACCCCCACCGACCGCACGTCGGCCAGCAGCACCACCGGGCACTGCCAGATGTGATGATCCTGACCGGCGGCCGTGAGCTCCTCGCGCGCAATGGAATCCGCGCGGCGCAGGGTGTCCAGTCGGTCGGCGGTCACCTCACCGATGATCCGGATGGCCAGCCCCGGCCCCGGGAACGGTTGGCGGGCAACGATTTCCTCCGGCAGGCCCAGTTCCCGACCGACGGCGCGGACCTCGTCCTTGAACAGCAACCGCAACGGCTCGACGAGTTTGAACTTCAGGTCGTCGGGCAGCCCGCCGACATTGTGGTGGCTCTTGATGTTGGCCGCCCCACTGCCGCCGCCGGATTCCACCACATCGGGATACAGCGTGCCCTGGACCAGGAATTCGACCTCGGACTCGGTGGAGCCCAAGGTGTCGCGCACCGCGCCCTCGAAGGCGCGGATGAACTCGCGGCCGATGATCTTGCGCTTGCCCTCCGGGTTCGTCACACCCGAAAGCGCCTCCAGGAACCGGGTTTCGGCATCGACAGTCACCAGCCGGGCCCCCGTCGCGGCGACGAAATCCCGTTGCACCTGGGCACGTTCACCGGCGCGCAGCAGGCCGTGGTCGACGAACACACACGTCAGCCGGTCGCCGATGGCGCGCTGCACCAGCGCGGCGGCCACCGCGGAATCGACCCCGCCGGAGAGCCCACAGATCGCGCGGCCGTCGCCGATCTGCTCACGCACCTGGGCGATCAGGGCGTCGGCGATGTTGGCCGCCGTCCACGTCGCATCGATCCCGGCGAAGTCGTGCAGGAACCGGCTGAGCACCTGCTGGCCGTGCGGCGAGTGCAGCACCTCGGGGTGGTACTGCACCCCGGCCAGGCGCCGCGACCGATCCTCGAAGGCCGCGACCGGCGCACCCGCGCTACTGGCCACCACGTCGAACCCCGCGGGCGCGGCGGTGACGGCGTCGCCGTGGCTCATCCATACCGGTTGGGTGTCCGGCAGCCCCGAATGCAGCTCGCCGCCGGCGACTTTCAGCTCGGTGCGGCCGTACTCGCTGGTGCCGGTGCGCTCGACCGTGCCGCCCAGTGCCTGGGCCATGGCCTGGAAGCCATAGCAGATGCCGAACACCGGGACGCCCAGATCGAACAGCGCGGGATCGAGCTGCGGGGCGCCGTCGGCGTACACGCTGGACGGCCCGCCCGAGAGCACGATGGCCCGCGGGTCCTTGGCCTTGATCTCCTCGACCGCGGTGGTGTGCGGGACGACCTCGGAGAACACCCGAGCTTCACGGACCCGCCGGGCGATCAGCTGGGCGTACTGCGCACCGAAGTCGACCACGAGGACGGGACGGGATGAGGGCTGCGAATCCACCGGCTCAGTCTAGTGGCGGTCCAACCAGCGGTTTGCCCACCGTCACCCCGCCGAGCTCACGGGCTCGATGGGCAGCCGCCGCAGCGCCCCCGGCGCGTCGGCCGGCACCACCGGGCGCTGCGGTGCGATCGGATCGAGCCGACGGTAGGGCTGCCCTTGGGCGGGACGCAGATCCTCTTCACCCTTGTTGGGCCACAGCGCCGCCGCGCGCTCGGCCTGCGCGGTGATCGACAACGACGGGTTGACCCCCAGATTGGCCGAGATCGCCGCCCCGTCCATCACCGACAACGTCGGATAGCCGTAAACCCGCTGGTACGGGTCGATCACGCCGTGCTCGGGACCGTCCCCGATGGCCGCCCCGCCCAGGAAGTGGGCGGTCAGCGGGATGTTGAACAGCTCCCCCCAGGTCCCGCCGGCGACCCCGTCGATCTTGGCGGCGATCCGGCGGGTGACCTCGTTGCCGGCCGGGATCCACGTCGGGTTGGGTTCGCCGTGCCCCTGCTTGCTGCTCATCATCCGGAATCCGAACCGCGTCTTCCGGGTGAAGGTGGTGATCGAATTGTCCAGGTGCTGCATCACCAGCGCGATCATGGTCCGCTCGCTCCACCGGGTCGGGTTGAGCAGCCGCAGCATCTTGCGCGGATCCTGCCGGGCCTGATCCAGCAGTTGCCGCCACCGGGGCACGTCGGTGCCCAGCGGACCTGCGCCGTCGGTCATCAGGGTCTGCAGCAGCCCCATGGCGTTGGAGCCCTTGCCGTAGCGCACCGGTTCGACGTGGGTGTCCGGCGTGGGATGGATCGACGACGTGATCGCCACCCCGTGCGTCAGGTCCAGATCGTCGCCGACCTCGAGGCGACCCGCCCCGACGATCGACTCCGAGTTGGTCCGGGTCAACACGCCGAGTCGATCGGACAACCGCGGCAGCTGTCCCCGGTCGCGCATCTTGAACAGCAGCTTCTGGGTGCCGTAGGTGCCGGCGGCCAGGATCACGTGCGATGCGGTGAACGTCCGGCGCCGGCGCCGCAACAGCCGGCCGGTGCCGGCGGTCTTCACCTCCCAGACGCCGTCGCCACGCTCACTGAACCCGGTCACCGTCGTCATCGGGATCACCTGCGCCCCAGCCGATTCGGCGAGCCCGAGGTAGTTCTTCAGCAGGGTGTTCTTCGCGCCGTAGCGACAGCCGGTCATACACGAACCGCATTCGATGCACCCGGTCCGCTCCGGGCCCACGCCGCCGAAGTACGGGTCGGGCACCCGTCGGCCGGGCGTCTTCTCGCCGTCGGGACCGAAGAACACCCCGACCGGGGTGGGCACGAAGGTTTCGCCGACGCCCATCTCGTCGGCGACCTCCTTCATGATCCGGTCGGCGTCGGTGAACGTCGGGTTGGTGACCACCCCGAACATGCGCTTGGCCTGCTCGTAGTGCGGCATGAGCTCGGCGCGCCAGTCGGTGATGTGGGCCCACTGCTGGTCGGCGAAGAACGGCTCCGGCGGGACGTAGAGGGTGTTGGCGTAGTTCAGCGAGCCGCCCCCGACGCCAGCGCCGGCCAGGATCATCACGTTGCGCAGCAGGTGGATGCGCTGGATGCCGTAGCAACCCAGCTTGGGTGCCCACAGGAACTTGCGCAGGTTCCAGGAGGTCTTGGCGAAGTCGGTGTCCTCGAAGCGGCGGCCCGCCTCGAGCACGCCCACCCGGTAACCCTTTTCGGTGAGTCGCAGCGCCGAGACGCTACCCCCGAACCCCGACCCGATGATGAGAACGTCGTAATCCGGCTCCATGGCAGCCAGTATGTACTTACCGGCCAGTAACCTCTAGCTAGGTTCGCCTAACTTCAGGAGCCGACCGTCAGGCCGACCTTCTGAAATTCCTTGAGGTCGCAGTACCCGGCCTTGGCCATCGACCGGCGCAGCCCACCCACCAGGTTCAACGAACCGAACGGGTCGTCGGACGGGCCGCTGAGCACCTGATCCAACGACGGCCGCTCGCCGAGCGCGATCTGCAGCAGCGCCCCGCGCGGCAGCGACGGGTGCGCCGCGGCCGCCGGCCAGAACCAGCCGTCGCCCAGCGCCTCGGCGGACTGGGCCAGCGGCGTCCCGAGCACCACGGCATCCGCGCCGCAGGCAATCGCCTTGGCCAGTTCGCCGGAGGTGTGGATGTCGCCGTCGGCGAGCACGTGCACGTACCGACCGCCGGTCTCGTCGAGGTACTCGCGGCGCGCGGCCGCGGCGTCGGCGATGGCGGTGGCCATCGGCACGCTGATGCCCAGCACCTCGTCGCTGGTGGTCGCCCCGGAGGTCGACCCGTAGCCGACGATCACCCCGGCCGCGCCGGTGCGCATCAGGTGCAGCGCGGTGCGGTGGTCCAGCACGCCGCCGGCGACGACGGGCACGTCGAGTTCGGAGATGAAGGTCTTGAGGTTCAGCGGCTCACCGTTGGAGGCCACCCGCTCGGCGGAGATGATGGTGCCCTGGATGATCAGCAGGTCGATGCCCGCGGCGACCAGGGTCGGGGTGAGCGCCTGGGCGTTCTGCGGGCTGACCCGCACCGCGGTGGTGACCCCGGCCTCGCGGACCCGAGACACCGCCGCTCCCAGCAGGTCCAGGTCCAGCGGCGCGGCGTGCAGTTGCTGCAGCAGCCGCACGGCCGCCGTCGGCTCCGGTTCCTTGGCGGCGGCCTCGACCACCTGCGCGACCTTCGCCTCGACGTCGGCGTGCCGGCCGATCAGGCCTTCGCCGTTGAGGACACCCAGCCCGCCGCGGCGACCCAGTTCGATCGCAAAGTCGACCGACACCAGCGCGTCGGTCGGGTGGCTGACCACCGGGATCTCGAACCGGTAGGCGTCGAGTTGCCAGGCCGTCGAGACGTCCTGGCTGGAGCGGGTGCGCCGCGCCGGCACGATATTGATGTCGGCGAGCTCATAGGTGCGCCGCGCGGTGCGGCCCATGCCGATTTCAACCATGTCACGCACTGAACAAGTCCCCCTAGCGCGCGTAGTAGTTCGGTGCTTCGACGGTCATCGTGATGTCGTGCGGATGGCTCTCCTTGAGGCCCGCCGCAGTGATCCGCACGAATTGCGCCTGCTGCAACTGTTCGATGCAGGACGCGCCGGTGTAACCCATCGCGGCCCGCAATCCACCGGTGAGTTGGTGGATCACCGTCGACAACGGGCCCCGGAACGGCACCCGGCCCTCGATGCCCTCGGGCACCAGCTTGTCCTCGGAGAGCACGTCGTCCTGGAAGTAGCGGTCCTTGGAGTAGGACTTGGCCAGGCCGCCGGTGGCGCCGCGGCCCTGCATGGCGCCCAGCGATCCCATCCCGCGGTAGCTCTTGAACTGCTTGCCGTTGACGAAGATCAGCTCGCCCGGCGACTCGGCGGTGCCGGCCAGCAGCGAGCCCAGCATGGCCGTCGACGCGCCCGCGGCCAACGCCTTGGCGATGTCACCCGAATACTGCAGGCCGCCGTCGGCGATCACCGGCACACCCGCCGGCCCGCACACCGCGACGGCCTCGAGGATCGCGGTGATCTGCGGGGCGCCGACACCGGCGACCACGCGGGTGGTGCAGATGGAGCCCGGGCCCACCCCGACCTTGACGGCGTCGGCCCCGGCCTCGACCAGCGCGGCGGCCGCGCTGCGGGTGGCGACGTTGCCGCCGACCACCTCGACCCGGTCGCCGACCTCGGCCTTCAGCTTGCCCACCATCTCGAGCACCATCCGGTTGTGGGCGTGGGCAGTGTCGACGATCAGCACGTCCACCCCGGCGTCGGTGAGCGCCATGGCGCGCTCCCAGGCGTCCTCCCCCACGCCGACGGCCGCACCGACCAGCAGCCGGCCGTCGCTGTCCTTGGTGGCATCGGGATGCTGTTCGGTCTTGACGAAGTCCTTGACGGTGATCAGTCCGGTGAGCTTGCCGTTGCCGTCGACGATCGGCAGCTTCTCGATCTTGTGCCGGCGCAGCAGACCCAGGGCGGCGTCGGCGCTGACGCCCTCGCGCGCGGTGATCAGCGGCGTCTTGGTCATCACCTCCGAGACCGGCTTGTTCAGGTCCACCTCGAAGCGCATGTCACGGTTGGTGATGATCCCGACCAGCAGCCCGGCGTCGTCGACCACCGGCAGCCCGGAGATCCGGAACCGCGCGCACATCGCGTCGACCTCGGCCAGCGTGTTCGTCGGCGAGCAGGTCACCGGGTCGGTGACCATCCCGGCCTCGGAGCGCTTGACGGTCTCGACCTGGCCGGCCTGCTCGGCCAGCGGCAGGTTCCGGTGCAACACGCCCATGCCGCCGGCGCGGGCCATGGCGATGGCCATCCGCGCCTCGGTGACGGTGTCCATCGCCGAGCTGACCAGCGGCACCTTGAGCCGGATCTTGCGGGTCAACTGGCTGGAAGTGTCCGCCGTCGCGGGAATCACGTCCGAGGCGGCAGGCAGCAGCAGCACGTCGTCGAACGTCAGACCCAACATCGCAACCTTGTGCGGATCATCGCCGCCGGTCGGAACGGCGGTGCGTTCGGCGTCGGATACGGGTCGGGATACTGCTTGTGCCATCAGGGCGGCCTCCACTAAGGCATACGGAGCGAGAGTGCCATCCTATCGGCTCCCGGTGACGACGCCGCCGCCCCGGCGGGTATCACTGGCTTCCCCCAGTGCGGCTGCGTAGGGTGGAGGCGTGCGCGACCATCTACCTCCGGGATTGCCGCCAGACCCGTTCGCCGATGACCCCAGTGACCCCTCGGCCGCCTTGGACGCCATCGAGCCCGGGCAGCCGCTGGACCCGCAGGAGCGGTCCGCGGTCGAGGCCGACCTCGCCGATCTCGCGGTGTACGAATCACTGTTGGCGCACAAGGGACTTCGCGGCCTGGTGGTGTGCTGCGACGAATGTCAGCAGGACCACTACCACGACTGGGACATGCTGCGGGCCAATCTGCTGCAACTTCTCGTCGACGGCACCGTGCGTCCGCATGAGCCGGCCTACGACCCGGAACCCGACGCCTACGTCACCTGGGACTACTGCCGCGGCTACGCCGACGCCTCCCTGAATCAGGCGGCCTCCGAAAGCGACGGCTACCGCTAACTAGTTCAGGTCCGGGATCGGCAGCTCGATCAGCGGGCTGTCCGCCGTCGTCGTGACCACTTCCTCGTCGACCTCGACCGACTCCGGCACGGATACTTCCGGCGCCGAGGTCTCGATCTCCACCGCAGTCGTGGGCACCGTCGTCGGCTCGGGCGCCTCGGCGACCGGCGGGGCCGACGACGTCGTGGTGCGGACCGCGCTGCTGGTCGGGGCCGGTGTGCTGGTCGGGGCCGGTGTGCTGGTCGCCGACGTCGGCGTGGGGGTGACCGTACTGGTCGGCGTCGCCGGCGGCTCGGTCGGTTCGGTCGTCGGTTCGGTGCTCGGTGTCCCCGGTTCCTCGCTCGGTTCGGCGGCGTCGGACTCGGTGGGTTCGGTACCCGGCTCGGTGGTCTCGCCGGGCTCGGTCGGTTCCGTGGTGGGCTCGCTGGGCCCGGTCGTTTCGCTCGGCACGGTCGTGGTCGCGTCGTCCTCGGCGGGAACGGTGGGCTCGTCCGACGGTGCGGTCGTGGTCGGCGCGACGACGGCGGGCAGCTCCAGCAGCGTGACGCCCGGCGGTGGGGGCACCGAGGGCGCCCCCGGTGCGACGGCCGGCAAGGTGGCCTGCGCGTCGCGGGTACCGACCTTGACGCTCAGCTCATTCCACTGCTGGACCAGTTCCGTCTTGTGCTCGAAGTCGTCGACGGTCTGCACCGTGGTGCTGACCTGCTCGAGCTTGGCCTGGGCCTGTTCCCAGTCGCCGCGCTCGATCAGCTGCTGCACCTCGGCCATCTCGGTCTGGGCGGCCAGGGTCACGCGATCGTCGCGCACCGACGGCGACTCCCCGAACAGCGCGGTGCGCAGGCCGTACATCGAATCGCCGGGTTGCGCGCCACCGACCAGGGCGCCGAAGCCACCGATGGCAAGCACGCCCGCGGCCAGGGACGCGACGACGGTCAGCCCGCGCCGCGGCCGCGGCTTCGGGGTCTGCGCGGCAAGGCCCTCCTGGATCGCGGCGGCGGCCTCGTCCTCGGAGACGAATCGGCGGACCGAGGGGCCGCGAATGCCGTCGCGCCAGTCCTCGAGCAAAGCGAACAACTCGGCGTCGCGGGGGTCGGCCGGGCGCACCCGGCGCTGTGCGGCCAGGGCGTCGAGCAACTGGTCGGTGCGGGCGATGTCGGCCAGGGATTCGGGTTCCTGCGACGGGCCGGAGCCGGGGCGGAAGTCAGGCATAGTCGTACCCCGAAGCCGAGATCTCGTTCTTGAGTTTGGCCAGCGCACGGTGCTGGGCAACGCGGACCGCGCCGGCGGTGCTGCCCACCGCCGCGGCCGTCTCCTCCGCGGACATTCCGACCACCACGCGCATGATCAGAATTTCGCGCTGCTTCTCGGGCAGCACCTTGAGCAGTTCCTCCATCCGGGCCGCCGAGTCGGCGTTGATCGCCTGCTGCTCGGGACCCATGTCCGGGGCGTAACGCTCGGGCACCGACTCCGTCGGTTCCGCGCGATTGCGCCCCGCCGCGCGATGCGCGTCGGCCACCTTGTGAGCTGCGATGCCGTACACGAAGGCCAGGAACGGGCGACCCTGATCCTGGTAGCGCGGCAGCGCCAGCATGGCGGCCATGCACACCTCCTGTGCGACGTCGTCAGCTGAGAGACCACTGCGCTCCGCGGTTCCGACGCGAGCCCGGCAATACCGGACCACGATGGGGCGAATAGTCTCCAGCACTTCCCGGAGCGCATCACGGTCGCCGGCCACCGCTTCAGCAACGACGGCGTCGAGACGTTCTCCTGGAATTGTCATCGACGGCGATATCTCCAACGTTACGGCCGGACAGATCCCGGCGGCGGCGCACAGCTAAACAATAACGGCCCGGCGGGACCGTCCCGTGGTCAACGCGCGCACCATGCGCCTCCGCGCTGGCCGACGACGTCGGCGGCGGTATCCCTGATCAGCCGAACCTGCTCCACCGTATGTACCTCGCTGCCGATCCCCAAAAGCAGACTCGCCACCGCCCATCGCAGCGGGGTCAGGCCGTACTGCTCGGTGCGCGCCAACAGCCCGTCGGCCAGCGCGGTGGCCTCGGGGACGCGGCCCGCGCAGCACAGCGCCGCGGCCAGCACCACATCACTCTTGATGCGGTGCCGCACCGAGGTCCCGTCGGCCGCCAGCGCCACCCCTCGCTGGGCGTGCTCCAGCGCGGCGCCGGGGTGGCCCTGCGCCATGGCGAGTTCGGCGCTGACCCACGCGATGCGCACCGCGTGCCGGTCGACGGGCGCCGTGGGTTGTTCGGACCGGGCCCGCTGCAGCAGCCGCGCCGAGAGGGCGAACCGGCCCAGCCCCAGCGCGTCGGCCGCGAGTCCGACCAGCGCGTCGGTGCGGGCGTCGCGGTCGTCGCCGGCCAACAACAGCGCCCGGCCGTCCCAGCCTCGGGCCCACGCGTGCCAACCGAGCTGCCGCCACAGCGAGGCCTCGGTGCTGTGCGCCAGGGAGGCCAGCGGACCGGCCGCCGCCTCGCGGCGCAGCAGGGCCAACTCGGTGCGCGCGGCGCCGTAACGCCCCTGCCCGCCGGCGGTCACCGCACGCAGCCAACGCTGGGCCGAATCCTGCGCGGGCGGCAGCGGCCAACGTTCGGGAATGTCCCCGAACGCCGCGGCGTACAACGGCCCGTTCACCGGCCCGTTCACCGGCCCGTCGGACGGGCGGGGAAATGCGTGCGACATCGGCCGGACGCTATCAATTCACAAGTTAACAGTTGACGCCCGCCGCGTTACGAACACATAAATCGCTGCGAGATTGCGGGTAAACGAGTTTGCCACCGAGATGACAACGACGTGCGGAAATTCAAGATCGGTGCGGGACTGCCGGTTTCGACGAGTCGTCGCGATGGCGCGAAACCGGCCAAAGGATGAACATGAAGTAAATTCTTACGCTGCGGATATGCCCTTTACCACAGCGTCCGACTATTGACTCGCTTTCCGGGACACCCATACTTTGTGAGTGCACTCGAGTTGTCACCGGCGACAGAACTCGGACTACACCTTCCTTTGCCAGTCAAAGGAACTGGGCGACAAGGGGTTCTTCAATGCCACAGCCGCAGCAACTGCCCGGTCCCAACGCCGACATCTGGGATTGGCAAATGCACGGGGTGTGCCGAGGCGTCGACTCCGCGGTGTTCTTCCACCCCGACGGTGAACGCGGCCGCGCCCGTGCCCAGCGCGAACTGCGCGCCAAGGAAATGTGCCGCAGCTGCCCGGTGATCGTCCAGTGCCGTTCGCACGCCCTTGCCGTCGGAGAGCCCTACGGAATCTGGGGCGGCTTGTCGGAGTCCGAGCGCGAGTTGCTGCTCAAGCGCGGGATCCGCCGCAGCGCCTGAGCCAGGCCGATGGCCACCGCGGCGACCACCGCCAGAGCCACCAACCAGGGCAGCAGGTAGCCGAACAGCAGGATCAGGTCCCCCGCGGTGTCCACCATGGTGTCCCAACCGCGTTTGACCTGGCCGAAGAAGCCCTCATAACGCTGCGGCGACGAGGTGCCGGCCTGCTCGGCGGTGAACGTGACGTCGACGGTGCTGTAGGCGATCTGCTCGCCGAGGGCCGTGCGCTGAGCCCGCAGGCTGTCCAGTTCGGCCTGCCGCTCCGACAGCGCGTTCTCGGCGCTGATCAGCGCTTCGGGATCCCGCGCGTCGCGCATGATGCCCAGCAGGCGGTCCACCGAGGTCTGCAGCGCGGTGATCCGGGCGTCGAGGTCGACGCGCTGTGCGGTCACGTCCTCGGCGCGGGTGTTGGCGTTCTGCACGAACCCGAGTCCCCCGAGTTCGTCGATGACCTCGTCGAGCTTGTCGGCCGGGACCCGCAGCACCACCGACGACTGCGCGCGGCCGGCGCCGGTGCCGGCGTCGTCGGTCCGGTTGTCGACGCGACCGTCGGCATCGGCCGCGATGTCGACGGCCTTGTCGGCGGCGACGACGGTGTCGGCGACCGTGATTCGCATCGTGGCGGTCTTGACGACGTCGCGCTGGGGCGCCGTCCGGTCACCCGGCGCGGGCTCGAACTTCTCCGGTGCCGGGGCGATGGCCGGTGCGCTGTCCATGGCCTCCGGCGCGCTGCCGCGCACCGGCCCCTGGCCGCCTGAGCAACCCGTCAGGACGACGAGAGCGCTCAGTCCCAACACGAACACCGCAAGCTTGGGTGACTTCATGGGACAACGCTAATTCACACCGCGAGCTGCATGCGAGACTCTTCTGAATCACCCGTCCATCCTTGTGAGGAGTCGCGCGATGACCGATCTGTCCGGAGTCACCGCCGTGGTCACCGGAGGGAACTCTGGGATCGGCCGCGCAATGGCAATTGGTATCGCCAAAGCCGGTGGCGCGGTGTCGATCTGGTCGCGGAACGCGGATCGCAACGCCGAGGTGACCGACGAGCTACGCGCGCTGGGCGCGAACACGATGTCGGTGTCGTGCGATGTTGCCGACGAGGCGGCGGTCGCCGAGGCGATGCGACGCACCGTTGCCGAGCTGGGTCCGCTGGGTTGTTTCGTGGCCAATGCGGGAATGGTCGACGCGCCCGCCCCGATCGTCGACACCACGTTGGAATCGTGGCAGCGGGTCCTGCGCACCAATCTGGACGGCGCCTTCCTGTGCACCCGCGAGGCCGCGCGACGTTTCGTCGAGCAGGACAGCGGCGGGTCCATCATCGTGGTGTCCTCGACTTCCAGCCGGTACGGGGCCGCGGGCATCGCCTCCTACGCGGCCAGCAAAACCGCCCTCCTCGGACTTTCCCGGACCTTGGCCGTCGAGTTGGCTCGGCACCGGGTGCGCTGCAACACCCTGATCCCGGGGTGGACGAGGACCAGCATCACTTCCCATGGGCAACAGAACCCCAAGTTCATGGCGGCCACCATCGGTCGCACGCCGGTGCGACGTTGGGCCGAACCCGACGAGTATCAGCAAGTCGCCGCGTTCCTCGCCGATCCCACCCAGCTCTTCCACACCGGCAACGAGGTGGTTGTCGACGGGGGTTACACCATCTTCTGACGGGCCGTCCCCGACCGGCTACCTCGCCAGGTCGCGCAGCACCCGATCGGTGGCCGGCCAGTCCATGCACTTGTCGGTCACCGACTGCCCGTAGGTGAGCGGCTGCGCTTCGGGCGCCTGTGCCCCACCGACGAGGAAGCTCTCCAGCATCACGCCGCTGACCGGCGCCCCGTCGCGCACCAGTTGCGCGACCTCGGAGGCCACCTCGGCCTGCCGGATGTGGTCCTTACCGGAATTGGCGTGGCTGCAGTCGATCACGACCCGCCCGGGCAGCCCGGCCGCCTCCAGTCGGGCCGCCGCCGCGGTCACCGCGTCGGCGTCGCAGTTGGGTCCGCCGGTGCCGCCGCGCAGGATCACGTGGCAGTCCTCGTTGCCCTCGGTGGTGACGACCGCGCCGCGGCCCATGTCGTCCATGCCGAAGAAAACATGTGATGCGGTAGCAGATTTCGCGCCGTCCACGGCGACCTGCACGTTGCCGTCGGTGCCGTTCTTGAACCCGACGGGCATCGACAGCCCCGAGGCCAACTGCCGGTGCACCTGGGATTCGGTGGTGCGGGCACCGATCGCGCCCCAGGCCACCGCGTCGGCGATGTACTGCGGGCTGGTCGGCTCCAGGAACTCGCAGCCCACCGGCAGCCCGATGTCGATGACGTCCAGCAGCAGCTGGCGGGCGACGCGCAGCCCGCGGGCCACGTCGAAGGTGCCGTCCATGCCCGGGTCGTTGATCAGGCCCTTCCAGCCGACGGTGGTGCGGGGCTTCTCGAAGTACACCCGCATGACGATCTTGACCCGGTCACGGAGCTCGTCGGCGACCTTGACCAGCCGGCTCGCGTAGTCCAGGGCGGCCGCCGGATCATGCACCGAACAGGGCCCCACCACGACCAGCAGCCGGTTGTCGCGACCGGCGAGGATGTCGGCGACCTCGTCGCGGTCGCGGGCGACGCGCTCGGCGCGGCGGGCACCCAGCGGGAACTCGGTGAGCACCTCGTGCGGGCTGGGGATCTCGCTGAAACTGCGGACCCGCCGGTCGGATGTCACCGGTGGGGTGGCGGTCTGCGCCAGGTTCATCTCTTCAGTGCCTTCCTGATATGGGGCACCTGCGAATGTCCGGCGCCCCTTGAATGACGAAAGGCAGCGACCAGAGGGTCACTGCCTGGGCTCCGGGTGGATGCGTGCTTAAAGCTGCGCTTTATCGGCTCCGCCCGGAGCCTCGATAAAGCGCCAATAGCTGGCACACACGCCGATGTTCACGACAGCCAGGCTATACCGGCGTTTGGATTCAAGCAAAACCAGGTGGTCGCGTCGGGCACAGTGGAGGGCAGGCACGACGTGGACCGGACCGAAGGGATCTCATGGCTGACAACTGGAACGACAAGATCATCGCGGAATTCCGGGCCAACGGCGGCAAGGTCGGCGGCCCGTTCGAAGGGGCCAGGCTGCTGTTGCTGCACACCGTCGGTGCCAAGTCGGGCAAGCAACGCATCAGCCCGGTGATGGCATTCGACGTCGACGGGAAACTCGCCGTCGTCGGTTCCTACGCCGGCGCCGACAAAGATCCGGCGTGGCTGCACAACCTGCGCGCCAATCCCGACGCCCATATCGAAATCGGCACCGACGCCTACGATGTGCGCGCCCGGGAGATGCCGCGCGACGAGCGCGACGCCGCGTACGTCCGCGTCGTGGAGCAGGCCCCCGGATTCGGCGAGTACCAGGACAAGACCGAACGGGTGATCCCGGTCATCGAGTTGCAACGCCGCTGACGGGCCAGGCGTCGCGGCCTCGTCACAACGTCATTGGGGAGCGGCCAACCCGTTCTGCAACGCGTACATGCTCGCCCCGATGCGGTTGGACACCCCGATTTTGGCGTAGGTGCGCTCGACGTGGTTGCGGGCGGTCTTCTCGCTGATCACCAGGGCCGTCGCGATCTCCTTGTTGGACGCGCCGGTGGCGACCAGACGCAGCACCTCGATCTCGCGCGGCGTCAACCGATCCGGTCGCACATGTGCCCGCCCCGGGCGGTGCGCGGCGGCGTCGAGGACCGCATCGACCGCGGTGGCGTCCAGCTCCCCGGCGGCCGTCCTGGCGCGTAACCTGCGCTCGGCGCCGGCGGGCGACATCGCCGGCCGGTAGGGCCGGGGTTCCAGCGCCGATTGGTAACTGACGGCCGCAGCCAGGATCCGATCCGACAGGGTCAGCGCGCCCCCGGTGAGATTGCGGGGATAGCCGGTGCCGTCGAGGCATTCGTGGTGATTGCCGGCCAACGTCGCCACCTCGCGTAAACCGTTGACCTGGCTGAGGATCCGCACGGTGAGGTACGGATGCAGACGGACCCGTTCGAACTCCCCCGCTGACAGGCTTGCGGGTTTGGACCAGACGCGGTTCGACACGCCGATGCGTCCGAGGTCGTGAACATAGCCGGCACGACGGAGGGTCGCGACCTCGGCTTCAGCAAGGCCGGCGATACCCGCGGCCGACGCCGCAAGCTCGGCCACGGCGCGTGAATGCCCCAGGGTGAAGGGACATTTCAGATCGACGAAGTCGCCCAGGGCCTGCAACATGTCCTCCAGCGCGGGCCCCGCCAGCTGTTCACCGCGATCAGGCGCCTGCCGTAACGCGGCGTTCCAACTGTCGCCCGCGGCGGGGCCGGCCAGTATCTGCTCGGGGTCGGCGAGGAATACGTCGGCGATCCGCGGGTCGAACTGGCCGCCACGGCGAGCGCGGACCATCGCTGCGGCACCCTGGATGCCCAGCGTCCGCTGGTGCACCTCGACCGTGTCGGCGAGTTGAACGATCCGGATGGCGATGGGGATGGCCTCGCCGCGGACGCCGGCGGGCAACCCGCCGCCGTCGAATCGTTCGAAGGTGAAGCTCAGGGCGTGCTGGACGTCGGCACCCAAACCCATTCGTTCGGCCAACAGCCCCGCCGAGGTGCAGTGCGAGTGGATCAGCCGCGACAGCTGCCCGCGGGCATTGACGAACAATGCCGCCAACACCCATAGACGGCGTGAAAGTGGTTCTCCACGCGCGACATTCGATATCAAGAACCGAAAGTACGGCAGGCCCGCCCAGTCGACCAGGTAGGAGTCGTGGCGCACGGCGATGTCGTCACCGAACCAGCGTGCGTACTCGTGCGAATCGGCGTGGCAGCCGATCCACATGACCAGCGCGGTGTAGTACACGCAATCGCGTTCGCGCGCCGAAAGGCCGAGCCGATCGGCGATCCTGGTGGCAATCAATGCCGAGCGCAGCATGTGCTCGGCGGGTTGACCCAGACCGAGGTCGACGGCAACCGATAGCGCCGCCAACAATTCGGCCCGGGTGGGACCCGCCCCCGCATCCATCACCCTGATTCTGCCAACTCGGCGGCACTGTGATGCCTGGTTGGATCAAAGGAATCGAAGCGCCCCTGCCCCACCACGGCCAGCCCGCGCTGCGGCGCCCGGAAGTCGCCGAGTCGAGCCTGCTCGGCCAGTCGCGCGATGTCGCCCAGGTCGCGGCCGTGCAACACGGCCCGCGACGAGTGGACCGCCCATATCTGCTTGGGAGCGATGCGGAAATGCTGCCCGTTGGGCATGGTTCCGGCCAACCGGACCTGCCCGGCGTCCAGCAGTGGTCCGGCCATCCGCCCGATCCCGGCCAGCACCGAGCGCTGGGTCCAAAGCCTTTCGGGGAGACGGTATCCCACGCGGGTGAGCAGTCGCGTGGCCGGCGTGTGCCGCAGTTGCACCGACCAGTTCAATACCCCGGGGATCTCGACGATCAGTGTGAAATCTCCGGTCCAGGTGATGTCGACGGCGCACTGCACCGCCGCGTTGGCGGTGGCCGTGCTGAAGTAGCGCGCGCAACTGTGTTCGGCGGGGGTGGTGGCGTAGAACGTCCAGGCTCCGGTGGGGTCGCGGTGCCACACCGAACGGTAGCCCGGTACCGAATCGGGCAGGAACGATGCTGCCGGGAAATCACGGAGGGCCAGGTAGTGGCCGCTGGCGAACGGCAGGCCCATGACGCCGAACCCGGTGACGGTTTCCTCGGGCCCCGAGGGCAATGTCGGTGTGCGCGCCACATCTGCGGCGGCGGTGCGGGGATTCTTCGGTGTGCTCATGGCCTCAGCGTGCGCTGCCGACGCCGGTTGCGCGTGGGGCGGTTGCCTCATTCTGGTCGCGCGGAGCCGCAGGAACGAAAACACTCCCGGCCCATGCGGACCGGGAGTGTTTTACGTGACTACCTAGTGGGCGTGACCGTGGTGGCCGTGCCCGTGACCAGCGTGCTCATCTTCCTCGACCGGCTTGTCGACAACCGCGGTCTCGGTGGTGATCACCATCCGGGCCACCGACGCCGCGTTGAGCACGGCCGAGCGGGTGACCTTGACCGGGTCGATGACGCCGTCGGCCGCCAGATCGCCGTACTCCAGCGTCGCGGCGTTGAAGCCCTGCCCGGCCGGCAGGTCGCCGACCTTGCTGACCACGACGGACCCGTCGAGCCCGGCGTTGCTGGCGATCCAGTACAGCGGCGCGGTCAGCGCGGACGAGAAGACGTCCACGCCGAGGGCCTCGTCACCGGACAGCGACGCCTTGAGGTCGGCCAGCTGCTTGCGCACCTGGATCAACGCCGAACCGCCGCCGGCGATGACGCCTTCCTCGACGGCAGCCTTGGCCGCGGAGACTGCGTCGTCGACGGCCTCCTTGCGCTTCTTCAGGTCCGTCTCGGTGGCCGCGCCGACCTTGATGACGGCAACGCCGCCGGCCAGCTTGGCGAGGCGCTCCTCGAGCTTCTCCCGATCCCAATCGGAATCGCTGGTCTCGATCTCCGAACGCAGTTGCGCCGCACGGGCATCCACGGCTTCCTTGGTGCCGCCGCCGTCGACGATCACAGTGTCGTCCTTGCCCACCACGATGCGACGGGCGGTACCCAGCACCTCAAGGCCCGCCTCGCGCAGCACCAGGCCGACGTCGGGGTTGACCACCTGCGCGCCGGTGACGACGGCGAGGTCGTCCAGGAACGCCTTGCGACGATCACCGAAGAACGGCGCCTTGACCGCAACGGCCTTGAGCGTCTTGCGGATCGCGTTGACCACCAGGGTCGACAGCGGCTCGCCCTCGACGTCCTCGGCGACGATCAGCAGCGGCTTGCCGGCCTCGGCGACCTTCTCCAGCAGCGGCAGCAGATCCGGCAGCGAGCTGATCTTGTCGCGGTGCAGCAGCACCAGCGCGTCCTCGAGGACGGCCTCCTGGGTGTCGAAGTCGGTGACGAAGTAGGCCGACAGAAAACCCTTGTCGAAGCCGACGCCGTCGGTGATCTCGAGCTCGGTGCTCAGCGTCGAGGACTCCTCGACGGACACCACGCCGTCGCTGCCGACCTTGGTCATGGCCTCGCCGACGAGTTCGCCGACCTCGACGTCGCGCGAGGACACGGTGGCCACCTGCGCGATGGCCTTCTTGCCGTCGACCGGGGTCGCCGCGGCCAGCAGCGCCTCGGACGCGAGGTCCGCGGCCTTGCCGATGCCCAGGCCCAGCGCCATCGGGCTGGCCCCGGCGGCGATGTTGCGCAAACCGGCCTTGATGATGGCCTGCGCCAGCACGGTAGCCGTGGTGGTGCCGTCACCGGTGACGTCGTTGGTCTTGGTCGCCACCGACTTCACCAGCTGGGCGCCGAGGTTCTCGAACGGATCCTCGAGGTCGATCTCGCGGGCGATGGTCACACCGTCGTTGGTGACGGTGGGCCCGCCGAAGGCCTTGGCCAGCACGACATGTCGGCCGCGCGGGCCCAGCGTGATCTTGACCGCGTCGGCGAGCTTGTCAACGCCGGCCTCCATGGCGCGGCGCGCGGTTTCGTTGAACTCAATCTGCTTGCTCATAAATGTCTTTCCCTAACGGGTCATTCCCACTCGACGCGTACCGCCCCGGACATCACCCAGTTCTGGGGACCTCCGGGGCGGCACACTTATCGCTACTTGGAGACGACGGCCAGCACGTCACGGGCCGACAGGATCAGGTACTCCTCGCCGTTGTACTTGATCTCGGTGCCGCCGTACTTGCTGTAGATGACGACGTCACCTTCCGACACGTCCAGGGGAATCCGCTTCTCGCCATCCTCATCCCAGCGGCCGGGGCCAACTGCGACGACGGTGCCTTCCTGCGGCTTCTCCTTGGCGGTGTCGGGGATGACCAGACCGGATGCGGTCGTGGTCTCGGCCTCGTTGGCCTGAACGAGGATCTTGTCCTCGAGTGGCTTGATGTTCACGCTCGCCACGATGGAGCCCCTTCACTCATGTTTCACTCTGATGTGTGGTCGGCATTCGTTCCTGCCCTCGCGCCGTCGTCGCGGGTGCCGACCCGAGGAGGTCCGACTGCCGCCTAGCACTCTATACACGAGAGTGCTAGCACTCAAGGGTGCCCCGGTGCCTATCTGGTAAATCGCTGCCGGCGAACAGCGACGCTCGGCTATCCACAGTTGGACTTTCATCCACAGTGGCGTGGCTTCCGCGCGCTGACCGCGCCCGCGGCAACCTAGACTCGCACACATGTTCGATGGATCGTTGCCGGAGCCTGGGGCGCTACGCGCGTGTCCTGATGCCGGGTTGATCTACGCCATCTGCGGCTGGTCGACCACAGCGGCGGCCGCCGAGGGACGACGGCTGGCCGCGATTGCCGAGTTCGTCATCCGCCGCTGCACCGACGAGCACCCCGACTGGGCCTGTGACGACTGGGACGCCACCGCCGCCGAGATCGCCGCCGCCTTGAACATCAGCCACCACCGCGCCACCGCCCTGATGAACCTGGCCATCACCCTGCGCGAACGCTTCCCCAAAGTCGGGGCCCTGGTCCTGGCCGGGACCATCACCGCCCACACCGCCGGACTGATCGCCGATCGCACCTACCTGGTCTTCAACCCCGAAGCCCTCGCCACCCTCGACGGGCGCATCGCCGACCAAGCCCACACCTGGGGCCCACTGTCGGACTACAAACTCATCCAATCCCTCGACGTGCTCGTCGACGAGATCGACCCCGGCGCGGTCCGCCGCACCGCCGGCAACGCCCGCAACCGCGAAGTGAACTTCGCCGACCCCGACGAACACAGCGGCACCACCGCCCTGTGGGGACGCCTGCTGGCCACCGACGCCGCCGCACTCGACAAACGCCTCACCGCCATGGCCACCACCGTCTGCGGAAACGACCCACGCACCGTGGCCCAACGCCGCGCCGACGCCCTCGGCGCCCTGGCCAACAAAACCGACCACCTCACCTGCCTCTGCGGATCACCCGAGTGCCCCGCCACCGCCGACGACGGCCGCGCCACCAACATCGTGATCCACGTCGTCGCCGAACAAGCCGCCCTCACCGAGGCCACCACCCCCACCGACCCCGTCGACCCGGAGGCGAGCCTGCACGGCGAGCACCCCAAACCCGAACCTGCACCCCCGGCACCCCCGGGCCCGCGGCCCAAGCCGGCCCTGCTCGTCGAAGGCCGCGGCGGCATCATCCCCGCCCCGCTGCTCCAGGATCTGATCGCCCGCGGCGCCCGCGTCCACCCCGTGCTCACCCCGACCACAGCCGAACCCCGCTACCGGCCCTCCACCAAGCTGGCCACCTTCGTGCGCCTACGCGACCTGACCTGCCGGTTCCCCGGCTGCGAGCGGCCGGCCTTCGCCACCGACATCGACCACACCCGCCCCTACCCACACGGCCCCACCCACCCCGCCAACCTCGGCTGCTACTGCCGAAAACACCACCTGGTAAAGACTTTCT
>Ga0265293_10001785_pt1 | contig 45615 bp, 38 predicted proteins | sample Munlanlewell138R_FD_192505 | JGI IMG/M metagenome (GOLD analysis project Ga0265293, IMG submission 192505) | Leachate microbial communities from a municipal landfill in Southern Ontario, Canada - Leachate well 138R | ecosystem: Engineered > Solid waste > Landfill > Unclassified | place: Canada... | reverse complement strand
TAAGTTACTCCTGTGCTCTTGTTTGTCTGATATACCTTATATGCCATTTTCCCTCCTTTGTTATAGTTATAATTATAACTTGCTTTATGGGAAATGTCAAGACTTTAATTACATAAAAATATTGATTATAAAAAGATTTCAAGCTTCATGGTTATAAAAACGACGGGAAATTAGGAAGGATCTGTCCCGAACACTTGGAACAAACCCTAATCCTGCACGAAATCGGGGAGGGGGAGAGATGGCTCTTGCTCCCCGCAAATTGGTTGAAAAGGAATTGCTTCACCTTTTGGAGAAAGCCGCTTGCCTTTTTCCAAAGATGAAGGGAAAGGAAAAATATGTGCTATATGGTCCTTCAGAAAAACAATATGCTTCTTTTTGTGATCCAAAAGAGTATAGCAGATATAGGGGACGAGTATGGGAATGGCAGGGGTTGCTGGGGCAAAAAGTTCCGCGTTTTGATAACCGTATTATTGCGAAATGTGTTCTTATTCCACGTTTAAACGTTTGCAAGGCAAGCGATATTCTTAATCAGGAAGTTACCTTTTTGATGAGTTTGAAGAATATGCGTTATTTTGATGGGGATAGAAGAGAAAAAAGTCTTTCCTCGGAAGAGATGAAAGAATTGTTTGAAAGTTTTTCTAAAACAAAAAAAATCACACAAAGTAAATGGGGGAAATATATTCAGGAAAACTTATCTGGGACAGTCCATCCGAATCAAAAAGAGGTTTCAGGCTCTAAAGCAGGCGGACGATCTCGTTTTTCTCGCCCAGCATTAAGGATACTAAAAGATCTTTTGCTTTCAGGGAAAAGCCCCCATGTAATCTATGAAGAAATGGTTCAACAGTGTACCTGTCTTGATATTCGTAAGGGTTTGATAAAAGAGGATTATGAGTTTTTAAAAAAAATGCCTTCTGAATGGGAGAATTTTCATATTCCGGATCAAAGGATGGATGACCTACATATTTTAAAGGATGCCCGCCTGCGTAATAAAAGAATTGCAGAGATTATTAATGAAATCAATAATCCTGTGGTACGGCATAGATTGTCTTTTTTCCTTAACAGGTTAGAATGGTTGGTTGATCGCTATGGTCAGCCAGATAAAGTTATTATTGAATTGGTTCGGGATACAAAAACCGGGTTTATGGGAAAGAAAAATAGAGAAAATTATCAGAAAATACAGAATGAGAATTTAAAAAAACGGAAAGATGCCTTGGATGAGGTTTCCCGCTTAAACCTTAGTGGTCAGAATGCAATAGTAAAAATGCTTCTTTTCAAAGAACAAAATGGAATAGATTTTTATACTGGACAGATGTTACAGGAGACAGAGATAGAAAATTATGAAATAGATCATATCTATCCTAAAGCGCGTGGCGGAAGTGATGTTTTCTTTAATAAAATCCTTACCACGCGGACAAAAAATCAAGAAAAAGATGATAAAACACCCTATGAATGGCTTCATAATTCAGATTTTTGGGAAGCTTTTCTTTCATTAGTAAAGGAAAACAATCTGCATAAGAAAAAAAAGAATTTACTAACCAGTGAAAATGCAGATGAATTGAATGAAAAATATGCGGATCTGGCGGCAACTGCATATGTAGCAAAACTTTGCCAGCGTATTGTTTCTTTATACTTAGGATGGCCTCATCTTGTACCAGGGAGTGAGAGAAAAATTTTGGTCTCAAATGGAGGATATACTGCAAAGATACGGAGACGTTATCGTTTGGACCAATTATTACACCCTGACCTTTCTCCTGAAGAAATAGCAGCCCTTGCACGCGAGGGAAAGATAGAAGAGAAGAATAGAGATAACCCTTTACACCACTCCTTAGATGCTCTTGTTATCTCAATGTGGCCTTATTTCTCTGAGAGTGATCTTTCTACTATGCCTTCATGGTTCTCACCTTGCTTTTGCAAAGAAGCATTGGATAAGGTTATAGCACTGCCAGTTGCGTATCAAAAACCAGAACTTGCTAAAACTATTTTTGGAAAACGAAAGAGAAAAAATGGAACATACTGTTTTGTTGCTCGTCAAAACAAGGGTACTTCTATAACAGAATATTATACATTGGAGGGCGCAAAGAAGTATGTTGACAAAATTTTTGACCAGAAGATACAGAATGATTTTAAGAAGAAACTTGAGTCAGACCCTCCGCCAACTGAAGAAGAATGGAAGAGTTTTATTCAATCCTATTCTGTGAATGGAAGCAAACTGAAAAAAATTTCATTGGTTGCTTCCACAGATATAAAAGAAGGATCTGCCTCTGAATATGCAGAAATTGGAAAAGTAAAAGGACAATACTATAAGAATCTTAAAGAATATAAGGGACAAATTGTCTATAAAGATCAAAAAGGAAAGTGGCGTGTTGCTCCTGTATATGTGTTTGAGTCAGTTTTTCAAAAAAAGATGCAGTATAAAAGAGAATATGGAACTGTCTATTTTTTTAAGTCGCAACAGCGCATTGTATTGAAGCATAATACTGTTAACTGTTCTGCAGGCGTATATATACTGAAATCCATTAAAACTAATGGTCAGGTTCAATTAGCTTTGCCAGATGAGAGTAAAGCTATTAGAGAAAGTTTGCACAGATTGATGGAAGAAGGAGAGATGCGTCTTTTTCAGCCAGAACAATGAGTTTTCATATTATTCACATTTTGCAACATCAGAGTAAGATTTTAGTAAGGAGAGGGTGCCTTGTGTGTTCAGCTCCTGAATCAGAGGAGCGAAAAATTCCTGTTTCTGATGTGCTTGCGGTGATTGTGGCTGCCAGGGGTGTTTTTTTTTCTTGCGAAGCTTTTTCTCGGCTTACAGAAAGTGGAGCAATTATTCTTCATTGCGATGATTCGTACCAACCATTGGCAAAAACTGCGAAAATTTCTGGTGTTATACATGGCCCCCTGTTAGAACAGCAGGTCTTGAAGGAAAAGGCATTGTGCGAATCAATTTGGACTGAAGTTATTAAAACAAAACTTTATAATCAAATAATACTTCTTGATGCGATTGCTCCAGATCATCCTTTGAGAAAATATTTTCTTAGTAATGTAAAAGATGAAGGAAATGCTGCGCGTGCCTATTGGAAATATTTTTTTGCCTCGTTTGGAAAAAATGCTCCTAAAATACGAGAGCATCGGTATGCTCGTTATCCGGTTAATCAATACCTTAATTATGGATATGCTGTAATTGGAGCGGTTTTGCATCGGTCTATTGTGGCTCATGGACTTTTCCCTCAGTTTGGAATTCACCATATGCATAGATTTAAGAGTCTTCCGCTTGTATATGATTTAATGGAACCCTTAAGACCCTTTTGTGATTTTTTTCTGATAGAATTTTATCAACATAAGGGATTAAGAGAAATGTCTGCTTGGGCAAAGGCAGTGGTGCGAGGGCTTCTTGAATTAAAGGTAGAATGCAAAGGTAAGGATGTAAAACTGCTTTATGCAATAGATCTATATGTTTCAAGTATTGCTGCAAGTCTTTCTAAACAATTTCCAGGAAACCTTTTTTTTCCAAAAATGCCAACACTTCTTCAGGGTGAGAAAGAATAAAAGCGCATATAGAATGGGCTGGTTTTTGGTAATGTTTGATCTTCCGGTTATGACAAAGAAGGAACGGCGAAGCGCAACAAAGTTTCGCAAAGACCTTTTGGATCGTGGATATTTAATGCTGCAATATTCGGTTTATATTAGGTGTGCGGTAACCTATGATAGAAAGGAAAGCATTCTTTCAGAACTTGAATCTATTAACCCAAATACTGGTCACATACGATGTTTTTTTATTACAGATGCTCAATGGGGAAAGTGTATAACATTGCATAGGAAAGTAAGAAAAAGTCCTTTTCGAATTTCCGAAGAATTGGGAAAAGAACAACTTCAATTTTGGTAATGAGAAAAAACTATCTGACGTACAGAGTAGAGGTCCGACAGTTTCTTCGTAAGTTAAGACGTCACAATAGTTTACGAACAGAATTGCAGTGATAAATCCTATTGCGATCAGACTGATTTTGTAGTGACGTCAAAACGGGTGCCAGCTGTCATTAGTTTTCTATTATATTGCGATCAGACTGATTTTGTAGTGACGTCAAAACTCCGCCTCCGCCTGTGCGCAGAAGATGTCGATTGCGATCAGACTGATTTTGTAGTGACGTCAAAACGCTATGAGTTTTGTTATTGTTCCGCCGCTAATTGCGATCAGACTGATTTTGTAGTGACGTCAAAACAAGTCGGATGTACCAATACTGAAATTTTGCATTGCGATCAGACTGATTTTGTAGTGACGTCAAAACCGTTGTCATCTGCGTTTGAACCAACCCGCCATTGCGATCAGACTGATTTTGTAGTGACGTCAAAACTCAGTCATTACCACTGATTGGATTTCTTGAATTGCGATCAGACTGATTTTGTAGTGACGTCAAAACGGGGCGTGGATTGAAACGAGAAAAAATTGCGATAAAAATGACTTTATGTTGACGTCAAAACAATATTTTTAGAAGCATTCAAAGGAACTGTCTGACGTACTGGGTAGAGGTCCGACAGTTCCTTCATAAGTTAAGACGTCACAAATTATTTTCTCTGAAAAATAAGTTGTTCTTTCCCAAATTATCAAAGAACCTTTCCAATAACTATATATAGTATTTATTGTTAATTTTGTCAAATGGATTATCAGCAGAATTATAGAATGGTTGGTTTAGTAGGGAACCTTTGAAATATTGACCCTATTTTTAGAAGCTTTTGAATCTCTGATTGAAAGATTTCTGGAGTAAGAGAAAAAAAAGAAAATCCTGTTAGAATGATAAGTGGGCGGTACAGGATTTGAACCTGTGGCCTCTTCCGTGTGAGGGAAGCGCTCTCGGCCGCTGAGCCAACCGCCCAGAGAAAAGTGTTTGTACGGAGAAGGTCTATTCTACCATACTCGGGTATTTTGTTTCAATTCAAGATTTGGTATTAGTAGTGTTATTTAAAAATTAAAAGTGCACTAAGATTCCTTCTTTTTAGGGGAGAGGCTACATTTGCTATTCTACTTTTCTCTTTTTTCCCTTCCCATTGTTTCAATCCTTATTTTAGTGGAACTTCTATCTAAAGTTGAGAATTTTATGGGTGAGGATGCGGAAGAGTGTGGGTTAGATCTTGTACTGTATGGATGAGAAAGAGTGAATTGGTTTAGATAGAAGTGGTTTGCGCAACACGCGCAATCCGGAAGATGGTTAAAAAAGATATTAAATGAAGCGCAATTTCTTTTTCTTTGCCTGAAACGCACGAAAAGGTGTACAATACGTTTTGCAGTGGGTAGTGGAGGGATGGTGAAAAGAAAGAAGTTGGGTCATCTGTAAAACAGCGCTATCGCACTGTATTCCTTCCTGTAACATTTATCTTTTTTGATCACTTATGGACGAACGAAAAAAACGTTATTCTGTATTGGCGTCAATTATGCTGGGCAGTATTATGGGGCCTATTGATGCGAGTATTATCAATGTGGCGCTTCCTACTATTACCCAATCGTTTGGCGTAGGTATTGCTACTGCGCAGTGGGTTTCAATGATCTATCTTCTTTCTATCAGCAGTTTGCTTCTTTTTTATGGTAGGTTGGGAGATATTGTTGGATATAAGAAGGTATATCTATCTGGGCTTGCAGGGTTTGTGATTGCTTCAATCTTTTGCGGATTTGCTCCCACCGCGCATTCTCTTATTTTCTTTCGGGCGATTCAGGGGCTTGTGGCAGGAATGATGATGGCGGTTCCGTTTGCAATTATTATGGCGATATTTCCTGCGTCGGAACGGGGAAAAGTTTTAGGAATCAATGCTATCAGTATTTCTGCGGGATTGGCGATTGGCCCTTCTTTGGGCGGTTTTCTTACCTCCTATTTAGGATGGCGTTCTGTCTTTTTTCTGAATATTCCCATTGGTTGTATGGCGCTTTTTTGGGGATATCGTATAATTCCCGAACTTAAGGGACATCCCGGAAAAATGGATATTCCCGGCGTTGTAACAGGCAGTACCGCGCTGACCGCCATACTTCTTTTGCTGAATCGGTTGCAATCCACGGGATTTGATTTTCTGGCGATCGTCATCTTTCTTCTTGCGGCAATAAGTTCTGTACTATTTATTTTGATTGAACAAAAAGCAGTGAATCCTATGTTAAACCTGACTTTGTTTCAGAATAGGACCTTTTCATTCGCGAATATCAGCGCTTTGTTGAATTATATGGCACAGTATGTGATGGTTTTTCTTACTCCTTTTTATTTACAGAGGGTTTTATTGTATGCGCCTAATCAGGTAGGTCTTGTGATGACGGCTTTTCCGTTTACGGTGATGGCTGTTGCGCCGATAAGTGGATCTCTTTCCGATCGGATAGGTACAAGAATCCTTGCTTTTTTAGGAGCAGGGATCTGTGCGCTTTCCTTATTTTTTATGCACCAATTATCAGTAACTTCTCAGCCTTCAGAGGTGGTATGGCGATTGATGCTCTTTGGTGTGGGAAATGGGATTTTTCAATCTCCGAACAATAGCGCGGTAATGGGAAGTGTGCCGCGCCCTTATCTTGGCATTGCATCCGGAGTGTTGGCGACCATGCGAAATGTTGGTATGGTGATGGGAGTGGCCGCGGGTGGAGCGATTCTTTATGCGTTTGTACCTTTTCATACACTTCAGGGCGCTACGTTTGGCGGTATGGAAAAGGTTCTCTTTCTCTCTGGATTACGACACGCGTATTTGGCTGGAGCCATTATCGCGGCAGTGGCATCTCTTTCTTCTCTTATGAGAAACAGATAAGAACGCGATAGTGATTTGGAGAGAATATTCTCCTGTTGTTTTATTCATATCTCTATATAAAGCCCCCTTCATTGTTTTATTCATATCTCTACTTACAAGCAGGTTTCGTTTTTGGCTCTTTTTTTCGCGGGAACTATGATAGAGTATGGATAGATAAGGGATTGTGGAGTGTTTGACAGGAGAGTGGATATGTCTGCGGGAAACCGAAGCGTACTGGTAGTGATTGATAGTAGAAAGGTGCGGTTCCGTCGTACTTCGGATATTACAGTCTTTGCATTTCTGGATCACTGTGGCGTTGCATGGCAGATTTTTGACAGAGCTAATACCTGGGAGGTGCCGGAAGGGTATTTTGATCGGGCCGCGATTATTGTGGGGCATGATGGCGCTGTTTCTGATATTGCGCAGGAAGATGCGCTTGGAATACGCGATGCGGTTTTGGAGGGAGTGGGGCTTATTTCATTTGATAGAGATATACCCTCTTGGCCCGATGTATTAAAGGAGATTCTTCCTGAAACATTGGAATATCGTGGGTTAGACAGGCTCTATTTTCCTGAACCTTGCCATTGGATTGCCACAGGCCATTCTTCTGGAGAGGAGGTCTGTTTTCTTGAAAAAATTGAGACGCGTAGATTTGTATTGAACAGGAACGATCATTCTGTTGCCATAGATAAGAATGGGGATCCGGTTATTCTTTTTCGGCACAAGGGATCTGTTAGGGCGCTTTTTTTTGGAACAGGCAACTGGTTATATGCGGAAGAGGTGTATGGACATCTTCGCGGACTGGATGGACTGTTTTGGCGGGGGTTACTACAGGTGGCAAGAAAGCCATTTCCTATGAGATCGTTTCCTCCCTATTTGACCGCACGTGTGGATGATTGCAATGGAACTCATACTGCATTTCAGTATGTGAATTGTATGAACAGGTTTGGAATTTCTCCTAATTTAGGTCTTTTTCTTGATGAATTAGGACCAACTGATTGGAAAGAAGCATCGCGTCTTTTTCATCGGGGAGGAGCGGATTTTTCTGCGCATGCGTTTAGAGATGATTTTTATAAGAAATATACAAGCTGGAAACCCGCGGGTTTTCTTCATGATAAGCCGGATCTTTCAAAAGGAGGAAAGGAGACATTCTTTGAGGGGATAGGGATTGATCATTTAACTGGACGCGATCTTGATGATGAAAGAGTAAAAAAGAATTTTCAGAGGATAGATAGTATGTTTGCACGCGCAGGTATCACACTTAGCCGTATTCTTAATGCGCATTATGGAGAAGTGGGGTTGAGTTCGTTGCCATACTTTACCGACCGGAATGTGGATTTGTTTTGTACAAAAAGTATGCCGGGACAACTGCATGGGAATCAACCTGTATGGAGACCGAAACCGTATCATCAAAGAAGTATTGCGGGTAGGTATGCATTTGTAATGGATAGGATTCCGCATCATCCTTCTTTTACTATGATTTCCGCGGGCGGAGAATTCTTTGGAGAGAATAGGATAAAGGGTTCGGATATTTTGCGGGGATATCTTCCTTTTCTTGAGGAATCTCCGATACTTCAAAGCGATCGTGTGGTGTCGCAGACGATAAAGTCTCTTCAGATAGCCTTTGACAGTCTTACGTTTGGATTAATTATGACCCATGAGGAACGGATAGATGTGATTACGTTGAAAGAATGGGAAGATATCATAGAACGGATTGTAACAGGCATTACCGGATATGACTTTTTGCCTGCTTCTAGAGAATATGTGAGTATTGTGGGAAAGCGGTTGTTTGATACTCGTCTTTCATTTGCAAATGCAGAGAAGGATAGATTAGTTTGTATGATTACCGGAGTTTCCGATGGGCCTTCTCCTTTAACGATTTGGGAAGAAAAAGAAGAGAACTTGGTTTCGTACCGAGAGGAACTTCCCGCAATAAACGGTTTTTTGCGTGTCAGTCAATAGGAATCCGATATAGAAAGATACAACGAGTTGTTTTTGTTGTTAAAGAGAGATGCTGATAGAACTTCTTTTCCCAGAGAGTCGCGATACGACATAAAGCGCTAGTAAAGTAATAATCATTCCGATAACTCCAAGCGCGGAAGCTATTGCAGGGCCATCGGTAATTCTTCCTGCCAGCATATAGATTGCTTTTGCCACAGGAAATCTGCTTTCTTGCGAGACTAAGATTAAACTGCTTGAAACTTCCATCATTGAAAAAGCAAAGGTGAGGATAATGCCTGCGAGAAGTCCTGATCTTAGCATGGGAAAGGTAATACGCCTAAAGGTAAGAAAACGGGTGGCGCCGAGGTTTGCAGATGCTTCTTCAAGCGAGAGAGGAAGTTGTTGGAAGTTGGCATGCACCGCCCGTACTGCAAACGGAAGGCGTTTTAGAGCATAACTGAGAACAAGAAGAAGAATAGGAGAGGTTCGGGGATCTAAAATGGTTCCGGTAAAGGTGGTAAGGAATGCGAATGCAAAGACAATGCCGGGGATAGCCATGGGAAGAATGGTGATAGTATCTATGAGACCGCGAAGTTTAAATCGGGTACGGGAAAGGATATATCCAATGGAAAGCGCCAGTATCCCTGCGAGTATTGCGGTTGCGGTGCTGTATCCAAGGCTGTTTATAAGACTTTTTCTTGCAGAGGCATGTATTGCGATGGACCGGTAGTAATGTAAACTTATTTTTTCTGGAAATGGCGTAAAGAACCAGCGTTCAGAAAGGGATGAAAGAAGTACGCCTGCATGGGGAAGAAGTGAAATAATAAGTAGTATCGCAATTCCCGCAGTTGCAAGCGCGGCGCTTCCGCGGGGGAGCGTTTTTCGTTCAAAAGAACTGGTAAACCTACTAACTCCAATAAAAGATCTATGTGCGAGAGTGCGTTTCATGGCGGCAAAAAGTCCAAGCGAGAGGATGGATACAATAATAATAAGAATATATCCCGCGGGGTTGGTATAGATATCGGTGATAGACTGAAAGATCATAATCGGAATCAGAGTGGGATAATCAAATACAAGAGGAGTTCCAAGATCGGTAAGAGACCAGATAAACACTAAATAGGCGCCGCTGAAATATCCGGGAAGTGTTAAAGGAAGAAGAATCTTCCGGAAGGTCCTCCAAGGTCCGGCTCCGAGGGAAGAAGAGGCTTCTATACAGGAAAAATCAAGATTTTCAAAGGAAGACCGAAGGTTAAGGTAAATAATAGGGTAGAGATGAAGCACTTGAAGAATGAAGATTCCTGTTAACCCGCTTCCGAGAAAGTCAATGGGATGAGTAATAAAGGGAAGTTTCATCAGAAGAAGGTTTATGGTGCCGAATCTTGCAAGGATGTGGCGCATGCCTATAGCGGCAACAAAAGGAGGGGCTACTAAAGGAAGGAGGAGAAGTCTGTCCCATGCTTTTCTTCCTGGAAATTCCCGAAAACTTGCGAGATAGGCGAGAGGAAAAGCAATAAGACTTGCCGACAGTGTTGTTGCGGCCGCAAGACCAAAACTACGAAAGATTGCTTGTTTTACAAGGATATTGGTAATAACGCTTCCCGCAAGGTGAATAGAGACCCCCGCAGATTTCCAGAAGAGAAAAGCAAGAGGTCCAAGGATAAATCCCGTTAGAAAGATGGTAAGCGCAATGGCAAAAAGAATCATAGAGTTTCCTGAAAGAGAAGGATATTTTCTGTTTTGATGCCCATCTGGATTCTCTCTCCCTGTTTATATGAAGAGAGTACGTTCCCGGGAAGTGACGCAATAAGAGAGAGGTCTCCGCAGGAAAGAGAAAGCCTCAGACTTTCGCCCTGATATTCAATGGCTTTAATTGTACCGGTAATGATGTTCTTGGTTCCAGTGGGTTCAAGGCTGTCTGGGCGGAATCCGATAATGACCTTTTCTCCTTTTGAAAGATCTTTGTAAGTTGTTACAGAAAAGTTTCCTAAAGAGCTGTTTATTTCAGTGTATGGCTTGTTTTGTGCAGAGACAGTTCCAGAGATTTCATTGAGTTCTCCGAAAAATCTGGCGGCTGTAATGGTTTTTGGAGTTTGATAGAGAGAAAAGGGCGTGCCTGTTTCCACGATGGCGCCAGTATCAAGAAGAGCAACGGTATCTGCTAAAGAGATAGCTTCTTTTCGGTCGTGGGTTACATAGATTGTGGTAATACCGAGGGTTTGTTGGAGTTCGCGAATTTCCCGACGGATTCCTTCCCGAAGGCCGGGGTCAAGGTTACTGAGAGGTTCGTCCATAAGGAGAACGCGGGGTTCTACAGCAAGCGCTCTTGCGAGTGCGACCCGTTGTTGTTGTCCGCCGGAAAGTGTTTGTGGATAATGAGAGGCTGTTTCTGTAAGCCGAACAAGCGCAAGGGTTTCCATTACTTTTTTCTTGATATCAGCAGAAGAGTGTTTTTTTAGGTGAAGTCCATAGGCAATATTCTCAAAAACAGTCATATGAGGCCAAAGCGCAAAATTTTGAAAGACCATTGCCATTGAGCGCGCATGGGGAGGAAGCAGGGTAATATCGCGATCTTCAAGGTGGATGGTTCCTGTATTTGGAGAAGTGAATCCGGCAAGAATACGGAGAATAGTGGTTTTTCCACTTCCTGATCCGCCTAGAAGCGCGAAAAGGTTGCCTTGCGGAATAGAGAAATCTACCTTTGTTAATACTTTCGTATTTCCAAAGGATTTTGAAATTCCTTGCGCAGAGAGAAAAGGTTTTCTATCCATTCTTAGTATATCCTTGGTTATTGCACTATTTATATAAAGGAGCTATTCTATTCAGCGGGCAAGGCAATCCGCAAGAAAACGGCCTGTAAACGATCCTTTGATCTTGACGACCTCTTCCGGCGTTCCGCAACAGATGAGTTTTCCGCCTTTATCTCCTCCTTCGGGACCGAGGTCTATTAGATAATCCGCAGATTTAATCACTTCAATATTATGTTCTATGATTAAGACAGAGCTTCCCTTGTTGACAAGACTGTTGAGAACATTAAGAAGTTTTTGAATATCATAGAGATGAAGTCCGGTTGTGGGTTCATCAAGCACATAGAGGGTTCGTTCATTTCCGGAACGGGCAAGTTCTGTCGCAAGTTTTACTCGTTGCGCTTCACCGCCGGAAAGCGTGGTGGCGGGTTGTCCTATTTCAAGGTATCCAAGACCAACATTATTAAGGGTCTCTAATTTATTTTTTATTCGGGGAGTATTTTCAAAGAATGACAGCGCATCCTCTATTTTCATTGAAAGAATGTCTGCGATATTTTTTCCTCGGTACTGTATTTCAAGGGTTTCTCTATTATATCGCCGTCCTTTGCAGAGTTCGCAAGGAATAATCACATCAGGAAGAAAGTGCATCTCAATCCTGGTGATTCCCTCTCCTTTGCAGGCTTCGCATCTTCCGTCCTTTACATTGAAACTAAATCTTCCCGGTTTATATCCACGCAGTCGTGCTTCCTGTGTATAACTGAAAAGTTGTCTGATATAATCAAATGCGCCTGTATAGGTTGCAGGATTGGATCGGGGCGTTCTTCCAATGGGTGATTGGTCAATGACCACGATTTTATCAAGATTTTCAACGCCGAGAATTGCTTTATGTTTTCCCGGAATATCTTTACTGCCGTGTAAAAGGCGGCGTACTGCTTTGGTGAGGATATCATCTACAAGACTGCTTTTTCCCGAACCACTTACTCCTGTTACGCATACAAAGAGTCCTAAAGGTATTTCTACATCTATTTTTTTCAGGTTATTGTGGCTTGCTCCAAGAATCTGAATGGATCTTTCTCCTGGTTCTCTTCGAGAAGAAGGAACCGAAATAGCAAGTTTTCGGGAAAGGTACTGTCCGGTAAGAGAGTTTGGTGTGGTTTTGATATCGTCAATTGTGCCGGCTCCGACTATTTCTCCGCCATGGGTGCCGGCGCCTGGTCCGAGGTCTATGATAAAGTCGGCATTGCGCATCATTTCTTCATCGTGTTCAATAACGATAACTGTATTTCCAAGGTTTTGAAGATGCCGAAGCGTGGCGATAAGGCGAAGGTTGTCTCGCGGATGAAGACCGATACTGGGTTCATCAAGAATGTATAGAACTCCCACAAGTCCCGAGCCGATCTGCGTGGCAAGGCGAATACGTTCTGCTTCGCCTCCGGAAAGGCTATGGGTCATTCTATCAAGGGAGAGATAGTCTAGTCCGACCTCTTCAAGAAAATTGATGCGACTGGTAATTTCTTTCAGAATACGGGCGCCGATAAGAGTTTCTCGTTTTGTCAGAGAAAGTGTTGAGAAGAATTTTTTTACTTCTAAAACACTCATTCCAGTAATATCCATAATGGATTTTTTCCCTACAGTAACTGCAAGAATCTCTGGTTTTAACCTTCCTCCCTTACAGGCAGGACAAGGAAGTTCTCTCATATATTTTGTAATTTCTTCTCGGCGATAGGCGCTTTCTGTTTGATGAAAGAGCCGTTCAAGATTAGGAATAACGCCTTCAAAACTCCATTCCGGCGCTCCGTAAAGCAATGAAGTTAACTCATGAGACGAGAGATCTTGGGGAGTGTGGTCAAGATTTTTTTCTATTATGTTGAGGTAGTGGCGAAGAAGCTTTCGGTAATGAAGAAAAAGTCCGTGACCACCGCTTTCTTGCCATGGTTTGATCGCTCCTTTTCTAAATGTTTTTTCTTTATCCGGGATGACTAATTCCGGATCTATCTTAAGAAGGAATCCAAGACCTTTGCATTCAGAACATGCGCCGTACGGGCTGTTAAAGGAGAAGTTTCGGGGCGAGAGTTCATCGTATCCGATACCGCAGTTTGGACATCCGAACTTTTCGCTGTAGAGAGATTCATTCTTTTTGGTATGTACAATAAGCGTACCTTTCCCAATTTTGAGGCCGAGTTCAACGCTTTCAGCGATGCGGCCGCGTTCTTCGTCAGGATGAAACTGGTCAATAAGCACTTCAATAGTATGGGTTTTGTATCGTTTTATTTCAATGGTATCTTCAATATCGTATATCTGCCCATCTACACGGACCTTCAAAAATCCTGCTTTTTGAATATCTTCAAATATAGATTTATATTCTCCCTTTCTTCCGCGGACAAGAGGCGCAAAGAGGGTAATGGGCTGTTTGCTCTTCATACCAGAAATAATATCTGTGATTTCAGTTGAAGAAAGGCGTGAAATGGTTCTTTTACATTTTGGACAATGAGGAATGCCGATACGGGCAAAGAGAAGACGGAGATAGTCATAAATTTCTGTAGTGGTCGCAACAGTAGATCGCGGATTGGAAGCAGCTTTTCTCTGTTCAATGGCTATAGCGGGCGGAAGTCCTCCGATATATTCTGCATCGGGTTTTTTCATCTGTTCCAAAAATTGGCGCGCATAGGCTGAAAGGCTCTCAATATATCTTCGTTGTCCTTCTGCATAAAGGGTATCAAAGGCAAGAGAAGATTTTCCAGAACCGGAAATTCCTGTAACCACAATGAAACTATTTCTGGGTATGTCAATGTTGACATTTTTCAGATTATGTTCCTTGGCGCCCCTTACAATAATAAAGCCTGCTTTTGCTCCTTCTGCAAGAGTTTCTACCGAGGAAATAGGCCTCATCTTTTTCTCTGCTTCTTTAATATGGATTATATCTGTTTTATCCATCGGGTTCCGAATGGGGTATCTTCAAGAAGAATTCCTTGCTTTGCCAGTTCGTTTCGTATGATGTCAGCGGTGGAAAAATCTTTCTTTTCGCGGGCAGTGTTACGAAGCATAATTTGTTCCATTAGATCCTGCGGTAGAGCTTCTTTTTGAGGATCAAGAATTGCCATCACACTGTCTATTTCAAGAAGAAACTTTTTCAGCGCAACAGTATCTTGAGGAGATATATCTCCTGTAGAAAAGGCGATATTTGTGGTTTTCATCATTTCAAAGATTCCTGCTACCGCAGAAGAGATATTCAGATCGTCAGCGAGAGAAGAGGAAAATTTTTCTCTTGCTCTTTCAATAGCGCTTTGTACAACTGGATTTGCGGGTTTTTCAGGAACTGGAAAATCAAGCCGTTGATAATAGGCTTGCCAATGGCGGATTGTATTAAATGCCTGTTGCAGAGATTGTTCACTGAAGTTAAGGGGATCTCTATAGTGGGTAGTAAGCAATAGATAGCGGATAGCGATTGGATCTGCTCCTTTTTCAAGAAGGGTACGGAGGGTATAAAAGTTTCCCTTTGATTTTGACATCTTTTCGCCATTAACAAGCAGATGTGCACAATGAAGCCAGTATTTAACAAACAATTTTCCTGTTGCGGCTTCGCTTTGGGCAATTTCATTGTCATGATGCGGAAAGATATTATCAACGCCTCCAGTATGAATATCAAAGGTTTCACCGAGATATTTCATGCTCATTGCAGAACATTCAATATGCCACCCGGGACGTCCTGACCCAATCTCTGTTTCCCAAGAGGGCTCCTCTTTTTTTGATTCTTTCCAAAGAACAAAATCTCGCGCTTCTTCTTTCTCATATTCATCGGCATCTGTACGCGCGGCAGTCTTTATTTCGTTGAAATCATATCTACAAAGCTGACCATATCCGGGAAACGAGGAGATTCTGAAATAGATAGAACCCTCTTTTTCGTAAGCAATTCCTTTCTCAAGAAGAGTTTTTACCAGTTGTACCATTTCAGGGATATGGTCGGTTGCGCGAGGAAGATGATCGGGTTTTGCTAACCGTAATGTTTCGCAATCTTTCATAAAGGCGGCTATATATCGGTCGGTATATTCCCTAAGAGAGATTCCTTCTTTTATGGCGCCTGCAATGGTTTTATCGTCAATATCGGTAATGTTCATTACACGAAGGACGCGATATCCCGCAAAGGCAAGGAATCGGTGCAGAAGATCTTCAAAAATATATGCTCTGAAATTGCCGATATGCGCAAAATCATAGACAGTGGGTCCGCAGGTATAAAGACGGACTGTTTTAGGAGTAAGGGGCTGAAAAGTCTCCTTGGTTCTGGTAAGCGTATTATAAAACTGAATGGGAATGATGGAAGAAGAGTGTTCTGCATTCATTGGATCTGTTCCTTCTTATTGGCGATAAGGGGAGCCGCAGTTTCAAGAAAGGCGGTCATTCTGTCCAGTACCCTTTTTTTTCCAACCGCGCCGAGAAGATCAAAAAGTCCCGCTCCTTTTGAACGTCCGGAAACAGCGAACCTAAGCGGATGAAAGAGAGCGCCTGGCGATAACTGTTCTGCATTGGCAAGACCGCGTACTTTTTCTTCAATGGTTTCAGGTTCAAAAGGCTCTGTTTGGGAAAGAAGAGAGGAGAGCCGTGTAATGGTTTTTGTATGTTCCGGCGTTGCAAATTTCACAAGACCTTTAGCATCGTACACAACCCGATCCATAAGATAAAATCCGAGAAGGTCCGGAGCGTCTGCAAGGGTTTTGAATCGTTCCTGTTCAAGACGGACAATGGTTTCAAGGAATGTTGGACTGTACTTGCCAATAATGTCAGGAAAGGCCTTTTCAAGGTAAGGCATCAGAAGATCGCGAAGTTGAGCGGGACTTTTTTTCCTTACATAGAGCCCGTTCATCCAGAGAAGTTTTGTTGGATCAAAGATAGCGCTGGACTTATTGCACCGTTCAATTGAAAAATGTGAAATCAACTCTTCTTTTGAGAAAATTTCCTGGTTTTCCGAGGATCCCCATCCGAGAAGCGCAATATAATTGAAAAAGGCTTCCGGAAGATACCCTGCTTCTTGAAAGGCGCGAACCGAGGTGGCGCCATGGCGTTTACTGAGTTTGCTTCTATCGGGACCAAGCGTCATAGACATATGAGCAAAGAAAGGAATCTTTTCCTCCAATGCTTCAAAAAGAAGAATATGTTTGGCAGTATTGGTAAGGTGGTCTTCTCCCCGTATAACATGACTTATTTTCATAGTGATATCATCAATAACGACCGCAAAGTGAAAGGTAGGAATCCCGTCTGATTTCATAATGATAAAATCTTTCATCAGCGAGGTGTCAAACGCAACATCGCCTCTGATTTTGTCATGTATGTTAAGATGTTTTTCCGGTACCCGAAAACGTATGGAAGGTACTCTTCCTTCTTTTATAAAACGTTCTTTTTCCGAGGGAGAGATTTCTCGGCATCTATTATCGTATCCTGCGTCTCCGCCTGACTTTTCTGTGGCAATTTTCCGTTCTTCCAACTCTTCTTTTGTACACCAACAGAGGTAGGCTTTCTCTTGTTGGAGAAGTTTTTCAGCATATTCACGGTAGATAGGAATCCGTTCTGTCTGACGATAGGGAGAAAAAGGTCCTCCGATATCGGGTCCTTCGTCCCATTCAAGTCCAAGCCATTGTAGATCACGAAAGATGGCTTCTTCATATTCAGAGGTGGATCGTTCCCGATCGGTATCTTCAATTCTAATAATAAACTTTCCACCGCAGCCTTTTGCATAAAGATAGTTGAAAAGTGCGGTCCTTACATTGCCCACATGAAGGGGACCGGTGGGGCTTGGCGCAAAACGTACTCGGATCACAGGGTTCCTCCTGTATTTTGGTGCTTTTGTTTCGCAGGGAGCAGTTCTATATGCTTCTCTTTCAATCTATACACTTTTATTGAGCTTTGGTTCGGTATATACGCCACGAATGAAAAAGGCATAAGGAATATAATGTAATAAATACAAAAGTACAATACAATAGTGTAATATTCTTCGTGATAATCGTCAATGAATGCTCTTATACAGGAATTTTTAAGAGAGAAGAGGGATGAAGGAGGGGTGAATAGCGTAATCTTTTCCCTGCGGAGATTTTGGAGTAGGAAGGCTTTCTGTGCTTCTTTTGCCGATGGATTTTTTTTCTGTTATAATAAACCGTCTATACTATACCAGAAATTCTTTTTAGAAGATCTACCTAGTGAGGAAACTCCGGAGGAACGTATGAGCAAAAAGTATGAGGCGTGCGTATTAATTGTTCCTGATCTCGCGCCGGAAGCATTGGAACTTGAGCTTGCGGAAGTAGAGAAGGTTATGGTTGACGCTGGCGCGTCGGTTGCACAGAAAGATGTGTGGACAAAACGTCAGTTGGCATATCCGATTAAAAAGAAAACTGAAGGAGTATACGCTATATTCTATGTGGAAGCTGAAAAAACCGCGGTGAAAAAAATAACCGATACTTTGCGTATGCGGAACAATCTCTTGAGGTTTCTTATTATTTCAAAGAAAAAGTTTCCTAAACCGTCTCCTGTTTCTTCGGAACCGGAGGCGTCTGTGGCGGAGGTAAGCGATGGCAGGTCCGACTCTTAATAAGGTTTTTCTTATTGGGCGTCTTACCCGAGATCCAGAATTGCGGTATACGGGAACCGGCAATGCGGTGGCAAATGTACGTCTTGCGGTGAATCGGGAATTTCTTTCCCGCGATGGCGAAAAGAGGGAAGAGACTACCTTTCTGAATTTGGTGATCTGGGGAAAACGCGCTGAGGTTGCGGCGGAATATTTGCGGAAAGGAAGTCTCATCTTTGTTGAAGGAAGATTAAGTTCTCGGTCTTGGGAAACTCCCGAGGGAGAAAAACGTTCAGTATTGGAAGTTTCAGTAGACAATTTTCAATTTCTTGATAAGGCTCCCGGTCAGTCAGAGAGCTATGGAGGAAGAAGAGATGCAGCAACGGAAAAGCTTGAAGGGGAGGAGTTCTCTTCGAAAGAAGAGGTGGGTGAAGGCGAAGGTCTGTAAGTTTTGTGCAGATAAAACAGAGGAATTTGATTATAAAGACAGTGGGTTGGTGCGTCGGTACGTAAGTGTGCGGGGAAAGATTCTTCCTTCAAAACTTACCGGCGTATGTATGAAACATCAGAGGTATCTTACCAGAGCAATCAAGCGGGCTCGGTTTATGGGATTTTTGCCGTTTGTACAGGTATAACAGAAAAGATGAGCCTAAGGGCGAAGTTATTGTAAAGAGAGGAAACTATGAAAGTAATTCTTACGCAGGATGTGCCGAACCTTGGCAAGGCAGGAGAGGTCCATGAGGTAAAGGTGGGGTATGCGCGTAATTTTCTTTTTCCTCGACAGATGGCGGATATAGCGGACGAGGTTCGTATCCGCAACTTTGAAGAGAAAAAGAAGGCGCAGGAGGCGAAACGAGAGAAGTTTCGGCATGAAGCATCCTATCTGCAGAAGAAATTAGAAAAGATTTCTGTTACTATTGAGGCAAAAGCCGGTGAAGAAGAGAAGCTCTTTGGTTCTGTAACTACCGATGGCATTGCCGAGGCCTTAAAAAATCAGCATGAGATTGAAATAGACCGTCATCAGATCGTTCTTGAAGAGCCTATTAAAAAGTTGGGATTTTACAAGGTAGCGGTGCATCTTTTGGAGGAAATCAAGGCAGAGCTTAAGGTTTGGGTCGTGCAGGGCTGATTATGTCCACTCGGGCAAGAAAAAAGGCTGTGGGGGTTGGGCTTGAAGAATTGAAACAGCATGTGCCGCCCCATAATCCGGAAGCAGAACGCGCGTTGCTCGCTTCTATGCTTCTTGATGAAGAAGCGGCTGTCATGGCATTTGAAAATATTCGCGCGGATTTTTTTTCAGATAGAAGGCATCAGGTCATATTTGAAGGGATGCAAGAGCTTTTTGAAAAGAGCAGAAAATGTGATCTTGTTACTCTTGCGGAACTTTTTCAAGAAAAAAAAGAGATGGATCGGGCTGGTGGCATTGAATATGTAACCAGCATTTTTGATCTTGTTCCTACCTCTGCTTTTTGCGAAGAATATATTAAGATTGTCCGCGACAAATTTATCTTACGTTCTCTTATCTCCAGTGCTACCGAAATTATTGCCGGTGCATACCGGGGCGGTGAAGATATAGAACTTTTTTTAGATAGTGCGGAATCCTCTATTTTTGCAGTTTCTCGCTATCTTGTGAAACGCGATGCATATCCTTTGAAGGTTTTGGTAAAGGAAAGCATTGAGATGATAGAGAGGATTCATAGTGGTGCGCAATCTGTAAGCGGTCTTCCTACGGGCATTATTGATCTTGACAGTCGTACCTGCGGACTTCAGCCATCTGATCTTATTATCATCGCTTCCCGGCCTTCTGTTGGAAAGACAACCTTTGCCTGTAATATTGCGCAACGGATTGCGATTGAGCAGAAGGTTCCTGTTCTTATTTTCAGTCTTGAAATGTCAAAGGAACAGATTGTACAGCGGATGCTCTGTTCTCAGGCAAAAATTAATTTTCAGTCGGTACGTCAGGGATTTTTAAATGATGCGGAAATGGGAAGGCTTATTCAAGGTGCGGGAACTCTTTCCAACGCGCCGGTCTTTATTGACGATACTCCCGCGCTTACTCCGCTTGAAGTGCGTGCGAGAGCAAGGCGTCTGAAAGCGAAAGAAGATATTCAACTAGTGGTTCTTGATTATCTTCAGTTAATGCGCACCAGTAGCCGGCTAGAGAATCGTCAACAGGAAATTGCTGAAATTTCTTCTTCTATGAAAGCGCTCGCCAAGGAGCTTTCTATCCCTGTGGTGGCGCTTTCTCAATTAAGCCGACAAGTGGTTCGGCGGGAAGATAAAACCCCTCAACTTGCGGATCTCCGTGAAAGCGGCGCCATAGAACAGGATGCGGATCTTGTGATTTTCCTTTCTCGTGAAGAACAGCAGTCGGGCGAGGATTCTGGCAAAACAATAGTACATATCGCAAAACAGCGCAATGGTCCCACGGATCAGTTTCCTGTTCTCTTTTTGCGCGAATTTTGTCAGTTTCGTGAGTATACGAGGAGATCAGATCCGTGAATTTCGTCGAGATTCTCGGCGGAGATATTCTTAGAATTATTTCCTACCTTGGCGAGCTTTCCTACGAATCTGCTCGCGCCTTCAAAAAAATTTTCACTGAGAAGTTTCGGCGTCGTCTTGTAGTGAAACATATGATAGAGATGGGAATAGATTCCTTGCCTTTGGTGGCGATTGTAGGAACCTTTATTGGTATGGTGATGGTGATGGAAACCGCGTTGACATTAAGAAAATTCGGTGCGGAAAGTTATGTGGGAGGGATTGTAAGTCTTTCTATGGTTCGGGAACTCGGGCCGGTAATGGTGGCGCTGGTGGTTGCTGGCCGAGTGGGAGCCTCTATTGCCGCGGAGCTTGGCACGATGAGAATCACCGAACAGGTTGATGCTCTTGAAAGTCTTGGCGTGGACCCTGTGGGTTATCTTGTAAGTCCCCGACTTCTTGCAGGATTGATTGTCTTGCCGGTTCTTAATCTTATTGCAGATATTTTAAGTATAGTGGGAGGATACCTTGTCGGAGTATATATGGTTCATATTTCTTCCGCAGAGTTTTGGTATCAGAGTTTTAAGTATATTCAGGTGCGGGATCTTATAGCAGGTATTGTGAAGACCGTGGTCTTTGCATTTCTGATTGTTAATGCCTCCAGCAACGAAGGCCTTCGCGCGTCGGGAGGAGCCGAGGGAGTGGGAAAAGCTACCACACGCGCGGTGGTAAACTCCTTTTTTCTGATTATTCTTATGAATCTTATTCTTACGGCAATTTTTTATTTTCTATGATTACCATTCAAGATCTTTCTGTTTCGCTTGGTGGGAAAGAAATCCTGAAAAACCTTTCTTTTACGCTTGAAGAAGGAGAAAGTTTTGTTATTCTTGGTTCTTCAGGATCTGGAAAGACAGTATTGTTGCGTACGCTTGCCGGTTTGATTCGCCCATATACCGGCACCATAGAGATTTTCGGAAACAATATCGCGCGGATGACGCGGGACGAGAAACGAGCATTTCGGGAGAGGACAGCAATGGTATTCCAATCTTCCGCTCTTTTTGATTCAATGACAGTCTGGGAAAATGTAGGTTTTTATCTTATTGAACATTCGGATCTTTCTTTCTCTGAAATACGAAGACGAGCGGATGAAGTGTTGCGTGAAGTCGGACTTGAAGATGTCTTAGATTTGAAACCCGAGGAATTGAGCGGAGGAATGAAAAAACGGGTAGGTATTGCGCGAGCTTTGATCGGCGAACCAAAAGTTCTTTTTTATGATGAACCGACCGCGGGTTTGGATCCATTAACTTCACAAAGTATTATCCGGCTTATTGCAGAACTACATAAGAAACATCACACTACTGAATTGCTTGTTACACATGATTTGGAAATTGCTAAAAAAGTGGCAGATAGAATCGCGGTCTTGAACAGGGGCGAGATACAGGCGCTTGGCACTTGGAAATCTCTTGTGGAGAGCGAGCATCCGTTTGTACAGAAATTTATCCGTGCGGGAGGGTTGTATGAAGAGATTTGCGGGCAATCCTGAATTTAAGGTGGGGATCTTTGTTCTGCTGGGAATAATCGCATTTTTTGTCTTTATTTTTTCAAGCGGACAGACCCGCGGACGTGGGTATGAGGTACGGTTTGTCTTTAATAATGTGGCGGGTCTTGAGCCCGGCTCCGCGGTTAGAGTGAGCGGATTTCGGGTAGGAGATGTAAAGGATATTTCCATTATTTATCAAGAAACTCCAAAACTTCTTGTGACGGTACGGTTACATTCTTCGGTAAAAGTTGCTTCAAAGAGTATGGTAACAATCCGATCAACAGGAATTATCGGAGAAAAGTATGTTGAGATTGTTCCCGCGCCTCTTTCTGGAGACAGACTTCTTGCGCAGGGAGATCTTGTTGAGGCTGTAGATCCCCTTCCATTGGAACGTTTTATGAGTGCTGGCGAGGATATTTTAAAAAATCTTGATGCTCTTTTAAAGGCAACCAATAGTTTTGTGCAGGATCCTGCTTTGAAGAGAAATATTGTGGATACGATGGAAGGAGCAAAGGAAATGCTTACGCAGACTTCCGGAGTTCTTCAGGAAGTACGAAATCTTTCTGCCTCTGCGACACTCACAATAGAGAGCGCGCAGAAGATTATGGAAGAAAACCGAGAAAAGATCGGGCTTCTTATTGCAGATACTGACGAGAGTGTAAAGAATGTGAGTACTTTTATGGTTTCGGCAACGAAGAACATTACAGAAACGCGGGAAGGATTGCTGACAGCGGCAGGTAATATTGATAAGTTTTTTGTGCGACTTGGAAGCGAAGGAGTTCTTTCTCAGTTGATGGACGATACATCCATTGTTCCTGATATTCGGCATGCGATGTCGGGGTTGAAGGAAACCCAGGTTGTAATGACTGATGCCATCGCAAAACTGAATGCGCTGAGCGATCGGCTCAATGTTTCTGCGGTTCAAGCGGAACTGATTCTTTCTCAGGTCCGTTCAGGCAAGGGAACTGTGGGAAAACTTCTCTATGACGACAACCTTTACGATGCGGCGCTTGGATTGGTGAATGATATTCGGGATAATCCCTGGAAACTTCTTTTTAGAAGACGATGAAAGAAAAAAAAATCTTTTTTTGCAAAGAGTGCGGTCATGAATCTGTCCGATGGATTGGCAAATGTCCGGGATGCGGCGGATGGAATACATTTGTCGCAGAACCTCAACCTAAAGCCGGGAAGAGTACGGTCCGTATTTCTTTCTCTTCGGAACAGAAGGAACCCCGTACCCTTGAAGAGATAGAAGAAACATCTTCTGGTCCCCGTATTGAATGCGGAATCGGAGAGCTTGATAGGGTTCTTGGAGGAGGAGTGGTGCCGGGAAGTGTTCTTCTTCTTGCGGGCGAACCCGGTATAGGAAAATCCACCCTGATGCTTCTTATCGCGGCATCAATGGCAAAACAGGGGATTCGGGTACTCTACATTTCCGCGGAAGAATCTCTTTCACAGGTTAAGTTAAGAGCGTTACGGCTTGGCATAGAGCCTTCGGTACCCCTTTTTTTCCTTCCAGAATCTGATCTTGGCGGAATCAAGGAATCTTTGGAATCTTTTCAACCCCAGATGGTAGCAGTAGATTCTATTCAACTTATTGCGGACAGTTCTCTTGAATATGCGGCAGGATCGCCATTTCAAGTAAGAGAAAACTCGTGGTTTTTTATAGAGTGGGCGAAACAGAAGAATGTTCCGATCTTTCTTATAGGTCATATTACCAAAGAAGGATCTATTGCAGGACCAAAACTTCTTGAACACATGGTGGATGTTGTTCTTTCTTTTGAGGGAGAACAATCATCAAACCTTCGGATTCTTCGTGGATTGAAGAACCGTTTTGGCGCCACGGACGAAATTGGTGTATTTACCATGGAAGAAGATGGGCTTGTGGAGGTTCCTGAGGCAAGCACGATTTTTCTGTCTGATAGGGATGAAGTTCTTCCCGGTTCAGTGGTTTTTCCAGCTTTGGAAGGAAGAAGAGTTCTTATGGTGGAGGTACAAAGCCTTGTTGCTCCGACCTATCTTGCCATGCCCAGAAGAACCTTTACGGGACTGGATTATCACCGGGTAAATTTAGTGCTTGCTGTTCTTGAAAAGAAGCTGAATATTCATCTTGCTTCGTATGATATTTATTGCAGTGTTTCAGGAGGGTTAAAACTCTCGGAACCTGCGACGGATCTTGCGGTTGCCGCCGCTGTTTTATCGTCTTTTAAGGAAATTGCTCCTCCTCCGCGCACAGTTTTTTTGGGAGAGATAGGACTTACAGGCAAGGTACGGCAGGTTCCGCAGGTATTGGGAAGGGTAAAAGAAGCCCTTCGTCTTGGATTTACACGCGCGATAATTCCTCCGCATGGACGCGAGGGTTTGCCTTCTGGTATTGAGACTGTGGAGGTTTCCTGGATTCAAGATTTATCGGCTCAACTCTTTGCGAAAGATTGAACTTTTTTTCGGTGAGGAGTACAATACCTTAGTTGTTTCATTATTTCGACTTGCAGAGGATGATTTTTCCTGCGAGAGAAAACAATTCATAGATGAATGGAACCTTCACTATTATTGAGGTAATGAAAGGAGGGTATGGATGGGTGTTTATATTATACGGGCTTTTTTTATTCTTTTAACTACATTTGCCGGCTATCTGTATTGGTCGGATAAACGGATTGTTGGTGTACTGGGCGGTCTTATTGGAAGTATTGTTATTGTGGGGATTGAGTGGCTTCTTGGCCGGGTTCCTTTTAAAAAGCTTGTGTTGGCGATTAGCGGTCTTCTTCTTGGTCTTCTTACCGCAATTTTAGTGGCAAACTTTATTCTTCTTGTTCCATTTGAGACAGTTCGCGAAGAGAATGGGGTTAGATTCATTCTTTATGTAATGTTTAGTTACCTCGGAGTAATGATTGGTATTAAATCCGTAGGAGAGCTTGGCTTTATTTTTCCTTATCTTCACCAGGTGAAGGGCGATTATCAGAAAATGATTATTATTGACAGTAGCGTGGCGATTGATGGACGTATTCATGATCTGATGGTAAGCGGGTTTGTGGAAGGTACGTTGCTTATTCCTTCCTTTGTGACCCAGGAACTTCAGGAACTTGCCGATTCTGCCGGTGAAATGAAACGTCAGCGCGGCCGTCGGGGTCTTGAGTCACTGAATAAAATGAGAAATGATTCTACAATAGATGTCAAATTTTACGATATGGATTTTCCTGAAATAGAAGGAGTTGATGCAAAACTTGTAAAACTTGCGTCAACTGTGGGCGCAAAGATACTTACCAATGATTTTAACCTTACAAAAGTGGCGGAAGTTCAGGATATCAAGGTACTTAACTTAAATACGCTTGCAAATCTTCTTCGTCCAAGACTTATGGCAGGAGAGATGATCAACCTTAAGGTTGTGAAAGAAGGAAAAGAATACGGTCAAGGAATCGGTTACCTTGAAGATGGAACAATGGTGGTGATTGAAGAAGGAGCGAGCCATATTGGAAAGACCGTAGAAATGATTATTGATAGTACGATTCAAACTGCGAGCGGCCGAATTATTTTTGCGAAGATAAAATGATTTCTTCTGTTCTTGTGGCAGCTGGCAAAAGCGAGCGTTTCGGTGGAACTGTCCCGAAAGTGTTTTCTCGTCTTTGCGATAAACCTTTGATTTCATATTCTCTTGAGGCCTTTCAGCGAGCGCCTTTAATTAAAGAGATTATTCTTGTTGTTTCAGATGATCGGATAAATGATCGGCTTGTTCGGCATTTGAAAGAGCTTTTTCCGCGAATTTCTTCCATTGTTGCTGGAGGAAGTTGTCGTGAAGAATCGGTGTTGCGTGGATTGCGCGCCTGTTCAGACTGCGCACACTGGGTATTGATTCATGATGGTGCAAGACCTCTTGTTTCGCAGAGACTCATTGCGCGGGTAGCGCGTGCCGCGATGAAATACGGTTCTGGTGTGCCTGTGCTTCCTGTTAATGAATCTTTACGCAAGATGCGTGGACAGTTTTTGTGCGCCGAACTGCCTCGTCAAGGAGTTTGTACTGTACAGACTCCTCAGGGTTTTCATCTTTCCCTGCTGAAGGAGAAGATGGAAAAGTATGAAAAAAATCTTGAAGATTTTACCGATGAAAGCGGAATATTTCTCCGTGCGGGCATATCTGTTCGTACGGTGAAAGGAGAGTCTTCAAATATAAAAGTAACCACAAAAGCCGATATGGATCTTTGCAGGGCATTACAGAGCGATTTTTCTTCCGAGGAAGGATTAGAATAACAGTATGCAGGGCTCGGAAGAAGAGATATTCTTTACTGGAGAGGGAGATAAAGCGATGAGAGAAGGAGTTACCTTTCCTGAAGGTTTTCTTGCGACAGGCCTTCATTGCGGAATTAAAAAAAATGGAAAAAAAGATTTAGCATTAATTTTTTCAACCTGTCCGTGTCATGCCGCAGGAACCTTTACTACCAATAAAGCAAAGGCTTTTTCTGTGCTCTGGTCGTTGAAACATATTACAAATCCTATCCGCGCGATTCTTGCAAATAGCGGTAATGCAAATGCGCTTGGAGGACCGGAAGGATGGGAAATTACGACCTCTTTGATGACCCGTCTTTCACAAGAACTTGATATTTCAGAGACCAATCTTCTCTTTGCTTCTACAGGACTTATTGGAACAATCCTTCCGGAAGAGACGATAGCAGGAGCTTTTTCTGGAATGAAAAAGATGCTTTCTTCAGAGGGAGGAAGCGATGCCGCGGAAGCGATTATGACAACGGATCGTTTTCCCAAAAAAATTTCTCTTACGACCTCTATTCCCGGTAAAAAAGGAAAAGTGAAGATAGGAGGAATCTGCAAGGGAGCAGGAATGATTCATCCGAATATGGCTACAATGCTTGCATTTTTAACAACAGATGCTGTGATAGACAGGGAAGCGCTTTCCAAGGCATTGAAAGCCGCGGTTTCAAAAAGTTTCAATATGATTACAGTGGATGGAGATCAAAGTACGAACGATACCGTGATATGTCTTGCAAACGGACTCGCTAAAAATGCTCATATTCACCCGGAAACTCCTGCGTATGATACCTTTTCTTCTGCGCTTACTGAGCTTTGTGTTGAATTGGCATCAATGATTGTTAGAGACGGCGAAGGAGCGAAAAAAGAGATAGAGGTAAGAGTGTCCGGCGCTTGGAATGAAAAAGATGCCCGTAGGGTAGCGCGTCGCATTGCTGGTTCCACGCTTAATAAGGCTGCGTTTGCGGGAGAATGGCCTAATTGGGGAAGAATTGCCGCTTCCGCGGGAATGGTATGTAGCCGTATCAATATGAATACACTCTCCATTGCAGTATGCGGTATGCCTGTTTATTCAGGAGGTCCTCTTCCGTATGATGAACAGGGATTGCGGAAAAGATTGAAGGATAAGAAGATAGTGGTAGAATTGGACCTTGCGAAGGGATCGGCCTCCGCGGTTGCATGGGGATGCGATCTAACTCCAGACTATGTTACGCTGAATATGGAGAAGGAATGATGCTATGATCCGTCCAATGAAGAAGTTAGTGATCGCTGTTCCTAAGGGAAAAGAAGAACGCTTTTTAGATGCGGTACAGAAGTTACAGATGATTGAATTACATCAGCTTTCCCTTAAGGAAGGTTTTAGTCGTACTTCCCTATCTCCTCGCGTACTGCAGAAAGAAGAGGAACAGATAGATTTTCTTTATGCGGAGCTACGAAAAACAATGCGAGTATCTCGTCTTTCCTTAACGCGGGAAGAGGAGAAGAATCTTCTTGCAGACTTTTCCCTTGAAGAACTTTGGAAAACCTTTCATACTATTGCGGATCGTATACAATTGATTGAAGCCCGTCTTGTGCGAATAAAGAAGACACTAGAGAAAGTTCGTGCTTTTGCATGGTTTGAATCTCCGCTTACTCTTTTGAAAGAGACCGCATCATGCGAAGTGATTCTTTTTTCAGTTCCTTTTTCAGAAGAATCGCAGGTACGGAAAAAATTTTCTCAGGATCTTCTTTTTCCTTCAAAAAGAGCTGATCGGACGCGCGCATGGTTCTTATTGGTTGCGGTTCGGAACCCAAAACGCACTCTTTCGGCAGAAATAGAGGGATGCGCCGGAAAAATAGAGAAGGTTCCTTTATACCGCCGAACTCCTTCAGAGGTGATAGAACGGCTTGAATCGCGAATGCGAGACCTTGAGAAAGAACATACTGCCGTTCTTGCGAAAATGAGCAGGATTAAAAAACATTCTTCCGGCATTCTTGTCGCCCATGACAGGATTTCTACCTGGAATGCATTGATTCGGGCAAAGGGAGAGGCTTCCTTTTCCCGCTACTTCTGTTTTTTTGGAGGATGGATTCCTGCAGATATGCTCTCTCAATTTGAAGATTGGTGTGTTCGTACCTTTCCTGATCTCTTTTTTATGAGCGAAGATCCCTCGGAAGAAGATAAGGTTCCTGTTGCACTTGTTAATAATCCTGTTGTAAAACCCTTTGAGGTGGTGGTGGATCTTTACGGACGTCCTTCCTATACTGGCATTGACCCTTCAGGATATTTAGCTCCCTTTTTTGCGATTTCTTTCGGTTTTTGTCTTACTGATGCGGGGTATGGAATTATCCTTGCGCTTCTTTCCTTTTTTATCAGAAAAAAGTTCTATTCTCGTCAGGCGCTCTATAAGTTTTTTTCACTTCTTATGTATGCGGGAATTGCAACCATTGGAATAGGCGCAATGACCGGAGGGTGGTTTGGCGATCTGATTGTGCAGTTTCCTTCGCATCCTCTCTCGCGGATTCTTTCTCGGGCAGTAATTTTCAGACCTATGGCAGGCGGAAATGGAACCCTTCTTTTTCTTCTTACTACTCTTGTGTTCGGATACCTACAGTTATTGTTCGGACTTTTTCTTCGCGCGGTACATGCGGTAAAAAACCGTAATAATGCAGTTATTGCTGTTCTTGCCTGTTTTCTTCAGATTGCGATTCCTGCAACGGTTTTCTGTGCGGTAGCATCTCAAAAAGGGATATGTGCATCAATAACAGTATATACAATGGCTTCGGTTACCGCAGTTGCGATGGTATGGTTAATGTTTTGCAGGGCTCGTCTTCAGCAGGGTGTGATGCTTAAAATATTTTGGGCGGTAAATGGCGCCTATGAGGTTATCGCGGGGAATCTGATTGGTGATACGCTTAGTTACAGTAGATTGTTTGGTCTTGGCCTTACCACCAATGTACTTGCAATGCTTATTGCGGAGATGGTTTTTTTAACCACCTCTTTTCCGATAGTGGGTTTACTTGCCGGAGCGATTCTATTTATTGTGGGACATACGATAAATATGCTTTTAAATATGTTTGGAAGTTATATTCATTCAAGTCGGCTTCAATATCTTGAATTTTTTACAAAATTTTTTGAAGGTGGCGGTCGGGCGTTTCGTCCGTTTGAAGAGACCCGTACGCATACTTTTATTGAACAAAAAGGAATTTGACCTCGCATGTCTACAGAAAAACGTGATTATTACGAGATACTCGGGATTCAGAAAAACGCAACCACAGATGATTTAAAGAAGGCCTATAGAACCCTTGCGTTGAAATATCATCCTGATAGAAATATGGGAGATAAGAGCGCGGAAGAAAAGTTTAAAGAACTTACCGAGGCCTATGAGGTATTGAGCGATCCTGAGAAAAAAAGAATTTATGATCAATACGGTCACGCAGGTTTTGGTCCGCAAGGCGTGGATTGGCGGGAAGGTTTTGGACGGGTACGGATGGATTTTTCAGATATTTTTGGAGATTCGTTTGGTGATTTCTTTTCAGATATTTTTGGAGGTGCCACAGGCTCTCGGCAACAAACGCCTGTTCGCGGAAGCGATGTAGAGATTTCTCTTTCTATCTCTTTTCGCGATGCCGCGCTTGGCGCAGAAAAGACGATTAATATCTCTCGGCTTGACGATTGCAGTGAATGTAATGGTACAGGAAGCCGCGGAAAAAAAGGACCTGTTACCTGTTTACAATGCCAGGGATCCGGACAAGTACAATACAGCCAAGGATTTATTGCATTTTCTCAACCTTGTCCTCGGTGCAGGGGAGAAGGGTCAGTGGTACCAGACCCCTGTCCTGACTGTCGGGGAACAGGTCTTACGCGGGCATTGCATAAAATTGTGGCAAAAATTCCCGCGGGAATAGAAAATGGAAATACCTTGAGGATTCGTGGTCAGGGAAATGCCGGAAGAGGTAAAACTCCGCGAGGAGATCTTTATATTACGGTAATGGTTGATCCTGACTCTTTCTTTCATCGCAGGGGAGCGGATCTCTTTTGTGAGATTATTGTAACAGCTTCAGATGCCGCGTTAGGAAGAGATGTTGAAATGCCTACTCTTACTGGAAAAGTAAAGGTTAGTGTGCCTGCAGGCGCACAGACCGGAGATGTTCTTCGGTTACGAAACCTTGGTTTGCAAAAGCTTAATGCTTATGGCAAGGGAAATCTCTTTGTTTCATTAAAGGTGGAACTCCCTCGTTCTTTGGGAAAAGAAGAACGAATAGCATGGGAACGTATTAGATCATTAGAAAATCTTAAGAATTATCCAAATGTAAAGAAGTTTCGAGATAAACATTCCTAATGTCAGAATCCGTACGATTTGAACTTCGGGCGCCATTTGTTCCTTCTGGCGATCAAGAACCCGCGATTGAAAAGCTTTGCGCCACTCTTGAAAAAAATGCGAAATGGCAGGTTCTTCTTGGAGTTACCGGTAGTGGAAAAACCTTTACAATGGCAAATATTATTGCCCGTCTTGGTCGTCCAGCGCTGGTAATCTCCCACAATAAAACCCTTGCGGCTCAACTGTATGGAGAGTTTCGGGAATTTTTTCCTAAAAACCGTGTACGGTATTTTGTAAGTTATTATGATTATTATCAGCCCGAGGCATATCTTCCCGCAACCGATACCTACATTGAAAAAGATGCGGCGATTAATGAAGATATAGACCGTCTTCGTCTTGCCGCGACAAGCGCTATTTTATCAAGTCGGGATGTGGTGGTGGTAGCGAGCGTTTCTGCGATATATCCTTTAGGAAGTCCCGTGGATCATAGGGAAATGATGCTTCAATTGACGCGCGGCGACAGAATAGCGCGCAACGATCTTCTTAGAAAACTTGTAGGGATTCAATACGAGAGAAATCAATTTGAATTAACCCGTTCTTCCTTCCGTGTAAGAGGAAATTACATTGAAATTGTTCCTTCCTACGAAGAACATGGCCTTCGTATAGCGATTCTTGGCGGAAGTATCGGTCTTATTGAGAGCTTTGATCTCCTTACTGGAAATAAAATAGCGGATCATCGCGAGGTGGCGATTTATCCGGCAAAACATTTTGTTACTCCTCGGGAAAAACTTGTCAAAGCCGCGGAATCTATTACTGCGGAGATGGAGGAAACAGTGCGACGATTCCAATCCGCGGGAAAACCTCTTGAAGCGGAACGGATTGAGACCCGGACAAAGAACGATATGGAGATGTTGTTAGAACTCGGATATTGTCATGGTATTGAAAATTATTCGCGTCATTTAGCAGGACGAGAGAGGGGAGAACGGCCTGAATGTCTTCTTGATTATTTTCCGAGTGATTACCTTCTGTTTGTGGATGAATCGCATATGACGCTTCCGCAGATACGCGGGATGTATCATGGCGACAGGTCGCGCAAAGAGACATTGGTTGAATTTGGATTTCGTCTTTCTTCCGCACTTGACAACAGACCTCTTATGTTTGAAGAGTTTGAATCTATTCTTCCGCAGGTGGTCTGTGTTTCCGCAACTCCGGGTTCGTATGAACTTGAAAAATGCGGAGTAAGGCGTTTTGGTGAATCTTCTCCCTTTGTTGCGGAACAGATTATCAGGCCCACGGGTCTTCTTGATCCTATGATAGAGGTAAGGCCGGTAACAGGACAGCTGGAAGACCTTATAGACCGGATTAGAGAACGTATTAAAATCAAAGAACGTTCTCTTGTCTTAACAATTACCACAAACCTTGCTGAAGAACTAACCGATTTTCTTAAAGAATACAAGATACGGTGTATGTACCTGCATTATGAAATTGAGACACTGGAACGGATGGAAATCCTAAAGAATCTCCGAGAAGCGAAATTTGATGTATTGGTGGGGATTAATCTTTTACGGGAAGGGTTGGACCTTCCTGAAGTAAGTTTTGTGGCGATTCTTGATGCGGACAAAGAGGGTTTTTTAAGATCTGAAAGGTCGTTAATTCAGATTATGGGGCGCGCGTCGCGAAGTATCAATGGATTAGTGGTAATGTATGCGGATACGATTACTCCTTCTATGAAAGGAGCTATTGAAGAGACAGAACGAAGACGAAAAGTGCAAGATGCTTATAATCGCGCACATCATATTACTCCCCGTCCAGTAAGTAGACCTATTGGCAAAACTCTTGCAGAAATTATCGGAGCAAAGAAAAAAGGAAAAGAAAAAGAAATCATTCTTGAGGAAGAAGCGCTGTATGGAAAAAATGTGGCGTCTACTTTGAAACGCCTTGAAAAAAAGATGATGGCCTCTGCGAAACAACTTGATTTTGAAAAAGCGATTCACTATAGAGATAGAATTACCCGGTTGAAAAAGGAGGGATGATGCCTTGTAAGGATCGTCATATTTTGAGGGATCTTGCCAAAGAATACCTTGACATTTGCGCTTCTCCTATTATGCCAAGAAGGCGAGATTTATGGCGGGCGCATAATAGTCTTCGTCAAACTCGCCCCCTTATTTATATCCGTGCTTTTGCGTGGAACGAGATGCCGCAGAGTCGTTGTATATGCGAAGATCCTTTTCTGAAATCGTATGAAAATTTTTTCCGAAGGCATCTTTTTTGGCATACATTAAATGATGATTCTATCTTTGAGCCATGGGTAACTATGCCCGCGGTATGGACCCACACCGGGTGGGGCACAATGGGAGAGCGTTGTTTCAGCGAAGAATCCCGTGGTTCCTACAAAATGGATTATCCCCTGAAAACCCTTGAGGATATTGAGAAACTTAAACTTCCTTTCCATGAGATTGACGAAGCCAAGACCATTGCAAATCTCAATCGTCTTACAGATTGTATAGGAGATATTATTACTATTGATTTAGACAGAGCTCCCGCTTATAGAATGTGGAGCGGAGATCTTGCAACAGATCTTGGAGCTTTGCGAGGTATTGAACATCTTATGTTAGATATGGTGGATAATCCAGAATGGTTACATCGGCTTGTGGGATTTATGAGCGAAGGCGTCTGTAAAACTCATACTGAAGCGGAGATAAAGGGAGATTGGGGTTTAAGCGCTCATCAGAATCAGGCAATGCCGTATGCAGAGGAGTTGCGAGACCCGGCGCCGAACATTCATGGTGTTTCTAGAAAGGATTTATGGGTATTTATGGCGGCGCAGGAATTTACGGCAATTTCTCCTGCAATGCACGAGGAATTTCTTTTACGGTATCAAATACCGATTCTTACACATTTTGGTTTGGTTGCGTATGGATGTTGCGAGGATCTTACCCATAAAATCAGTATGCTCCGTTCTATTCCTCATTTGCGTAGAATTGCGGTAAGCCCTTTTTCAGATGTGGCGAAATGTGCGGAACAGATCGGTAAAGATTATGTATTGAGTTATCGTCCCAGTCCCACGGATATGGTGGGATATGGTTTTGATGAAGATCGGGTATGCGCTATCCTAAGAAAGGATCTTTCCTCCTGTGCGGAATCTTATGTGGATATTACGCTGAAAGATGTAGAAACAGTGGAGGGCGATCCGGAACGGATAAAAAAATGGGTTGTATTAGTACGGAATGTAATTGACGAGATTTGGAAGTAATCTTTGCTTTCTCTTGTCAAAATAGGAGACCCGGCTTATAATCTCCGCATGAAAATAGGAAGATTTGCTTTTGGAGAGAAAGAATTTACCGGAATGGTAAAAGAAGGGTCCATTGTGGTGGAACTTCCGGATGTTTCTCTTTCTTCCGCGGTGTATGATGGCTCTCTTTTTTTTAAAGATTCAATGCCGCATATAGAAGAAGGCGACCAATATCAAATCAAGGATCTTCGCTTTCTTCCTTTATGGCATCCTCGAAAGATTCTTTGTTTAGGGCTTAATTATCGGGGACATATCAAAGAAGGAGATTGGGTGCCTCCTGATGAGCCGGTCTATTTCGAAAAATCGTCAAGTTGCGCGATTCCTCATCATGCCTCTATTCTACTTCCTCCTGATATAGGAAGGGTAGATCCAGAGGTGGAACTTGCCGCGGTTATTGGATCAAGGGCGTATAACCTTGATTCTATTGAGGCAGAAAATGTTATTCTTGGCTGGACAATCTTGAATGATGTAACCGCGCGCGGTCTGCAACGTCGGGATCAGGCAAAAAAATATCCATGGTTCCGTTCAAAGAGTATGGATACATTCTGTCCGTTTGGACCATGGTTGGTAACCATTGATGAGTTACCTTCAGTCAGAGACCTTGCTATTGAATCCCGAATAAATGGGAGAGTGTGTCAATCTTCCACCACGTCGGAAATGATCTTTTCCGGTTCCGAGGTTATTGCGTATATATCAAAAACCCTTACTCTTGAGCCCGGCGATATCGTCTCTCTTGGAACTCCTGAAGGAATTTCTCCCATTGTTTCCGGCGACTTTGTGGAATGTGAGATCCGCGGTATTGGAATACTGGCAAACCAGGTGATATGAGATGGGATTTTCCTTCTCTGCGCGCGGAAAAGTCGCGGATATGATAGATCTTCTTTCAGATACGTTGCGAAAGGGAGAAGTGGTAGTAGTGCCGACTGATACAGTATATGGGTTGGTGTGCGACGGAAGGTCGGATGCCGCAAAAGAGAAAATTTTTCATCTTAAAGGTAGATCTTTTTCAAAAACATTGATTGGGTTTGTACGCGATATTGATTCCGCGAAGAATTTTGGTATGATCGCAGACCGTTTTTTTTCCTTTGTACGGAAACGATGGCCTGGAAGGAGTACTTTTGTGCTTCCTGCAAAAACTTCTCTGAAATATCTTGTTACTGAAACAGATACGATTGCATTGCGAGTTCCTGATTTTCTTCTTTTACGTGAACTAAACAATAGATTTGATATTCTTGCTTCCACAAGCGCAAATATGTCCGGCGGGAAAAGTGCTACCTCTTTTTCCGAGCTTCCCGCGAAACTTCTTTCACAGGTTTCTTTAGCGGTAGATGGAGAAAAAAGAGGCGGAAAGGTCTCCGCGATATGGGATCTTATTGAAAAAGAAGCGCGTTTGCAACGGGGCAATCTTCTCTTTGTTTGTTCGGGAAATTCATGCAGGAGCCCTATGGCCGAGGCCTGTTTGAATCATATTCTCAGCAGGTCGGAGATTACTGTATCTTCTGCGGGGATGAATGCGGTTAATGGAACAAAGCCCTCTATAGCCGCGTTACAGGTTTTAAGAGAAGCCGGGCTCTCCCTGCCGAATTTTTCTTCACGCCGTCTTACTCGGGAGATCCTTGAAGAAAGCGATCTGGTTTTTACAATGGATTCGTTCCAGAAAAGATCTCTACTTTCGCGCGCTCCATGCTTGGAGGGAGCGGTTGTTTCTCTTCATATTTCAGATCCTTTAGGTTGTGATATCGGATATTATCGCCGTACTCTTGAGAATATTACAGACGCAATATATAGATCAGTTCTTACAAGGATTGTCCAATGACTATTGCACTTGCAAGCGATCATGCTGGATTTAATTTAAAAAAGTTTCTTGTACGGAAATTACGGGACGAAGGGTATGAGGTCTTGGATCTCGGTCCTCATCAAGATAAGAGTGTGGATTATCCCGAGTATGCGAAAATGGTGGCGGAACAGGTTGGATCCGGCCGAGTAGAAAAGGGAGTGTTGGTATGCGGGTCAGGCGTGGGGATGAGTATCGCCGCCAACAAATTTTCCGGTGTTCGGTGCGCTCTTGTGCACGACACTTACTATGCGAAGCTTTCTCGGCTTCACAACGACGCCAATATTATCGCTCTTGGAGGGAGAGTGATCGCAGAAGAGTTTGCCTGGGAGATTGTAACAGTTTTTCTTGAAACCCCATTTTCCGGAGGAAGACATTCTGGAAGGATAAAAAAGATAAGGGAGTTTGAAGATGAAAAAGGATGATATTCTTCAGATGTTCCGCGAAACCGATGCATTGTTAGAAGGCCATTTTCTTCTTTCTTCAGGATTGCATAGTGACCGATATTTTCAGATGGCGCGTGTGTTGCAATATCCGGAAAAAGCAAAACTTCTTGCGAAATTATTGGCGAACCCTTTTCTTAAAGAAGGAATTACCGCGGTGATAGGTCCGGCGATCGGAGGGATTGTGTTGGCTTATCAACTGGCGGCTGTTCTTGGAGCTCGGGCGCTTTTTGCGGAACGAGAGAAGGAACAAATGCTTCTTCGGAGAGGTTTTACCCTTTGTAAGAAGGATCGGGTATTAGTGTGTGAAGATGTGGTTACTACTGGAGCATCTGTTCTTGAGGTAGTTGCTCTTGCCTCACTTTCCGCAGAGGTTGTGGGAGTTGTTTCTCTTGTGGATAGAAGTGCTGTAATCCCTGATTTTGGAAGAAAGTTTTTTCCTTTAACAAGGGTGGAAGCGCAAATATTCAGTGCAGAAGCTTGCCCGCTTTGCGCGGGAGGAACCAAGGCGGTAAAACCAGGAAGCCGCCAGGATGAGGCAAAGAACAATTTTTAATAATTAAGGTTGTGAAGTTCTTCTTCTGTAAATCCAAAGTAATGTGCTATTTCATGGTAAAGAATCTTCTCTACCATGGTCTCAAGCTCTTTTTGCGTGTGGCAGATCGCTTCTAATGGTTTTCGGTAGAGAATAATCTTGTCAGGCATTACCATGGAATAGGAGATGTTTTTTCGTTTTCCGAAGGGGATTCCCGTATAGAGTCCCAACAGGTTGGGGTTCGTGCCATCCTCAACGAAAAATTCCACATTTTCAATCTTTTTTTTGAATGCTTCTGGAAGTTTTCGTAATTTCTGGTATACTAATTCTTCCAGTTCTTTTTGAGATATCTGCATGGTGTAAAGTGTAGCATATTCGTAAGCAGGGAGAAAAAAAATGGTTATTGTAGGCGAAAGGATTAACGCCACTAGAACGCCGATACAAGAGGCCCTTAAAAGAAAGGATGAATCATTCTTTCTAAAAGAGGTTCGTAATCAGATAAAGACCGGAAGCGATTTTATTGATGTGAATGCCGGATCCGGAACAAGCCGTGAAACAGAAGATCTTGTGTGGCTTATTGAGATTATTTCCCGTGCGTTTCCTGAAGTGAAATTCTCTCTTGACAGCGCAAGCCCCGACGTTATAGAAGAATCTCTCGCTTATGTAAAAAGATTTCCAGTGATGATTAATTCCATAAGCGCGGAATCAAAGAAACTGAAGGCAATGCTTCCTTTGCTTCGTAATCATCCCGAGGTTTGGGTTGTGGCGCTTACCATGGATGATGCGGGTATTCCGGATTCTTCAGAAGGAAGAATTGCAATTGCGGAAAGATTGAAAAAGACCATTGTTAATACTGGCGTACAGCCTGAGAATATCTTTTTTGACGGTCTTGTGCAACCTGTTGGTACTGATTCAAAAGCCTTTCTTACTTATCTGGAAACTTTAACCGGAATAAAAGCCCGCTGTCCTGGTGTTAGGACTATTTGCGGTCTTTCCAATGTTTCTTTCGGAATTCCAGAGAGAAAAATTGTGAATAAATACGCGCTTGCACTTGCTCTTTACGCGGGACTTGACGGAGTCATTATTGATTCTCGTGATCCCGGTATTGCGGAAGCACGTTTTACTGTGCGGGCGCTTCTTGGATTAGACGATTATTGTCTTGATTATATCAAGTATTATCGTGCGATGAAGGAGAAAAAAAACGGGGCGTAGCGCAGTCCGGTTTAGCGCACCAGAATGGGGTTCTGGGGGTCCTCGGTTCGAATCCGAGCGCCCCGACTTTCCTGGTATATTCCGAGCACATCCTTAACACAATATTCCGAGCACATGGTTTACACTTCCTGGTATACTCCCTCTTGAAAAGGAGGGGAATATGCCATGGAAGGAGGTAAGTGTTATGGATGAACGGACAAAGTTTGTAGGCCGTCTTTTATCCGGAGAAAAGATGGTTGGGTTATGCAGGGAATTTGGGATATCGCGAGTCACCGGTCATAAGATCTGGAACAGGTACAAACAAGATGGAGCAAGGGGTTTATATAATCGTAGTAGAGCGCCCCACAAACATCCCAACCAGCTTCCTTTTGCAATAGAACAGCTTATCGTTCGGCTAAAGAAAGAGAAGCCGAACTGGGGAGCGCCGAAGATCCGGGAATTGGTAAGGAATAAATATTCTGATATAAAAGTACCTGCAATAAGCACGGTTCATTGTGTGTTAGACAGGCATGGACTTGTAGATAAACATAGAAGAAGAAAAAAATACCGCGCTATCGCAACCTACCTTTCAGTTCCCCAAGCGTCAAATGACTTGTGGTGTACAGATTTCAAGGGGCAGTTTAGGATAAGGAACGGCACATATTGTTTTCCTCTGACAATATCAGATTTTGTCAGTCGGTATATCATAAGTTGTGAAGCATTAAGCAGTACAGAAATCAATCCGTGTTTTGCAGTTTTTGAAGAGGCATTTCAGGAATACGGACTACCTGTAGCGATAAGAAGCGACAATGGCGCACCGTTTGCCATCGGGAATTCCACATGGAACTTAACCAGGCTTTCGGTATGGTGGATACGGTTGGGGATTAAGATTGAACGGATCAGACCTGGCAATCCACAGGAGAACGGTCGCCATGAAAGGATGCACCGCACCCTTAAACTTGAAGCCACCAATCAAGTCATAGGTAATTTGCTTCAACAACAGGAAAAGTTTGACTATTTTAGAAAAGAATTTAACTGTCAGCGTCCTCATCAGGCTATTGCTATGAAACGGCCGGCTGATATATATAGACAGTCTGAAAGGAAATACACAGGGTTACCGGATATTACCTATCCCGGGTATGATAAATCATTGATGCTAACCAATTGCGGCAGGGTATGCCTAAACAACCAAAAGATACACATAAGCCAAGCATTAGCAAATCAACCTATAGGATTAAAAGAAGTTGACAGTGGGATATGGCAGATTGATTTTATGAGTTACACTCTGGGCTTTTTTGATGAAGAAAGTGACAGATTTACGCCATGCGAAGATCCGTTTGGCTTTAAAATTCTTGATTAAACTATGAATAAAAGTGTAAACTATGTCCTAAGAATAAAGTGTAAACCATGTGCCAGTAAGAACACCTCTTCATCTGTTGTGATTTTGTTCTGTAAAGGTTAAAGAGTTTCTTATTATTATACTATCCGCTTAAGCTTTCCCCGGAAAGTTTTTTCTCTATCTGCCTATCAAAAAGGGCAAAGGCATCATCAAGCCGAAGCTCATGTCCTCCTTGAAATATCTCAAGGTATACCTGGCTTTCTTTATTGATGTTGTAGATTTGATTATAGAGGTCAAGGCTATGAGAGAAGGGAACAGAAGCATCCTCTTTTCCATGCGCTATATAAACATGAGCCTGTGCAATTTTTTCCGCATATTCCGCGGGAGATCTCTTTTTATATTTCTGTAACTGTTCGGGACTATCTGGAGCGCCTCCGCAACAGGCTTCAATATGAGGAGTATAGGCGGTATTTTCTTGATGCCATTGTGCCAGATTGGTAATAGAACATGAGGCGAAAACAAGATCCCAGAGATCTGGAGAGTATGCGGCCATCATAAGCGCCATATGTCCGCCTCCACTGCCGCCAACTAAAAATAGAGGTGAATCGGTAAAGCAAGATTGCGCGCAGATTTGATCTATGGCATCCACAACATCTTGCATGGCAAGTTGCGATCCGCAGGCTTCGTGCGCTCGCGGGTTTTCCATAAGATTGGAACCGCGGAACTCTGGAAAGAGGGCGTTCCATCTTCGTTCTTTAATAAAGGGAAGAATATGTTCTACCTGATTATATCGGTCGGTGCTCCATGTGTGCAGTGCCACCACAAGCGGAGTGGCTCCCGATCGCCCTGCGTTTGCAAAGAGGCATGGTTCTCGCGATCCGTCTATAGATGATTTTATGGTAATTTCTTGGGGTTTTTCCATGCGATGACCTCCTGAAATAGAGAAGATTGCAGAATATGTTATTTTTTTATATGAATGGCCAAGTTCTTTGAAAGAATAGGCTATCACGAGAGTATTGAGGTGTCAATGCGAAGAAAGGTTGTCTGAAATATGATACATACGGTACAATATCTATAATAAAAGAGATTGCCAACTTTCTTTCTCAAGGAGAGACTGTGACAGTTCTTATTCTTTTTTATTCATTGTATGGTCATATTTATCGTTTGGCTGAAAAGGTTGCCGATGGCGTACAAGAGGTTCCCGGCGCTATTCCTCTCCTTCGTAGGGTTCCAGAGACCCTTTCTTCGTCTGTGTTGGAAAAGCTCGGAGCATGCGAAATACAGAAACATTTTGCGCATATTCCTGAATCTTCTTATGAAGAACTTGCCTCTGCGGATGCGATTGTGTTCGGAACTCCGACCCGTTTTGGGAATATGTGCGGGCAGATGAGTCAATTTCTTGATGGCACAGGTTCGTTATGGGCACAGGGAGCCCTTGTGGGGAAAGCTGGTGCTGTATTTACTTCAAGCACTACCCAGCATGGCGGCCAGGAATCTACGATTCTTTCCTTTCACACTACGCTTTTGCATCATGGGATGATTGTGGTAGGACTTCCTTATACCTTTCACGGACAGAAAGATTTGAGTGAAATCTCGGGAGGATCGCCGTACGGTCCTTCTACTATTGCGGGTCTTCATAATGAACGTGTTCCGAGCAAGGCGGATCTTGACGGAGCTATGTTTTTAGGTTCCCATATCGCGACTATTGCAATGAAACTTTCTAAACCTCTTTGATTCATTCCTTATATCTTTAGTGTTGGAAAGGCATCATTCATTACCGAGAATACTTTTTTTTATCATAGAAGGAGGCATATATGGATATATGGCAAGCTATTGAAACCCGACGTTCTATTCGGCGTTTTACAGAAAAGAAAATCCCTTTTTCAGATCTGCAAAAACTTGTATATGCCGCCTCCCTTGCGCCAAGCGGAGGGAACTTGCAACCATGGCGTTTTCTTCTTGTTGATAATCCTGTACAGTGTGAAAAGGTCTTTTCAACTCTTGCTTGGGCCGCTTATCTTGGGCCTGCGGGAAGACCGAAAGAGGGAGAGCGTCCTGTTGCGTATACGGTCTTTTTGCACGATACGGAAATTCGCGGTGAAATTGCGGTAGCAGACCATGCCGCGGCAGTAGAAAACCTATTGCTTGCAGCAGTTTCTATGGGAATTGGAGGGTGCTGGATCGGCTCAATTGAGAAAGAAAATCTTGCGAAAATTCTTAATCTTCCAGAATCGTTGCATATTGTTTTTGTGGTGGCGCTTGGGTATCCGGCAGAAGATGCCTGTATAGAACCTGTAAGAGAAACAATTCGCTATTGGAGAGACAAAGAAGGGGTTCAGAGGGTTCCGAAACGCAATGTGGAAACCTTAACAATCCAGAATAGTTTTGACGAGAAGAGAAAGAAAAAAATTTGACAAAAAAAAAAAGAGTAGGTACACTACAAAAGATTATTTGAGCCATTAACTGAAAAGGGGGTGACAGCATGGCCGAGAAGAAAGGGAATCCAGCAGCAGTAGCTATTTTGATTATCATCATCGTGGTGGCGCTTTTCTTCATCATCAAGCAGGCGATGCCGAAGAAAGCCGAGGTTCCGCCTCCGCCTCCGGGTGAAGAGATGCCGATACCTCCTCCTCCAGATGGTGAACCACTGCCGGAGCCAGAAGCACCGGAAGTTGATTAAAAAGAAACTCTTGACACATTTTAGATTCAACGGTATAATTTAGTTCGCAAAAGAGATCATTGAAAATTTTGGAGACTAGTGAGCCTCAACAATTCAATTGAGGGTTTGATCCTAGCTCAGGGTGAACGCTCGCGGTGTGCCTAACACATGCAAGTCGTGCGACGAACTCGGGAAATTTTGCGCAAGTGAAACTTTCTGGGGGAAAGCGGCGAACGGGTGAGTAGCGCCTAGGTAACCTCCCTTTTTGTTCCGGACAACTCCGAGAAATCGGGGCTAATACGGGATACGTCCTAAAAGATTCATGTCTTTTTGGAGAAAGCTCAACTTTCGGGTTGAACGCAGAGAGATGGGCCTGGGTTCCATCAGCTTGTTGGTGGGGTAAAAGCCTACCAAGGCCATGACGGATAGCTGGTCTGAGAGGATGGCCAGCCACATGGGGATTGAGACACGGCCCCGACTCCTACGGGAGGCAGCAGTGAGGAATCTTGGACAATGCCCGAAAGGGTGATCCAGCGACACCGCGTGAGTGATGAAGGCCTTCGGGTCTTAAAACTCTGTCAAGTGGGAAGAAGTCCGCTTTGCGGATTGACGGTACCACTGAAGGAAGCTCCGGCTAATCCCGTGCCAGCAGCCGCGGTAAGACGGGAGGGGCAAGCGTTACCCGGATTTATTGGGTGTAAAGGGTCCGTAGGTGGTCAGGTATGTCCATTTTGAAAGCCTCTGGCTCAACCAGAGAGGTGGAGTGGAAACTGCCTGACTTGAGGCCAGGCGAGGAAAGCGGAACTGCCGGTGTAGCGGTGGAATGCGTAGATATCGGCGGGAACACCATTGGCGAAGGCGGCTTTCTATCCTGGTTCTGACACTGAGGGACGAAAGCGTGGGGAGCAATCGGGTTTAGATACCCCGGTAGTCCACGCTGTAAACGATGGGTGCTGGGTGTTGGTCCGGTTTCCGGATTGGCGCCGAAGCTAACGCGTTAAGCACCCCACCTGGGGACTACGGTCGCAAGGCTGAAACCCAAAGGAATTGACGGGGGCCCGCACAACCAGTGGAGCATGTGGTTTAATTCGATGATACGCGAGGAACCTTACCTAGGCTTGACATACCGATAGTACTGACCCGAAAGGGAAGGGATCCGTAGCAATACGGAAGTCGGTACAGGTGGTGCATGGCTGTCGTCAGCTCGTGCCGTGAGGTGTTGGGTTAAGTCCTGGAACGAGCGCAACCCTTGCTTGCAGTTACTCGCCTGTAAAGGCAGAACACTGCAGGGACTGCCGTGGTTAACACGGAGGAAGGTGGGGATGATGTCAAGTCATCACGCCCCTTATGCTTAGGGCTACACACGTGCTACAATGGTCGGTACAGATGGAAGCGAAGCCGCGAGGTGAAGCAAATCCAAAAAAGCCGGCCTCAGTTCGGATTGCAGGCTGCAATTCGCCTGCATGAAGCTGGAATTGGTAGTAATCGCAGATCAGCTACGCTGCGGTGAATACGTTCTCGGGCCTTGTACACACCGCCCGTCACGCCAGCTGAGTCGGGGGCGCCTGAAGCTATCTTATCCAACCCGTAAGGGAGGAGGGTATCCAAGGCGAAATCGGCAAGGAGGGCGAAGTCGTAACAAGGCAGCCGTACCGGAAGGTGCGGCTGGATCACCTCCTTTCTAAGGAGTTTATCAAGTTAATTAGGGGTTCACTAGTCTCCGTTTTACTTCAGAGCGAGGCAAGATGCCTCGCTCTTTTTTTAAGAGTTTACAAACTGATCAATTTTATAGACCTTTATATGAAGCTAATTGTAATTTGACAAAATCCTTTGAAATGGTAAGGTCTTTTTATCAAGGAAGCAATTATGAGAAGGTCTGATAAGAGTAAACAGGGCGGAGTCAATGTGCGGACAGAAAGAGACAGTATTCCCTTTATTAGCATTCTTTCCGCTATTTGGCATATCTTCTGCTAAGACCAATTATTCTCCTCTTTTTCCCACCGTTTCACAAAAAAAACTTTTCTGGCGACAATTTTTGAGATGAAAAGGGAAATAAAATCCAAAACTATGCTTACATAATAAAGGGATGCTTACTTTTCGTAACTGTAAGGATAAAAGGAAAGATTGAGAATTTTCGGCCTATTGAAAAAATAAAAAATGCGCAAGGAATACTTTACTGGAGGAGGAATGAATGAAGAAGGGAAAACATGGTGGGTTTACTTTAATAGAACTCCTTGTAGTTATTGCAATTATTGCTATTTTAGCGGCAATGCTTCTTCCCGCGCTTTCCAAGGCAAGAGAAAAAGCCAGACAGGCAACCTGTGTGAATAATCTTAAGCAAATAGGACTTGCGCTGATGATGTATGCGCAGGATTGGGATGACTGGTTTCCCTGTGCGGCTTTTTATGCAGAAGGAGATCCTGCTTATACCTCTGGAATAGGTAGTTTTTATTGGTTTCATGCTATCTCGTCAAGATGTATTAAAGGGCTGAATTATGGACTTGATCTCAAAAAAACTATGGGGGTGAAGTCTATAGGAGGTGGATGTCCGAGTGAACGGCGTAGCATGTCAACAGGGACGTATGGTATTAATTTACGTTTGGTAGGAAATGGACAAAACCCTTCTGTCTATCCTTCTACGAAAACCACAAGAATATATAATCCGAGTATTACAGTTCTTGTGGCCGAGGCATCTATGAACGGATATTTTTATGTGTATTGGGGAGATTATTTTAGTTTTCGGCATAATGGCATTGGCAATGTTCTTTATGCAGATGGCCATGTAGAAGCAAAAACCTATGACCAGCTCTTACCAGACGGTCTTGCAGCCTCTTGTTTAAAACAGGGCTGGCAATAGAGTAAAAAGCAATTTTCTGGTTTTTCTGGAAAGAAACTCAACAAGGGGGAAGAGGTATGAGAAAAAGTATAGGATTTTTGTTGTGTGGAATCTTTCTTTTTTGCGGCGCGGGAGTTTCTTCTGCTGATGTGAAGATAACCCCTTTAAAAATTTCCAAACCATTGATTATTGATGGAAAATTGGATGAGGCCCCTTGGAAGCAGGCATCTGCGATTACTGATTTTACTATTAAGGATACGGATCAGCCCGCGCGTTATCCTACACGGGCTTATGTACTCTACGACGATAACTCCTTTTATATTGGCTTTCACTGTATTGAACCTGACATAAAAACCATTCAAGCAGAGAAGCGTCCTCATGATCAAGCGGTTTTTTCAGATGATTGCGTAGAGATTATGCTTGCCCCTGGATCAGGCACTGAATATTTCCATTTTATAGTGAATGCCGTAGGTTCCCGATTAGATAGATTTCTTGAACAGGGCGGGTTTGTGTCGGATCTTACCTGGAATGGCGAGTGGAAATCCGCTGTATATCAAGGAAAAGATTTCTGGTCTGCGGAGATAGCTATTCCCTTTTATAACTTTGTTCAATCCTCTGAATTTTCTTCCTCTTTTTCTTGGGGAATAAATCTCTGCAGAGAGAAAAGAAATCCTGAGGAAAATTCTTCTATAGGAAAAAATGGTGCATTTAATAGTATAGGTGATTTTCGGAAAATAGAGATTCCCGTTGATTTGACCCGTTTTTCTTTTCGTATAGAAGAGCCCGCGATATCAACCGTAGTACAGGATTCAAAATTACATGTGGGAATTAAGGTTCCTGTGACGAATAATACAGGAAAATCCGCGCACTATCTTCTTGACTTTACATTAATGAGTGAGACGGGAAAAATAGACAAACTAGTGCGGGAAATTAGACA
>Ga0265293_10001784_pt1 | contig 45626 bp, 45 predicted proteins | sample Munlanlewell138R_FD_192505 | JGI IMG/M metagenome (GOLD analysis project Ga0265293, IMG submission 192505) | Leachate microbial communities from a municipal landfill in Southern Ontario, Canada - Leachate well 138R | ecosystem: Engineered > Solid waste > Landfill > Unclassified | place: Canada... | reverse complement strand
GAGGGTTTTTCTTTTGTAATAATTTTATGTTGATAAATAAATAACTAAATGGTATAATAATAAAAACGATGAAAAAGAAGTAGTAATAGATTAATATATTTTTACAGGGAGTAAAGACCTTGACTGAAAGTCTTTTAGAAATATATCTATGAATTCACCTTTGGAGTGGCAAAAAGCCCGTAGAGAAAATAAACTACGTTAAGAAAGTACACGAGTGCAACTTTTTGTTGAAGTAAGGTGGTACCGCGGATGGAAGTTCGCCCTTAAATTATTTTAAGGGCTTTTTATATTTTTTAGGAGGAAATAAAATGCTAAAGAAATTATTATCTTTAAAAGATCAAGTTGTGATTGATTTAAAAAATGCAATTACTGTTAATGAAGTTGGAAATATTAAAGCTTTATATTTAGGTAAAAAAAGCCCACTACAAGAGCTAATGGCTAAAATGAAAGACTTAAGTATTGAAGAAAAGAAAGAAATTGGGATGGCTACAAATGAATTTAAGAGATTTGTAGAGGATGCTGTTATAAAAAGATTAAGTGAAATAAATGAATTAGAAATTCAAAACAAATTAAATAGTGAAGAAATTGATGTTACACTCCCTGGAAGAAAGTTTAGATCTGGGAAGTTACATCCACTAACAAAAATTGCAAGACAAGTAGAAGAAATTTTTATTGGCATGGGATATAAAGTTGAAGAGGGTCCCGAGATTGAACAAGATTTATACAACTTTGAAATGCTCAATTTACCAAAGGGGCATCCTGCAAGAGAAATGCAAGATTCATTCTATATTGATAATAATACTTTACTTAGAACTCATACTTCTCCTGTACAGGTTAGAACTTTACTTAAAGCCAAAGGTGAACCTGTTAAGATAATATGTCCTGGGAAAGTATATAGAAGAGATAATGATGATGCAACACACTCTCATCAATTTATGCAAATTGAAGGTTTAGTTGTTGATAAAAATATTACTATGGCTGATTTAAAAGGTACATTAGAGTTATTATGTAAGAGAATTTTTGGCGAAAACTTAAAAATCCGTTTAAGACCATCATTCTTTCCTTTTACAGAACCTAGTGTTGAAGTAGATGTTACTTGCTTTAAATGCGGTGGTAATGGATGTGGTTTGTGTAAACAAAGTGGTTGGATTGAAGTATTAGGTGCTGGTATGGTTCACCCTAATGTATTAGAGATGGCAGGGTATGATTCAAAAGTATATCAAGGATTTGCATTTGGTCTAGGAATTGAGAGATTTGCAATGCTTAAGTATGAAATTGATGATATTAGACATTTCTATACTAATGATCCAAGGTTTTTAAAACAGTTTTAGGAGGCAAGTAGATGAGAGTTAAATTAGAATGGTTAAAAGAATTAGTCGATATTGAAGGCATTACTCTAGATGAGATTATAAATAAATTATCACTATACTCAACTGAAGTAGAAACAAAAGAAAAGCTTGTAGAAGCTACTAATCTAGTAGTTGGTTATGTGAAAGATAGAAAAGATCATGAAAATAGTGATCATCTTTCTGTGTGTATGGTTGATGTTGGTGGTGAAGATTTACAAATTATATGTGGTGCACCTAATGTAAGGAGTGGTCAGCATGTAATTGTAGCATTAAATGGTGCAATTCTTCCAAATGGACTAAAGATTAAGAAGACAAAAATTAGGGGAATTGAGTCAAATGGAATGATTTGCTCATTACTAGAACTTGGAATTGAGAAAAAATTCCTAGATGAAGATAACCAAAAAGGAATTTACGTATTTAGTAGTGATGTAAAAGTAGGTACTCCTGCATTAGAAGCATTAAATTTAGATGACTATGTAATTGAATTAGGCTTAACTCCTAATAGAGGAGATTTACTTAGTATGCTAGGTGTTGCAATTGAAGTTAGTGCGGTATTTAATCGTCCATTAAAGCCTTTAGCATTTTCTGCTGTAAAAGAAGAAAGTATAGGTAAATTAGAGGTAATTAATGAAACCGATCTTTGTTTAGGCTATTATGGGAAAGTATTTAAGAATGTACAAATTAAAGCATCACCAAGGTGGTTAATTGCCCGTCTAATCGCTTTTGGCATAAGACCAATAAATAATGTTGTAGACATAACAAACTACATTCTAGCGCTATTTGGACAACCTCTTCATGCTTTTGATTATAAAAAGCTAGGAAGTAAAATTTTAGTAAGAAAAGCACATGATTTAGAAGAAATCACCACTTTAGATGGTGTAAATCGCAAATTAAAATCAAGTGATATAGTTATTACTGATGGGGTTAAACCTGTTGCTATTGCTGGTGTTATGGGTGGAGCTGATACTGAAGTTGATGATAATACTAAAGAATTAGTTATTGAGGCTGCAGTTTTTGATAGTAAATCAGTAAGAGAAACATCACAAAGATTGGGTTTAAGAAGTGATTCATCGATTAGATTTGAAAAAGGTGTTGATTTAAATAGAACTAAATTTGCACTAAATTACGCTTCATATCTTTTAAAAACATATGCTGAAGCAACAGTTGGTGAGACTTTCTTTGATAAAGAGACTATTTTATCACCTAAAAGTGTTAAAATATCACTAAGTGATATAGAAAATAAACTAGGAGTTCATATATCCAAAGAAGAAGTTAAAGATATATTGGAAAGATTAAAGTTTGCAATAACTGACAAACTTGAAGTAATTATACCAACTAGAAGATCAGACATTTCAATTAAAGAAGATGTTATTGAAGAAATAGGCAGAATATATGGCTATGATAATTTACCAACAACACTACCTAAAACAAGTAGTATTGGTGGGTTAAGTCAAAAACAAAAAATAAGAAGAGAAATAATAGATACTTTAACAGGTTTAGGTTTATCTGAAAATGTCACTTATTCACTTGTTAATCAAGAAAGTAATGAACTATTTAAATTAATACAAACTGATTCTAAAGATATAAGTTTATTAATGCCTTTAAGTCAAGATAGAAAAGTTCTTAGAAAGACATTACTACCATCACTTATAGAATCTGCAAAATATAGTTATAATAGAAAAATTAAAGATTTAGCAATATTTGAACTTGGAAGAGTTTATTATCAAGAAAAAGAAACTAATGAAATTGAAAATTTAGCAATCTTACTTGCAAATAATTTCTCTAAATCTTTATATAATAGTGAAAAGGCAGATTTTTACTTATTAAAAGGAATAGTAGAAGAATTATTTAATAAATTAAATATTGAAGTTAAATACATTCCTTTATCTACTAATTCTAGCGAACTTCATCCAAAAAGAAGTGCAGAGCTATATTTAGATAATGAATATATTGGTTTTATTGGAGCGCTTCATCCTAAATATGCAAGTAGTAATGATTTAGATGATGTATATGTGTGTGAAATTAATCTTGTAAAGATTTATGAATATAATCAAAGAGTTATTAAATACACTCCAATATCAAAGGTACCTACAGTAGAACGAGATATTGCAATAGTAGTATCAAAAGATATTTTAGCTGGAGATATCATAGCAACAATCAAAGGAATTAAGAACTTATCTTTAGCAGATATAAATATATTTGATATATACACTGGCGAAAAACTAGATAATGATAAAAAATCAATTGCTTTAAATTTAGTTTTTTCTAGTAATGAAACGCTAACTGATGAAGTTATCAATAGTAAAATTGAAAAAGTATTAAAAGAATTAGTTAATAAATTTAATGCAGTATTAAGAATGTAAAAAAATGGCTCTATTATAGGAGCCATTTTTATATGTTTGTTTACAAGAATCAATTTAGCCTTTTAGAAAATCATCTGGATTTATATTGCTAATATAATTGTTTGTGGAATTTTCAAGATTATAGACTATCTCTTCTAAAATAGCCATAGGAGTAGATGCTCCTGCAGTAATGGCTATATTTTTATAGGATGTTAAGTCATAATCTTTTAAATCTTTAATTGTTTCTACTTGAATTGCATTTGTTTTTTTACTTGCAATTTCTTTAAGCATTCTTGTATTGTTTGATAACTTATCTCCAACAACTATAATTAAGTCATAAGTAATTGCATTAATTACAGCTTCTTGTCGTTTTCTTGTTGCACTACACACTTCATCCATAAGTTCTAGCTGTGGATAAACTTTTTTTAATTCTTCATATTTTTTGATTAAGTCTAAATATGACATTGTTGTTTGATTTGTAATTATCATTTTATCACTAGAAACTGGAAGTATATTTATATTAGTGTTATCCTCGATTAAAGTAATTTCCCTACTAATTCCTAATACGCCTTCTGTTTCTGGATGATTGAGTTTTCCATAAAATAGTACTTTATAACCTTCATTTAACTTGTCTTTAATTAAATTATGTGTTCTAGTTACATCTTTGCAAGTTGCATCAATTACATCAAGACCTTTTTTGCTAGCTAAATCTCTAACTTCATCGCTTACTCCGTGAGCAGTAAATATTACAGTACCTTCTTTTATCTTTTCTAGCATAGAAACTCTAGATGGTCCTTCTAGAGTAATTATTCCTTTACTCTTGAAGGTTTGAACTATGTTTTTATTATGAACTATATTGCCAAGAATATAAATTGGTCTTTTTAGATCCTTATTTTCAATTGCTTTATTTATTACATGGATTGCATAGGTTACACCTTTGCAAAAACCTCTTGGGGTAAGTTTTGATATTTTCATAAATTAATTCCTTTATAATATTTACTATATATATTATAGCAAATATAGCAAATTTATTAAAGAGAAACTAAAAAGATTAGAGATAATTTAGGAGAATATTTAAGTATAATATGTCATAAAATTGTAAAAGTAATTAATGCAAACATATAATTAATATGTTATAATAAATTGTATTATGGAGGAAATCAAATGATATACAAAATCCAGAATGAATTTCTAAGTGCTACAATTAATTCTAGGGGAGCAGAATTATATTCTCTCAAAAGTAGAAATGATGTGGAGTACATATGGCAAAGAGACCCAGTATACTGGAGCTATTGTGCACCAATTTTATTTCCGATTGTTGGGAATTTGAGGGATAAAAAAACAATAATAAATAATCAAGAGTATAATATGAATGCTCATGGATTTTTAAGAACTCAAGAATTTGAGTTGCTTCATCAAGGTGATGAAGAAATAAGTTTCGTAAATACTTTTAATAAAGAAACACTTAAACTTTTTCCATTTAAGTATAAAGTTATTATTACATATAGTTTAAAAGCAAAGAATTTACGAACAACTTATAAAGTTATAAATGAAAATCACGATGTTTTATTATTTAATATTGGTGGTCATCCTGCAATAAATTGTCCATTATATGAAAATGAAAAGTTTAATGATTATACAATTACTTTTGAAAAAGAAGAGTCTTTCACATCTCCTAAAGTAGAAAGTAATGGAACACTTAATTTTAATGAGGGTATTAGACAATATGAATCACTTAAGTCTATTGACCTTGATTATGAATTATTTAATATTGATACAATTGTTATACCAAGAGTTAGAAGTAATTATGTAACATTATTGAATAAGGAATCTAAAGGAATAAAATTCTCATTTCCAAATTACAAATCTTTTGCTATTTGGTCCCCATATGGGAAAATGGCACCATTTGTATGTTTAGAACCATGGATCGGTTATGGGGATAGACATAATAGTGATTACCATTTTGAGAAAAAAGATGATATTATATCATTAAAAGCATTAGAAGAATTTAGTGTTTTTTATGATATAGAAGTAATAGAATAAAGAATTTATAGAAAAATCTTTGAAAATTAGTATTTTGTAGTATAATAGTATAGATAAAATTTAGGAGGAAACATGGTAACAAGTAATGAATTTAAAACCGGTATGACAATTGAGTACGATGGTAATATATATCAAGTTATGGAATTTCAACACGTTAAACCGGGAAAGGGACAAGCATTTGTAAGAACTAGACTTAAAAATTTAAGAACAGGTGCTATTACAGATTATTCTTTTAAAGCTGATGAAAAAATGCCTAAGGCAATCATTGAAAAGAAAAAAATGCAATATTTATATGATGATGGTTCATCAATGGCATTTATGGATATGGAAACATATATACAAATTGACCTACCATCTGAGAACTTAACTTATGAAAGAAACTTCTTGATTGAAGGAGAATCTGTTATAATAATTGAATTTCAAGGCGAAATTTTAGGTGTACAAATACCAGAAAAAGTTGTTTTAGAAGTTACTGAAACAGCTCCTGGTGTAAAAGGAAATACAGCAGCAAATGCTACAAAAGATGCAGTTGTTGAAACTGGGTTTCATGTATCAGTACCTTTATTCATAAATGTTGGAGATAAAATAATAGTTAATACATTTGATGGTAAATACGACTCAAGAGCGTAAGTAGGTGAGAATATGATTCTTTGTATTGATATAGGAAACACTAATTGTGTTTTCGGGGTATTCGAAAATGATTCATTATTGACTTGTTTTCGTTTAGAGAGTAAATTATCACAAACAATAGATGAATATGGAGTTAAGGTATTAGAATTATTAAAATTTCATAATTTAGAGCGTCAAAAGATTGAAGGAGTAATTATCTCAAGTGTAGTACCTCCTTTAGACGGTACATTTGAAAAAATGTTAGTAAAGTATTTTAATTTAAAACCATTGTTTGTGGGGCCAGGAACTAAGACTGGTGTTAGGATTTCTGTTGATAATCCTAAACAAGTTGGTGCTGATATAATTGTTGGTGCAGTTGCATCAATTCAAAAGTATGGAACACCAACCATAATAATCGATATGGGAACAGCGATTACTTTATTTTATGTAGATGATAAAAAGGAACTAGTTGGTGGTGTTATTGCACCAGGAATTAGAACTGGGTTTGGTGGATTATTTAAAAACACAGCTAGACTTGAAGAAGTTAAACTACATCAACCTCCATCAGTAATAGGAAGAGATACTGTCTCATGTATTCAATCTGCTATGGTTCATGGAACTTCAGCAATGATTGATGGATTGATTAGAAAAATAAAGAAAGAAATTGGTATCGAGAAAATAAATGTTGTTTTAACCGGAGGAGAGTCTAGGTTAATTCAGCACTTCCTTGAAGAAGAAGTAATCTATGATGAAGATTTATTAATGGAAGGTTTAAATATTATTTATAAGAAAAATCAATAATTAAAACATCACCTCTATCATATAATGATAGGGGTGATGTTTATGTTAAATAATAAAGGACCATTAATGTTCATAAATACAGTTAATACACAAATAGATGATTCTAAAGATCAAAAAATTTATGATAGTAGAGAAAATCTACCTAAAAAGCATAAAATAAATGTATCTAATCCTAAAGAAGACAATGTGTTATCTAATCCTCCTGTGGAAGAACAAATATCAAAAGAACCGTTAAAACCTAGATTTATCGAGGAAAGAAAAATTAGGAACATAATCGAAATGTATCATAAAGATAGACCAGTTTTATGCAATATCATATCTGGGGATCTTGAGATAATCGGAATACCTTATAAATTAGATGACTGTCTTCTATATGTGAAAACTAGTGAAGATCAAAGTGAGAACATTAAATTAGACGATATTACGGATATTATTATTATTAAATTCTAGGGCATACAGTGTTTCTGCACTCGTTACAACAAATAGGCGGTAAACATTGAATTGCGCAAATACAATTTACTCTAAGAGTAACTGTGAAATTTGTACAGTTCCAGTTTTCACAATCCTTAACTAGTAGGCGTAAAACTACACATTCTCCTTTTATTTCTTGGATTCTAAAGTATTATGTATAATCTCTTTGACCTGGAATTTCTGCTTTGAATGCTTCTCCTTCAGAAAGGTAAAGAATTACAGGTTTTGTGTTGAAAAGTTTAAACATTAAACCTCCATCACAATTGTCACATGCCTCTTCAATTAAAGCTTCTTTTTGAATCTGATCAATTTTCTTGATTTGATCTAAAATGCAGTCCTTTTCTTTAAAATTATAACTCGGTGTTCTATCACAATACATATAGTCACCTCACTTTCTAGTTTATAATATGTATAAATGATAATTAAGTATGGTTGATTGTCATTTGAAATGAAAAAAAGAATCTACTCGAGATTCTTTTTCATTTTATAATGGGGAATATTTGCGTCTAAAAATATATTTCCAAATTTTTTAAAACCTAATTTTTCATAAAAATCTAATGCTTGGGTTTGAGCAGATAGATATACTTCCTTATAACCAAGGCTTCTAGAATAATCGATTAAATAATTCATTATTAACTTCCCTATTCCTAGATTACGATATTTCTTTATTACGCATACTCTTTCAATCTTTGTATATTCTTTTTGGACATTAAGTCTAGCAGCAGCAATTGGAATTTCATTATCATATATTATAAAAGGTATTCTTTCTTTTTCTAATAAATCGAATTCATCTTCATAACTTACATTTTGTTCATCAATAAAGACTTCTTTTCTAACTTTATAGTGATCAATTAAGTGAATTATATTTTCACATTTTATTACATTCATTAGAATACTCCAAAACTTATTAGAATTAAAACTATAATTGATAAAGTTATACAATAGAAACTAAAATATTTTAGATTTTTATTTTTAACTAACTTAAAGAAAAGACTTATTGCAAAATATGTTCCAAATAGTGAAGCAAAGAAAGCTCCAATATATCCAGGAAAATAGCCAATACTACTTGTACCTTCTTTTATAAGATCATATATTCCGATTAAAAAAGCTCCAAAGCTTGCAGGAATATACATCATAAATGAGAATCTTAAAGCGCTGATGAGTGATAAACGATTGCTTACTCCAAATGATGAAGTTACACCACTTCTACTTATTCCAGGAAGTAGACCGATTACTTGAGCAGACCCCATTAAAATACCATCTTTTAATGTTACTTCCTCACGTGTTGCATCTTTTGCAATACTATGAATATAAAGTAATAATAATCCTGTTATAAACAAACATATTCCAACAACTAGAATGTTTGTGAAAAAGGTATCAAGATCATATATTTTAATTATAATACCAACAATACCTGCTGGTATTGATGCGATTAATACATAAACGATATATAAAAATTTTGGTTTTTTCGATTGATCCTTTTTAAATACATAGTCAATACTTCCAGAGATTAATTCTTTTAATAATTTTCTATAAAAGAATATAATTGCTAGTAAAGAAGCAAAGTTAACTATTATTTGGAAGTTGTTCATGGCAGCACTAGATATGACTTCGCCAAAAATAGAGTCTAAAATAACCATATGTCCACTTGATGAAATTGGCAGAGGCTCTGTAATTCCTTGGATTAAACCAAGTGCAAGATATTTTAAAAATTCAATAATGTTTTCCATTTTATTCACCTTTAGTTATCATATATTATATATTAATATTCAAAAATTTTCAATGAATTCCTAATTGTTTATAAATTTAGAATATTTTTGTTTAAGGTATTATCAAATGGGGAAAAATATGGTATAATTACCAAAAAGATACAAGGAGAAAAATATATGTTTTTAAATTTAGGTCCTAGTGAAATAACATTAATTATACTAGCAGTTGCTATTGTTCCAATATTAGCATTAATAGTATATGCTATTGTTGTAGCGATTAGGAGAAATAATAAAAGAAGCAAGTTAAGAGATAAAGAAATAAGTGAATCCGTAGATTTAACACAAATTGAATTGTTTAATGAAGTCTATGGTGGGAAAGCTAATATTAAGGCTGTAAAAAGAGAATTAGGCCGTATAAGTGTTGAAGTAGAAGATATTGAAAAAGTTCAAGTAGAAAAATTAAAAGAACTTGGAGCTAATGGAGTTTTATTAGTTGGAAGCGAAGTTAAATGTTCTTTTGGGGATAGGGCTTCTTACATTTATAATATATTAATGGATGGAAATAAAGATAATGAGTAATATAGATTTAAAAGCAATTGATACATTAAGAGTATTGTCTATTGAACAAAGTACAAAAGCTAAATCAGGTCACCCAGGAATAGCTTTAGGGGCTGCACCGATTATTCACACTCTTTATACAAAAGTTATGAATATCAATCCTGCTGCACCTGATTGGATTAATAGAGATAGATTCATCCTAGCTGCTGGTCATGGTTCAAGTTTATTATATTCGGTTCTTCATTTATCAAATTATGGATTAACAATAGCTGACTTAAAAGACTTTAGGCAATATAATTCTAAAACACCTGGGCATCCAGAAATTGTGCTTACAAAAGGTGTTGATGCAACAAGTGGACCACTTGGCCAAGGAATTCCTGCTGCAGTTGGAATGGCTATTGCAGAGGAGTTTTTAAGAAATAAATTTAATAAAGATTCATTAGAACTAATTAATCATTATACTTATGTTTTATGTGGTGATGGTGATCTTCAAGAAGGTGTTACTGCAGAAGCTATGAGTTTAGCTGGACACTTAGGATTAAGTAAGTTAATTGTTTTATATGATTCAAATGATATTCAATTAGATACAGAAGTAAGTGAAACTAATAGTGAAAATGTGAAAGCTAAATATGAAGCAATGAATTGGAATCATATCTTAGTAAAAGATGGAGAAGATATTGTTGCTATTGAGGCTGCTATTAATAAAGCAAAAAGTTCAACTAAACCAACTTTAATTGAAGTTAAAACAATTATTGGAAGAGGTACAACAGTTGCGAATACCCCAAAAGCTCATGGTAGTCCTTTATCTAGCGAAGAAGCTCTTAGCTTAAGAAACTTACTAGGTGGAGAACCATTTGAGGTAAGTAGTGAAGTTAAAGAATATTATAAACAAAATGTTGTACTAAAAGGTGAAAAAACATATTCAACTTGGGTAGATGTAAAAAACAATTATACTTATATGTTCCCACATGAAGCAGAAGAATTCAAAAAAGTTGTAGATAATGATTTTCATATAGATTTTGAAAATCTAGTTGAATTTGATAATAAATATAACAAAGCTACAAGAGTAAGTGGTGGTGCTATTTTAGATGCACTTTCCAAATTACACCCAACTATTATGGGAGGATCAGCTGATTTAGCTTCTTCCACAAAAGCAAAAGGTGCAGATGGTAATTTCTCTAGCAAAAATAGACTTGGAAGAAATATTAACTTTGGTGTAAGAGAACATGCAATGGCTGCAATTTCTAATGGGATTGCTCTACATAAAGGTATAAAAGTTTTTTGTAGTGGATTCTTTGTATTTAGTGATTATATGAAACCTGCCATGCGCCTTGCAAGTATTATGGAACTTCCTGTAACTTATATATTTACGCACGACTCTGTTGCTGTTGGAGAAGACGGAGCAACTCATCAACCGATTGAACAACTTTCAATGTTAAGAAGTATGCCACACTTTAATGTAATTAGACCTGCAGATGCTTTTGAAGCATTATATGCTTGGAAGAATGCATATAACTCTAAAGATACACCAACTGCTTTAATTTTAACTCGTCAAGATGTTCCAGTAATTTCTACTAAGGAAGACGCGAAATATCTAGAAAAAGGTGCTTATGTCATTAGAAAAGAAGACAAAAAGGTAGAAGGAGTTATCCTAGCTAGTGGGTCTGAAGTTTCGCTTGCAATCGAAGTAAGCAAAGAATTAAAGAGAAAAGGCCATGACATTAGAGTAGTAAGTATGCCATCTATTTATTTGTATGAAAAACAATCTAAAGAGTACAAAGAAAGTGTAATCCCAACTAATGTGAAAAACATTATGGCAATTGAAGCTAGTGAAGCTGTACACTACTATAAATACTTAGGATCAACTGGTAAACTTTATAATATTAATAAGTATGGAGCAAGTGCGCCAGGAGATATTGTCATGAGTAATTATGGATTTAATCTACAAGACATAGTTAGTTCATATTTAGAAATGGTAAAAGATAATAGAAAATAAAAAAATGCATCGATTTGATGCATTTTTAACTATTCTTTAAATTATTTGCAATACAATTACATAAATGATTTTTTTCTTCAGTTGAAGCACCTCTCCAAAACAATTCTAAGAGTACGCCTAAGCCTGGTAAAACCTTATCTTCTTTTGATATTGAGTCATTTATTGTTGACATAATATCATTAGGATTTGAGTTTTCTAAATTGCTAATTACTGCTTGTCTAATATCTAAATTCATTTTGATATCTCCTTTTTTATATTTTATATATTAATTTTGTCCAAATAATGGTATACTATGCATATGATAAATAAAATAAAGGTGATTATATTATGAAAATTTTAGAAGCTGTAAAGCAAAATGAAAAACAATTAATTGAAGATTTACAAGGTTTACTTAGAATTGATAGTACATTAGTGGAAAATTTGGATAATCCAAAAGCTCCATTTGGTGAAGGAATCAAAAAGAGTTTAGATTATGTTTTAGACTTGGGTAGTAAATTTGGTTTTAAGGTAAAAAATATTGATAATCTTGCTGGTCATATAGAATTTGGTGAGGGAGAAGATATTATTGGTATCTTATGCCATATAGATGTTGTTCCTGCTGTGGGAAAATGGACATACCATCCATATTCTGCAACTATTAATGATGGCAAAATTTATGCAAGAGGAGCAATTGATGACAAGGGTCCTACAATTAGTTCTTTATATGCGTTAAAGGTAATTAAGGATTTAGGATTAAAATTAAACAAAAGAGTTCGTTTAATTATAGGTACTGATGAAGAGACAAAATGGAGATGTATGGATGCCTATTTTAAGAGTGAAGAAATGCCTACTTTAGGATTTTCTCCAGATGCTAATTTTCCTGTTATTTATGGAGAAAAAGGAATAATGTCAATTGATTTAATATCGTATAAGTCAAATGATTTAGAATTTAAAAGTGGTGTTAGATATAATGTCGTTCCAGATGAAGCTATTGCTAATGTTAATGTAGACTTAAATGAAGCATTTAATAAATATCTAAGCGACAATAACTTTGAAGGTGATACTAGCAGTGGCTTAAAACTATATGGTACTAGTGCCCATGCAATGCAACCTGAAAAAGGTGTTAATGCTGCAATTAATTTATGTAAGTTTTTAAGTGAGCATATCGATAATAATGTTGTGAAATTCGTGAGTGAAAAACTAGATGATACAAGATTTAAAACAATGAATCTAGATTTCAGTGATCCTGAAATGAAAGATTTAACTGTTAATGTTGCAATTGTAGAAATAGATAAATCTAGTGGTAAGATTGGTCTAAACTTACGTTACCCTACAAATTGGGATAAAGAAGGATTCTTACGAGAGTTAAAAAAACAAGCAAGTTTTTATGCTCTAGATATAAAAGTTGTAAGCGATCAAACCCCACATTATGTAAGTCCAGATGATGATTTAGTAAAAACACTTCACAATGCTTATATTCATTATACAAATGATACTACTACAAAATGTATTACAATAGGTGGTGGAACTTATGCAAGAGCACTTAAAAAAGGTGTTGCATTTGGTAGTATGTTCCCTGGTAGGGAAGATGTTGTCCATCAAGTAGATGAGCATATCTTTATTGAAGACTTAATTAAAGCAACATCAATATATGTAAAAGCAATACATGATTTAGGGAAGTAAAATGCGTCTTAGAAAAATAAAGAATGCGAAAGAAAAATTATTAGAGTTTCCAAATTTAGTAATCCAAAATCCAGAGGACTATATTGATAAATGGAGTGAAATCTTTAAGAATTCTAATGAAATACATTTAGAGATTGGTATGGGAAAAGGAAAATTTATTACTACTAATGCCATGCTTAATCCTGATAAAAATTATATAGGCTTAGAAATATCAGATAGTATGGTATTAAAAGCTGCAAGAGAAATAAGTCAAAAAGAAATAAAAAACTTAAAACTGATAAATTATGATGCAGCTAATTTGCGTGAAATATTCAAACAAAAAAGTATAAGTAAAATCTATTTAAATTTTAGTGATCCTTGGCCAAAAGCAAGACATGCAAAGCGTAGGTTAACATCTGATGAGTTTTTAATTCAATATTTAGATATTTTGACAGATGATGGTATCATTGAGATGAAAACAGATAATAGAAATCTATTTGAATATAGTTTAATGAAATTAAACGAGTTTAAGTTTAAATTTGAAGAAGTAAATTTAAATTTACATGACATAGAAAATAATGAGATTATAACAACAGAATATGAAGAGAAATTCAAAATGTTGAAAAATATTATTTATTATATAAAGGTGAAAAAATGAACGTAAAAAAAAGAATGAAAGTTTATGAAGATTTAGTAAATCTAAATGGAATTCCTGGGCATGAAAAAAGTGTTAGAAAGTATATGAGAGAAGAAATATCAAAATATACTGAGGAAATAATTCAAGATAAATTAGGAAGTATTTTTGGTGTAAAAAGAGGATCAGGTAAACCTGTAATAATGATTGCAGGACATATGGATGAAGTTGGTGCTATGGTTGTGAAAATAACAAATGAAGGATTTATAAAAATGATTCCTGTTGGTGGGATTAATCCAGATGTTATGGTGTCGCAAAATGTTATCGTCCACACAAAAGAAAAAGAAATCAAAGGTATAGTAGGTGCTATTCCGCCGCATATCAATCGCGGAAGTGATGCTAACTCCTCATTAAGCTTTGATGATTTATTAGTGGATATTGGTGCTGATAATAAAGATCATGCAATTGCAATGGGAATTGAGATTGGACAACAAATTACATTTGTAAACAATTATTATATTACAGAAGATGGTAAAAAAATTGTTTCTAAAGCTTGGGATAATCGCTTTGGTTGTGGCATGGCTTTAGATGTATTAAAAGAAATTAAAGATATGGATCATCCTAACGTAGTTGTTGCTGGAGCTACAGTACAAGAAGAAGTTGGACTACGTGGTGCTACCACTGCAAGTCAAATGGTCGTTCCTGATTTGTTTTTAGCAATCGATGTTTCTCCTGTTGGTGATTTTTTAAAGAAAGATCATCCAAGAGCATTTGGTAAATTAGGAGAAGGATTCTTGGTTAGATTTTATGATCCAAGAAATATAATGCAACCTAAAATCCAAGAATATTTTGAAAAGTTAGCTGCTAAGAAAAAGATTAAACTCCAACATTTCCTATCTATGGGTGGTACTGATGCTGCTGCTGCGCAATATGCAGGTAGTGGAACGTTATCTACTACGATTGGTCTACCAGGAAGATATATCCATTCTTCAGCAGCAATGATTCACATTGATGATGTTGAAGCTGTTAAAAAAATGGTTATAGCTATAATTAAAGATTTTGATGAAGATAGATTAAAGGAATTACAACATGACTAAATGCTATCTAGGTTCGCAAAATATTGTGAAACTAGCAGCTGTAGAAGAAGTTTTAAGCGATTATGAAGTAATTGGCTTGAAAGTTGATAGTGGAGTTGGTTCTCAACCCCTATCTGATTTAGAGACTATTAGAGGAGCGTTAAATAGAGCAAATGCGCTTCCAAAAGATGGACTGAGAATAGGTTTAGAAGCAGGAGTAGAAATTCATAATAACATTTTGTTTTTAGTTAACTGGGGAGTTTTAATAGATACAGATGATAATATCTATTATGCAGGAGGAACTAGAATTCCAATGGATAGTTTTATCAAGGATAAACTGTTTATTGAAAAAAAAGAACTTGCAGATGTTATGGATGAATTTTTAAATACAAAAGATATAAAACATAAAGAAGGCGCAATCGGCTTTTTCACAAATAACCAAATCAAAAGAAAAGATATTTTCATCCATATAGTAAAATTACTATATGGGCAATACTTAAGGAGGACAAAAGTATGAGAGGTTTATTTATTTTAGGAGATGGCTTTGAAGATACGGAAGCGATAGCTACAATTGATGTATTAAAACGTGCAAAGTTGGATTTAGATTATGCATCTTTATCTAATAGTTTGGACGTTACTACTCAAACTGGAATGGTTGTAAAAGCAAATATGTTTTTAACAGAGGTAAAAGTTGAAGACTATAACTTTATTGTTATTCCAGGTGGAAAAGCAGTATTTAATGTTTTAGATAAAAGCACAACACTTAGCGAGATTATATTAGATTTTGCAGATAAAGAGAAACTAATAGCTGCAATATGTGCTGGACCATCTCAAGTTGGTAAACTTGGATTGTATGATGGTAAAGATTATACATGTTTTCCTACAACTGAAGAAGTTATTACTTTAGGTAATCTAAGACAAGATCAAGGTGTTGTTGTAAGTGAAAATTATATAACAGGAAAAGCAATGGGATATTCAATTGATTTTGGGTTGGCTATTGTTGAATACTTACTAGGACAACAAACAAAAGAAAAAGTAAGAAAAGCAATTTATGCAGAAATATAAAAAAATCTCTTCACATATTTGTGAAGGGTTTTTAATATTTAATGATAATCTATAATATAATATCTTGAGGGATATTATGTATATAAACGGAGTCTTCGAAGGTGGAGGTATTAAAGGAATAGCATATATTGGTGCTATAAGATTTTTAGAAGAAAGAGGTTTTAGATTTAAATATGTAGGAGGCTCAAGTGTAGGATCACTATTTTCTAGTCTACTAGCAGCAAAATTCACATCATATGAAATGGAAAATATCGTAAAAAAATTTGATGTAAATATTTTAACTGCATCAAAATCTAAAAAGCCAATTGCAAAATTTATAAATGGTATAAAATATAAAGGGTTATATTCAATGAGTTATTTTGAGAACTTTTTAGATAACCTTTTAAAAGAAAAGAACTGTTCAAAATTTATAGATGTGAAAGTTGGGGAAGACTATTTTTTAAAAATCATAGTCACAGATTATAAAAATAAAAAAATGATTACTATTCCAGATGATTTAGGCCTTTATAATTATTCTAAAGATGCTTTTCCAATAGCAAAAGCTGTTGCAATGAGTTGTTCTATGCCAATAGTTTTTGTTCCCTATAAAATTCAAGGTAATGTTTTTATTGATGGTGGTGTTGTTAATAATTTCCCAATTAATCTTTTCTCTAAGCAGCAAATACCAACAATTGGTTTTAAGTTAAATGAATATGCAAAAGAAACAAGTATAATTAATAAATATAAAAGCAAGATATTTCAAACCAATGTTGAATACAAGTTAGACTCTTATAATATTGTAGATATAAATACAGGTAAATATAAAGTAACAGATTTTAAAAAAGGCTTAGAAAATTATAAGGATTTAATTAAACTTGGGTATAATAGTATGAGGGATTATTTTTATAAAAAGCATTAATTGTGAGTGAAAACAATTTTATTCCACAAAATTTAATCTTTAGTGTTGGAATGTAGCTAAAAAATTGATATAATATATACAGTATATTTTACTTTTCTAAGAAAGGAGAGAACAAATATAACAATTTGTTCAAAAAGACCTTTGAAAATTTATGGTAATCAAGAACTACTTAAATTAAGAAATGACATTGATGCTTTATCGAAGAAGTTTACTTCAGATTTAGAGATGATAAACAATGAGTTTTCACCAACATTTAATAGTCTTAAAAAAAGAAGAAGTAATATTATTTATTATATTGTAATGACTTTATTTTTAATGTTATTTATAACAATTGCAGTTGTCCTTAAAGTATTGATTGCCCTTTACTTAATCTTAATTTTATATGGCATTAATTTATTATTAACTGGAGTTGGTGTATTTTTCTTAAGGAAGGTTAATAAAGCATATCTTGCAACAAAAAAAGAATGGGACCATCAATATGAAGGTGTTCTAACATATCAAACAAGGATTAACCAATTATATACTTTAGCTGAAGAAGAAGTATATAAGACAATGGCATTAACCCTTGCTCATGATGAATTAGAAACAGTAAAAGACAATAAGACTAAGTATAATAAACTTTATGAAAATAAAATAGCTGAAGTTAAGGCTTTAGTTAAAAAAGAAATTGGAAGTAATCAAACAAGCGAAGCAGTTGTTTCTTATTATGTTCAGTGGGGAGATAACCTCACTAATCAAAACAAATCAGATTATGACTATCTAGAAGCAAGAAGAAGAAAAGCACAAATTAGAAGTGGTAGTATTGATATTGATAGTAAGTGAGAATAACTAAAGATTAATTATCTTTGGTTTTTCTTTTGAGAAATTGTAAAGTTGTATTAGGTGCAAAATTTGTGAAAATATAGTATAATAACATAGTTACTAAAGCTAGCATATTTAGCTAGCATTACTACCATAGTTACTAAAGCTAGCATATTTAGCTAGCATTACTACCATAGTTACTAAAGCTAGCATATTTAGCTAGCATTGTACTAAATATTTTCCAAAAACTAAATTATATAAACTTGGTAAATTTGGAGGAAATAAAAATTGAATAATTTATATAAGAAATTAATTGGACTAGCATTACTAATTGTCTTTGCTACAACATTAAGTGCTTGCGGAAGCTATAATGGTTATTATTATGATTTGGTTGGAGCATTTGAAACTGAAAATCAAGTCTGGTTTTGGACAAAAAACGTAGTAAGAACAGATGGTAAGTATAATGAGTTAGTGGAGAAGTTAAATGAAGAACTTACTTCACTTGATAATAAATTCAATATCCAAGATAGAGGAGACGGAATAGTTACTGATTTAATGAAAGTAAATAATAATGCTGGGATTGCCCCTGTAGTAGTCGATAAAGAAGTTATTGATGTAATTAAACTTGCTATAGAAGTTGGTTTAGAAACAAAAGTAGAAGGAACTGTCTTATACGATATTACAATTGCTCCGTTATGGAACTTATGGGATTTTCCTGGTAAGTCTTATCTTCCTTTATTGCAAACTAGTGATATACCAAGTGAAGAAGATATTGCTAATTATCTTCCTTTGGTAGATTATAAAAAGATTGTTATAAACGAAGAAGATAGTACTGTTTTCTTAAGTGAAGCTAATATGGGCATTGACTTGGGAAGCATAGTAAAGGGATATGCAGCAGATAAATTAAAAGCAATTATGTTGGACTATAACATCGAAAAGGCTATAATTGATATAGGAAGAAATATATTGTTGATTGGTAGTGCTATGGATAAAAGTGGAAATGATGTTCCATTTACAGTAACACCTGTTACACCATATGTATCTATATATCACCCTAGGTATGATGAACTAGAAACTTTTGCGCAAATAAAAGTTCAAGATCAAACGATTGTTACGTCAGGTTCTTATGAAAAGTATATTAAGGATGAAGATGGAAATGAATACCATCATATATTAGATCCAAGGACAGGCTATCCATTTACTAATAATGTAGTTTCTTTAACGGTTATTACAGATGAATCAATTAAAGGAGATGCTTATTCAACTGCCTTGTTTTCTGTTGGAATTGAAAAAGGGATGGAAATTGTTAAATCCAAAGAAGGTTTAGAAACTGTTTGGGTTATTAGAAATAATGATAAATATGAAGTTTATATTTCGGAAGGTTTAGATGGAAACTTTAAACTAAATCCAACTGTAGAAGAAATAGGCTTTGTGTATAAAGGAGTATATAAATGAGAACATTAAAAATTATAAATTTACACGCTTCTGTTGAAGATAAAAAAATCCTAAGAGGAGTTGACCTAGTTGTTAATACTGGTGAAGTTCATGCAATTATGGGTCCTAATGGTACAGGGAAATCAACTTTAGCTGGAGCGATAATGGGTAATTATAAATATGAAATTACCGAAGGTGAAATATCACTTGATGATGAAGATGTTTTAGAAATGGAAGTTGATGAAAGAGCAAGAAAAGGATTATTCCTTGGGATGCAGTATCCAACAGAAATTAGTGGGATTACTAATTCAGATTTTATCAAAACTGCAATCCAAGCTAAACTTCCAGAAGGAGAACATGTTTCATTATTCAAATTTATTCGTAATCTAGAGAAAGCTGTTAGTGATTTAAAAATGGCTCCAGATATGCCACATAGATATGTTAATGATGGGTTCTCTGGTGGTGAAAGAAAAAGAAATGAAATCCTTCAGCTTAAGATGCTAAAACCTAGTTTTGCAATCTTAGATGAAATAGATTCAGGTTTGGATGTTGATGCCTTAAGAATTGTTGGCGAAAACATTAATGATATGCGTGGTCCTGAATTTGGGGCTATAATTATTACTCACTATCAAAGATTATTAGAATATATCGATGTAGATTATGTTCATATTATGATTGGTGGAAGAATTGTTTATACTGGTGGAAAAGAGTTAATTAAGAAGATCGATGATGAAGGATATGATTGGTTAAACTTAGAAGAAGATTTAGATGCTCTAACTGAAAAGCGTAAGCAAATAGTTTTAGGTACTTGTGCAGTTAGAACTTCTGCTGGAGAATAATTATGTTGGAAATTATTAAACAAGAATTAATTGATAATAATGAAGATTATATTGTTACTAAAAATGGTGAGGTAATCTTTAGAAGTAATGATAAATTAAGTCTTGAATTTTCTAACAATGTTGATTTAAAAGTTATTCATATTATTGATAAAGATACTAAGATAAGCTACAAAGTTAAGAAAAATATTAATATTAAACTTTCAGAAGTATTTTATGATTTAAAGAATTCTCCAATAATTGAGATTGAATTTAATTTAGAAGAAGGTTCTAAATTTGATTATACTTCTCTAAGAAGAAGTGGTACAGTCCAAGATATTAAGGCGATTGTAAATGCATATGTAAAATCTTATGCATATCTTAATTATAAAACACTAACAACTCATGTTGGTGATGGAACAATAGATGAAAATTTTCATTTAGAAAATGAAAGAGCACTTGTAGATGTTAAGAATGTCTTAATTAATACATCTAAGAAAAAACAAGATTTTAATGTAAATATATATCATAATGCAAAAAATACAATTTCAAATTTATTAAATTATGGTATTTGTAAGAATGAATCATATCTAACTATTAATTCTAAAGGAATTATTATTCAAGGAGCACATAAAGCAGAAATTAGACAAAGAGCAAAAGGGTTATTACTTGATGAATATTCAGTTTTGAGTGCAAATCCCCTACTAGAGATTGATGATTTTGATGTTATTGCAAATCATGGTGCATCTATTGGAGCAATTGATGAAGATGAATTGTATTATCTAATGAGTAGAGGTCTTACAAAAGACGAATCAGAAAAATTGATTGTTGCTGGTTTTATTAATCCTGTTTTAGCTGAGGTTAAAGAAGGGAAATTCCAAGACTATTGCTTAGCTTGGATTAATTCAAATTTATAGGAGTGAAATAAATGTTTGATACATCGGATATTAAAAGTAAATTTCCAATATATAAAAATAAAGATTTAGTTTATCTTGATAGTGGTGCAACTAGTTTAAAGCCTCAAATTGTTATAGATAAAATGAATGAATATTATATTGATTATGGTGTTAATATTCATCGTGGAGTTTATGATTTAAGTTATAGGGCAACAAACGAATTTGAAAAAGCTAGAGAGAAGGTTGCAAAGTTTATTAATGCAAACTTTGAAGAAATCATCTTTACTAGTTCTACTACAGATTCACTAAATAAACTTGCTTTAATGTATAGTGAAAACAATATTAAAGCTGGTGATGAAATTCTTACTACTGAATTAGAACATCACAGTTCAATTTTACCTTGGATGCAAGTATGCAAGAAAAAAAACGCAAAGATATCATATGTTCCCCTAGATAAAGAAGGTAGGATTACAGTAGAGAATTTTAAAAAATCAATTAACGATAATGTGAAAGTTGTTGTTATTACTTATGTATCAAATGTTTTCGGATATATAACTCCCCTAAAAGAAATTATAGATATTGCACACTCCTATAATGCAATAGTTATAGTTGATGCTGCACAAGCAATCCCTCATATGAGGATTGATGTGAAAGATTTAAATTGTGATTTTCTGGCATTTTCAGGACACAAAATGTTTGGCCCAACTGGTGTTGGTGTGTTATTTGGAAAAGCTAAACTCTTAAAAGCATTAGATCCCATCTTTTATGGTGGTGATATGAATGAGGCAGTTTCAAAAGATAATGTTGAGATAAAAGATATCCCATATAGATTTGAAGCTGGAACTCCAATGATTGCTGAAGTAATTGGACTAGGTAGAGCAATAGACTTTATTGAAGAGTTAGGGTATGAAAATATTGAAGAACATAATAAAAGTCTTCATAAATATTTGCTTGAAAAAATTTCTAATATTGAAGATTTAGAAATATATAATAAAAATTCAGATATTGCTATATTAAGTTTTAATATAAAAGGTGTACATCCACATGATGCTGCAACTTGCTATGATGAGGAAGGAATTTGTATTAGAGCTGGGCATCACTGTGCTCAACTTGTTACAAGATGGCTTCACTGTGTAGGAACATTAAGAGCAAGTTTTTATATATACAATGATTATCAAGATATTGATAAATTTGTAAATGCTACAAAGAATACTATTAAATTATTTAAAAAGCTTGAAGGTGCTCTATGAATAACTTAGAAAATTTATACAGACAAGTAATAATGGATCATTATAAAAACCCAAGAAATAAAGGTCTTAAAGGGTTTAAGAAAATTCATTACAAGAATCCTTCTTGTGGTGATGATATTACCATAGAAGCAAATATAGAAGAAGGTATAATAAAAGAAGTTAATCATCAAGGAGTAGGCTGTTCTATATGTTGTTCTTCCGCAAGTGTATTAAGTGAACTTGTGAAAGAAAAAAGCACTGATGATGCACTTAGAATAATAGATAAATATTATAAAATGTTGCTTGGCGAAAAAATAGAAGATGAAGAAGAGTTAGATGAAGCATTAGTATATCAAGGTGTTTCAAAATTCCCAGCAAGAATTAAGTGTGCAACAATAGCCTTCAAAGCCTTAGAGCAATTAATAAAAGGTGAGGAAAATGAAGAACGAGAATATTAACAGTATTATTGGTGATTACAAGTATGGTTTCACCACTGATGCGAAACATATATTAGATACTGGTAAAGGTTTAAGTCTTGATGTAGTAAAAGCAATCTCAAAATATAAAAATGAACCAGATTGGATGCTTGATTTTAGAATCAAAGCATATAATGAATTTATGGCAAAACCAATGCCAAGTTTTGGTCCAAATTTGGATTTTTTGAATTTTGATGATTATACATACTATATTAAATCTACAGATCAAGTAGGAAATAAATGGGAAGATGTTCCTGAAGAAATAAAGGATACTTTTGAAAAGATTGGGATTCCTGAGGCTGAAAGAAAATATCTAGCTGGGGTAACTACCCAATTTGAAAGTGAAGCAGTATATCATTCTACTTTAGAAGAATTAGATAAATTAGGTGTAATATTCTGTGATACTGATACGGCGGTAAAAAAATATCCAGAATTAGTTAAAGAATATTTTGGAACTGTTGTCCCATATTCAGACAATAAATTTGCAGCCCTAAACTCTGCTGTTTGGAGTGGTGGTTCATTTATTTATGTTCCTAAAGGAGTTAAAGTAGATAAACCTCTACAATCATACTTTAGAATTAATTCCCAACAAATGGGTCAATTTGAAAGAACATTGATAATTGTGGAAGAAGGTGCAAGTGTAAATTATGTAGAAGGATGTACAGCACCTATTTACTCAAAAGATTCACTACATGCTGCTATTGTAGAGATTATTATTAAAGAAGATGGATATTGTAGATATACGACAATTCAAAATTGGTCAAACAATATTGTTAACTTAGTTACAAAAAGAGCTACAGTTTTAGCTCGCGGTCATATGGAATGGATTGACGGAAATATTGGTTCAATGGTTAATATGAAATATCCTGCATGTATTTTAATGGGGCCAAAGGCTAAAGGCACTACAATTTCAATTGCATTTGCAGGCGAGGGACAAATCCAAGATTCAGGTGCTAAAATGATTCATCTTGCTCCTGATACTACAAGTAATATTATCTCTAAATCAATTTCTAGAGGCGGAGGTAAAGTAAATTACCGTGGGCTTGTAAAGCATGGCAAAAAAGCTGCTGGAGCTAGAAGCAGAGTTGAATGTGATACAATCATTTTAGATGATATATCTACAAGTGATACAATCCCATTTAATGTTGTCTCAAACAATAAAGCAAGAATTGAACATGAAGCAACTGTTTCTAAAGTAAGTGATGATCAATTATTCTATCTTATGAGTAGAGGATTGACAGAAGAACAAGCTTTAGAACTAATAGTAATGGGCTTCATAGAGCCATTTGCGAAAGAACTTCCAATGGAATATGCAGTAGAATTAAATCAACTGATTAAATTAGAAATGGTTGGTTCTATTGGTTAAAATAAAATAAATAAAGTAAACAGATAAAGTGTTAATGTCAATATATAGAGATTAGCACTTTATTTTTTTGTTTAATTCTTGTATAATTGTTATAAGGTGATATAAGTATGAAATTAGAAATAAAGAATTTAGGTCTTAAAGATTACAATATAGATATGAATATATATGATGGAGAAAAGATTGGAATCTTTGCAAGGGATAATAATATTGTTGCAAATTTATTAGAGTTAATTGCTGGAATAAATAAAAATAATAATTCTATTTTTTTAAATAAAGTAGATGTTTTTGATAATGAAGAGTTTTTTTTAAATAGAGTTTATTTTGATTTTAAAAATAAATATCTAACTACACTAAGGGTTAATAAAATAGAGTCTGCTTTAAAAGATTATAATTTAGAATTTGATAAAGAGAAGTTTGTACAAATCTGTAAGGAATTAAATATACGTGGTGAAACTGATATTACATATAAATATGAATTTACAAATACTGGTAACTCTTTTGTGAATTTAGCTTTATTATGTAGCTTGCAAAAAGATAATATTATTATTAATAATCCACTTGCTAATATTAATTTAAAAAGTGATTATAATTACTTTGTAAATAAGCTTGCTTCAAGTGAGTTTGATAATGTTATTTTAGGTATTGATAAATTACTTCCTTTTAAGGGTAAGTTAAATAGAATTTTATTCTTAAGTGATTTTAATGAATCAATAATTATGCATAATAATGATAATTTTATTGTTTTTGATAAAGACATAGATAAATATTTCTTAATAAAAGATAAAGTCTATAAAGGAAATAAAATAATAGCATTAAATAATTATACTAAGGAAGAATTAAAGCAATGGCAAAAACAAAAAGTAAATTATGAAATTATTAGTATCTATGAGATAGAGAAATATTTGGGTGAAATATGAAAAAGTTAGATAATAAATTTTTTGAAAACGAGATTGTGAAACTAGTCTCAATAATTATATTAACTTTATTATTGATAATGGTTTCTTTGATTCTTTTTGAAGACTTAGATTTAGACCCTTCATTGTTAATTTATAATATCTATGGTACTTTATCATTAGTAAGTTTTCTTTATAGCTATCATAGTTCTAGTAAGAGATTATATAATGATTTAAGTTTAGGAATTAGTAGAAGAAATGTTTATAAGATATATTTAAAAAATATATTTTTTGTTTTACTGGTATCTTTGTTTTTTGTAAGTTTCTATATTTTCTCTTATCAGTTTATAATAGGTGGCAGTAGACCTTTATTTGATGAATTTAAAATTGAGATTATAGTATATTTAACTTCAATATTCTTAAGTTTATCATTATTTGGTTTCTTGCTTGGTATACTTAAACTTAAGCGTGGTTTCTTTTATAGTATAGTACTTGTAATTACGGTGATGGTTGTTTTATCAATAATTTATTATACAATCATTTATTTATTAAGTATTCTTCTTGGAATAATTGTTATTGGTTTAGGTATATTAAATTATATAATCCTAAAGAATATAAAAATATAAGGAGGTTATTTTGGAAAAGGCACAATCAAATAAAAATAAACTTATTTTTATAATTACATTTTTCGGATTGAATATTTTAAATTCAATTTTATTAACAACAAATGTAATATTAGATAACTTAAGTCCATTTCCAAGAACTATCTTTATGGTTATCAATTCTTTCTTTGGAGACTTTGGTTTTCTACTTATATTTGTGGGACTATCAGTTGTTATTTTTAAGAAAGATTATTCAAGGGCAAAGTTTTTAATGATTCTTTCAATTGTTTTAGGATTTATTTACTTTGGATTTTCAGTCTATTTTCAACATTACAATATGTTTTTCTCTTTTTATAATTTATCAGCATTTAAATCTGGTTCTAATACTGATACAGTAGGTTTTATTTTTAGTTCATTATTACTACTTCTGACTAGTGCTAAATTTATATTTTTACTATCTAGTTTATTGATTATTTTCTTCTTCTTAAGGTTATTTAAGAGATATAAAAGCCATAAAAATTTTTATAATTCTTCATTAGTTAAAGGAAAGGATAGAGTATTAATTGGATTAGGTTTATTTATTGCTGGTGCCCTTTTAATGGCAAGTGGTCTTAGTGCATTTAGAGTAGATATTGAAGATACTTGGTATGAAGATAACACAACACCATTATATGGAGCGCAAACTGTCGGCTTATTCAATTATTATATTTATGAAGGCTATTCAATTCTTACAAATAGATTTACTAATGTAAGTCCTGATAAATTCAAGACAGTAGAAGAAAAACTAGAGGATTTAAAAAACCCAAATGATGGTATATATAATGAATATAGTGGTATATTTGAAGATAAAAATTTATTACTTATTCAATTAGAGTCTTTTAATAATTTTTTAATAGGGCTTGAAATTGAAGTAAATGGTGAATTCTTAGAGGTGACTCCAAATTTAAATAGAATTGTAGAGAATTCTATTTACTTTAATAATTTTTATAATAGTGTAGGTATAGGTAATACTAGTGATTCGGAGTTTACTGTTTTAAGTGGAATTTATCCAATTGGTAATGATTATATTATTTATGATCATGATAAGGTGAAATATCCGACACTTCCGGTATTGTTTAAAGAAAAAGGTTATTATACTTTTTCTTCACATGCGAATACTGAGAAATTTTATGAAAGATCTAGGGTTCATACAACTTTATATGGTTATCACAATCATTATGGTAAGGAAAGTTTAAACATAGATAGCAATGGTTTAATTCATACATGGTTAAATGACCGCGATTTCTTAATTCAAAATATTGAAAGACTTAATGAGGAAGCAAAAGCAAACCAAGTTTTTGCGCACTTGATTACTATTACTTCTCATATTCCATACAATAAACCAATTGAAGCTAAAGAAGGAAATTGGTTTGTCGGTAAAGATAATTTATTCCCTGCTGATTTTTCATTAATCGAAGATAATATGATTTTAAATCAACAAATACAAGGTTATCTTGAACATGCTGCTTATGCAGATTATGCTATTGGGGAAGCTTTAAGTAAATTAGAAGAACTAGGGTTAAATGAAAATACAGTTGTTGTTTTATATGGTGATCATGGTAGTGATATAGATGCATTTGAATTATATTATAAAAATAAATCTATTTTAAAAAATGATATTAATGAAATGATTGATTATGTTTATGATGATCAAAGTAGAGCTTTACAAAATAGGCTATTCAATGCAAATATTCCGTTTATAATTTATGATCCTTCATCTAATCCAAAATTAGAAGCTAACACAATTACTTATGTTCGTGGTACTAATACTATAGCTAGAACTATTGCAAATTTATTTGCTTTAGAACCAGAATATTATTTTGGTACAGATGCATTATCGAATAATAAAACATATGCATATAACCCGAGGAATTTAGATATCTATGCAGATGGGGTTATTGTATCTGGACAGTCATTTGAATATTATATAGTAGATGATAGTTATAACTATACAGATTCTGATATTAGAGATATTGTTACAAGATTTAGGGCATATAAGGATTTTAATGACAAATTAATTAAATATAAAGTGTTTCCGCTTTTAAAGTAAAAGAATAGATTTATAAACTTAATCTATTCTTTTTATTATAAAAATATATTAATTGCAATAACGTTAGAAAAAACATATAATATTACTAGTTACTGATTACTTTGTATTTTTTAATTTACTATTTCATATAATTTATTATGAAAGAAAAGTATTTTAAATTTAGTGTTGGAAATATGGCATACTACATTCAAGGCAGTGGTGCACCAGTAGTTATATTGCATGGTTGGGGTCAAAACTTTTATAGTTTTAAAAGTATTGTAGAGGAACTAAAAGATAGGTATTTAGTAATTGGTGTTGATTTTTTAGGATTTGGTCTAAGTGATGAACCTAGTGTTCCATTAAAAATTCAAGACTACACATTTCACTTAACTACTCTTTTAGAGCTATTAGATATAAGAAATCCGAGTATTATAGCACATTCTTTTGGTGGAAGGATTGCCCTCCATTATGCTAGCAAGAATAAAGTGGATAAACTTCTTTTAACATCTAGTGCAGGGATAAAAAACAAAAGTATAAAAAAATATTTTAATATATATAAATATAAGGGATTAAAAAGAATTTATAAACTTTTTTCTAAAAAGAAGTATGAAGATTTAATTAAAAATAGTGGTTCAAATGACTATAAAAAATCATCATTTATAATGAAGAAAACACTATCTAATATTGTTGGTTATTCATCTATTCATGACATAAAGAGGATTAAAGCGAAAACTTATTTGTTATGGGGAATTAATGATGACCAAACAAAGTTTAGTGAATGCATAAAGATGAATAAACTTATTAAAGATTCTATAATTATACCTTTTTATGAAAGTGGCCATTTTTGTTATTTAGAAGAAAAAGATAAGTTTATAAGAGAAGTAAAGACAATACTTGAGGAGAATTAATATGGAAGTATTTATAAATATAATTGAATATGTTGCAATAATTATGAGTGCGATTATTTTAGTAAACAAAACTAATTTTGTTTTAAAGTATTACCAACAATCGCATTATAGACTCAGCAGTTTTAAAAAGACTATTAAATATTATTATTTTGGGAAATGGCAATATTTTATTTGGGGAACTTTATTATTTATAATGTTCTTAAATTTTTGGTATGTACAATTAATATATATAGTTTATATTATTTTTCTCTTAATAATTTTTAACAAGAAAAAGGATATAATTAAATTAAGACAAACAGTAAGAATATATAGAAACTATTTTGTACTTTTACTTCTTGGAACAATTTTTTCAAGTACATTACTTTTATTATTTGATCTACCAGAACTTGTTGCTTCACTTGCGATAATTTTATTTCTCTTGCCAGTATTAATACTTATATCTTCAGTAATAGTTTTACCGGTTGAAAAATTAATTTCTAAATATTATCAAACAAAAGCAAAGAAGAAATTAAAAAGAATTAATCCTATTGTTATTGGGATTACAGGAAGTTTTGGAAAGACTAGTACAAAAAATATTTTGTATGAATTTTTAAAGGAAAAATATATAACTCTTGCAACTCCAAAAAGCTATAATACATTAAATGGTGTTAGCTTAACTATTAATGAAGAATTAAGTAACATAGCGGAAGTGTTTATTGTGGAGATGGGAGCTAGCCATGTAGGTGATATAGGTGATTTAGTTGCTTTAGCAAAACCAAAAATTGCAATATTTACTGGAATTACTAAACAACATTTAGAGACATTTAAAACTGTATCAAATATTATAAATGAAAAAGCAAAAATTTTAGAGTCACTATCCGAAGATGGTCTTGGCTTTATCAATGGTGATGATAAATTAATTTTAAGTTATAATTTAAAAACTAAAGCAAAGATTATAACTTTTGGCTTAAATAATAATAATGATTATTATGCAACTGATATTGTAATGGATGCTAATAAAATGAAATTTACTATTAATTTTAAAAAGACATCTATTAATGTTGAAACAAAATTAGTTGGTAAACATAATGTTTATAATATACTTGCAGCATTTAGTGTTGCTAATGAGTTAAAGGTAGGGCAAGCTGATATCAAATATCAAATCTCTTTGTTAGAAGCAACAAAACATAGATTAAGTGTAGATGTAGTTGGTTCCTATACAATTATTGATGATGCCTTTAATAGCAATATAATTGGGTTTAATAATGCTTTAGAAGTATTAGATTACTATCCAGAGCCAAGGGTTTTAATAACACCTGGAATTGTTGAGGCTGGAAGTTACGAAGAAGAAATAAATTATGGTCTTGCCATAAAAATAAAAGATGTAGCAGATGAAGTGGTATTAATTCAAACTAAAGCTAGTGACTATATTAAAAAAGGTCTTGTGGACTTGGAATTTAAAAATATAGTTGTGGTTGATAGTTTTAAAGAAGCAAAGAAATATGTTTTTGATAAGTTCCAAAAAGCAAGTATCCTAATTGAAAATGATGTAAGTGATATTTATAAAATATAAGGGGGAAATAGTTTGAAAATTAGGGTCGGGATTATATTTGGGGGTAATTCTGTGGAACATGAAATCTCAATTCTTTCTTCCATCCAAGCAAATTATGCAATCGATAAATCTAAATACGATGTATATAACATATATATGACAAAGGATGGAAGGTTTTGGGTAGGAGATAGATTTGATGATTTAGAGACATTTAAAAAATCTGAATTCAAACATTACGAAGTTACATTTTATTTGAAAAATCAAAAAGGGTTTTTACTTGGGGTTGGGCATTTACCGAAAAGATATAAAAAACCAATTGATGTTATCTTGCCTATTGTTCATGGAAAGAATGCGGAAGATGGTAGTTTAGCTGGCTATTTTAATATTTTAAATATCCCATATGCAGGAAGCAAAGTTTTAACTTCAAGTGTTATTCAAAACAAACTTTATACCAAAATTTTGTTTAAAGAAGAAGATATAAATTTAACTGACTATATTAATATTAGATTAACAGAGTATAAAGAAAATAATAATAATATTTTGGGTAAATGTGAAAATTTAGGATATCCTTTAATAATTAAACCAGTTTCGTTAGGTAGTAGTGTGGGAATCAAAATTGCAAATCAAGCAAGTGAATTACTAGATGCTATAAATTATGGATTTAAATATGAAGATGAGTTATTAATTGAGAAAAAACTAATTAACTTTAAAGAGTTTAATCAAGCGGTTTTAGAATTAGAAGATGAGTATTATTTATCAAAAATAGAAGAGGTAATAAATTTTAATCCTTATCTAACATTTGCTGATAAATACTTACCTTCAGAAGTGAAGAAAGATATTCCTGCAAAAATAGATAAGGTACTACAAGAGCAAATTAATGATAAATCACTATTTATTGCTAATTTTTTAAAAACAAACTCTGTTATTAGAATAGATTATTTATATGATTTAGATAATAAAAAGCTTTATCTAAATGAAATAAATGCAATTCCTGGATCATTGAGTTATTATTTGTATGAACCAGAATTATCATTTCCTAATTTAATTGATAACATTATTAAAGTTGCAATTAAGAATTGTTATAAAAATAAACAGAAATTAAATTCATTCAAATCAAATGTTCTAGCAACAAGCAGAATATTAAAGAAATAAAGGACTATTATATAGCCCTTTTTTAGCTTTAAAGGAAAAAAACTTCAAAAAATTAAATTATTGAGTTTATTAAATTATTATAGTATAATAATAAAATGAGGTAAATCATGGAAAAGCATCTAGTTTCTTTTTTTAAAAAACATAATTTAATATTAGAAAATAAAACTATAGCTATTGCAGTTTCAACTGGAGTTGATTCTATGGCACTCTTAGCATGTATGAATAACCTGAAAACTGATTTCAATTTGAAAATTCATATTGTTCATGTAAATCATGGCAAAAGAAAAGAATCTTTAATTGAAGAAGAATATATTAAGGATTATGCGAAAGCTAATAATCTTGATATTCATATTATGCATTTAGAAGCTAATAATGAAGTTAATTTTCAAAGTTATGCTAGAGAGAAAAGATATGATTTCTTTTATAAAGTTATCAGACAAGTTAAGGCAGACTATTTAATGTTAGCTCATCATGCTAATGATAATATGGAAACAATTATGATGAGATTGATTAGAGGTAGTAGCTTAAAGGGTTATAGTGGAATGATAGAAGTGAATCAAGCAGACGGCTTTTATATATTAAGACCGTTTTTGAATATTTTAAAGGATGAATTAATAGATTATATTAATTTGCATAAGATAAAGTATTATGAAGATATTTCTAATGATGATGATTTATATACAAGAAATAGAATTAGAAAAGATTTGATTCCAATTATATTTAATGAAGATGCAAATGCCCATTTAAAATTTATTGAGTTTGCAAATACTATAAATGAAGCCGCAAAAATTGTAGAGGAAAAAGTTGCTGTAACTATCAAGGATTATGAGTTTAGTAATAATAGTATAAGTTTTAGCGCTAGTAAATTTTTAGAAGAATCAGATTATCTCAAAGAAGAAATACTTTTTACTTTATTAAAGAAATATGATTTGAGTAAAGCAAATATATTTGAAATAATAAAGCTGATAAAATCAAAGAAGAAAAATTTAAAAGTTGAATTTAAAAAAAGATTTACGATTGTGAAAGAATATGATAAGATTACAATATTCAATTATTTGCTTGAAATCCAAGACTTTAGGGTAATTATAGATGAAATAAAAACCTATAATATTAATGACACTATTCAAATAATTGTATCAAAAACTGGTTGTAATTATATTCCAAGCAAGGAAGACTTGTGGTATAATAGTAATATGTTGCCAGTCGTAATGCGGAGACGAATTCCTGGCGATAAAATATTATTAGAAGGTGGATATAAAAAAGTTAAGGATTTACTAATTGATTTGAAGTTAGGAATCTTAGAAAGAGATAATGTTTTAATTTTAGAGAAGGACTCTGAAGTATTAGCAGTTATCGGGATAAGAAAAAGTGTAAAACTTAAAAATATAGAAAATAATGATATTATAATTAATGTGAGGTCAAAGTATAATGGATAATTTTGTAGAAGAGGTTTTATTAAATCATGATCAAATTGTTGAGGCTAGTTCTAGACTTGGAAAAGTATTAACAGAAGAATATAAGGATAAATTCCCAATTCTTATTGGTTTATTAAAGGGTAGTGTTCCCTTTTTAGCAGAACTAATAAAACACATAGATTGTGATATAGAACTTGATTTTATGCAAGTATCATCATATCGTGGTGTTAAATCAACAGGAACTGTAGTAATGCTTAAAGACATAGTTACTTCAGTCAAAGATCGTCATGTACTTCTAGTTGAAGACATAGTTGACACTGGTCTAACTCTTAAAGAAGTAATGCATGTATTAGACGATCGTGGAGCAAAATCAATTGAGGTTGTAACATTACTAGATAAACCAGAAAATAGGGTTGTAGAAATGAAACCTAAATACGTTGGTCACACTATTCCAAACAAATTTGTAATAGGTTTTGGCCTTGACTTTAATGAAAAATATCGCAATTTGAATTATATTGGGGTTCTTAAAGAATCCGAATATAAAAAATAAGGAGGATTTTGATGGCACAAGGACCACAATTAAGACCCAAAAAAGGTAGAAGTTTAGATTTTGGGGTCATAGCAATAGTTATACTATTAATCGTAGGTATTTTTATATTTATGAGAAATGTAACTAGTAAACCTGCAGAACTTACTTATGTAGATTTTATGGACGCACTAGATTCGGGAGATATCAAGAGTGCTACCATTACTCCGGTTGGTGGAGAAAATGAAAGTTTTGTAAACATTACTGGGACATATACGGATGATTCAGGAGAAGAAGTTCAGTATATAATTATGCTACATAATGATGTAGTAAATACTATAGTATTACCTAGTCTTAGAACACAAGGAATACAAGTTAAATTTGTAAAATTATCAACATCTAATTGGTTAAGTATTCTAACATTCCTATTACCAATTGTATTGTTTGTTGGTTTAATGATTTTTTTATTAAGAAATTCAGGTTCTGGAAATAATAGAGCATTTGATTTCGGTAAAACAAGAGCAAGATTAAATCGTCATACAAAAGTAACATTTAAAGATGTAGCTGGTGTTGATGAAGAAAAAGAAGAATTAGAAGAAGTTATTGACTTCTTAAAATACCCAAGAAAATATTTTGAAATTGGAGCTAGAATTCCAAAAGGTATTCTTTTAGTGGGGCCTCCAGGGACTGGTAAAACATTGCTTGCGAAAGCAGTTGCTGGCGAAGCAAAGGTTCCATTCTTCTCAATTTCAGGTAGTGACTTTGTAGAAATGTTTGTCGGAGTTGGTGCAAGTCGTGTACGTGATATGTTTAAAAATGCAAAACAAGCTGCGCCTTGTATTGTATTCATCGATGAGATTGATGCAGTAGGGCGTCAACGTGGAGCGGGATTAGGTGGAGGACATGATGAAAGAGAACAAACACTTAACCAGCTATTAGTTGAAATGGATGGTTTTGAAGAAAACTCTGGAGTTATTGTTTTAGCTGCAACTAACCGTGTAGATGTATTAGACCCTGCATTACTTAGACCTGGAAGATTTGACCGTCAGATTAGAATACCTAATCCTGATGTTAGGGGAAGAACTCAAATTCTTAATGTTCATGCTCGTAATAAAAAAATATCACCTAAAATTAATTTAGAGGACATTTCTAAAAGAACTCCAGGATTTACTGGTGCTGATTTAGAAAACCTTCTAAATGAAGCTGCATTACTTGCTGCAAGAGAAGGAAGAAAAGAAATCAAAATATATGATATCGATGAAGCTATTGATAGAGTATTAATGGGACCAGCTAAAAAGAGCAGAAAATATTCTGTTAGAGAAAAGAAAATTGTTTCATACCATGAAGCAGGACATGCAGTTATAGGCTTGAAATTAGAAAATGCCGATATTGTTCAAAAGGTAACAATCGTTCCTCGTGGAGAAGCTGGTGGTTACAACTTAATGACTCCAGAAGAAGAAAGATTCCTACAAACTAAGAGTTCTTTATTAGATAATATAACAGGACTTTTAGCGGGTAGAGTTGCTGAAGAGTTAATGATTGGCGAAATCACAACGGGAGCTCATCACGATTTCCAAAGAGCAACAGCGATTGCTAGAGCAATGGTTACAGAATATGGTATGAGTAAACTAGGTGTTATTCAATACGAAAGAAGAGCTGGCGAAGTATTTTTAGGTAGAGATTATATGAAGGATAAAAACTTCTCGGATCAAGTTGCCTTAGAAATCGATGAAGCAACACGTGAAATAATTAATGACTGTTACGAAAGAGCTAGAAATGTATTAACTGAACATAAAGATTTATTGATACTTATAGCAGAACATCTTATGGAAATCGAAACACTTACTAAAGAAGATATTTATGAACTTGTTAATACTAAGCAACTTGCTTGGTGGGAAAAGAAAAAAGCTAAAGAAGAAGCTGAAAAGATTGCAAGAGAAAAAGAAGATGAATTACAAGATATTTATCGTAAGCAATTAAAGGCTATGGAAGAAGCTAAAAAGAAAGATCCTGAAGGAAATGAGACTAGATAAATTTTTAAAGGTATCTAGAATTATCAAAAGAAGAAGTGTAGCGAAAGAAGCAAGTGAAGCTGATAAGGTATTAATTAATGATAGAGTTGCAAAACCAAGTAGTGAAGTTAAGGTTGGCGATATAATCGAAGTTAATTATTTTAAGAAAAAAGTTAGATTCAAAGTTACTGCATTAATGGCATCTACAAAAAAAGAAGATGCGAAAGAGATGTATGAGCTTATAGAAGTAATAGATAATTAATAAAGGAATGCTTTTAAAAAGCATTTCTTTTTTAATTAATACAAAATAATTTATTAAATATAGCCACTTAAGTTGTATTAATAAATAATCTAACTATCGCTTTTATATTAAATTGCTTTATGATATAATGGCTTTAATGTTTTAAAGGAGAGTAAACTATGAATAAAATTGAACTAGAAAAAAGGTATAATTTAAGTAGAACTAATTTACTAATATTAATTGCTCTATCTGTAGTTAATATAATTACATTAGTTGTTAATAATTCATACTTTTTATTTTCACTATCATTTCCAAGATTTGTACAAATGGTAATTGATTTAGGAATAGCTGAAGGGATGTTTACGCTAGCTGATCTAAATTATCCTATGGTTATTACAGTAATGGCTTTACCAATTGTTTTATTTCTATTATGTTATATTTTTTCAAGTAAACATAGATATAAGACATTTATCTTTGCAATTATTCTTTTCTCAATTGATAGTATCTTTGCATTAATATCTTTTGATATTATAGATATTATTTTCCATATCTATATATATGTTTTATTGGTTATGGGATTTGTAAATGGTAAAAAATTGACAAAAATGCAAGTTGTTGATGATATCATAGATTTTGAAGAAGGAAAGTATGTAAACTATACCGAGGATTCTAATATCTTAAGAAATGATATTGAAGAAGGAAAAGTCCTTATTCAAACAACTTTTAACGATTTAAGAATTGCAGTTAAAAAAAGAAAAGGTGTAACTGAACTGATTATTAATGATAATGTATATGATGAGTTTACCAAAAAACTTGCTGCTTACTTTTTCTTGAAAGCTACAGTTTCTGGAACTGAAATTTATTTTTCAATGGATAGAGGTAGAATGGAAATCTATGCTAATGGAAATTTAATCGAAAAGAAAATTAAGTGGATTTAATATCAAAGAACTAGTGATGAACTAGTTCTTTAATTTTTATTATAAATAATATTATAATGAAATTTGTAAATAATAATTTTATGGAGGTAAAATTATGGGAATTAGCTATAAAGGCGCAATTAGTTTTGGACTTATATATATTCCTATAACACTACATAATGTTATTAGGACCAATGATATAAGTTTTAATATGATAGATAAGAATACTATGAGTAGAGTTAAATATAAAAAAACATGTGTTGACTGTAATGATAGAGAAGTAAAGCAAAGTGAGATTGTAAAGGGATATGAATATGAGGAAGGAAAATATGTTATTTTTGAAAATGATGATTTTGAAAAAATTAAGTCAAAAAAGGATAAAAATATAATAATTGAACGCTTCGTTAACTTAAGTGATATTGACCCTATATATTATGATAAAGCTTATTATGTAGCACCAGATAAAGGAGCAGCAAAAGCTTTTAACTTGCTTCTTCAAGCGATGGAGAAAGAAAACAAAGTAGGAATATCTAAAACTGTTCTTGGAACAAAAGAAAAACTTGTTGCAATTAGAGTTAAAAATAAAATAATGTATTTAAATACTATGTTTTTTAATGATGAGGTACAATATGCCCCATATATGAGTGAGACAACAAATTTGGTTAAACAAGAGTTAGATCTTGCTATTAATTTACTTAATACAATGACTAAGAAGTTTCAACCAAAAGATTATGTGGATGAATATAAAATCAAAATAGAAGAAGCTATTGAAGCGAAAATTGCAGGAAAACAAATAATTAGAAAAGAAGAAATAGAAGGAAATCAAGCTTTGGATTTAATGATAGCATTACAAGAAAGCTTAAAGAATTTTGGTGTAGATGCAAGAAGCTAATATTAATGATTTAATGAATGAACTTTCTCCAATGTTGTTTTATGAATCAAATGTATTTAACTCTAAAGATTATTTATATGAACTAAAGTTTGATGGGATCAGATGTTTTGCATATCTTTTTATTGATAAGACAGTCTTAGTTAATAAAAGAAAAAAGGATGTTTCGTTAACTTACCCAGAACTTAGCGATATTCATCTAAATTCAAAATTTGAATGTATTTTAGATGGTGAGATTGTTGTGATGGATAAAGGCAAACCAAATTTCTACATGGTACAAAAAAGATCACTGTTAGTAAATAAACTAAAAATAAAACTATATTCAAAAAAAATTCCAGTTACATTCATAGTTTATGACATTTTATATATTGATGGTAAACTACTAGTAGACTTGGACCTTATGAAAAGAAAAGAAATATTGTTTGAAAATGTAAAAGAGAACTCAAATCTTGTTATAAGCAGGCATATAGATGAAAAAGGAAAAGATTTTTTTGAACTAGCTAAAAATGAGAATCTTGAAGGAATTGTTGCAAAGGAAAAATCGAGTAAGTACTATCCCGGTAAAAGAATTAGAGTTTGGTTAAAAATGAAAGTCTACCAAGAAGAAGGTTTAGTTATATGTGCATATACCCCTAGTGATTATGGAATGAAAGATATAATCTTTGGCAAGTATGATAGTAATAATAAATTATATAGAGTTGCAACAGTTATGTCGAATAAGGATAAAGATATAATTATCGCTTATGCAAAAAAACATCCAAGTGAACCACTTTTTGATTTGAATAGTGATAATGTAATTTGGATGAAACCTTATTTAGTTGGTAGGGTAAAGTATATGATGAAAACTAATAGTGGCGGCTTAAGGCAAGCCGTATTTATAGGACTAAGGGATGATAAAGTAGCCAGTGACTTATTAAACTAATAAAATGATACTCTTATTATTGGAGTATTTTTTCGTGTTGTTTTATTTTGATTTATAGTATAAAATATGATAAAATATTAGTATTAATAGAAATGGAAGAAGTTTAAATATGAATATAATAAAGAAGAAATGGCTTAAAAAACTATTAATTGCAATAGTTGGTTTAATAGTTTTATATACTATATTACAGATTATCCCTCCTAGAAAAGTAATGGAAGATAATCCCTTTTTAAAGAAAGAAGACCAAGGAGTGTTAATTGCTGCTCATAGAGGTGGAAGAGGGTTAAACCCCGAAAACACATTGAAAGCATTTGATCATTCTATTGCGTTATATGAACTTGATATATTAGAACTAGATTTAGTAATGACAAAAGATAATAGATTGGTTTCAATTCATGATACTACATTAAACAGAACAAGCGATGTGGAAGAAATCACAAAAGATAATAAGCCTCATTATGTTAGAGACTATTCATTAGAAGAGTTATTAGAATTTAATATGGGATATAAATTTAAAGATGAAAATGGTGAATATCCATATCGTGAGCTTGAGGGGTTGGATGGACCGAATAGAAGAGATGTATTGAAAGATAATAAACTAAATATTGTTACAATTGAAGAGATATTTGAAAGATATAAAAATCTTGATTTATTATACATAATTGAAATTAAGGATGATGAAGAGGTTGGTAAGGAAGCTGCAGATATATTGAATTCTTTGTTAACTACTTATGATTTATTTGATAAGGTTACAATTGGTTCATTTCATGATGACATATCAAAATATTTAAAGGAAAATTACCCTACAATTATTAGAGGTGGAAGTGTTGGTGATGTAACAGGATTTGTTATAACCCAAATGATAGGAATAAATATTTTTGATACAAATAATTTTGCAAGCCTACAAATTCCAACATCACAAAAAGCTGGTCCAATTACTCTTAAATTAGATAAGACATCATATATAAACAGAGCTCATAGAAGAGGGATGTCTGTTCAATATTGGACAATTAATAATAAAGATGAGATGCGTCATTTAATAGAACTTGGAGCTGATGTGATAATGACTGATTATCCTGATGTTTTATATGGATTGCTTAGGGAAATGGGATATAGATAAAATGATAAACAATACTGAGGTGAAAGAAATGAAAAAACTTAAAGTTGCATTGATTGGTGCTGGTAGTACATATACACCAGAATTAATGGAAGGATTTATAAATAAAAAAGATTCCCTTCCAGTTAGAGAATTATATTTAATGGATATTGACGACAATAAATTAAATATTGTTGGTGGATTAGCAAAAAGACAAATTGAAGCAGCTGGATTAGATTGTAATGTTGTTTTAACAAAATCACTTGATGATGCACTAACTGATGCAAGTTTCGTATTAGCGCAAATTAGAGTTGGTAAATTACCAGCTAGAATTTTAGATGAAAAAATTCCTTTAAAATATGATTTGATTGGTCAAGAAACAAATGGAATAGGTGGGTTTTTTAAAGGTATGAGAACTATTCCTGAGATTATGAAAATAGCAAAGAAGATGGAAGAATTATGTCCAGATGCGTGGTTGATTAACTTTTCTAATCCTGCTGGGATGTTAACTGAAGCTATCCTTAATTTCACAAAAGTAAAAATGATTGGTGTATGTAATGTTCCAATTAATATGATTGATAGCTTAAAGAAACGTTTAAAATTAGAAAAAGCAGAAGTTGAATATGTTGGTTTAAATCATTTAAGCTGGGTTACTTCTATTAAACAAGATGGTGTTGATTATCTTCAAAAAGCTATAAAAGAAGGAATTAATAGCGAAGCTATGAAAAATATTCCAGCAAGTGGTTTTTCTGCTGAGTTGATTAAAACAGTAGGTGCTATTCCTTCATCATATTTAGAATATTATTATTTTAAAGATTCTAAATTAGAAAAAGCAAAAGAAGTTGAAAAGACTAGAGGAGAAGTTTGCGTCGATATTGAAAATGAATTGTTAGAGATTTATTCAAATAGTGAACTTCATGAAAAACCTGAATTATTAAGCCGACGTGGTGGAGCAAGATATTCAGAAGTTGCTGTTAACTTAGTTGATTCTATTTATAATGATAAACAAGATATTCAAGTAGTAAATGTTTTAAATAATGGAGCGTTAGATTTTATGGCTGATAATGATGCTATTGAGATATCATGTATTATTGGTAAAGATGGAGCAACACCAATTAGAGCAAAAATTAAAAATGATCACATTAAAGAATATATGAAGATGATGAAGGCATATGAAAAACATGCTGTAGTTGCTGCATTAACTGGTGATGAAGATGAAGCCATGAGAGCTTTAATGATTAATCCGTTAGTGTTTGATTACAAAAAAGCATATCCTTGCTTCCAAGAATTAAAGGAAGCCCATAAACAATATTTACCACAATTTTTCAAAGGGAATTAAAATGCAAAAGATTATTCTAGGGGTAGACGGAGGAAATACAAAAACAGATTATTTCCTCTTTACGAATAATGGAGAGTTTATAGATTTATTTAGAGGGCCAACTTGCAGTCATGAGCAGTTCAAAAATTCTTATACTGGTGCATATGATGCAATGAAAAAGGTATTTGATGTATTCTTACCAAAAAATAAATTAAAAGCTGAAGATGTAGAAGCATCTGTTTTCGGACTTGCTGGTGTAGATACACCAAGTCAAAGAGCGAATATGGAAGAAGTAGTAAGAAGATTAGGTTTTAAACATTATAAGGTAGTAAATGATTCATTTTTAGGAGTTAAAGCTGTAACTACAAGCGGTGTATGCTCAATTAATGGTACGGGTACATCTAGTGGAGGGATTGATCCTGAAGGGAATTATTTACAAGTAGGGGGAATTGGTGGAATTGTAGGCGATGAAGCAGGTGGAGCTCATATTGGAAGATGTGCAATAAGGGCTGCATATGATGATGCATATAGATTTGGGGAACCAACAACTTTAACTAAAATTATTATGGATTATTTTTTAGTAACTGATAAATACTATCTTATGGAAGCTATTAGTGATGGTTTAGTTAATAGAAAAATTGATTTTAGTTATTTGAATAAACAAGTGTTTAAAGAAGCCAATAATGGTGATGAAGTTAGTTTAGAAATCTTAAGGCAAATTGGTGAAAACACTGCTAGAAGCGCTGGAGGAGTAATTAATAACTTAAACTTTGGTGATACTGTTGATGTAGTCTTAGCTGGAAGTGTTTGGGTTAAGGGTAAATCTAAAGTAATGATCGATGAATTTAAAAATAAAATTACTGAGTTTACTAAAAAAGAATGTAATATTATTACACTAGATGTTCCTCCTGCAACAGGTGCTGTAATTTGGGCTTTGGAATTAGCTAATAATGAATATCCAGCAAAAGATTTAAGAGAAAAGATAATAAATAATGTACAAAACGAGTTAGATAGAATAGAAGGATAGATTATGAAAATTGTTCTGGGATCAAAATCTGCAAGAAGAAGTGAATTGCTTAGTTTAATAGGCTATGATTTCTATGTAGATTTTGTAGATATTGATGAAACTATTCATGATTATAAAAACCCTAAAGATTATGTGCAAAAAGTTGTACAAAGAAAGGGAGTTGCAGTTTATAATAAACATGAAAACGAATTAATAATATGTGCAGACACTATCGTAGTTATTGATGATATTATCTTAAATAAACCAAAGGACACAAATGATGCAAAACTAATGATTAAATTGATAAACAACCGTGCTCATTCTGTGATGACTGCTGTATACATTAAGTATTTAAATTATGAAAAAACCTTCGTAGAAGAGACGATAGTTTATATAGATAATATTAGCGAAGAAGAAATTGAAGATTATATATCTACTAATGAACCATACGACAAGGCTGGAGGTTATGCTATCCAAGGTAAGTTTGCGAAACACATTAAAAAGATTGATGGTGATTTCTATAATGTTATGGGTCTACCTATAAATAGACTTAATAACGAAATAAAGGAAATAGAATTAACAAGAACAAAGAAAAATGGTTAAATATAAAGCTGTGGTTAAATATCGCAGTTTTTTTATTTATAAAAAATTTAGTCTTAAAGAGAAAGAGAAGATAGTCAAATTACAAATAATGAAACAAATATTTGTTAGAATTCATATTGCACTTAAATTTAAAACATATGAAAATGAGTCAAAGATTTTATAAAAATATAACTCATTTTTTTATCACATTATTTTACAAAATCTACTATTGGGAGTAGAATATTAGTAGTTAATATATTTTATGGTATATTTTGTATGAATTACAAAATAATAAATATATATTAAACATTTGGAGGTTTTAAAATGGTAAAAAGATTTTATACATTATTTATATTTATATTTTTTGCTTTTGTGTTAACTGCATGTGGCACAAAAGATACTGAAGCAACCGGTGTTGCTTATGGTATGACATATAATGACTACCTAACAGCTGCAACTGTTGAGGTTAAGGGCGAAGTTGTAACTTCCGCAGCACTCGATGAATATTATTTACCTAATACATGGGCTAAAGTAAAAGTTTTAGAAACTGATGCACCAGCTGATGTTTTAGTTAGTGGGAGTTCTTGGTATGGGAAATTCATAAAAATAGGTGATAAGAATTTCACTGCAAGTCTAAGGGAAGATCCTTTAGAAATCGGTGGTGTGACATATAATAATCAAGTTGTAAAATACAGCGCTGAAGGTGTAGATGATTTATTCACATGGCTTAGAGCTAGTGAAGAAAATAGGAAATGGTATGTAGAGCAACTTGATAATAATAATGCTTGGGTAGCAAAAGATGATTTTTCAAAATCAACTTATGAAACAGCAGGACAAGTAGATTCTAATGGAAAATTAGGTTTCTCAAAAGGGAAAACTAATTACTGGAAGGGAGATAACTTCCCACTTGGTTGGTCAGGAAATATGAGTGAACTTGTGAAAGTTGTTGCAGGAACTAAGATGGATGCTAGTATGGACCAAATAACTCAAAATGATGAAAAAAAATGGGTTGTTAATGGTGTGGTTAGCGGAGCAACTTATGTAAGTTTTAAGGAATATTATTCAGTTCTAAAAACAGCTTATGATAAGGCAGTTGGATAATATAATAATTAAAATACAAGGTGAATAGAAGGATAAACATTTCCTCTATTCACCTTATTTTGTTTATAAGGGAAAGTGCATTTCTACAATATAATTTGATAGAATTCTTTACTTTTAAACTGTAATTTAGTATAATTAAATCGGATGGGAAATTATGGGGATAATTTGCTTGTATGTTATTAATATTATTTTTAATTACTCCCATAATTTGTTTATTCAAATTGTGGTTTTTTTATTGGAGGTATGTTATGTAGGGATATTTTTAAGTAAAGTTATTACGTATTATTAGAAATCGCCAATATGGTTGTAGAGTGGAAATTTTATATTGGAAAGGGAAAAAAATTATGTTAGAAGGAGATAATAAATAAAAACTATTTTTAGTTATTTACGTCATTACTATAATTATTTAATGGATCTACTTTTCAAGAGACTATGGAAATCTATTCCAATGATCTTGTTATTTGCGTTTTTATTTACATTTGCAGATTTCTCAGTGTTTGCTAAAATAAACAATTATAATACTGATTTTGAAGAGATACATAATTATAAAACAGAAGAAATTGAGTTAAGTGAAGTAGAGAGTGAATATGAAATTACCGAAAAAAGAACATCTAATACAAAAACATTTAAAAAAGTAAACAATTCTTATGAATTAGTTATGTTTGGTGAAGATGTTCATTATTTAGATAACGGAAAATATGAAGAAATAGATAATACACTATTACTTGATGGTTCTTATGTAAAGAATAAAAGTAACAAATTTGATGTTGAATTTGCTAGTGAATTAAATAAAGGATTAAATAATAAATTAGAATATAACAATCATATTATACAATGGAAAATAAACAATACTAATACTCTTAATTCCAAGGCTATAATTAACCAAAATAAAATTAAATACAATAATATATTTAAGGATGTAAATCTTGAGTATATTGTTAATAACAATAGTGTAAAAGAAAATATTGAATTAACTAAATATATAGATAATTTTATATTTTCATACACACTGTTTACTGATTTAAGAATTGAGCGAGTAGGCAATAAGTTAGAGTTATATAATGATGAACATAAACTCATTTATACAATAAATGAATATTTCATGTATGATGCAAATAGTCAATTAAGCTATGATATTAACTTTTCGGTTGAACAAGTTAAAAATAATGAGTATTTAATTACTGCTACTCCTAGTGATAATTTTCTTAAAAATGCAAGCTATCCAGTTATTATTGACCCAGAGTTCGTAATAAGTAATGAAGCGGATATGGGAAGTATAAATGCAAAGTTATTTGAACCAAGTAAATTTCCTAGTTATTACCCACAATATGGCCTAGATTATCTAACATTAACTTCCCAAGGACTTCTAAGTTCAAAACTATATATGCAAATAAACTTTCCTAGTGGTATAGATTATCAACAACTATTGAATTCAAATATTTTATATTCATATTTAACTCTACCCTATATTGAGTCTTACTGTGTAGATGAGTGCAGTGTTAATGCTAGAATTGTTGAATCTCCTTGGAATCAAATAATTCCTAATAACAATTTTGTGGTTAACGAAACAATAACTGCAAGCTATAAATTAGAAACTGATAGTTCAAATATCCATAGATTTGATATATTTGATTTTGCTTCAACACCATCTCAAATACTCGAATTTTCACTAGATGGTCCTAGTGGCTCATATGTTGCTTATAATAGGCCGTTTTCTGCTGAAAGCATTCCGGAATTTAGATTAGGATATATGGATGAAGCAGGCTTATCAAGTTATTACACTTATGATGAGTTCTCTACTTCTAATTCCTCAACTTCGTATGTTGCACATAATAGCGGAAATCTAACAACTATTTATAATATATATACTGATAATAACATGATAAATGCCTCAGTAATATATAATTCAAACCGCTCTCATATTCTAAGTGAGTTTGGATACGGCTTTAGATTAAACTATAATGAGATAATCGAAACCTTATCTGAGTCAGTTATAACACTTACTAAGGGTAATGGTAGTACTGTTTCGTTTTCTAAAACAAATATGGGCGAACCACTTGATCACTATCTAGCAATGGATGGTTCAGGTGATAAAATTTATGGTACAAATGGAAACTATAGATTAATAACTAAGGGTAATGTAGAAAAGATCTATAACACCGATAATAAATTATATAAAATTTATCCTGACATTGATGATAAAACAAAATATGTAAGTATTACATTTGATTATATGAA
>Ga0265293_10001783_pt1 | contig 45639 bp, 43 predicted proteins | sample Munlanlewell138R_FD_192505 | JGI IMG/M metagenome (GOLD analysis project Ga0265293, IMG submission 192505) | Leachate microbial communities from a municipal landfill in Southern Ontario, Canada - Leachate well 138R | ecosystem: Engineered > Solid waste > Landfill > Unclassified | place: Canada... | reverse complement strand
GCGGGAAGGGCTGCTTGACCTGGGCAACGGCAACCACCGGTACAGGCGTAGCGGCCGGTTGGACCTGCTGAGAGACAGAGGGGACAGGCGCCGACGGGATAACAGGTGCCGGCGAGAGCAGAGAAGTATTCGCCAGAGCCACCTGGACGGCCGCAACCGGCTTCGCCGGGACCACGGTGGGCGGATTGTGCCGCGCCGGTGAGGCAACAGCCCGCCTCTCCGGCTCACGGTAGGGGGGAAGGGGCTTGTTCGTCAGCACATGCCGGTAATCGACCACCGGAATCGTCGTGCCGTTGGTGGCCGGCTCGATCATCTCGATGCCGACGCGGATCGGGGCCGGTTCGCTCGGGGCGCGCGGCACCGGGTCGGTGGTGGCGCAGGCGGGCAGAACAACCAGGGTGAAAAACAGCAGTTTTCTCAAAGTAACGCCTCCTTGATTGATCGGAAGAGAGTAAAAATTTCATCAGCGCACCCGTTGACCAGATCCGCAACGGCCAGAGAGCGCAGGGCCAGCCAACCCCCGGCGACAAACGCGGCGAAAAAAAAGAAGATCCTGAACATGACCAAGCTCCGGTTGGGGGCGACGGCTTTTACGATAAGGGGGATCGAAGGAAAAATAAGTGGTGAAAAGGGGCTAAAAGACACCTTTTTCAATCACTGGAACGGTCGACAGGTCATTTATAGTGGCCGCCATGATTCTCGCCAGACTCTTTCGCTCCAAGCCCAAGCCCCTGCTGGCTGACGAAGATGTGCCTCGCTACCCGCCCTTTGTGCGGGGTCTGCCCGCCGTCAGCGAAGAGGAACTGCTGAAGTCGCAGCAAGACATTCTGGATCGCATCAAGCAGATCGTGCGGTGCGATATGGAATTCTACCGGTACTGGTATGAGCCGGCCCTGCGACGTTATGCCCGCTTCGTGCACCTGTTGCCGGCCAGCGAAACACACCATCACCGCGGCCAGGGAGGCTTGTTGCGGCACGGATTCGAGACCGCCTTCTGGTCGCTGCAGGCCAGCGAGGATGTGATCTTCGGGCTTGATCTGACACCCCGGGAACGCCGCAAGGTGACCCCCTGCTACGAGCTCGCCGTCTTTTTGGCGGCCCTCGGGCACGATATGGGCAAACCAGTCAGCGATATGGTGATCTCGGAGGTGAAGGGCAGCAGCGTCTGGGATCCCTTCACCCAGGACTTGGTGACCTGGGCCCGCAAGAACAACGTGGAAAGATATTTCGTGCGCTGGCGGGCTGACCGGAAAAACCAGCACGAGAGCATGGCCACCCTGGTGATCAATTCGCTGATCACCAATGAGGTCAAGAGCTATCTGTCCGGCAACGCTCCGGGCGTTCTGCAGCTGCTTCTGGCGGCCATCTCCGGGGTCGTCGCCGGTCGCAACCTGATTCAGGAGCTGATGCAGAAAGGGGACCGGACCAGCACCGAGAAGGATCTGCGCGAACGGAGCGCCGAAGCCGAAATCAGCGCCCAGGTCGGGGTGCCTATCGAGCGCAATCTGCTCGATGCCATGCGCCGGCTGGTCAAGCAGCAGACCTGGAAGGTTAATGAGCCAGGCGCCCGCGTCTGGATGCTTGGCAATGCGCTGTACGTCGTCTGGCGGCAGGGGACCAAGGAAATAATCGATCTGCTGGCCAAGGACAAGATCCCCGCAGTGCCGCGCGACCCCGAGTCCCTCGCCGACATCCTGCTGGAGCGCAACCTGGCTGTGGCGCATGCAACCCCCCACGGCAACAGCCGTTATTGGACGATCGCGCCCGATATCCTGCAAAAGCCCGGACGCCAGGTCGTCCTCTCGGTGTTGCGCCTGCAGTCGCCCGAGCTGCTGATCGATCCGGCGCCGGCTTCCATCGGCGGGCTGACCGGGGTGCCGATGCCGCCGCAGCCTCAGGCCGCTTCAGCCCAACCGTCCCCCGCACCGTCGGTCCCGACTAACCAAGCCCCATCAGCCAACCCTTGCGTGCCGTCAACGCCTGCGGTCCCGCCGAATCCGCCGCCGCCCGCTCAGCCCGTAGCCCTGCCGGAAGAGGTCGGAAAGCCCTCGGTGCAGATGCCCAAACTGCCGCAGCTACCCAAGGACCCCGCGATTCGTCCCGATCCCCGACAGGAGCCCTGGCTCGAGCCTCCGAGGCCGGAGTTCCTTGTCGAGCCCGTGCCTTTGCCGCCGGAGCCGGAAGAAGATATCGAAGCGGCGGCCGAACTGATCTTGCCGCAAATGGGGAGTCAGGCCGCGCCCGCTGCCGCGGATGGCGCACCGCCTGCTGACAGCAAGGAACAAGCTGCGGCGGTGGCCGACGCCGGCAGGTTCTTTGAGGATGCCGGGCTGCTGGGAGAGGTGCTCAAGGCGGTGGCCGAGGATCTGGCCTGTGGGCGAACCCAGTGGGGAAATGCGGCCATTTCGCTGCCGCGGGGAATGGTCGCTTTGCGCTACCCGGCGGCGCTTGAAGGCTACGGTGCGTTGCCCAAGGAACTGCTGCCACTGATGGATGAGCGCAAATGGCTGCGCCTCGATCCAGCGGCTCCGCTGAAAAAGGTGCAGGAGGTCGAAGGCTTCGGCCAGGCGGGTAAGGTCAAGGCTCTGCTGCTCGAGGAGAAGGTGGCTAAGCCCTTCCTTATTCTGGCAAGGCAACAGGGACTCGTGCTGCCGGACTCTCCTGCTCTCCGGCCGGCGCCACCTGCGGCAAAACCGAAAACGAAGGAGAAGGCTCCGGAAAAGAAAACCGAGAGCGTCGCTGTCGACCAGAAGGACAAGGCCATGCAGCCCCCCAAGGACAACGCACCATCCGGGAAATTACCGGAGAAAGCCGCCGGCGGAGAAGCCGCAGCGAGCGATACGGATCTCCTCCGGCGATTTTTAGCGGAAATAGATGCCAAAAACGACGCTTCTCGCCCACTACAAAAAGACGGCAAACGCTATATTCCCTACGAAGAAGCTATCGCTTGGGTAATGAAGGAGGAAAATGTCAGCCGAAGTCGGGCTAAAAGAATCCTTCTCGACTCGCAAACGATCAAAGTCGTCGATCAACAAGGGCAAAAAATTTTCCAATTACAATAAAAATTTCTAAAGGAGAAAATCCTTGCGGGTCTATGAAATACCATTTCGTCCAATTTACGAGGGCTGGGCGGCGCTGGCCTGGGCGGCGGGAACCTTTGCGATGTTCCTGATCGTTCAAACCTCAAATCTTCCTCGCACGCCCTTTTACTTCATGGCTGCGGCCTGCGTGTCCATGGGGCTGTGGCGCACCAGCGAGGCGCTGCGCCGCTGGCGGGAAAAAAGAGCGCTCAAAGAAGGCAGTCTGCGCTTCATCGACTGGAAGCGCTTTCGCAAGAAAGCCAACCAGCATGAGGGGGTCTGGCTGGGCACTGGATTCACCTGGGGGCAGCAGGAGGTGGAACGGGCGCTGGAGATCCTCAAGCGCGACCCGGAGCGCTTCATCGGCAAGCGGGCGCTCAAGTTCGGACACCAGTGGATTCACGGCTTGGGATCGGAGTCGGAGAAGGACCTTTACCTGCCGCAGAACCTGCTCGGCGGTCATACCCTGATTGTCGCTACCACCGGCGCCCTCAAGACCCGCCTGCTCGATCTGCTGGTCTCCCAGGCGATTATGCGGGAAGAGGCGGTTATCATCTTCGATCCCAAAGGGGATCACGAACTGCGCGCGAACGCCCGGCGGGCCTGCGAGCTGACCGGCCACCCGGAACGCTTCATCTGGTTTCACCCGGCCTTCCCGGAGGCAAGCGCCCGCATCGATCCGCTGCGCAACTGGAACCGCCCCACGGAGATTGCCAGTCGTATCGCGACATTGATTCCGTCGGAAACCGGCGCGGACCCCTTCGCGGCCTTCGGCTGGATGAGTCTGAACAACATCGTCAACGGCCTGCTGGCCGTGGAGGAGAAGCCGAATCTGGTCAAGCTGCGGCGCTACCTCGAAGGCGATCCCGGGCCGCTGGTGGTCAAGGCCCTGCGGGCGCATTTCGAAAAGAAGGTGAAAAACTGGGAAAGCCGCATACATCCCTACCAGAAGAAGATGCGGGATCGGGAGGTGGAAGCCCATATCCAGTTCTACCAGGCCGAGGTGGTGGGCGAAGCCTCCTCGCCGGAGCTCGAGGGGCTGATCACCGCCTACACTCACAACCGCGAGCATTTCCAGAAAATGATCGCCTCCCTCCTGCCGATCCTCAACATGCTCACCGGCGGCACCCTGGGCGAGCTGCTCTCTCCAGACACCTCCGAGGCCGATGCGCGGCCGATCACGGACATGAGCAGGATCATCCAGAAAGGTCAGGTGGTATATGTCGGCCTGGATTCGCTGGCCGACAGCACCGTGGGCAGCGCCATCGGCTCGATCATGCTGGCGGACTTGACGGCGGTTGCCGGCGATCGCTACAACTATGAGGTCGGCGAGCGGCCGGTGAATGTTTTCATCGATGAGGCGGCCGAGATCCTTAACGTGCCCACCGTCCAGATGCTCAACAAGGGGCGCGGCGCCGGCTTCCGTCTGACCCTGGCCACCCAGACCCTGGCCGATTTCGAGGTTCGTACCGGCAGCGCCGCGGCGGCCCGGCAGGCGCTCGGCAACCTCAACAACCTGATCACCGGCCGGGTCCTCGACGGGGAAACCCAGAAATATATCGCCGAGAATTTGCCCAAAACTATGGTCAGATCGCTGGAAGAACAGTATCGTAGCGGGTCCTCGACAAACGACCCGTCCGAGTTCAACGGCATGTACGGTGAATCGATCAAGGAGGAGGAGGTGGAGCTCTTCCCGCCATCGTTGCTGGGAATGCTGCCCAACCTGCACTACCTGGCCAAATTCGCCAATGGCAAAATGGTCAAAGGTCGGCTGCCGATCCTCACCACAAAAGGCCCAGGAGATAAAAAACGTGACCAAACCAAAAAGCCAAACAACGGAGTTAAGGGCTAAATTGGATACCGCCATCAGACAGACCAGGACCACCCGTTTTTACCAGTCGGTCAACATCCTCTGGCCAAACAGCTTCGCGGTTCTCACCCGGGTAGCGCAGTTCGTCGGGGACGAGGTGCGTCTGCCGGGCGATAAAGTTCCCTTTTTGGAAAGGATCCTGGTGCAGACGAAAAAGCACCTGAGTCAGGCCGAGGCCTCCGGAGAAATCCGGTTCGAAAACCGGGATCGGGATTATCTGGTGGCCTTCCTGCACGGGCTCTTCAGCGAAGTCGGAAAGGTTTTTCTGCTGCAGGTCTGTACATCCTCGTCCTATTGGGACCCGCACACTGAAGCCTGTATCCTATGGCGCCGGCATACCCAAGGGGAACTGCGCTGTGAATGGATCCGGCAGGATGCCACGACCGCGTCGGCGGAGTTGGTCAAAAAGGCGGCCGAAGCGCTCCTCGACTCCCGCGAGGTGGCCATTCTGGGGCAGGATCTGCCCCGGGTCTGGGGGCAGACGCCGGAGCAGCCGGTCCTGGCTGAAACCGATAATAAGCTGATGGCGTTGGAAACGCCGACGCGCACTCACCACTGATTCGCGGGAAAGCTGCCATGAAGAAAGAGAAAAAACAGAAGAAAAGCCCGCTGATGTTTCTTCTGAGCGTGGTGCTCCTGGAACTGGTACTGGTGCTGCTATTTCTTCCCAAGGGGATGCTGTTGACCGCCCGGGAAAAGGAGGCGCAGATGGTCGGACAGTACCTCGGGGTCGGCACCGAGAAAGGAATCAAGCAGACGGCGGATATCTGGTACCACAAGAGCTTAATCGAAACTGGTTTTCTCGATGCCACCTACAACTACTTCGGCAAGTATGACGATGACGGGGTGGTGGACGATCGCGGCCTGGGGATTGTGATCGATCGGCGCCTGGATGTTTTCTGGCTCACCCTGCATCTGGTCTACTACCGCGTCGGCATGCTGATGATCTGGCTGCCGTACCTGCTGCCGATGGTGCTTGTGGCCAGCATCGACGGGCTGCTGCAGAGAGAGATTCGCAAGTGGCAGTTCTCCTTCTCCTCGCCGATGGCCCACCGCAGCGCCGCGAGGCTGGTCTTCCTGATTGCCATGGCGTTCGTCGTCATCCCATTTCTGCCGTTTCCGACCCCGCCTTTCGCCATGCCGATCCTGATGGGACTGCTCGCCGTCGCCGCCTGGGTGAACCTGGCCAACATCCAGAAGCGCATCTGATCTGTCCGACCAGGACAAGAAGTGCCGCAGGCCCCGGTGGAGCAACCTTCCAACCGGGGCCTGCTTCCTTTCGTCCGCCTGTTTTCTTCCGAATAGTACGCTAAACACGCCTTTATAACCCGCTTGAGGGGGTTGGAAAAAGGGTAGGGTGGGAGTAAATGCCAAATCTGCGTTTTCTCCCACCATAGCAAAGGAGTTGAAGATGAAAGGAAGATCTCTGGTTTTGGCCCTGACCGCCGCCTTGGTGGCGATTGCCTCGCCGGCGCTGGCGGCGCTGGTGGAGATGCGCTTCACCGACACCCTCGGCGCCCAGAAGGCGGTACCGGCAGAGGCCGCCTACATCAACCCCGTCGGCGATCTGCAGGTGGCGCTCTCGGCTGGCCTGGAGCGCAAGGTTATGGCGCGGCTGATTGATGCGGCCGGCGCCGAGGTTGCCAGCCAGGTGAGCGGGCTCATCGGCGCGGCGGACAAGATCACCACCGCCGGCGGCAGCACCTACTACGGCGCCGTGCTGACTCTGCCCGGGCCGCTCGCCGAAGGCAGTTACACCTTGCAGGCACAGATCCTCGATTCGGCCGGGACGGAGGTGGCCAGCGAGGAGCACCCGGTCACGGTGGATGTGACGGCGCCGGTGGTTACGGGGCAGATCTCCTGGATCCGTAGCGGGCTATCCGGAGGGTCTATAGAGATCTTTACCAACGGTCAATCCGGCCAGGAAATTCGTCTGGGTGGCATTTCAGACCTGTCGGGTGTCGTGGCAGCCAAATATTTCACCGTTGGCCCAGATAACCAGAGGCGAGAAACGTCTGCCAATATAGATTCCGCAACCGGTTTTGCTTCCGTTCCTGTGAGCTTAGCGGCCGGTACGGAACTGGCCCCCCAAGACCGGTCAGCCTATATCATAGGATTCGAAGTCACGGACAAAGCAGGAAATAAATCTGAGACCACAAGAACGTCGAAAATCGACAGAACGATTCCGCCCTATTGGATTGAGGTTTTCGACAGTTCTCAGCAAGCTTGGCTTCCCTATACTGTGGGAATGAATGTTTATGAGAATCCAATCAGTTACCGAATTAAAATGAACAAGGTAGATCATATAGATTTTAACGGAACGGATTATGGGTTGGCTAGCCCATACAGTGAATCTGATAACCAATACATTTACTGGAATAGATCACTATCCTATCCGCAAAATTACCATTACTACTATGTTTATACCAAAGCCGGCAAGAATAGTAGTGTTACCCCGAGAAGTTGGATTTTCACCTTGTCTGGAACTGCGGAAATGGGTCCTGTCCCGACGGGGATAGAGCATCACTTGGCAGGCAATGACCCAAACCTTTGGGGAGGAAACACAATCCGTTCATCTACACCATTCACGGTCGATAAAATAAGAATCTCTGCCGAAGCACGATCCTACGACCAAAAAGTCTGGGTTGATTCTTCTGCCTGCGTAATACCTGCCGGGTCTACTTCGTGCGAAGCAGATATCTCGATAGCTGTCTCCAGCGGCAAAGGATATAGCCCAAAAGCTTATTTCGCTTCCAAACTCGACGGCACTTTCAGTAATCAAGGCTCCCACCTTTTGATCTACTGGGACATGAACAAGCCAACAATAAACAGCTTTCTTGTAAGCAAGGAAGAAAGAACTGCTGAATTACGAATTACCGACCATGATAGAGTTAATAGTTGGCGGTTGTATATGTGGGACACTCGGACCTTCAAGCTAAACATGACATCTTCCCGGACCACGCTGGTCCTTCAACCTTCACTTATAGAAGAACCTGATTACAAAACCAAAATTGCGAAGTTTCAATTAAGCTCAGTTCCTGATGGGATGTACAGCCTGACGGCGGAAGGTATAGATACATACGGAAATACATCAGCCGTTACTTACCAATCACAGGTTCTCATCGACGCCACCGCCCCTGTTCTCTCCCTGTACCGCAACGGGCAGCCACTGGGAACGAACGAAGCGCTCGGGGATCTGGCCGAGATCAGCTTCACGCTGCAGGACAACCTGGATACGGCGCCGCAGGTCAGCAGCATCAATCTCTCCGGCGGCCCGGCGGGCGAGAGCGTCAACCTGGCCTGGACGCAGAACGCCGGCGGCGAGTACAAGCTCGAGTACCCGGTGATGTTCCCGTCCCTGTCCGCCGGCGACTACACCCTGAGCATTGCCGGCCGCGACTGGCAGAACAATACCATCAGCAAAACCGTTACGTTCAGCTACGAGCCGCTGCAGGTGGCGCTTGACAGCGCTACCGTCAGCGCCGCCGGGCTGCTGGTACCGGCGGCGGTGCACAGCTTCAGCCGGCCGGACGGCAGCGCGGCGATCAAGAGCGAGGTGTGGACCAGCTCCAGCGGCACGCCGATCGCCGGCCAATATGATATCTACGCCTCGATGCGCTCCGATGCCCAGGCGCCGCTGCGGATCAACGGGGTGCGGCTCGATCCGGGCCAGACCATGGTGCGGGTGGCGTCCGGGTACGACTTTGCGGCCAACGGCGGCAAGGTCAACCTGCCGCTCGGGGCGGCCGAAGCGGGTCTGGTGGGCAACAGCTCGCTGCTGATCACGGCGACGGCGCCGGGGGCTCCGGTGATGGTGGTCGACGTCAAGACGTGGGCGCCGAATGTAACGCTGAGCGCCGGGGCGGACTGGGACATCGAGCAGATCGTGGAGCCGGTGCAGATCAGCGCCGCAGGCGATGCGGCAACCTTCTGCTCACTGACCTCCTCGGCCGCAGCTGCGCAGGGGGCCGATCCGTTCGTTGCGCCGGCGTGCCTGGTGGAATGGAGCGCCTCGCTGCCCGGATTCACGGCTGACGCCAGCGACGCCAAGCTCACCGGGCGCGCGGCGGTCGAGCAGGGCAGCTACACGGTCAGCTACACGGTCAGCATGGTCGACCGCGACGGCAGTAAAGTTGCGCTGACCAGCGGCGAGCAGCAGGTCAACGTGGTGCCGGCGACGATCGCTCTGGCGCCGGACAAAGATGTATCGCAGCTGATCCGCAAGCTCGAAACGGTCCAGGCCACTCTCAAGCAGAGCGCCGGCTTCGCCTGCCCGCTCACCGAGGAGCCGCAGCAGGCGCTGCTGGCGGCCACCGCCGGCGAGCTCAAGTGCCTGTTCGAGTGGACGCAGCTTCCCGGGCAGCTGCTGCCGGTGGATAACCTGACCGGCCCCAGCTTCAAAGGCTCTATCGAGGATCCACCCGGGGTGTACGATCTGTCCTGGGACCTCAAGGCGTTTACCGGCGACGGCACTGAAGTGCTGCTCGCTTCCCAGAACCATCCGATCACGGTCAACAATCCGCCGCTGCCGCAGGTTTCCCTGTATTCCAAAATGGGCCAGCTGCCCGACGGCACGTTGGCCAGCTCCTTGTACGGCGGCAACTTTGGGTACACGGCGGTCACCGTGCCGCGCAAGGCCGCCGACATCACCCTGGAGCTGGACGGCTTTAGCGAAGGGCATATCAGCGTCCAGTACGTCAACTGGAACACCCTGGGCTCCGACGGAATGACCACCTTCAGCCGCTATCTGAAGCTGGGCGAGAAACCGCTGTGGGACCGCTCTCCGGTCACCGTCACCGCCTATTACACCGCCCTGCCCGACGTTCGCGCCAGCAAGACCGTCGAGGTGTTGCGGGTGCCGCCAGAGCGCATCTATCTGTCGCTCGAGACACCCAAGGAAGCCCTCGATGACGAGGCGATCCCGGTGATGACCAAGATCGGGGATCTGACCATGGACGGCTCTCTCTCCTACGATCCGGCCATCCACGGCAGCTGGCAGGTGCAGATCGGCCAGGTGACCAAAGAGGACCCCTTCGTGGTGCTGACCGAACCGGTGGCGGCCACCGACGGCAGCATGCAGGCCGATCTGACCTCGCTGCCCACCGGCTACACGGTCTTGAAGGCCAAGGCCACCATCAACTCCCCGGACGGTAGCTACGTGCGCGAGATCGAATCGCCGCGGAGTTTTTTCGCCGTGTTCCGCGGCGCCAGCCCCGATGCCGGGATTATCTCCCGCACCCTGTCCGGCCCGGCCCCCTTCACCGTCGTGCTGGGCTTGGGGATGGATCGTGAATCGCGGCAGGTGCTCGGCGAAATCCTGTGGCAGTACAGCAGCGATGATGGCGCCAACTGGCAGGAGCTGCCCGCCGGCTCCGTCTCGACGCGCACCTCGGCCACCTTCGACCAAGGCAGCTACCTGGTGCGCGCCAAGGTGCAGAATAAGAAAAGCGGCGAGATCGGCTACACCGAAACGGTGCAGGTGCAGGCCTTCCATGTGCCGAAGCTGGAAGTGCTCGGACCACAGGCGGCGCTGGTCGGCGGCACGATCAACATCACGGCCTCGGCCACCTACGATGGGGCCGCCGCCGATGCGGTGATCGAGTGGTACAACGAGCAAGAAGAGCTGCTCGGGGTAGGCGCCAGCTACAGCGTCAGCCCCACCGAGGCCGCCACCCAGCGCTACTTCGTGCGGGCGCGCATGGCCGATGCGCCCGCCGACAACCCGTCGAGCTGGGTGGAGAAGCGCCACTACGTGCAGGTCAAGCCGCCGGCGTCCCCGCGTGGCAAGATCAACGTGCCCTACTACATGGAAGCGGGCAAGACCTACGAATTCAGCGCCGATCTGTATGAGCCCTACTGGGGGATGAGCGAGACGGATTATCCGATCGGTGGCGAGTGGACCCTGCCGGACGGATCGGTGGTGCCCGGGCGCACCATCGAGTACACCGCCACCGAAGCCGACGCCGATGCCGGCAAGGCGCCGATCCGCTTCACCGCTTGGCTCGAAGGCTTCCGCGCCGCCGGCACCGAAGCGAGCCTGCAGCGCGATGTGCGCACCGGCCGCTATGTGTGGCCGCAGTTCGAGGTGGCGATGACCCAGCGCATCGCGCAGGCCCCCAGCGACGTGATCCTGCAGGTCAACCCGGTCGAGTTCTCCGGCCGGCTCGAATCGCCCGTCTACAGCTGGCTCTTGCCCGCCTCGGCCGAAATCACCCTGGATTATGGTCAGCGCATCACCGCCCGCTTCAGCGAGCCTGGCACTTTCGAAGTCATCGCCCGGGTGCGGGACGCCCGCGGCTCCGTGGCCGAAGTGCCGGTAACGGTCACCACCGTGCCGGCCGATCCGTTTGTCATCGCCCCGAGCATCGTTCCCTCGAACAAGTACTATCACGCTCCGCTGGGGCTTACCGTCTGGCCCCGGGTCTCCGGTGGCCATCCGCAGGACCGCATGAGCGAATTCCGCTACACGCTCAACGGCCAGCCGCTGGAAATGAGCACCTCCACCGGCATCATAAGCGGCCTGCCCGCCGGGGGCCACGCCCTGCAGGTGATCGGCGCCAGCCGCTTCGGCGCCGAAGCCGTGTTCGAGACGACCGTGGAAGTCCTCGAGAATCAGCCGCCGCTGTGCGAGGTGAGCAACACCCGCCTGGATCGGGACACCAACCCTCTGTACGTTCTGGAAGCCAAGTGCAGCGACAGCGACGGGTACGTTGCCGGCTACTCCTGGGCGCGCAACGGCAAAGTCGTCAACTCCTCCTATAAGGTCGGCATTCCGATTCCGGAGCCGGGCGCCAGCGATGAGGTCAAGCTCACGGTGCGCGACAACACCGGCGGACTATACCAGGAAACCCTCACCCTGACCCCGTAACCGGCCCCCGCAAACCTCCCGTCTGAACCAAGCCCCGGTTATACACTGGCCGGGGCTTGCTTCATCCTCTCGGTTATTTGTCCGAGTCGGACAAGAAGAAAAAAAGTGATGAAAAAGGGCCAAAATAGCCTCTTTTCGCCCACCTAATCCTTGTGCGCCTCTTTTAGAGTATTTGCCTGTAGCCGCAATTCCCTCCAATGGAAAGGGTTTTTGTATGGATCCGGTCCGACTGCCGACCAAAATCGACGAACCGCACCAATTTCTGCTCTGGAGCGCCGATGAAATCATCCCGCTCATGGTTTTCCTCCTTTTTGGCGTAATGCTCAACCAGGCCATTATCCTGACCGTTCTGGGTCTGATCCTGACGCACTATTACAAGAAATACAAAAATTCACGCCCGGACGGGTTCCTGCTGCACGCCCTGTACTGGGCCGGGTTGATCCCGTCCAAAAACAAAACCATGGTCAATCCCTTCAAGCGGAGGTTTCTGCCTTGAACTTTCAGGATTTTTTCACATCGGTCACCGGCGTCATGCTGGAGAACAAGGGCCTGCGGCTTATCGCGACCATTCAGGCGGTAGGGATCATCCTGCTGATCGTGGCGCTGTCGAACAAGAAACCCGTTGTGATCCTCTCCCCGCCGGATCTCCCTGAAACGGCGACAATCACGATAAACACCGCCAGCCAGGAATACAAGAAATCCTGGGCACTTTTCGCAGCGACCGTCATCGGCAACGTCAAGCCCGGCAATGTGGATTTCGTCAAGGCGACCCTGGAGAAACTGCTCGAACCCTCGTTGTACCAAGACATCATGGTGGGCGTGGAAACACAGGGGCAGGAGATCAAGAACCAGGGGCTCACTGTCACCTTCAACCCAACCGGGGTGATTTACGACCCGGAGAAGGACCAGGTCTACGTCACCGGCGAATCGGCGACTCAAGGCGCCTACGGAGATCCGGTTCGGGAAAAGAAGACCTACGAGATTCAGATTCGAGTGCGTAATTACCAGCCCGCGATCACGCACCTGGCCACCTACGCCGGCGGACCCAAGCTCAAGCAAAAAAAGGAAGAATAATGAGAAAAGCAGCGATTGGCGTCATGTCTCTGTTTCTGCTGCCCCCACTTTGGGCTGTGGCCGCACCGACTCCGGAAGACCTTCCGGGAATTCCGCTCAAGACCATCCGGCAGATTGAGGAAATGCCCATGGAGGAAGTCACGCTGACCCCGAAATTCTCCAAGGAGCCAGGCGCTCCGACTCCGGCTCCGGCATCGATGCAGATGGCCAAGCCGAAGGCGCAGACGAAGAACGATCCTCCGGAGGAGACCTCCATCGCCCTGGCCTTGCGGCCCGGGGAAAACGCCATCATCCCGGTCGCACAGGGACATCCCAACCGGCTGGTCACGCCCTTCGAACATCCGAAGGTGCATACCTCCAGCGATGCGCAGATCGATGTCGACCAGTCGGTGGTCTACGTCACGCCCTCCGAGCGCAACCTGGTCACCATGTTCATCACGGAAATGGACGGCAGCCAGGAGCAGGCGCTGTCCATGACGCTGGTGCCGCGCTCGATCCCGCCGCGCGAGGTGCGACTTCTGGTGGACGGCTTCGCCCGCGGCGCCGGTTACATCTCGGCCAAAGCCGAAGTCTGGGAGAAGAGCCAGGAGTATACCAACGTCATCAGTCAGACCATGGGCGAAGTCGCCCGGCGGATCACCCCGCAGGGGTATGGGCTGCGCCATCCGGCCAAGAACGACCCGCAGATCAACTGTCAAATGAAGGGGGTTCGTCTCGAACCGGGACAGGCGATGGACGGCCACAACATGATCATCGTCATCGCCAAGGCGATCAACGAGGGCGGCGCCGTGACTGAAATCCAGGAGAGCAGCTGTTACGACCAAAACGTGCTGGCGGTGGCGGCCTGGCCGCGCGTCCGCCTCGATCCTGGCCAGTCCACCGAGCTGTACGTCATGTTCCGCCGTCCGCAGCCCGAGGAGATGATCTATACCCGGCCATCTCTGATTGGGGAGTAAATCCATGAGTCTGAAGAATACCTGGGATTCGTTACCCGCCAACACCCGGCGCAACATCTGGCTCGGCATCGTCGCGCTCGCCTTCTTCGGCGTGCTGTACTCCTTCGTCTCCGGCGACAGCAGGGCGCAGAACAGCCGTGCCAAAAGACAGGAGCTGGCTAAAGATATCTTCACCGCCGCCAACACGAGGGAGATGGGGATGGACGGACTGGCTGCGGCCCTCAAGCGGATGGAAACCGAAAACAAGAGGCTGCTCGAGAAGGTTGAGACGCTGCAAAAAACAGTCGAGGAGAAAAGTCCAGAGCCGCAGCCGATCAACGAGGAGGCCCTGCAGCGCGAAGCGGCGGAACGAGCCCTGGCGGCCCTGGAGAGAAAATATGGCGAGAAGCTCAAGGCTCAACCCGCACCCGCTCCGCCGCCGCAGGTACAGCCTGCGATCCCTACTCAGACATTTGCGGAAAAGCCGGCCGCGACACTGGCCCCCGACCAGATCCAGTGGGGCGCCAGCACTCCGGCGACCGGAGCCGCCGAGGCGCCGCTGGCCGCCGGTAAGGAAGGCACGGCGCAGGCCAAGAAGAAAAAAGGCCCGCAGATGCGGACCATCGTCAGTGAGGAGGCCAAGAAACAGGCCGCAGCCGATCAGGCGAAGCTGGAGGAGGTGCGCAAAAAAGAAGAGGACAGGGCGGTGTTTTTGCCGGCCGGCTCGATGGTCTCCGGGGTGCTGCTGACGGGAATGGACGCGGCCACCTCCGACAGCGCTCGTCGAAATCCCTTCCCGGCCCTGCTGCGGATCAAAAAGGAGGCAATTCTGCCCAACCGCTTCCGTGCCGACGTGCGCGAATGCTTCCTAATCGCCTCCGGCTATGGCGACCTTTCCTCGGAGCGCGCTTACTTGCGGGCCGAGACGATCTCCTGCGTCCGCAACGACGGCGGGGTGATCGAAGCGCCCATCGATATGTACGCCTCGGGCGAAGACGGCAAAGCGGGTGTGCGCGGCACCCTGGTGTCCAAGCAGGGGCAACTGGTGGCAAGAAGTATGTTTGCCGGTGGCTTGCAGGCCTTTTCGAGCGTCTTTACTTCCACTCCGCTGCCGACGTTGTTGACGACGGCAACTGAAACAACCCCCTTCCAGGAGCGATTCAGCAAAGAGGCCCTGCAGTCGGCAGGTTTGCAGGGATTCGGTTCGGCGCTGGAGCGCGTGGCCCAGTTTTACATGGACATGGCGGAAAACATCTTCCCCATTATCGAAGTCGACGCCGGCCGCAAGGTCAACTTCATCATGACCCGTGGCACCTCGCTGAAGCTGCGCTAAGGGAGAAGAGATAAAAAGTGGACGAAAAAGACGCCAAACAGATGCTTTTCGGTCACCAAATCAGCCGATTCAAATTCCATAATCCTTTGCGAAAGGAAATGAAGATGAAAACAACCATCGCCGCAACCGCCATCCTGCTTGGGCTCGTCGCGGGCGCCTCCGCCGCCTCGCAGGTCGACGCCGTTCAGCCCATTCCGGGTACCGGAATGCAGATGGTGGAAACCCAGGGTAAGACTTTCTTCATGTCCGCCAACGGCCGCTACGTCATCCAGGGAGCGCTGATGGATGTCTGGAGTGGCAAGGAGATCAAAACGACCCGGGACTTGGCGCAAAGCGCCTCGAAGGTCGATATGAGCAAGGTCGGCCCGAATCTCGATGAAATGCTCGCACTCACCTACGGCGCCGGACCCAAAGAGGTACTCGTGTTCGTGGCGCCCGGTTGCCCCTACTGCAGCCGGACGATGGCGCAAATGGCGGGACTGGAGAAGGAGTACACCTTCAAGCTGGTGCCGCTGCCGATTTTGGGTGAAGCCAGCCAGCGGCAGGTTGCGGAACTGGCGTGCAACGCCGAAAAGTACCCCGCCGAGGCCACTCGGGCGCTCTTGTCCGAGTCGTACGGCAACCTGCCGATCAAAAGCGTGGAGTGCGACATGGAGCGGCTGGCCAAATCCACCGTCGTTTCCCAGATCATCGGCATCCGGTCGGTGCCGGTCATCGTCGCCCCTGACGGCCGGGTCCAGACCGGGGCGCCGAGCAGCCTGGCCGGTTTTCTCCAGGGGAGCTGATCCATGCTCAAGTCGCTATTTATCGTACTGGTCCTGCTGCTCTCTGGCTGCGCCATCGGCAGTTCCGACTACGGCTGCAAGGGGGTCCCGGAGGGCGCCACCTGCGTTTCGGCTACCGACGTTTATCAGGCCACCGAATATACCGACCATGTGGGTCCGGATATGAGCGGCGACAGCCCCACCTATCTGCCGCCGACCGATCCGTTGCAGCACCAGGCCGCATCCGCCCTGCGGCAGTTGGATCTGAGCGAGCCGATACCGATCCGCACCCCGGAGAAGGTCATGCGGATCTGGGTAGCCCCCTGGGAGGATCTGCAGGGCAACCTGCACATGCCCAACTACATCTACGCCGAAATCGAACAGCGGCGCTGGGTGGTCGGCGAGAAGACGCCCAATCCCACCGCTCGGTTGACGCCACTGGAAATTCGTACACGGGAGACCAAAACGGAAACGCAAAACGGGAAAAAGGATCTGTCTGACTTCCAACCCCTCATCAACCCCACAGCGAAAGGACAAAAGTGATGCACAAGGAAATCGCCAACGATCAATTCACCAAGAATGCCGTCACGATCGCCGTTTGCATGCTCGTCATGGCCGCCGTCTCCCTGATTCCCGATCTGGCCATGGCCGGAGCCGGGGTCGGCCAGCCGCTCGACGACACCTACACCACTCTGACCGACTGGACTCAGGGCTCCATCGGCAAGGTCATCACCCTGGCCATGATCCTCGTCGGCATCGTCGCCGGCGTGGCCCGCCAGAGCCTGATGGCTTTCGCGGTCGGGATCGCCGGCGGTCTGGGGCTCTACAACGCCCCGGGCGTTGTCGACATGGTGTTCACAGCAACCCTGTGAGTTTCCCCAAGAGGAAGGGGGCGGTTTCCCCGTTTCCGCCCCCATCCTCCCTCCCCTGCGAAGAACTTCCCGTTGCCGGAGGCAATTACAAATATGGTTATGCGCAAGTTCCACCGGGAAAACGCTGCCGAACTTCTGCCGGCAATGTCGTACTACGCCGCGGAGCAAATCTTCTACCTTGAGCCCAAGTCGCTCGGTTTCGGATTTCTCTGCGAGCCCCTGTGGGCCACCGACGACAAGAGCGGCGACCGGATCAACGTCCTGCTCAACCAGGACTGGCCGGTTAACACGATGGTTCAGTTCACGCTGTTGACCAGCCCGGACATCGAGAAGACCCTCGATGACTACGTTTTCATGGGCAAGATAGAGAACAGCCTGATCGGCCGGTTGCGGCCGGAAGCGGCGGAGTATTTCCGGAAAAAAACCGGCGAGCCGCTCACCAGTCAGAGCAATCTGCAGATCCGCGATATCCAACTGGTGATCACCGTCCGCGTCCCCTGTAAGGGCACCCTGCCCAGCGATAAAGACCTGGAACAAACAATTTCGCTGCGCCGCAGCGTTTCCCAGTCCCTCGCCACCGGCGGCTTCCGCTTCCGCGAGATGACCGCCGCCGGCTACATCCGGCTGATGTCGGTGCTGCTCAACCACGGCCCCAACGCCTCCTGGCGACGCGATCCCCTGGAGCGCTACAACGACCAGGAGCTCATTCGCGACCAGATTTTCGATTACGACACCGACCTTCGGGTGGACAGCAGGGGGCTCTGGCTGGGCGAAACCCGGGTGAAGACCTTGAGCGTCAAGCGCTTCCCCGAACACGGGGTTCTCGGCATAGCACGGCGCTTCCTCTCCGAGCCGCTGACCGGCTCTCGAGGGGTCCGGGAGAATGTGATGTTTACCGCCACCCTCCTGTTCCCCGAAAGCGACGGGATGCGCGACCGGCTGGAGCGAGAAAAACAGTGGGTGACCAGCCAGGCCTACGGGCCGATGCTCAAGTTCGCCCCGCGGCTGGCCGATCAGAAGGTGAGCTTCGATACGCTTTTCGAAGCCCTCGGCGACGGCGATCGGGTGGTTAAACTCTACCTGGGGATGACCCTGTTCACCTCGAAGGAGACCGAGGAGGCCGCGGTATCGAACGCCCGCACCTACTGGCGCGAAGGCGGTTACCAGCTGATGGAGGATCGCTTCATCGCCCTTCCCCTGTTTTTGACCAACTTGCCGTTCGGCGCCGAGCCGGAAGCGGCACGGGATCTGATGCGCTTCAAAGCGATGGCCACCCGCCATGCCATGACCCAGCTGCCGGTCTTCGGCGCCTGGAAGGGCACCGGCACCCCGACGCTGCTGTTCGTCTCGCGCGAAGGGCAGCTGATGAAGGTCAGCCTCTTCGATTCCGGGTCCAACTACAACACGGTCATTGCCGCCAAATCCGGTTCCGGCAAGAGCTTCCTGACCAACGACGCGATCAACAACACGTTGGCTACCGGCGGCCAGGCGTGGGTGATCGACGTAGGCCGCAGCTATGAGAAGCTCTGCAAGCACCTCGGTGGTCAGTTCATCGAGTTTGGGACAGACTCGGACATCTGCATGAACCCCTTCGATGTGGTTCAGAATTACGAGGAAGAGGCCGATATGCTGCTCGGCATCATTGGCAACATGGCCGCGCCCAACGACAAGTTGACCGACTACCAGTCCGCCGCCCTGCGCCGGGTCATGAATGAGGTCTGGACCCTGGAAGGGCGGGGGATGACCATCGATGCGCTTGCCGCCGCCCTGAAAACCAATGAGGACGAGCGGGCAAAGGACTTGGGCGAACAGCTGTATCCCTTCACTAGCCGGGGCGAATACGGCCGCTTCTTCAACGGTCCCAACAACGTCAAGTTCCACGAGCGCATGGCCGTTATCGAGCTGGAGGAGCTCAAGAGCCGCAAACACCTGCAGCAGGTGGTCCTGCTGATCATGATCTTCCAGATCCAGGCCAACATCTACTTGGGTAAGCGCGACCGGGAAAAGATCGTCATCATCGACGAGGCCTGGGAGATGCTGGTCGGCGGCGATATCGCAAGATTCATCGAGGCGGCCTTCCGAAGATTCCGCAAATACGGCGCCTCCTGTGTGGTGTGCACCCAGTCGCTGAACGACCTCTACAACAGCCCGGTCGGCAAAGCCATCGCCGAGAACAGCGCGAACAAATACTTGCTGGGCCAGAACCGGGAAACCATCCTGATGCTGGAGAAGGAGGGTCGGCTCGACATCGGTCCGTTCGGCTACGAGCTGCTCAAGACCGTCCATACCATTCCCGGCCACTACTCGGAAATTTTCCTCATGACTGAATACGGCGCCGGGGTCGGACGGCTGTACGTCGACCCCTTCAAGCAGCTGTTGTACAGCACCAAAGCGCAGGACGTGGAGGCGATCAACAATTACATCGCCAAGGGGCTCGACCACGCCGAGGCGATCCGGCAGATTCTGACGGACAGGAGGCTTGTCGCGTGAAATCCAAGCTCTTCGAAACCCTGCTCATCATCCTCGTGGCGGCCGGCGCCGGCGGCCTGGGGGGCTTCTACGCCGCCAAACACGCCGCCAGCGCCGAAATGCCGATCGCTATTCTCGACGTGAACGAATTCATCAACCGAGCGATCAGCGGCGACGAGCCCGGGGAGCTGCACCCGGAAGGCGTGAGCGCCGGCATAACCGAGGCGGAAACCGCCGCCAAAAAACTCGCCGGGCAAGGATTCCTGGTCCTGCAGCGCCAGGCTATCCTTGCCGCCCCGGAAATCTACCTGATGAAAATGGAGCCGGTGGCAAAACCATGAAGGAAGAGGGGAAGAATAAAAAAAAGACCAGCCCGAAGCTCTTCGCCCTGCAAATGCTGGCGGTGGCCGTCGGGGTGTATCTGGTGATGGGCTATCTAACCGCACGATTCCATTTGGGGATCGATGACCAGAAGAATTCCTGTCTGCCCTACAAGTATTACGTCATCGACCGCGGCGATCACGAGGTTCTTCGGGGCGGGTATGTGGCCTTCCGCTCCGATGCCCGCATGGCCCCCTGGTATGCGGAAAGGACGGTATTCATCAAGCGGGTGCGCGCCGTGGCCGGCGACCGGGTCCGGGTAGGACAGACAGGAGGGATGGAGATCAACGGCGCCTCGGCCGGGCAGCTCGAGCCTTACATCCTGCAGAAGGTCGGCCGCCAGGCGGCCGATTTCGTCCGGGACGAAACGTTGCCGCAGGGCGCTCTATGGGTCATGGGGGAAACCCCGGACAGCTTCGATTCGCGTTACTGGGGGTACATCCGGGCCGATCAGGTGGTCGGTCAGGTCTATCCCATCCACTGAAAAGGAGAATCTCGTATGTCGGAAAAAATGCAGTACCTCACCCTGGTTCAGGCCAACATCCGCCGCTACGGCTGGCAGTCCTTCGTGGTCAAGATCCTCACCGTCATTGTGGCCCTGGTTTTCATCGGCGTCGGCATGCTGCAGGGCTTCCCGGCGATTGCCACCGGCGGCACCCTCAAGCTCGCCTTCGGTGTCTTTCTTTGCATGCTGTTGTGGCTGACCGATGGTCACTACAGCGAGATGCAGAGCCGCTATGCCACCCTCTACAAAGATGCGGCGGATTCGGCGACCGAGACGCTCAAGATGCGGCTGGAGCCGGCCCCTCAGTTCAATGTTCGCGCCATCTGGAATCCCATGGTGCTCTGGTACTACGTGCCGATCATGGGGATGATGATTCTGATCGGCCTGGGCGCCAAGTAACAGGAAAATCCCAAATGATACCCCCGAGCCCCCTCGGGGGTTTTCCCCAGGGGGTTGCAATGATGGATTTTTGTCCGCATTACCAGAGCATACATCTGCTTCAGGAAGGATCCGGCGACCAAGTCTTCGGCTGGGAAGCGTTGATGCGCGGTCCCAAAGGAACCCCGCTCGAATCCCCGATCTCCCTCTTCAAGCGAGCACGGTTACTCAACCGGCTGCCTGACATCGACATCCAGGCGCTTCAGCTCTCCGCCCAGACCTTCGCGTCCAACGACCCCGGCGGAAACCTGTTCGTCAACCTCTTTCCTGAAACCATTCTCTGCCGCGATTTTTCCGAGACCTTTATTCTGCGGATGCTGAAAAAGATCGGCCTGGCGCCCTCGCGCCTGGTGCTCGAGGTCCTTGAGCCGTCGGCCGACCCTGAAGCGATCGCCGAGAAGCTATGGGGTTTCAAGCGGCACGGCATTTCCTTGGCGCTGGATGATTTTGGCGCCGGCGAGTCGGGGCTCAAGCGCTGGCTGGTGATCGAGCCGGACTACGTCAAGTGCGACCGCTCCATCACCGAGGGTATCGCCCACAGCGAGCGCAAACAGCGCGCCCTGCAATCGGTACAGGCCCTGGATGATGGCAAGACCCGCCTGCTGGCCGAAGGGGTCATCGATGCCGAGGATGTCGAATATCTGCGCCGACACACCACCATTCGTCTGGTTCAGAGCTTCTTCTTCAGCCATCCGGAACCCCTGCGGCTGCCGGAACGGAAGGTCGCATGCGCCGGCGAATGACAGCCTGCCGGGCTGGCGCGGCCCTACTGCTTCTCATTGCTCCCCTTCTGATGGCGGCCGAGCCGCTGCCCACGGGCCAAGACGCCTGGCTGCAGCGCTCTCTGGAGGTCATCGGCAACCCAGAAACGGTCGCCAAACTGCCCGAGCCGCCGGCCTCCCCGTCGCAGCAGGACTTGAACGAGATAGCCAACCAGGCGCGGGCGATCGTCCTGAAGGAAGTGCAGTCCGGGGTTGAGGCGCAGCAGGGGCAGAAAAGCGAAGAGGAGGGCACGCGGATCGTCATTTTCACCACTTTGGGCAAAGATGGCGACCCCAAGGGTTTGCGGCGCCTGGTGGAGGCCCTGGACGGGGAGAAGCAGGTCATGATCGTCCTGCGTGGGTTGCCGGTGGGAGTTCGCCGGATTGACGAGGCAATTAAAATAATGGCTGCAGAGGGGCAAGGACTGTCTGCGCCTCCGTCGGTGTTCCTTGATCCAGAACTGTTCGAGAAATACCAAGTAAGCGACGCTCCTACTATCCTCCTGGAGAAAAATGGAAAAGCAGTGCTATGGGCCAAAGGAGTCACGGATCCAACTTGGCTGAAGAGAATGGCAAACCTGGGTAGAACAGGAGATCTAGGCATCCATGGGTATGTAGATAAAGTAGTAGAGAAAAGCCTGCTGCAAGAGATGAGGGAGCGCATTTCAGCAATTAACTGGGATGAGAAAAAGAAGAACGCGACCAAGAAATTTATGAAGCAATTCCCCTACCGTAGACTTCCAGTAGCAACAAAAGACAGAGTCTTTAGTTTCAAACCAGAGATAGAGGTGGAGGAAGATATAATTGGAGCTAAAGGGAAACCGATTGCAAAGAAAGGACAAAAACTAAACCTATTGGACTCTGTGCAGGGAAGGTTCTTCCTCATAGTATTTGATGCAACTGATCATAAGCAAATTAAAATGGCAAAACAATGGAAAAAAGAAGTGCAAAACAAAAAAAGAGTGAAATTGATAGCATCGTATATGGATTCATCAGGAAATGGTTGGTCAGAAAAAGAGAGAATGGAACAAGAACTAGGAGATAGAATTTATTTTCTAAACTCCAACCTTGTAGATGCATTTAATATTGAGCATGTGCCATCAATAATTTATGCCGAGAATAAGCGAGTTATCGTGCATGAATTTTCTCCTAGAGATATAGAAAATGACTTTTGATTTAAAAGTACTCATTCTCATAATATCATTTCTTCTCCTTCCGCAGACATCTTTTCCCGAGGATATATGTCCAAATGGAGAAGTTTTCAGCGATAAATTAATAACGGACATAAATTGGGGAACGATTTTTCCGATCAAGGTCTTCGGAGGTTTCTTTGGGGATGGTGATCGGGATGATATCCCGGATGGATCGTCTGACGCGAGTCCAATTGTGTGCTCTTGCTACAAGGGGGACAGCAAAATACCTGACCTTGGTACTCCAATTTCTATGTGGGAGCCCTCTTTTCTCATTGAAACCGTCAGAATCGAATATTGCAGCCCGGTTATGGAGGGTAAGCTGATACAGGAATCTTACAAATCAGTCGGTGGCCCTCAGCAGACTGATGACGCATATCAACAGAATTTTTATGAATATCACTTTTGGTCCTTCCCTCTTCTTTTCATGCTGGAAATGTTTGTGGAACAAGACTGCATGTCAGATTGGTACACGGATATAGACCTTACCTATATGTCGGAGGTGGACCCAACCTGGAGAGATGACGAATTAGCTCTTTTCACCAATTACGAAGCGGCCCTGTTCTCATCTCCAGCCGCGTTAGCCCTGTGCCTGGCCGATAGCGCGGCAGGAATGCTTGGCGAGACGATTCCCGAGCTTTACGGGTGCGCTGGGACATGGGGGCTCCTATATCCTTTTACCGGCTATATATTGACACCAGCAAATCCCCCTCGGGATAGCAGCCTGGCTTCTGCTAAGGCCCTGGCAGCACTGCATCGACGGGGGCTTGCACGCCGGACTATGGGAGAAGAGGCTCTGTGCCGAAAGCCATTCGAGCCTTTATTCCTGAAGGATCAGTATAGGATGTCGATGTTCTTCCCCGTTGCAGAGGTTGAGGCCACAGTAGACATGGGAGGCAGCGGAGTGAACGTAAAAGGGTCTCATGTGATAGGGGAAAGTACCTATTTATGGGGCGAATGGAGGAATATACCAGCAACTGGCGAGGACTTCATCTACGTGCTATGGCGATGGAATGATTGCTGTATGAGGGACATATGAAAACCACAAGACGGATAATTAGTTTTCTGCTCATACCGCTTTTAATAGTAGAAACTACAATTGCCTTTGATCAGCAGATCGTTGGCGAAGGGCAAACTTTTGCCAAAGACCTGATTCCAAGGGAGCCAATGGTTCTTGGAATTGGTCAAGACAACTACGAAATCAATGGAGATAATGGCAGTTCATCCAAAATGACCTCAATGGAACTCGTAGGTGGTTCCTCATCTGACATGGATATGTCACAATTACAGAATAACGAATCTTTATATGGAGCGGTAAATGACAAAATAAATTCTATGCAAGACGAGACAAGCACTGAGGCGACAGCATTCGAAACAATTACCAATTCGGCCAATAACAGATCCCATCCGGATCTGACGCTAGACCCAATATGGGAAACTACCGATAATGTGCTGCATGATGTTTTCACGGGAGATTTCCAGGACTGTACTGATAACGCAACTGTTGTTACGAATGAACGACTAGTGCACTACCCAGATTATCAAATCTGCGACAGGCAAAAGGTACAAACGTCTTGCGAAGTAAGAAGGGAAATCACAGATCTTCAAATTTATGAGCCAGAGGATTATAGATGCACCCCAGGGGAGGTTCTGGGAGAATTCCGTGGAACAGGGAATACTACATGGATATACACCTGCAATGCAGATGGGTTGCATTACGACATAAAGATCTTGGGATATCCAGTGGAAATCAACGTTTCTACCAGTGGAGGCAGTGGGTACATAAATAACCAGTTTATGGGCTCTTTTGGATACGGTCGGGACGGCTTTGTCTATTTTTACGATCCAACGTTAGGACATTTGGCCGAAATAAATATGACAGAGGAACAAAAAGCCAGGCATGTTACTGGTAATTTATATCAAACCTGTAGAACTGAGCCTGGGAAAAGAGTATGTAGAGTTTATGCAGAAACATCTCATGAACCAGAAAATTACGGTAAGGAGGTTCACCCATGGTTTTACGGCGCAGCAAAAGATGAGTACGGATTGTTTGTTCCGACCTGCGATCTAAGTGATACCAAAAGCGTTTATGAAATTATTGATTATGGAGGTCTTCATGGGCCTAGATGGATAAATGTCCTTGGATATAGACAGTTAGAAACAGTAAATACTGCTAACATTTCTCGTTATTTTTTTGATGTTGATTCAATCCCGGTACCAGGTGACGGCGTAGCAGATAGAACAAGTTCTGTAATGAAGCATCACAACCAAATTTGCCTTGAAAAATATCCAGACGAGGGTTGGAAATACGATATTAATGAGATCATCATCGATATTCCTATTGATCCGCAGGCAAGTAACGAGGTCTTATTCGAAAATCCATCTCCGTGTCGAGACGCTACAAGCAATAATTGTCCAAATGGTATTTATGAGTGGGTCTGTAAAGATACTGAATTGAAGACCGTCGATGGAGTAGAAATTACCCCCTCAATCGCTGCCGCGCTCCATCTTTCGCCCCTGTATGAAGGCGATACCCTTGATCCTCTATGCTGGCGCGCGGTAAGGTCCTGCGTAACGGACATAGGAGACAAATGCATAACAGACGAAAATGGTGTTCAAACTTGCACGACGGGTTGCACCGACCTGGAAAATGATCTGTCTTGCGGTTTCATGAGGTCGACTTGCTCAATGGTAGGGAGTTCTGGTGAATGTACGATGTTTACAGACACTTACGATTGCGGCACCGATGTAGCCATCCCTTCCCAAACTGTCCAGCAGAATTACAACTGCCTCGGAGACATTCCTTGTGTTGACGGCAACTGTATAGAACAACAGAGCGATCAAAGTGACGATTTTCAAAAGGGTATTGCCATGTTGCAAGCCATATCCTTCATGCGCCAGGACATGACATGCGTAGAAAACTCTTCCGGGACAGGCGGAACGTGCACGGTTTTCGAAGGAGAAGGAGGCTACTGCATTACAAACCACTGGGCCTACGATGATTGTTGTGAAGATTCGAATGCACCAGTCGGCTTCTATGAGTACATGCAACTCTTGATGATGATCTGGAAAAGGACCGGTGGAACCGAAGCCGTTGTTGCTATGCTTACAGAAACCCCAGTTTACGGCGCTTGGACAGCCTTCTCCGATTCAGTAGTATCTGCCTGGGAAAACTCAGAGATTTACCAAACCGCTTCGGAGATCTGGACGGAAATGTCCCAAACCGCGACCCAGGCATGGGAGTCTCTCGCAGGGACGGCCGGCGATGCAGCCGCGACAACATCCGGGGAAGCAAGTTCATCTGTGGCCTCCAGCACAATCTCCAGCGTATGGCAGAACCTTACCCAAGCTACTGCGCAATGGGTTTACGATAATCTTGGTACGGTTGCTCTGGACACCCTTTTCTCGGGGGCCGGCGGAGAAGCTGCAAGCACGACCATTATGGATGGGTCGGTTGGAACTGTCCAATGGGGCGGCTATACAGGTACTTTTCTCGGATATTTGGCAATAGCTTATATGGTATATAGCTTGTATGACATCCTCCGAACGCAGCAAAGCGTATGTGACGAGATTAACCTTAGTACCCTGGCGCGTCGCCAAATGAAGAGTTGCCATTTTGTAAAAAAACAATGTGTCGACGATGGACCATTTGGATGTGAAAAACATAAAAGTTCATATTGTTGCTTTAATTCGCCATTATCAAGAATACTACAAGAGCAGATAAGAGAACAGCTCAATATTTCTTGGCTTGTAGATGGATTCTCGGGGGAATTGAATGCCTATTATGAAGACTATACGAATGAAAACGGAGAAATTGTATATGAAGAAAAATTAACACCATACGGATATGACTGTAGAGGATTAACTCTAGAAGAGTTAGGAATTGTAGACTGGGAAAACATAAACTTGGATGAATGGTTGGCCATTCTTTCAATTACTGATAATCTTCCGCAGATAAATACAGATTTCAGTATCGATGGATTAACTGGAACAGGAAGCGTTCTTGACGTAGATGGAACACGGCCGAACACCTATGAAAGAACAGAAAATCGCTTGGACAATGTTACAGAAAAGAGGGAAAACCTCAGGTCTGATATGTGGAATCAAGAATGAGACAAGTCCCTTCGCAAAGAAGGGACTTGTTCTAAGCATCACGGAGTGATAAAAATGAATTGTTTCCCCTGATTCAGCAGAACGGGGCCGGCCAACCACTTGAGAATACCATTCTGATCCTCTGCTGATATCAGGTTGAAACTGGAGGGAGGAGCAAGATAAATGTACGCCCACGCAGGTAAATGCTTGCTCATTCTCACGTAAACTTCAAGGTCAGGGAAACGTGCTTTGATATCACGACCGCTCTGGTACGAGAGACCGTTTAAGCCTGAAGCGCTATGCTCCCTGAAAGTAAATGCCCAGACCGGTCCATCTACGTTCACGAAATCAGGAGCATTCGATAGGTCCGGCAATTCAGGCTCGTAAAAATTATAGCCGCAGCGATCTTTCCGCGTTGCACACTCCGACTCGCCACGGATGGGAAAAGATCGCTCTCCGGTCGGAACCACCCGAAGGCCATCCGGCAAATTTACTTCCGATAGAGCTGTCTGCATAGCCTCAAAGAGGATTTTCTTATAGATTTCTTTAGCTACGCTTGCGTCAGCAGCCATCTCCAGGGGCATCCAGGCAAAAACCTTCGAACCCCGCTCGGGAGCTTTCGGACCGCTAGAAGCCATCATCCCAAAAGTAAGCATCCCCTCGGCCAATGCGCTCATACCGAAAATTGTACTTGGGCTCAGAGCCCCGATAATTCCTCCAGCGGTTGCAAAAGGAATATCGGACCCGTCAACGGTTTTGAGCCGACCGCCTTCCGTATCCAGGCTTCTGCTTGCCCCGGCAGCTAGAATTACGTTGCCAGCATACGAATGTCCCGATAAAGATTTATACCCGGGAGGAAGTTCCTTCGCCGCACACCCGGACACCACCGCCGCCATTACGACCAGCCCCATCAGCTTCGCAGTTCCCAATCCCCGCATAATCCTTCTCCTCCTGTTCAGTTCATTTCACCGCAGCCCGGCCGGCATCGACCGCTGCCTCCAGGCGCGCGTGAGCGCCTCGTATTTCTTCCACCCGGTGACGTTCTCCATATCGCCTGGTGAAGAACATCCTCGCAGATGGAGAGCAGGGCACGGTGGGAAGGCCAACAGCTTATTTTCGTTGTACTTGGACAAGGAAGCAACCCCTTTTCTTGTGGCACAAGCGCCGGCAATCACTCGGGAATGCCGGCGCTCGAGTATCCACCGGTTCCCTAGTTGCGATACCCGCCGGCCGCTCGCGGCTGAGCGCCATGGCCGCCCTGCTGACCGGGGTGAGACGCGGCCAGCTTGCGGGTGACGATCACCATTTTCAGGGCGCTGATCAGGTCCATGCCGCTCATCCAGGGCGCGCTCTGTCGCATCTGCCGGATAAAAATGTGCGAGAGATAGAAGGCGTCCTCGGGGATGATCTGGACCGCTTTCTTCTTCTGGTCCTTCGCCCAGACCTCCATGAACAGGTGCCGCCCCTGGTCCTTGATTGAGAAGCCCTTGTCTTTGTTCTCCCCGTGATTCTTGAATTCTGCCTCCGGCAAAAGCCCGAGCAGCACGGCGGTGATCACCGGCAGCTCATGGGCGGTAAGCTGGATCCGGATCTTGTTCGGCCAGTCATACTGGCGGGTGCCGATCGCGTCGGCCGCATCGACATAGATCGTCGGAAAGTCTTGCCGCGACACATCGGCCTCGAAATACAGCGCCGCCCGGCTGCCGTAAACGTGCTTGCCGACGCGCTCCCGCTTCTGCTCGCCCGAGGCGGCAGCCGGCGCCTCAGCGGACGGGCGGGAGGCCGGCGGGGCCGTGCGGGAGGGTTCCGGCTGGCGGGCAGGGGAGGGGGGTTGCGCGGCCGGCAGGTTCTGCCGGGTGGGGGCCGGGGACGGGCCCTGGCTCGGACCGGACGCCGCTTGAAAGAGCTTGGCCAGATACGCCATGGCCCCCTGGTCGGAGTTGGCCATATTGATGGCCTTCAGCAGCCGCTCCCGCCCTTCGGTGCTGCGGAGCTGCTCCAATCGACTTGAATCGATACCGACGAAACCCAGACGAGACAGTTCGGCATTGAATTCGGTAAGATTCTGCGGAGTTATTGCATAGACAATACTAGAGCCGTTTCTCATATGACCTCCAAAAAGTAAATACTTTTTCTAGCTGAATATGATACATTTTAAAAATTATGCAATAGAAAAAATTTCAAAAAAAATGGGTTGCGTTGGGGAAAATATCTTTTATGATAGCCCCAAAGCTCTCAGAGGACGAAATTTATATGACGAAAATCAAAATTTGCAACAACATAGACAGAAATCTTTTGAAATTACTTAAACGCCATGCCGTTGAAGAGGAAGTCAAAATCAACACCCTACTTGAGGAAGGTTTGAGGAAGCTCCTGGAAAAGAAGGATTTGGAAGGTAAACAAGGGAATTAAGGATTTTCTTGTCCTAGTAGGACAATAGACAAAAGAAAATTATAACGGAAAGAACAAATATATGAATAAAGTACTCAAATGCAGAGACCAGGTGATCACATTTCCCACCTTCGTACCGATTACCACGTTCAGCGGAGCCGATTCTCTCGATGACCAGGTCCGGCCGTACCTGCCCCGTCTTGCCCAAGCGGCGAAGGTCGGCTATCACGATGCGAGAAAAATGCGTCCAGAACAGCGCCCGGACCTGCCTCTCTGGGTGGATTCGGGGAGTCGGGCCTGCCTGCTTCCTCATGCGCGGGTGCTGGAGAAAAAGTGCGGCCGCCACCATCTAGGCGTCCTCGAGGTGCGCGGCGAGAACGGAGCCGAGCGCATCTCACCGGCGCAGGTCCTGGCCTTTCAGGAGGAGGTGGCCGATCTGGCATTCACCCTCGATTTTCCGATTCCGCCCAACACGGACCCAGACGAGGCCAACGTTCGCGTGAACCTGTCCGTGACGAATGCTCTCTGGGCACTCCAGAACCGGCGCCGGGGCGATCTTCCACTGTTCGCCGGCATTCAGGGATGGGACCTTCCTTCGTACATGAGCTGCGCCCAGGAGTTGGTCGGCCACGATTTCGACGGCTTTGCGATCGGAGGTCTGGTGCCGCAAGTGAAAAACTTCGATCTGGTAATGGCGGTCGTCTCCGGAATCAGGACTCTGACGGACAAACCCCTGCACGTCTTCGATATCGGCTGCCCCGAGACGGTCCAGCTCCTTTTCCAGCACGGGGCAGATTCTGTCGACAGTGCCAGTCCGCTGAAGCTTGCGGCACAGGGGAAAATCTGGGGCCGCAAAGGGACGCACTTCAAAAACCCATCTCCGACCGAACGTCTGCACCTGGCGCTGTGCAATCTGGGGGCCGCATCAGCCGCTAGCTGGCAGTTGCAGAACTATTCCTTCCTGTGCCAATTCCTGTCTGGTAGGGCGGCGTAAACAAACTCTGGCTGAAGTCAGAGGCTTCCTTGTGGAGTGGCTATGAGAATCACCTTTCGCCGATACTACAAGCCCGTGCAGGTGATCCGCGGTGCCACGCCGCGCCGCATTGCCGCAGCTAAAAGAGCGCTGCAGAGACAACGCGAGGCCCTGCCGCTGTTCAGCCAACAAATCGCCGAAAGCCAGCCGACCCCCGAGGAGCGCATCCGACAGATGGACGACCGGCTCTGCCGGCAGATCGAGGAGGACCGCAGTCGCCGGGCCGACGGGTGGCGGCAGGCTCGAACCCTGCTGCGCTCAATGTCCGACCGGAACAAGGAAGCCCTGCTGGATTATTGGAACCGGAGCCATTACCCCAAAGATCCGAGCTACCTTCTCGGGCTGATCGACCGGTGGGCCAAGGGATGGCGGCCGGAGGTGCTCACCGATGCCGACCTGAAGCGGTTTGAGGAGGGGAGAAGCAAAGTCGACGAGCTGCTGGCCAGGTGGAGGGAGGAAGAAAAAATCCGTGAAACAAAATATTCTTGACAAAATTGTAAAAATGTACAAAATGTAAGTATACTATGTTTCGTCATCCCGTTTGGGAGGGACGAGGACTCGACGGAGTCCATTTAAAGGAGGACGGCATCCATGGTCAAGATCCCAGCAACAAAGGCGCGAGAAGAGCTGGCAGAGCTCGCAAGCCGCGTGTGTTTCGGCGGCGAAAGAGTGATGCTCACTCGACACCGCAAGCCTTTGGCCGTACTCATCTCAGTCGAAGACCTGAAGGTACTTGAAATGGTCGAAAACCGCATTGATGTGCAAGCGGCCAAAGCAGCATTGGCAGAGTCTGGTGAGAGAATCTCTTTCGATGAGGTCTGCGAGCGTCTCGGAATCTGAAAAGGAGACGCAGTCAAATGAAGTACCGCATCGAGATGACGAGGGCAGCTGAAAGAGAATTTGCAAAGCTGGTCAAGAAGAACAAAGCGGCAGCATTGGCAGTCAAGAAAGTCATTCTGGCTCTGTCAGACGACCCGCGGCATTCCGGGGTTGAGAAGCTGACGGATACAGATTTGACCTTCTATCGTGTCAGAGCAGGAGACTTCCGGGTCATCTACGAAATCCACGATCATTCGGTTGTCGTTCTTGTCGTCAAGGTGGCGGATCGCAAAGAAGTATATCGGTACCTGAAAACCTGAAGCAGAAGGCGGGAGCTTTCTCGCTTCTGGTTTTCTTTTTACTTCAGGAAAATGCGCCCGCTCTATGCATGGCCGAGCGGATGGTGTCATTTAGGGAGGGAAAATGGCTACGCCTAGAGCAAAAACGATGATTGAGCGTGCGGGGTTCAAAGATGAGGATCTGAAAACACCTGAGCATGATCGCATTATGCTGTGGCTTGACTCGAATATCGAAGAAGTCATAAGAAATCTATTCGGTTCCGATCTATGGCCGGAGGATGAAGTACGAAAGCATCGCGACAGCGCGGCCAAACAGGTAGAAAATGATAAAAACCAACTGGTAAAACAAATTCAGGATGAAGAAGAGATTTTGGCCCGGTACAAAGAGGAAGGATCATCCTCGCTGGGGAAGATACTCGGTCCAGAATATAAAGCGCGCGAAATCGCAGCTCGCAAAAAGTCCCTCCATGAAAAGAAAGATCGTCTGCAAGAACTAAAAGCCTGGGGAGGTATTGGAGATCCGCCTGCTCCTCATGGTTTTACGGTTCGACGGAAAAAATGGGAAGCTGCGATTCGAAACCGTGATTATGTTGTTGGTTCGATCGATTTTCTGGTCCAGATCAACCGCCCTGTACTGGATATAAAGGTTGCCGATGGTTTTCCTCAGTGGGAAAATGGGTATGGCGCGGTAGAAGTCCTCTTCGAAGTCAAATCGCAGATCAAATCCCTCGGGGAGCTTCTCCGCCAAATTCGCTTCTATCAAGAATATCAAAGAGGGATTTATGTTGTGGTGTCGCCTGATGATCGGTTCGCTGGGGTTCTCCGCGACCAAGGCATTAGGTTCGTCCTCGCACCAAAAGGGGAGGGGAACAGTTTAAAAACAGGCGAACAACAGGGCCTTTTCTGAAGGTAGGTCTACGGCGCCTGCCGAATCCGACGCTAGTCCGCTTTCGCAGGCATATGATGGCTGGCGTGCTCTGCGGGGATCATCGTGGTCACCTCGCAGATTGCATTGATGCACTCATCCAGGTCCGCCCCGTTAAAGATCCGTTCCCGAACCTTCCTTACCCCCTGCTCGTGGTGTATGTGAAACCCTTTCTTCTGCATGTTGCGCGATACGGAAAAGGGGCGTAGAAGGATGCTTATGGCAGCCACCTTGGCCTCCTTCTCGGCGTCCGTCTCCAGAATTCCGCGGACAATCTTCTTGAAGTTTTCCCGATCCCGAAAAGCCGCACTTTGCGGTCGTCTTCTGCTCATATCAGCACCTCCAGATCAAGATTTCTGATAAAAGTCGAAAATTTTCCGAATCTGCTTCTGGAAAAACTTTTCGCAAAGAGCCTCGTCGCCGCAATCTTCGGTTGCACCCAGCTGTTCTGCCAGAGCAAAGAATTGAGCATTCGGCCGCTGCGATCCTTTGAAGACGGCCAAAGCCGACAGCATGAACCCGTGTTTCTCCCAGGTCTGGGTGGAGATGTCTCCCAGGATGGCGCCGATTAGTCCACGCTCGTAGGGATTCATGTGGGACATGCCGAGTTGGATGAGGAGATCCCCGTAGGCGATCAGTCCGCCGGCGCGCGCCTGCTCCTTGAGGATATTCAGAGCCTGGCAGTGACTCGTCGACTCGAGAGACTCACGGTTGGTGAGGTAATCCATCAGCGAGAGAGCCTGCACGCCGGACCAACGCAGGCTGCTTTCGGACACGACCACTTTCCGCAGCTTCTTCGCCCGTACCAGATCGGCGACAGTGGACCTCTTCACGCCGATCTCTTCGGCGGCAAGGGACATCGGTACGAAAGCCAGCTCCAGAGGATTTTCCCTCAGGGCGTTCAGGTAATCGGTGCGCGAGGCGAATTTTGTTTTCAGCATGGCGAACTCCTTTCCGCATGATTGTCGTACCGAGACAATAAAACACGACGTTCCGTCAATATAAAGGAAACGTATTTTCCTGTTTATTACAAATAAAAAATTGTGTATGATAAGACCCCTAATTAAACACAAACGAGACCGGAAGAGAACCTGGGATGGAGGAAATTTGTGAACGAAAACTTAGGCGGGCTTGTACCGGAAAAGGTCTCGGTCGATCTGGAGGCGATCGCCCTAGAGCTGCGGCAGAGTGAAACTGTCCCGGTCGCCTTGAATCCGGCGCTGCAGTATCTCAACGCGCTGGCAGCCTCCGGCCGGCGGTCGGCGCGATCACAGCTGAAAAAACTAGCGGCCTCTTTCGGCTATACCGGCGAGGACTGGATTACGGCGATGCCGTGGCACTCCCTGCGCAGCCGGCACCTCAAGGCCATCCTGGCGGCAATGAGCCAAAACGGCTACGAGCATCCGAAAAAGGGGCGCCAGGACTATTCCCCCGATACGATCAACTTGGTGCTGGCGGTCCTGCGCGGGGTGGCACGGGAAGCTTTCGACAACCAGCTGCTGCCGGCCGACGAATGGGAACGGCTCCGGCTCATCAAAGGAGTGCGCGGCAGCCGCTTGCCGGCGGGGCGTCATCTCGAAAACGGGGAGCTGGTGGCGATGCTCGATACCTGCGACGACGGCACGCCTCTGGGGGTTCGCGACGGCGCAATGGTCGCATTGCTTTGCGGCGCCGGACTGCGCCGGGGGACGATGGCGGAGCTGGAGATTGAAAACCTTGATCTGGAGGCGCGAAAACTGCGGGCGATCACCAAGGGGAACAAGCAGATTGAAATCCCCCTGCCCTCCGGCACTATTCAGGCGATCGAGGACTGGCTAAAGGTGCGCGGGCGCCAGCCGGGCCCCCTGTTCAATCCATTTAAGAAGGGCGGCGAGGTCATCATCTCCCGAGGCATCTCTTCCCAGGTGGTCTACCACATGCTCTGTAAGCGCAGCCTGGTCGGGCGGGTGAAAAAGTGCTCGCCGCACGATTTCCGTCGGTCGTATATCACCAGCATCCTGGACAAGACCGGGGACCTCGCGGTGGCGCAGGACCTTGCCGGACACGCCGATCCGAAGACGACGAAGAAATACGATCGCCGCGGCGAGCGGGCCAAGCGCGCCGCAGTCGACCTGCTGCATGTCCCATACGGACCGAGAAACCTACCAATGGTTCAGGCCCGGCTGGAAGATTTGGAGAACGAAGAGTAATAAAAGAGTGGGAAGAAATGTGAGTTTTTCAGCAGCCTGCTATTAGGCGAGATATGTCCGACGGCATTTAGCAAGTAGCGGTCCGTATCGGCCGAAGGCTCTGATAGGTCGTCGATAACGGTCCACGGACCTTCGCCCACGCCTGCGAGCTGGGGATCGTCAGCAAGCGCCTGGACTCTCTGTACTTTGCTTCGGCGGCGGATGAAGTTTTGGTAGAAAAATCAAAGCCCGGGCCAGTCAAACAAAAGATGCGATGGAATCTCGTTGGAAAGCAAAGAGACAGTAGGCTCTCCTTCCAGACTGGTTTTAATGCCCGCCCCTCCTCTTCTGTTGCCTAGTGACATATTCCGTCACAAACCTAAGCTATCCTGTGCAGTTTTCCCCAGTGGCTTCACAGGGTTATCCACAAGATATAGTGTCATTCTGATGGACAACGACGACATGTTGTGCTTTTTCTCTTGAAAATGCTTGGGGTATGTTGTAGCCTCGCGAGCAACAAATGATTCTCATTATGAACCTTGCAGGAGAAATGAATATGCGAAATGCCGGCGAAGAGATCCTCAAGAAGGCCCAGCTCACGGGACTGCTGGAACTCATCTGTCAGAAACTCGAGCTTACGGAAACGCAATTTAAGACAGCTGAGTCCCGTTATGACGCTGTCGGGAATTACCTGACGGAAGCGGACTCTTCCCTGCTTGCAACTTCCGGGGTTTATCCCCAGGGTTCCATCAGCCTGGGCACGACCGTCAAGCCGCAAGGGCAGGAGGAATTCGATATCGATCTGGTGTGCCTCGTTCCCTCGCTGGCGCCTGCCGCCCCTCCAGAATTCTTGAAAAAGCTGATCGGGGACCGCCTGCGGTCTAATGGCCGGTACAAAGACATTCTGGAGGAAAAGCCCAGGTGCTGGCGAATCAATTACGCCAACGAATTTCATCTCGATATTACTCCGGCCATACCGAATCTTGCCTGCCCCAACGGTGGCGAACTGGTGCCGGACAAGAAGTTGAAAGAGTGGAAACCTTCGAACCCAAAGGGATATAGGACCCTTTTCGAAGAAAGAGCGAAGCTCAGGCCCCTCATGAGTCTGCAGAAATCCGAGCAGTTCGTTGCGGCACAGGCCCGGATAGAAGACCTTCCTCAACCCGCCAAATTCAAAGGGCTTCTGAAACGGTGCGTGCAGATATGCAAGCGTCACCGCGACATCCGGTTTGAAGGATCGGAGGTCGCTCCAATTTCCGTAATTCTTACAAGCCTTCTGGCCAAGAGTTATGCCCACTGTGTCGCCTCCAGCCAGGCCAAGCCTTACGACACGGAACTGGACGTTCTGATGGACATTATCCGCCGGATGCCCCTGTTTATCGAAACTCGGGTGGTAGATGGCCGCGTGCTGTATTTCGTGTGGAATGAGACCACCCAGGGGGAAAACTTTGCTGAGAAGTGGAACGAAGACCCCCGACGCGCTCAAGCTTTTTTCGGGTGGCAGAAGCAGATTCTGGAGGATATTGAGGAATTCGTTTCCTCCCTCGGTATGGATTCCCTGCAAGCGTCCATGCGCAAGTCCTTCGGAGAGGGGGTAGTCGGGGGGGCCTTCTCATCCGTCACGAGTTCTGTTTCATCGTTGCGCTCCTCGGGGCTGCTCGGCGTCGCTCCTGGGATCGGAATCGCGGCTGCCACGCCGCGCGGGCTTCCGGTGCGCCCGAACACGTTCTTCGGCTCGCGCTGAGTGGGAGTCGGTATGAGGCCCAAACGGTATCCACCCTTGTCCTTGGCGAAGCAGTACCACGCGCTGGCCGCGTCCCCCGTCTGTCCCGGGCGGGGGGGCCTGGGGATGGGGCGCCTTACTTGGGAGTTCACGGCTCAGCCGTCCCCCTTAAGCCGAATATACCTCGTGCGGATGATATATAGTCGCGGATCTTACCCAAAGGTATTCGTGGTCGATCCGGACCTTACCGAGTTGGCCCAGGGGAAAGAACTACCTCACGTCTACCAGCAAAAGCCGCCCCAGTTATGCCTCTACTTCCCGAGGACGAGGGAGTGGTCGCCGGAGATGTGGCTTCATAAAACACTCGTCCCATGGGCATTTTTGTGGCTCTTTTTCTTTGAGGTTTGGCTGGCAACGGGCGAATGGAAGGGAGGGGGAATACACCCCAGGGCGCGAAATGAAAACAAAAAGAATTCTGGCAATTGACGGAGGGGGTATAAAGGGTGTCATTCCGGCCGCCTTCCTTTCGACCATCGAGAGTGCGACAGGGAAGAGAGTAGTCGATCACTTTGACCTGATCGCTGGAACCTCCACGGGCGGGATCATCGCCCTAGGGCTGGGGCTCGGCCTGTCAACCTCGGAAGTCCTTGGCTTCTATGAGCGGGACGGACCCCGCATCTTCGCGCAAGAGCCTGCCAAAACCCGTGGCCTTGCCAGCCTTATTAAATTTATGGGGCGGCGCAGGCGAGGGGCTCGACAAATTTTCTTGCCGAAGTACGATGCACTTGCTCTCCGCGAAAGTCTGGAAACCGTATTCGGTGATCGAATCCTTGGCGATAGTGGGACACGGCTGCTGATACCCGCCTTTGATCGCCAGCGTCGGGACATTCACGTCTTTAAGACCTCGCACCACCCGCGCTTTGCCATTGATTGGAAGGAGCGCGCGGTGGACGTCGCCCTCGCCACCGCCGCAGCCCCCACGTACCTTCCGGGGCACCGGCTGAGCAGTGGCGTCTCACTTTTGGACGGCGGAATTTGGGCCAACAACCCGGTGGGCCTGGCCGTCGTAGAGGCGATCGGCACCCTTGGATGGTCGCGGGAGGAGTTGTATGTGCTTAGTATCGGCTGCTCGGAGGAGCCCTTCTCTATCCCGGATAACTCAGGGTATCTAGGTCTTACATTCAAGATGGCCGACATTTTCATGCTGGGGCAGTCACGGGGGGCGCACGGAACCGCGAAGCTCTTGACGGGTCACACGGATCGCAACCCGAGGCTTTTTAGGTACCAGTCAATAGCGGCGAAAGGTGAGTTCTGCCTAGATGGCGTGGGGCAGATAAATTCCATGAAGGGGATCGGAGCAAATATGGCCCGGGACGCACTTCCCCAAGTCAGCGAATTTTTCTTATCTTCACCGCGTGAGGTGTTTGCCCCCTTTTTCCCTTCACGCGAGCAACTGGCGGGCTGATGCCTAGCCCCATTCGGACGTGCAACCTTTTTCATCTATTCCTTTGACCTCTTCTTCTGACTGGGGTAAATTAATCCCCTCTTTGATCAGTTCCTACGGAGGGAGGGGCGCTTGCTCCAACGAAGGTCGATATATGAACGCTCGCGGTCCGCTGTTGTTGGCCTCATCGTGGCCGCTAGCGTTTTCCTCCCGGCGCTGTCTACCGCTGATTCCTTCCCCGGCAACACCTCCAACCAATCCTTCAACAAAGCCAAGAAGTCCCTCCTGCGTGATGTCTACGCCGATCACCGCCTGACCTTCTACTGCGGCTCCGAGTTCGACAATCAGCGCCGCGTTACCCACACCAATGGCTACAAACCGAAGAAGGAGGGAAAGCGAGCTTACCGGATCGAGTGGGAGCACATTGTCCCCGCGCATGCCTTTGGACAGAGCTTCCCCGAGTGGCGCAACGGGCACCCCGAGTGCGTCGATAGCAAGGGCAAAGTTTTTAAGGGGCGCAACTGCGCCGAGAAGGTCAACATGCTCTATCGCTACATGCAGGCGGACATGCACAACCTCGTTCCGGCGGTCGGTGAGCTGAACGGCCTGCGCTCCAATTACTCCTTCGCCATGATTCCCGGTGAGGCACGCGAGTTCGGCGCCTGCGATATGGAGATCGAGGATCGCAAGGCCGAGCCGCCGCCGGAGGTTCGGGGGGATATCGCCCGCACCTATTTCTATATGGACGCGGCGTATCCCGGACACGGGGTAATCAGTAATAAGAATCGGAAGCTGTTTCAGGCGTGGGACAGGGAAGACCCGGTGGATGAATGGGAGTGCGCGCGGAGCAAGACAGTCGAAAAATTACAGGACAATGAAAACCCCTTCGTCCGGAAGCCGTGCCGGGAGAAAGGTTTGTGGTAATCGCCCGTTAGTGATCTGGCAATAACGCGAAAAAGAGATGCCCTTTCCTCCAAGACGGGGCACTGCCCCTGCGACCGCATCGGTTTCGGGGATCGCCCTGGGTCACCCTCTGTTGGGTCCCAGGGCGGTTTTTTCCGCAGGTTCCACCGCTTCGTGAAAGAAAACGAATCCGAGGATTAGAATGGCATTTTTTCTGGTCCGAAAAATCGCGGTATGCCGCTCGGCGTGGAACTTGCCATTCGGCCTACCCTCTGGTCACCGCCGTATTGATCATATTAAGTACTATTTAACATCCACCCGCCGTATCCCCTCCGGCCGCCAGGCGGGAGAGATGACGTGCGATCCTTTCTCCTCCGTCTCCAGCACACTGGCAAAGGTTACCGCGAACTCGCCGAATCGATCGTTGGCTTCATCCATGGCGGCCGTCGCCAGGCTCGCCTTCTGTTCCGTCTCGAACAGCGCCATCTGCTCACTATGATGGGTCAGGTTGGTGATCCGCACGCCGAGCAGGCGGATCGGCTGGGAGAGGTCGAAGGTGTCGAGGATCGCGAGGGCGTCGCGGTAAATCTCCTCGCTCTGGTTGGTCGGTGACCGCCAGGTCTGCTGCCGGCCGACGGTAGTGAAATCGCCGTAGCGCACGGTCAGATGCACGGTCTTGCCGGTTACCCGGTAACGCCGCGCCCGGCGACCGACCATCGCGGCAAGCTGGAGGAGATACTTGCACAGCCCGTCGCGCCCGGTAATGTCACGATCGAGCGTCATGCTGTGGCCGACGCTCTTGACCTCCTCTTCCTCCTCCGGCGGCACCACCGGCGCGTCGTCGATCCCCCTGCCCATCCGGCTGAGCCGATCACCGATCACCCCGAACTTCTGCCGGAGCAGCGGCACCGGGAATCGCCCGAGCTGCCCGCATGTCTCAATTCCGAAGAGGGCCAGCTGCCGATCCACCTTTTTTCCGATCCCGCACAATTCCTTTACCGGCAAATTCTCCAGGACCTCAGCCACCCGCTCCGGAGCGATGATCGTCAGCCCGTCCGGTTTCTTCATATCGCTGGCGAGCTTGGCCAAGAGCTTATTCGGAGCGATGCCGATCGAGCAGGTCAGCCCCAGTTCATGGCGAATGCGGGCCTTCAGCAAAAAAGCGATACGCTCGGCGCTACCGAAAAGATTCAGACAGGAGGTGATGTCGAGGAAAGCTTCGTCAATGGAGAAGACCTCGATCAGCGGGGTGTACTCGCCCATCATGGCCATAATTCGAGTCGAGGTGTCGGTGTACATGCGGTTATTGCCGACGACGAAGATGATGTGGGGGCACGCCTGCCTGGCCTGCCAAGTGTTCATCCCCGTCTTGACACCAAAGGCACGGGCCTCGTAGGAGGCGGTGGTGACAATCGTTCGGCCGGTGCCGATCACGGCAATCGGCTTGCCGCGCAGCGCCGGGTTCGCCTGCTGTTCGACACTCGCGAAGAACGCATTCATGTCGATGTGCATGATTACCCGGCCCCACTCTTTCACGTTGCCGCCTGCCGGTTCACCAGCATCCATGTCCCATCGAGGATGTTGTAGACCAACTCGAAGAGCCCTTCGCCATCCGTCACCGTAAAATGCTGCATCGGCTTGTCGCCCACCCGGTCCTGCCAGCTGTAGGTGGTTTCCTTGACTACATGCTTGCGGTGCTTGCGGTCGAACCACACCGGCCGCATTCGCTTGCCTGGTTCGAAGATAACGGCCACCCGGACCGGCTCCCTGGTCGGCATTACCTGGCTCCTCCGCTGGTGAAAGCCAACCCTTTCCAGACGCATGCCGCAGACCTGCCCCAGTGGATCAATTTTCGGCGGATCACGCGTTCCCCTTCTTCAGCCGCCGAGCCAGTCCCGTAACCACCCCAACCAGGGCCAAATCGCCCACCGGCCGGATATCGTCATAGGCGGGGTTCTCCGGGTGCAGTAGCCAGCCGCGCCTGTCGCGCAGCAGGCGCTTGATCGTCAGCTCGCCATCGACCAGAGCAACGACGATTTCGCCGGCGCCGGCCTGGTCCTGCCGCTCGACAATGACCACATCTCCATCGAAAATGTTCGCCTCGATCATTGACTCCCCCCGAACAGGGACAAGCAGCGTACGCGAGGGGATATCGACGAGCAGATCGTCGAGCAGAACCGGGGTTAACCCGGCTTGTAGATCGGCATCGGGAAGGCCCGCCTGCACCGCCTGCTGCGCCAGGAAGCGCTCAAAGAAGCGGCGGGAGGGAATCCAGGCGCCGTCTGCATTGCGCTCCACCAACTGCTGCTGGCAGAAGCGCTCCAAGACCTTGGCCACTGCGGAGGTGGAGGCGAGACTCCAGAGGGATTTAAGCCGCCCATAGGAGGGGATTGCCCGTTGGCGGGCATAATAATCCTGTAGGCGGGCGAGATGGTCGGGATCATTGCGGGGCGTGCGCATGCGTCCTCAAAAAAGAGAATGTTTTTTTCACAATAGAGCAAGAACGTTCTCTTTTCAAGGGGGGCGATGAGGGGGGGTGAAAAAGAGAGAAGCCCCCGGCCGGAGGGGGGTGGCCGGGGGCTTCCGTAGAGACGAATCTCTACGCAGATGAGAATACCGGAATGGCGGCTCACTATCAAGGGGGAATATTTAGCAGTCCCCTCCACTCTGGCCACCATAGCAAGACCATTGCGGATGCAATATCAGGTTTTTGGCCCAAATTAAACCCTTGACGTGGTGGCATTTTATGCGACCATGGGGCGTCCGTTATGACGAAAAAGAGTTTGAAGGCCCTTTTTCACCACCCTACTCTTCTCCGCCCGTGTATCACGATCTTATATGCAGCGCACCGACGAACAAAAAGCCGTCATCGCCCACCGGGGCAACGCCCGGGTCAATGCGGTCGCCGGCTCCGGCAAGACCTCGACCCTGGTCGGGTATGCCCAAGAACGCCCTTCCCAAAGGATCCTGTACCTGGCCTACAACCGCAGCGTCCGGGAGGAGGCGGTGCGCAAGTTCTGGTCCGCCAACTGCCACAACGTCAAGATCGAAACGGCGCACTCACTCGCCTACCGCATGCTGGATGTGCGGCGAAACTACCAGATCACCCAGAGCGGCAACCTGCGACTGACCGACATCATTGAGCTGTGCGGGCTGCAGCCGGCGCCGCAAAGTCCGAATTTTCATCTCATTTTCGCCCGGCACATTCAGCGCCTGCTCACCGGCTTCTGCAACTCCGCCGCGCGCAGCTTCGCCGAGCTCGACTATCTGGCCGGGGTCACCGACTCCAAGGCCCGGGAATTCGTCCAGGCGAACCTGGGGGAAATCTACAGCCAAGCCAGAGCGGTCCTCGCCCGGATGTACAAGGCGGAAATCCCGATCACCCACGACGCATATCTGAAGTTCTTCCAGCTCACCGACCCGCTCCTGCAATTCGATGCGATTCTGTTCGATGAGGGGCAGGACGCCAGCCCGGTGATGCTCGATGTCTTCCTGCGACAACGAGCGACGAAAGTCATCGTTGGCGACACGCATCAGCAGATCTACCGCTTCCGCGGCGCGGTCAATTCCCTGGAAAACGTTCCGTTCACCGATTTCACCCTCTCGACCAGCTTCCGCTTCCGGCAGGAGGTGGCCGATCTGGCCGAACGGGCGCTGTCGCTCAAGAGCTGGATCCGGCGCTACCCAAACCCGGTCCGGATCACCGGCGCCGGCGATTGCCAGGAGAAGAATTCCCGGGCGGTCATCGCCCGCAGCAACCTGCGGTTGCTGAAAGCGGCCATCGACGCGATGATCTACAGGGGTTTCAAACGACTCCACTTCGAGGGGGACCTGAACTCCTACACCTACCTCAACGAGGGGGCCAGTCTCTTCGACGTGCTGCACCTGCGACTGGGCAACCGCGCGAAGATCCGCAACCCGTTTATTAAGGCCTTTGAGGACTACCCTGCCCTGCTCGAGTACATGGAGGCGGCAGAGGATACGGAGCTGCGGCTGATCGTAGAGATCGTCAACGAGTACGGCCCCGCCCTGTTCGACTACATCCGCCGGCTGCGGGAGCTGCAGGTCCCGAAAGAGGCGGCCGAAATCATTTTTTCAACGGTCCACAAGGCAAAAGGGCAGGAATACGACCAGGTGGAAGTGGCCGAAGACTTCATCAACGGGGAGAAGCTGGAAGTGATTCTGGCGAAGGCGCGAAAAGACCCGGAGAAGTTCAAGAACCTCGACCTGGACGCCTTGGCCGAGGAGATCAATATCCTTTATGTGGCGATCACCAGGGTGAAGAACGTCCTCATGATCCCCTTCGATGTGCTGCACGGGAACAACGGGGATTCGGATTACTACGTCCTGGATGGACGGGGAGAGAAGCAGGACCGGGCCGCTGGAGAGTAAACGCCAGTCCTCTTGCACCACAAAAGAGGACGATGAATGATAATGTGGTGCAAAAATTGGCCTTGAAAACTTGCACCACAAATGCTATATGAAAAACATGCGTGTGGTGCAAAAAGATCCCATTATCAGCGGAATGCTGGAAGACGAGCGGAAACGGTGCGCGAACGCCGTCAGGGCGCTGGAAGCGAAAGCTGACCAGTATCCGAAGGGTTCCATCCACCTTCGCAAGGTACGGCAGAAGAATCGCATCTACAGCTACCCCTTCTTAAAATACCGTGAAGGAGGGAAGAGCGTTTTCAAGCATCTGGCAGCCAAAGACCTCGAGGCTGTCGAAGAGGGAATTAAAAACCGCAAGTCTGTTGAGCAGGAAATTAACAAGGTGAAGAAAAGAATGCATTATCTGGATCGCCTCCTGGCTTCGGGTAAATTCAGGGGCAAAAAAGATCAATGACTATTCACAAGATTTCTTCCATTTCCCTTCCTCAGGTTGTTTTTGATGCAATCCGGAAAGTAACGGCTTCCGGCTTCTTCCAGGAAGGGATTATCGGTGGAAGCTGGTGCTTTCCTTTTTACGATGCCGTAATTGGTATTAAATATGAACTCCGGACTCTTGATGTGGATTTCATGATCAGCGAAGCTTTACAAAAGAGGGATGATCTGATATCTGACTTGGGACGGGAACTCGAAGACGAAGGATTTATCTCGACAATAGACTACAATACGAGTTTACAAAAGTTTTTCAAAGACGGGATGGAAATAGAATTTCTTACCCCTCGCAGGGGGAATAGAGACGATACTCTGCTTATCCGTCCCTTCAATGTCACCGCGCAGCCTCTGCCATTCCTGAACATTCTGTTCAATGAGCCAATTTCTATCATGGTAGAAGATCTCCATGGAATCGTCAGAATTCCCTCGCCAAGATCGTTGCTTCTGCACAAGATGATAATTGCTCATCGGCGCCAGAAGGAAAGCAAAAAAGAAAAAGACCTAGATCAATGCAAGGTTCTCTCCCTGTACTGTAAATACGAGGAGGTCCAAGAATTATCCAACCACTTCAATTTTGGCAGATCCACTTGGCGGGATATTTCAGCTAGTTGCCAGTTTATTGGAATTCCGGAATTGAAACATCCTGTTCAACGGATGAAAAAGTTGCCGCAGGGAGCGAAAGTCTAAAAGTCCCCTCCCCTTCGCCGGGTCCGGTTACCCGAATACTCCGGGTTTTTCACTTTAAACCGTGCCCGGCCACGGGCAGCCGGTAAATGGTGGGACATTTCTCAGGAGGTAGTAAGTATGGGGGAGGTCATAGCTTTTCCGAATCGGGAGAATAGAGACGTATTCCGGTTCGTCGTCTTCGAAGAAAACGGGGAACCGTTCGGGCTGTTTCTTGAACCAAACACCCCTGAGTGGCTGGAGTTGACTGATCGGTTCGACAACCTGTTGGATGGCGGACCCGGGATGACCTATGCTGATTTCGAAAATGGATGTCGAGGCATCCTGAAGGAGCAGCCGCTGTTCCTTGATGCCTATGCCCACATCGCCATGCACTACCTGCCGCATCCCATCGAGGATGTCCGGGCTGCTGCGCGGTGGTATCGCAAGGGATTTAAACTGGCGATTGAAATGATCCCCGAAGCCTTTTCGGGCCGGATCGAATGGTCCAGCCTTTCCAACCGTCCCTTCCTGCGAATTCATCACGGTCTCATCCTCTGCGCCCTGCGGCAAAAAAAGGACAAGGAAGCGATCGCTCTGATGGAACAGCACCTGGGCTGGAATCCCAACGACAACATCGGCGTGCGGTACCTCCTCGGGGAAGCCTATCTTCGGAAGAAAAGGACCGTCGAGGCGCGGAAAATCCTGGAAAGCAATTCGACCGAGGCCGGCTACCCGCCTTCGATCTATTCTCTGGCGCTGCTGGAGTTCATGGAAGGCCGAATTGTGCCGGCCCTGACCTGGCTCCGGCGGGGGATTGCCGAGAACCCCTACATCGCCGAGGGCCTGACCGGGCGTTTCAAACCATCTCCACACGCCATGTGGCACGGCTCGAATTTCAGGGAACCTGAAGTGGTGGAGAACTATCTGGAGGACGCACTGGCCCTGTGGCGACAGACGCCTCTCGCGCTGGCTTTCCTCGATTGGGTATTCAACTGCTCTCTGGGGCTTCGGGAGCGGGCCGATTTCGTGGAGGTGAACGAAGCGCTGGCCCGAGAGGGGGATTTCAATGCGCGTGGCCAGTGGATTGAGCGGCAAAGGACATTACAAAGAGGGATAACCGAAAAATCCTCCCTGGAATGGCTGGAGGGCGTCAAGTCGCCCGATAACCTTCGCCCTTGGGAGAAGAAAAACCACCACCCTCGGCGCGGCGGGTGAATACTGGCCTGATGGTCCCGCTCGATGTGGAACAACGAGGAGTCGGGATTTTAGTGAATCAAGATTTGAAAACCAATCGAAGGAAGTGATATAACCGGCATGGAAAAAAGCCCGAGAGTGAACTCGGGCTTTCTCTGAGGGGTAAGGCCCCGGGATCGTCACCGTCTCGAGGACGGGATAGGATTTGTCCGGGGGCTGCACTAAGAAGGTAGCCAACCCTCGTTTAGCTGTCAAGAAAGAAGTTCAGCTGATTCCGAAATCCTCCTGTTCAACCGTTGAGCAACTCGTCGCAGATAACTCCCCTTTCTCTTCGCCGGATCCGGTTGCGCGGATACTCCGGGTTCTTCACCTTCAGCCAGTTGGCCGCCCTGCCCTTTCGGTACCGGCTGTCCACCTTCTTCGATACGATCCCCTCCAGCCCATGACGGCAGGCGTGAGCAAAAACCCGCTGGCCGTCCCCCAGGATGTGATCGCAGAAGCGTAGCGGGCTGGTGTCCGGGTCCTTTCGAGCGGAGAGCCCCTGCATCAGCAATTTTTTTCTCT